>Ga0118677_10001340_pt1 | contig 52524 bp, 30 predicted proteins | sample AliMusrvi5mmetaG_FD_86154 | JGI IMG/M metagenome (GOLD analysis project Ga0118677, IMG submission 86154) | reverse complement strand
GCTTACAGCCGGCCTAAGCACGAGCCGGCTGGAAGCCGGCGGCCCATACAATTTAACAATTCCACGTCGCGTCCCTCGGTGCCGTCGATAGGTTTGATTACCAGGTCGGTGCCAAAAGTGGCGATGAGCGATTCCCATTCTTCCGGAGACATCTTTGTGGAGATAACACTAAAGGCCGGAGTAGACAAACCGGCATGTCGCCAGATCGTCGCGACTTGCGCCTTGTCATCCAGTATGCGCGCGCTGGCGTAGGGATTGCTGATGGGAATACCTGGCAACAACGACTCGATCCGCTGATGGTCATCAGCTTCTTCCGCCAGGTTCAATGCCAGTACCTGCGCGCGGGAAATCGGCATCGGCGGTCGGCAATCCGCTTCCAGCAACACCGCGCGCTCGACATCGAAGAGAATGGCGCGCCGGAGTTGGCCGCCGTCCAGCCAATCGGCATGTGCGCCGATCACCTGCCAGCGAGCATTGGCTGCATAGGCATCCACCAACAACGGATACAGTTCGTGCGCGCAGTGAGGAAAGGCGGTGAAGATCAGGGCATAGACCGGTTGAGCGGGCAGCGTATGCGGGGTTGGCGAAAGCACCGTTTCCGGTCCCAATGGCTCGCTGAACAAGGCATCGAGCGCCAGTTCGATAATCCGCCGGCGGATATAGTCTTCTTCCAGCCACTCCGACCAAGTGAGATGATGTAGTTGCCGTCCGCAAGCGAATAATTCCGAAAGGCGCACCGTAGCGACAGCAGCCAGTTCGCGCCGCAAGCCGTGATTTTCCCGCGCCCGCCGGCGAATCTCCCCCACCCCGCCATATTCGCCCGCCAGCGCTTCCGCCAGTGCGTATTTCCAGACGACGGCGCCATACTCCGCCGGCAAATGATTACCCGAAGGAATCCCCAGCGCCAGCGCCGCATGTTCCGTAGCCAGCTTCAGTTGATCGAGAAGGATAGCCATAAATAAAGTCCGTAGTAGCGCTGGGCTCGTAGTAGCGCCGCAGCCGCAGCAAGGCGCGTCCCCCCGTTCAATAGTACAACCGCAACAAGACGCGTCTGCGAGAACTCTGCGGGACGCGCCTTGCTGCGGTTGTACCACCAATTCAGTTTTCGGGTTTCAAGAAAACCTTTTCCTGAAACCCGAAGCCTGAAACCTTATTTCTTAATCGCCGCCAGATAGCCCTCGCCCGCACGAGCGAAGTCGCGGAGGACGATACGGGCGTTGGCGCCGACGGTGTGCCAGTCGGGTTGCGCGGTGGCCCGGACGGCGTAGAACTCCTCGCGAATCGCCAGTCGATCCCACAGGCCGATGCCGATATTGGGCTCGATGAGCACGACGCGCCAATCCTTCACCGTGCCATGGATGCGCTCTTCACCGCGCTGCAGGATGAAGTCGGCGCCGACACGCTGGCCTTGCTGATCATACACCGGCTCCAGATCGATCAACAAGCCTTCTTCGGCAAAGATCGGCTGTACCAGGAAGTCCAGCATCATGTAGCGCGGAGTAGCGTAGGACAGGCCGGTGGCATCTGCGCCGATTTCCTGTCCGGACTCCTCGCGGTATTGCGCTTCGCCGATGGCGCCGTAGCGAGCCAGCGCCGCCATCGTCTTTTCGCCTGATTCCTGCATCCGTGCCAGCAACTTTTCGCGGAATTCGGGACGAATGATCTCCGGGCGGAAGATATCCAGCGTACCGCCGCGTCCGACATTGGTGATTAACTGGCGACTGTTCAGCGTGATCATGTGCGAGATGTGCCAGTTGTCCGTGCGCGGGTCGCCAGTGGAAAAGACCAGCCGGTGCGAGCCGAAGAGCGGGGTGCGTGGCCGGCGCGTGCGGTTGACCGCCACGCCCCAATCCTGTACCTGCCGATCCACGAAGGATTGCAGGAACTCTTCCGTCGCCCAGGATTCCGGCGAACTGATGATCACTTCCTGGATCGCCACGTTGTGCTTCTGGGTGATGCCGTAGATGAACTCGACCGCGTCGGCAATCGCCGTGTCATCCACCGTACTGTCCGTGTGCAAGACAGTGAACGCTTTCTGCCCGCGACCGCCGGACTCCGCGGCGTCCTTCACCATAATGCGTGGATAACGCTGGGCGAAGGCACGCAGGCCGGGATAGTTATGCGACGGATCGCCATGCTCCAGCGCCTGTTTCGTCGCACCGGCGCCCAGCGCTTGCGTCCAGGCCGCCAGCCAGTCGATTTCGCCGGGCAGTTCCACGCCGGTTTCCGGGCAGAAGATATCCGGGTATTTCGCCTTGTCGTAGGTGGTCCAGGTATGGAAACGGCTCTGGCAAGAATACGGCAGGCCGAGTTCTTCCAGTTTTCCACTTTCGTATTTCGGATTGCCGTGGAACGGCATCACCATCGCCACCGTTAACGGGTGGGTAAAGCGCGCGGCGATGCGGATGCCTTTCGGTCCGGCTTGTTCCGACGCCAACGCTTCCGCTGCTTCGCGCGAAAGGCCGCGATACTGCATCAACGCGGTCAGGTATTCGTCCCGGCTGATGTAGAGTTGGGCATTCAACAGTTGCAGGACCGGACGAGTGGACTCCGGCAACTCGCTGATGTTGGCATCACGGGTAATCAGCACGTTGACGCCGGGGTGGCCATCCGCTTCCATCTCCTGCGTCAGCGTCGGTCCCTCCATCAGCGCCCGCGACACGTGCGTGCGGCCAGCCGGATAGAGGAACGCCATATTGGTACGCGTATCGGCGTTGATGATCGCCGGATCGAACGCCGGGAAGACTTGCGGCAGCGCAAACCCGTCGTTGCGAATGAAGGCCAGTTCGCGCAATTGACTGTAAGCGCGCCAGCGTCGCTCGTCGGCGCTTTCAGCGTCCGCGCCGATGGGCGGGCGTTCGCCGGCCGTCTCCATATCCCCGACGAGTTCAGCGATATCGACCGCCGTCCAGTTTTGCAACTCGGTGCAGTGCAACACCACCTGGCGCAGATAGCGATAGAGCCAGCGATGATGCTCGACCGCCAACGCGTAGAGCGTGTCGCCTTCGAGATGGGCAAAGCCAATGCCGCGTGAATAGGCCCACGGGCGATATTCGTAGAAGTGGTCGTTGAGCGATTCGGCGAAGAAGTCTGCCATCGCGCGCCACACCAGCATCGGTTCGGATTCGACGGTGAAGAAGTCGATGGTCAGCGCGATGGCTCGACAGCAATCGAACAGCTCCGCGATATCAGCCACCCGCGCCAGGCGGCTGTCGCGCTCTTCGGCGGTGATCCGCCCTTCCCCGTGGGCTTCCGCCACGCTCTGCGCCAACCGGGCGATATCACCGGGATCTTCGTAACCGCCGATGATGGCGCGCAGATCGATCGGATCGAACGCACCGCCGGTAAACAGTTTCTCGATATGCTCGACCAGCAGGCGCTGATGCGGGGCATCGTCAGCAAAAAGCTCGTTGCCGAGGGCGAGGAAGGCCAGGCGGGTGATCGCCTGCACGCGGCCGAAGGCTTTCTGCGACATGCTCGCGCCGTCGCCCAACGCCGTGCGGGCTTCCGCGACCAGTTGTTCGACGGAGCGTGCGACCAGGGACGGTTCGGACAGTGCCGCATGAAATGCTTGCTCGCATTCGCGCAGGGCTTTTGCCCGTGCCGCGCGCACCGCCAACCGCTGGCGGGTTTCGATGGCCACCGCCGCTACCTCTTCCGTCGCCTTGTTCGAGCTCTCGATTCCTTTCTCTTCGCGGAATTCCTCGACCGCCGGAACGAACGCCGAACAGAGCAACGTCGTGACGGTCTCTTCATCAGCCGGTTGCAGCTTTCCGTTGAGACGGGCAATCGCCTGCTCAAAGGTTTGGCGAATCTCCGCGCACTCCTTCGCCGAACGTCCCATCAACCAGAACTGCCCACCCAGCGCGAGCCAGGCGGCAAAATTGAGTTGCGCCAGCGGCAACCCGGCGGCTACCGCGGACAACGCGCGGGATTGGGCCGATTCGACCTGCGACGGCGTCTTCTGCCGCAACAGGCGCTCTTCCTGTTCCAGTTGTACGATCGTCTCCTGACCTTCGCGCAGATCGCCGCCGATTTCCACGTAGCATTCCGCTGCTTCCGTCATGCGGCCGTCCGTCACGGCTTCGAACAGCAGCTTGGCGCGCGCGCGCTCCCGGCGCATCTCGGTGCGCCAGCTCTCGATTGTCTCCGCGCCGATGCCCGCGCAGCGATACATCGACTGCCGGTTGATGGCTTCACCGGCGGCAAACCAGCGCTTGACCGCCAGCCGGTTCAAGGCGCGATGGCGCGCCCCGGAGGCGCCATCGACGATGACCAGCGCGCTGTAGGGATTGCCGGCCAGCATCAGGTCGCGTAATTTCACCGGATCGGCCAGCAGCGCGAGTAGCGTGGTGTGCGGGATGCCGGTATCTAGCACGTCCGCTCCCTGCACCGCCATTTCGTAATTCCCCGCCGGGCCGATGACACTCATCGCCAGCGCGTGGATATCGCCGCCGATGCGCGAAACGAGCGCCTCGCGCTGTGCCGCGGGCAGATCGCGCACCTTGGTCCAGCGTGCCAATCGCGGGCCGTAGACCTGCATATTGGCGGTGATTTCGTTCTCGGTCAGCCCGATATGCATCAAGCGGCGCTGGGCTTCCTGGGCGCGGTGTTCCAGCGTGGTATCGCTGGTGTAATGCAACAGGTCGGCGGTGGTCAGCTTCATCGGCGAGACCATGCGAATTTCCGCCGGTGGGCGCACGCCGGGGAAAAGGCTGCGCAACTGCTCGACGCCTTCCCGGTCATCCTCGCGCACTTCCAACTCCTGCAGCAGGCGCGTCAACCGAGCGCGCAAGCGCGGGTCGGTGCGATTCTGCCACAGGCTGTCGAAACCGTGGAACATCAGGTGAACGAGGTCCTGGCCGGGCACGTCGAGGGAATAGGTCAGGTGCTCGCTGGTGCCGGCAAAGATCTCGTATTTGCGCATCCCGACGGAGAAGCGACCATCCTGGGTATCCGGCTTGTATTCGGCGCTGAGCACCACGCTGAAATCCTCGCCGGCGATGGGGACGTCGGGGTTCAGCCGTTTCGCGTCGCCGATCGCCTGATAGGTCAGCCAGGTCTTATAGAAGGCCATAAAGCGGTTGACCTGTTCGCCGCCGACGATCACCTTGTGAATGCCCCAGCGCGCCGCCAGGTTGGCCAGCACGTCAAAGGCGTCGGTCAACTCGGGACGCCCCAGTTGGGTGAGCGCGCGGGCAATGCGGGTGATCTGGAAAACCGGCAGCGGTCCTTCGGCGCCGTCGCGCACGGAGAAGTAGCCGGCGACTTCGGTACGTTCGGCCAGCGCTTTCATCGCCCAGGCTTCCCAGGCAATGTCGGTGGTGAAATCGGCGCGCTTCGCCAGCAAATCATGCGCGAACTTCACCACGCCGCTGTGCAGATGATCGGGAATCGCCAATTGGCGCAGCTTGGTGGCGCGGGTGAGGATAAGCACGAATTCCAGGAAGAGCCCGTCTTTCGGCACGCAATAGCCGCCGTAGCCTTCGCCACCCGGCGTCACGTAGCGATCCTTGCGCAGATTCATCTGGTCGGCCAGTTCTTCCACATCGCCGCGCCCGATGGAATTGATCAGCAGGCCCAGCGCATTAGAGTAGGACAGGTGCGCCACGCGGGAGGCATTTTCACCCGTCTTCAGCACTTCCGGCTCGCACAGGCTGTCGAACATCTTCACGTTCTTGTTGATCAGCCCGAAGACGCGCCGTCCGGCGCGCGCGGCGGCCCGGTCGGCGCCGCCCACCCACTGCGACCACTTCTCGACCGATTCGCGCTCGTGGGTGCCCAGGTCTACGCGGCTGGGGGTGTAAAGCTGGTGGTAGCGCTTGTTGCCGCCCGCGGCGCGGTAGTAAAAAAGCGGGTGCAGCGTGAGGTGATTCAAATTATGTGCGAGTAACACTTCCCGGCGCGCGGTGGTCAGCGCCAGGCGGGAGTGATTGCGCAGCCAATCGCGGACACGCGCCGCCAGCATCAGCGTGCTGTCACGGCGATCGAGTTCGCGGATCGCTTCGTCGCGCGCGGCAAAGCGGGTAAACGCCGCCAGGTCGTCGGCATACTCCGGGTTGCCCAGGATCAATGCGCGGATGGCGTCTTCTTCGCTCACTTCGGTATGCTCGGCGCGATAGGCGTCCATCTTCGGCAGCAGTTCCAGTTCGTTGCGGGCGTAGACCGCGCGGAGCGCTTCCGCCTGCAGTTCGCGGGCATGCGAGACCAGCAGTGCCTCGACCAGCGGTGATTCCTTGCCTTCCGGCAGTTTGTCATGCTCTTTCAATATCGCCAACAAAGCGACTTGACGGGCGATCACCGCGTTGCCGAAGATGATGCGCATCACCGCCACCGGCTCAGGCAGGTTTTCCAACGCCATCAGTTCTTCGACTTCCGCCCACATCCCGAGTTCGCGGATCAACTGCGTGCCCAGTCCGGTGATTTGCCGGCGATAGTCGGCCATGCGCGCTTTCACTTCCTCATCCAACTCGTGCGCGCGGATCACGTTGCCAAGCGCCATCGACTCTTCCAGCCAGGTGCGGACGTAGCCGTCGGACATGCGCGCGGATTGCGTGGTGAGCACGTTCAAGCAGGGCAGCGGACGGCGCGGTTGGTCGGCAATCTTTTCCAGCCGTTTCGCTTCCGCGCGCACCCATTCGTCGCGGGTCGCCAACAAGGCAATCGCTTCGTCCAGGTAGGTGGTGCCGTTCGCGGTGGCGTTGCGATGCATCGCGGCGGCCAGGCAGACCGGATGATCGTTGCGGATATTCTCCAGCAGGATGGCGCGCATCGCTTCGTAGCGCTGCAGATCATCCTGTTCCGCCCGCAGGTGCACAACATCGGCATGGGCACGGTAGCCTTCGGTGATCATCGCCGCCAGCGCGCTGACGCCTTCGGTCAATCCGTAGGCCTTCACCGCGGCCGCACGAGCACGGTCATCGCCGGCCAGTCGCTCATCATTCAAGGCCAGCAGTTCGCGCGCCAGCGCCACCTGCTCGGTATCCATCACGTTGTTGATATTTTGCGCCCAATGATCGGCGAATTGCTCGCGGAAAGTCTCTTCCATCGCCTGCTGGTCGATCACCGTCTCGGTCACTTCCACGCCGTCCACCACCAGGATCTGCTCCTTGATGAACAGCGGGATCGCTTCTACCCAGTGGTCGGCTTGCTGCAACCAGGCATATTCCGGACTGGAATACGTGCGATGACCGCCCTGCCGTACCAGAATCTTCAGATCGTCGGGTTTGCCCAGGTATGGCTCCTGCAATTCGTTGATGCGGGCGAGAAGATGGGTTTCCAGCGGGAAAATGCGCTGGCTCAGGATGACATATGCCGCCGGACGGCGCGGCGCGGAGCGCAGGGCAGCGCGCAAGGCGGCACTGAGATCGAGCAACGATTCGGTGCGCGCAAGGACCGCGTTGGGGGTCAGCGCGTCGGTCAGCGGGCGATTATTGCGTTCCGCTTTCAGCACACGCTCGACCGCCTGCCGCTGATCGTCCAGGATGGCGTCTTCCAACAGTTCCACCGCGCCGAGGGCGCTGACCATCGCGGTTTCGTCCGCGCCTTGCAACAGCGCACGCAAACGGTCGGCGGCGGGAGCCAGCAGCGCGAGATCGGCGCAGGCGAGAATCAATTCCGCCATGCGCTCGCGCACCGCTCCATCGATGCGGACGTATTGCGAATTCGCGAAGAGGAGTGACTGGTTGTGGAAGGCGCGGCTCATGCGGCCGAAGATCAGTTCCTGGCGCGCCGCCCGCACTTCGCTGACGATGCGGGCGATATTCTCTCGCTCCAGCGCGAGGTCGAAATGCTGCACCGAATCATGAATCAACAAGCGTTTTTCATCGGGATCGATATCGGAAGCGAGGATGTCAATCACCGCGCGGCGATTGTACGGCAGATCGATGCGTCGTTGCCCGAGGAACCAGCTTTCCCAGCGTTCCAGCTCTTCTTCCACCGTTTCGCCGACCGCGCGCTCGAACATGATCGCTGCCAGGTTGCCGGCATCGCACTGGCCATCCGCCAGCGCCGCCTGCAGCGTTTGCTGCTCGCTTGCGCTCATTTGGCGGTAGAGGAGCATCACCTGGCGCAGTGCCGGGCGAGGATCGCCGGCGCGCAAGGTCAGCAGCGCTGCTACCCACGCCAGCGCCAGGGCGCCGTCGAGCTTGTCATCCGCGAATTCGCAGGTATCCAGCGCAATGCCTTCCGCCGTCGCTTCGACCAGCGCGCGATGGCCGGCATGGAAGGTGAGCGCATAAGTGCCATCCAGCGCTCCCGGCAGCAGTTTCACCGCGCCGGCGAGTGCTCGCTGATGCCCGGCGCCGATGCCTTCCGCCTGAATGGACGTGCCGGCGATCGTCAGCGTGCCGGTACCCGTGCGCATCCCCGCGGTACGGCGTGCCGTGCCGGTAGCGGCATCCTTCGGTAACGTCAGCAAAGCGAAGGGCAGTTCAGTGTTCTGGATATTCGTGCCACTCGCGGTGGCGGGATCGGTCAATGCCGTCATCGTCTTCTCCCTAAATTCGATTTCGAAGCCCGCGATTTATCGTCGGACGGTATTTATTCGTTCCATAGAACTATCAAGTTGATCATATCCGCTATTCGTCCAGCCGTCATGCAGCGATATTGCCACTTTATGGTATAATCTTGCCAATATAAAATACGGGTTTTTACCGGATGCGCAGGATGGGAAGGAGAACGCTGTCTTTCTACTGCCCATATACGAAGATGCCGAGGATACGCAAGGGAGAAGAATCTACTCTGCGTCGCACTCTGTGTCCTCAGCGCCTCTGCGGTAGAAAAGAAAAGGCTGACGATTCACCCCAACCTATCCTGCCTATCCTGCTCATCCTGTGAATATCTTATTTGAGAGGACCCCACCATGGATCGACGTTTGAAGAACCTGGAATGGCCACCGATGCCGGAGTTGCGACGGCGTTGCCGATTATTGACGCGCACAGTGCCGGCGATAACCCTGGGGGGGCAGCGGCTGGTGATCCATGATGTGGCGCCGAATTTCATCCAGCTCGGGCACCGGGTGCGCGAGCACGTCCATTCGTTTTATGAGGGGCATATTCTACTGACGGGCAGCGCGAAATATCTGACCGGCGGCGAACAGTTGATGGGACCGGGCGGCACCCTGCTGCATGGGCCGCACACGCCGCACACCTGGCAGGAGCCGGAAACTCCCTGCCTGCGCCTGCTGGTCTGGTTCTCGATGGAGCCGGCGGTCGCAGTACCGCGTCCCACGCAATGGCCGGTGTGGCCGGATTTGCTGTGGGATGTAGCGCTACTGCTGGACGATGCCGGTCGAGCGCATCCCGGTTGGCAGGACCGCCTGCGCGCGCGATTGACCACGGTGGTCTCCCGCCTGCTGACCATCGCCAACTGGCCGCCGACGATCGCGCCGACGCACGTCCTTCCGCCGCCGCACCCGGTGGCCGGCATCGACCAGTTCCTGCGCGACAATCTGGCGCGACCGCTAATATTGAGCGATATCGCCGACCACGCCGGCGTCAGCCAGCGCAGCCTGTGCCGGCAATTCCTGCAGATGAAAGGCGTCACGGTGATGGAATATTTCTTCACCCTGCGCATGGACCGCGCTGCCGTTTTGCTCAGTGAGACCGATCTCCCCTTGTCGGAAATCGCCGAGCAAGTCGGCGTGCTCGATACCTCCTACTTTTGCAAGCGCTTCCGCAGTCACTTCCATCTCACGCCGGGAGTATATCGACAGCAGAGCCGCAGCCAACTGTGAGACGAGGTGTTTGGTGTCAGCGTAGTATCGGGCAGGTCTGTGGCTCGGACTGAAGAAAGCGTGAACCTGTCATCTGGAGAAGATTTATGCCCGTGAATTTATGGGAGCGAGGACGGGATTTAGCGCGAAAACTGAAGGCGGACACTTACGCGTTGTATCTCGCGTGCAAGGACCCGCGCGTGCCTTGGTATGCGCGACTACTCGCCGGCGGCGTGGTCGCTTACGTCTGCAGCCCGATCGACCTGATTCCCGACGCCATCCCGATATTCGGCTATCTGGATGACGTGGTGATCGTCGTGCTGGGTATTACCCTGGTGCTGCGGCTAATTCCCAGTGATATTATGGAAGAACACCGTGCCCAGGCCCGCGAATGTCCCTCCCCTTTCGCGCCTGCTAACCGTGTCGTTGCCGCTCTGTTTATCCTCATCTGGCTGCTGGCGGCAATTGGCGTGGGGTGGTGGATTTGGCGAATGGTGGGACATAAAAGATTCCTTGTCAGTGATTAGTGTATCTACTTTTCCTCTACTACGTCCTTCACCGCCACCATCTGCAGCGCCTGCCAGACGGCGGCGAACCACAGCAGGGCGGCGCGGCGTTGGCCGAGGGCGGTAAAATGGCCGTTTTCGGCAAGGTCGGCGCGGTTTTCCCCCCCGAGCATATCGGTGTCGGGGCCGGGGAGGAAGCCGGGGATTTGCCAGAGGTGGGCGATGGCGCTGCGGATACGGGCTTCGCCGGCGGGGTTTTCGTAGACGTAGGGGTGGATGGTGGATTTGGCCGGAAGCCAACGCGGGCCGAAACCCCATTCCTGCACTAGCCCGGTGCGGATGGCGATGATATTGCGCACGTAAGTTTCTGTCTCTACCCCCTCGATGACATCCGACTCACCTTGTTGCCAGAGCAGGAAACGGCCGGGACCGGTCGCTTTTCCGGCGGTGGCGAGGCGGGTATAGAGCTCCTGGCCGGGCATCCACTGGCGCGAAGCGGTGGCGCCCACGGCGACATCGATCAACCCCACCGGCACCCGCAACAACGCGACCAGCATGTCTCCCAGCGGTGGCCAGAGCGTACCGCCGGGATTACAGTTGGGCAGCGGATCGTGAGCGACCTGCCAACCGCGCGTAGCAAGGTCAAAAGCAGTAACCCGCTCGTGCGGATCCGTCACCCGCAGCAGTTCCGCATTGCATCCCTCTGCATAGGATTGCCCGGCGATGAGCAGCAGTTCGCCGATGCCGATCGGCTCCACGCCGGCGGTCGCGCGGAGTTGATCTCCCAGCCGGCAGCGCACTTCCAAACGATACCACCCGCCGGCCGGAATGCGCGCGGTGCCGTGGAACTCACCGTGGGCAATCTGTCCGGGGAGCACGGTCCATTCCGGCACGCCGGCGCCTTCTCCCTCCGTCAGCACGGCACGATACTCCCAGGTCAGCGGAGCAGCATCTTCGATTCCCACCCAGGTGACGGCAACCAGGCCATCGCCCAGCGTCGGACCGCCGGACTGATGCAGGTGATCTTCGGAGAGCACATAACCCTGGCGTTGGATGACTTGATACGGTACCGGTTGGGTGAGTTGCATGGTTTCCTCGACTTTCATGGCCGGTGATGCCGGCTTGTCTTCAGCAGTCAGCATTATACTGCGATGTCAGGGTGTAATCTAGTATTACGACCACGGTTCAACTCGCTGACGAATTAACCGGAGACCCAGATAGTATTTGCGGATAGGCAGAATGATTTCTAAGCGTTCAGCCCTTTGGCGCGCGAGCGTCCCCGCGAGCACTCCGGTGGTTTCGATACGACCCTCCGTAGTCTACTCAACAGTCTACTCAACCACCGGAGTGCTCGCGGGGACGCTCGCGCGCCAGGGGACTAGACGCTGCCAATGATTTTTTGTGCCTTTGTCATCCCGGTATCGATATACGAAAGCACAAAGAAGTAAAATCCTATCCTGCGTATCCTAAAAATATCCTGTATATCCTGTGAATTCGTCGTCTGCTATCATGCTTGCAATTCCGCACGGTAAATCTCCGCACTCCCGTTGCCAAAACCCTGGACATCCACGGTTTCGCATGCCACAATAGGACGACCCGGCGCTGACTGGTTCAACGCCGGTATTTTCTGTGAATGGGAGATCAACCGATGCGATTAGCGGCGATCTTTAGCGACAACATGGTGCTGCAGCGAGAAGTGCCGATCCCGGTGTGGGGAACGGCGCGCGCAGGGGAAGCGGTGACGGTCACGCTGGCCGGACAGACGGCGAAAACGGTGGCTGGTGTGGATGGCCATTGGGAATTACGCTTACCGGCGCTGCCGGTTGGCGGCCCGTATGAGATGATCGTCAGCGGTGACGAGACGCTCACCTTGCACAATGTGCTGCTCGGTGAAGTCTGGATCTGCTCGGGACAGTCGAATATGGAATGGCCGACCGAGTTATCCAACAACGGCGAGGCGGAAGTCGCCGCCGCGAATTATCCGAACATGCGCCTCTTCACCGTGCCCAAGCACGCGGCCTATACACCGGAAGACGATATTCCCAACGCGAGCGGTTGGGCGGTCTGCACACCGGCCAGCATCCCGTTATTCAGCGCCGTCGGGTATTTTTTCGGACGCATGCTGCACCAGGAGCTGCAAGTGCCGGTGGGATTGATCAATGCGTCCTGGGGTGGCACCGTCGCGGAAACCTGGACCAGCCGGCAGGCGCTGCTGGCGGAACCGTCGCTGGTCGAAATGGTGGAGAATTACGACCGCGCCATTCTCAATATCGACAAGTTGATTGAAGATTATCGGCAAGCCAAAGTCAAATGGGCAAATGGCACCGTTCCGGAAGATCCGGGCAATAGCGGCTGGGAACGGGGATGGGCCGATCCGGCTACCGATATTTCGGAGTGGGAGCAGATACTGCTGCCCGGTGGTTGGCAACTGCGCGGGCACAACTACAGCGGTGTCTTCTGGTTCCGCAAAGAAGTCGATGTACCGGCGAATTGGGCGGGCAAAGAGCTGGTGTTAAGCATCGGCGCCTGCGATAAGAGCGACGTCACCTACTTCAACAACGTCCAGGTCGGCGGCGTGAGTATCGAGGAACGCAGTGATTCCTGGTGCATGCCGCGCGTGTATACCATCCCGGCGGAGTTGGTCAAGGTCGGCAAGAATGTCATTGCCGTGCGCGTCTTCAGCAACATCTACCAGGGGGGTATGATCGGCCCCTCTTCCCTCATGCACCTGACGGTGGCCGGCGATGCGAATGAGGCGGCGATGGTGCTCAAAGGCGAATGGGCATATCAGGTCGAGCACAATTTTGGTATTGTGGCCACTCCATTCGGCGGCCCCGCCGCTCCTCCAGGCCAGGACAACCCCAATTGGCCCACCCTGCTCTACAACGGCATGATCGCCCCGGTGATCCCCTACGCGCTCCGCGGCGCCATCTGGTATCAGGGAGAATCCAACGTCGGTCGCAGCGTGGAATATCAGACCCTCTTCCCGGTCATGATCAGTGACTGGCGCCAGCGCTTCGGCGTCGGCGACTTCCCCTTCCTCTTCGTGCAGTTGGCGAATTACATGGAGGAACCCACCGAGCCGGCCGATTGCCCGTGGGCCGAATTGCGGGAAGCGCAGACGATGACGCTGGGACTCAACAACACCGGCATGGCAGTGATCATCGACATCGGAGAAGCGGCGGATATTCATCCGCGCAACAAGCAGGACGTCAGTAAACGGTTGGCGTTAAACGCGCTGGCCAATACCTATGGCCGCACGGAACTGCCGTATTCCGGCCCAATGTATGATCATCTGGAGGTGGAAGGCAACACGATCCGGCTGTTCTTCACCCATCTCAACGGTGGCCTGCGCTGCGCGAGTGACAAGTTGACCGGCTTTGCCATCGCGGGTGAGGATCGCACCTTCGTCTGGGCGGACGCCCACCTCGATGGCGACACGGTAGTGGTCTCCAGCCCGCAAGTCCCCCACCCCGTCGCCGTCCGTTATGGTTGGGACAACAATCCCCTATGCAACCTGTATAACCAGGCCGAGTTGCCAGCCTCTCCGTTCCGCACGGACAAATGGGTGGCGGGTATTCCCGCGGCGGTGTAAGCCGTGATGGTGGTGTCAGGTGTCGGGTTTCAGGTGTCGGGTGTTTACCTGACACCTGACACCGATTTTTCAACACCAAGGCGCTGAAGATGAATAGATTTTATATGGCTTGTGTGTTCTAATGGAGCCAGATTCGGGAGATGTTAGCACGAAGGCTATGGACCGCCGGCATCCCTGCCGGCGGCTGGGCGGAGGTTGTTTGCCACGGAGGCGCCGGCAGGGATGCCGACGGTTCATAGCCTTTGTTCCGACGCCCGAAGCAGATCGAAGCAGATCACATAATTCGTATAGCATCAATCTGCTGAATCAATTCCATCTGTGATTCACAACAGCTACACCGGCTCATCCATCATCGTCGAAGTCGAGAGTGAGGCAGCGGTGATGGCTTTGGGGAATTCGCTGCCCAACGCCTGGATGAAGGCCCGGAAGTTCAACGGTCGTTGATCCAGCACCTGGAACCATTCGGTACAATACGCCGTGGTGCACTCCTCATTGCGCTGCAGGTGATAGATGAATTGATCCGACCAGGCGCGCTCGACTTCCAGCGCGATCGCATAGGGTAGATAGCGTTCGAAGAGTTCGGTGGTGCGTTCAGGCTTTTTTTCGCGCCGATGATCGATGCGTCCGGTGGTGAGAAACAGCAGGAAGCCTTCGAGTTGATCGTGGATGCGCTGGCCTTTCGCGGTGCGACGGCGCAGCAGGAAAGCGAAGACCAGATTGATGATCCCCAGTACCACCAGCAGCATGACCATCTGCATGGACGAAGAATACCGCAGGAGATAGATGCCGCCGGCGGTGCAGGCCAGCACGAGCACCGTGGAGAATAGCGTCTGGATGATCGCCCAGAATTGCTCGATGGTCTGCGAGAGCGCGTGTTGCCAGGCTTTCAGCATCACCGTGCCAAGGAGATAGACGCCGACGCCGGTCATCACCAGGCCTTCCACCGAGTGGGTGGCTTCCCGCCAACTGCTGTGGCTGGCATCGGCGAACCCGATGCCGATCATCGCCAGCAAGGAGACCACGGCGCCGATCACCACGAATCGGGTCGGCGCGGTGAAATACAGCGCTTCATATTTCGCTTTCAGAATACGCGTGAAACGCTGCATGGCTTCCTGGATCACCCCATGATTCTCGGGGATAAAGGTGAAGCTCGGACCGCTCAACAGCAATGACGCCAGCAAGGCGCGCTCTTCACTGGTCAGCGTGGTTAATTCGAGTTTGCTCTGTTCGTCGCCGGTGGTTGCCCGACGGTCGCGCTCGCGCACGAGATCTTCCTTCAGCATCGCCACCGAATAGACAGTGCCGTTTTTCGTCAGTTTGATGCCGCGCTTGACCGCCATATCGGCCAGCGCCGACGCCAGCATCCGGTGGTCGCACGTCCCGGTGCGCAGGTAGCGAGCAACGGCAGGGGACACTCCCTCCGGTGGGGTGCTGCGGGGAACAATCTGCCCGCCGGCGGTCTCGCGTACCGTGATGGTCCAGAGGGTGATATAGTAACTGAGCATCACCAGCGTGGCCAGCAGCACCCAGAAGAGGGTGGGATTGTCCTGAAAGAAGAAAAGCGCATTGAATGCCGGCGGCGTCACCACGCCGGGGGGAAATTTCACCAGCAGGCGTAATCCTTCCGGGGTTGCGAGCGGTTTAGTCAGGGTGAAATTGACTTCACCGAGTTCTGTAATCGCGGCTTGCACGTCGCTGTTGGCGGTGTCGATCTCACGCGAACCACGCTTGCCGATCATGCCCTGCGCGCTGATGCCATTGCCATTGGTCACCCGGGGCAGTTTTACCACGGCACTCGCCTGGTTGACGCTCACCGGCCAATCGAAACCGGTCACATCCCATACCAGCGTGTCATGATCGCGAAAATAGGCAATTTCCGGCGCGAGTTGATAACTCAAGGTGAAGGTGTGCTCACCCGGTTTGAGAATGGCGTTGTTCTCGCCCATCAGGATGCGTTGTCCGTTCCAATCGCGCTGATAGGTATAACTGATCCTGGTTCCGCTCTCTTTCCCCGGTTGCGTCGTATTCGGATCGTCACTCGTGACTTGAATATCCGTCAGCTCCAGCCGGCAACGTAAACCGAAACGCGTGGGATAGCTGAGGGGAAAAGAACGCGTGATGCCGTTCAGAAAGGTTGTTCGCGTACTGAGGAAGGTGATTTTTTCCGTCACCTGTAACGTGGCATCCGGGCGTAAGGTCAGCACGCTGTTGAAAGATTCCACCTGCGCGTTATCTTTGTTGTCCCCTTCCTCGCTTTGCCCATAAAGCGGGAGACAACACAGGAGCAACACAAACGGAATCCACCAGTGGCGAATATGCGGGGTCACCGTGCGCATACGACCTCCCGATTACAGCAAAAATGCGGTCACAGCTCGGATTGCCGTGGTACACAGTGTAATCGGTTTTCCGGGAGGAAGGCAAGGGGAGGGAGAAACAGGTGTCAGGTGTCAGGTGTCAGGTGTCAGGTGTCAGGTGTCAGGTGTCAGGTGTCAGGTGTCAGGTGTCAGGTGTCAGGTGTCAGGTGTCATCTCCGACACAGTCGTGTCGGAGATGACGAGTACGGACTCTCTTCTTTATTCCCCCATCCCACCGGTGTGGATCTTCACGTTTTCGCGTTCGTCGATGCGATCGAGTTGGCCGTCGCGGACCCAGGCGATGCGGTCGGAGACACTGAGCATCTTGACGTCATGCGTCGCGGTGATAATGGTGACATGCTGCTCGCGTTGCAAAGTCTTCAGCAGCAGGATGATCTCTTCGCCGGTTTGCGAGTCCAGGTTGCCGGTCGGTTCGTCAGCGAGAATCACGCTGGGGGTATTGGCCAGCGAGCGGGCGATGGCCACGCGCTGCATCTGCCCGCCGGAGAGTTGCAACGGCAGGTGGTCGGTGCGATGTGCCAACCCGACGCTTTCCAGGATATCGCGGGCGGCTTTATGTGCCTGCGCTTTCGGCGTGCCTTTGAGGATCATCGGCAACGCGACGTTCTCCAGCGCGGTCATCACCAGCACCAGGTTGTAGGTTTGGAAGACATAACCGATTTTATTGCAGCGAATCCACGCCTGTTTCTCTTCCGGCAGCGAAAACAGGTCTTCATGCATGAATTCAATGGTGCCTGAGGTGGGAATATCGAGCGCGCCGATCATATTGAACAGCGTGGATTTTCCCGAACCGGACGGTCCCATAATGGACAGGTATTCGCCTTCGTAGATATCGAGGGAAATGCCTTTCAACGCCCAGACGATCTCTTCGCCAAGCCGGTAGCGACGGGTGACATCCTTCACGCGGACAATGGCATTATGATTGTTCATCGTCTCTCCTCGCACAGGCGGCTTCCGGCACTTGCAGCGCCACCATATTTGAAATCATCAATTTTTTCATAAACAGGATGACCGTTTCCTCTGCTTTTTCGCGTGGAACTTCCAGCCGGGTGGCCATGCGGGTGATAATCTTCGAGAGCGGCGTCACGCCATCGATCTGGCTGAAGAAATAGGTGCCGTGCTCATCGAGTTCCAGTGTGCGGCTGTAATTGAATTTGAAGAAACGGGCGATGCGCCAGGCCAATCCCGGCGGTGGGATAGTCGTGCGCAGGTGAATCATCCCGCGGCTGTCCCGTTTGACTTCCACACCGGTCGGAAGGAAAGGAATGACCGCAAAACGGTTAGTGATGATCGGCGGTGCCGCGGCGGCGCTGGTCATCAGTGAATCTCCTCCAGTTGAATATCCAGTTCGTCCGCCGTCGAGACTTTCTTGATCAACCCATCCTCGATCCACACCACCCGGTCCGATTGCTTCAACATCTTTAAGTCGTGCGTCGCGGTGACGATGGTCACGCCCAATTCTTCTTTTAAGCGGCTGAATAGCTCGATGATTTCTTCTCCGGTCTTCAAGTCCAGGTTGGCAGTCGGCTCGTCTGCCAGCAAAATGGTGGGGGAATTAGCCAATGCGCGCGCCACGGCCACGCGTTGTTGCTGCCCACCGGACATCTCGGACGGTTTATGCAGCGCGCGATCCTCCAGCCCGACCATCTTCAAAATCCCCATGGCTTTATCACGGGCGTCTTCACTGGTCATCCCGGCAAAAGCCATCGGCAGCGTGACATTCTCCAGGCACGACATCACCTGAATCAGGTTGAAGGCCTGGAAGATATACCCCACCTTGCGACAACGCAACCATGCCAACTCATATGGGTCGAGTTGCGCGATGTCCACCTGATCGATATACACCTTGCCGAACGACGGCTTGCTCAGTCCGCCGATCATGTTGAAAAAGGTGGTTTTTCCCGAGCCGGACGGGCCCATGATCGAGATATATTCGCTCCGGCGGATATCGAGAGTGGCGCCGCGCAAGGCGTGTGTTTCCACATCACCCATGCGATATACCTTCTTCACATCGACCGCGCGAATGACGTATTCGCCTTTTCCCACGTCGGAAGCGCGCTCAAAAAGCTCATCAAGTTGTGAAACTGATATCGTCATAACGCGAAAATCCTATGAGTATTAGACATTGCTGCGCAGCGCCATGGCCGGAATCATCCTGGCCGCGATGGTCGCGGGATAAATGGCGGCTCCAATCGAGAGAAGCAAACCAGCCAGCATGCAAGAAAAGGCCATTCCGGCAAGCTGACCGTAGTTCAATGAACCGAGTACCGTCTGCGCGCTATAAGCCAGAGTGTAAGCGAGCAGCGGAAAAACGATCCCGATCAGGCAGCCGACAATCGAGCCGACGACACCGATCACCGCGCTCTCGATCAAAAATAACTGGCGGATAAACCCGGACAATGCGCCCAGGCATTTCATCGTCCCGATTTCTTTGAAGCGCTCGGTGACGGACATCAACAAGGCATTGGCGATGCCAATCACTGTGACCAGCAGCGAGATCACGACGATCCAAACGGTACGGAACTGCGCGGTCTTTTCCGCCGCGATCAACCGGTCCTGTTCGTCTTTCTGTCCAACAAAAAACAATTCGCGCGCTTTCGCCGGGGCCGGGGCGCCGGCAAAAGTACGTCCCTCGCTGGTGTCCAGCACGATCGCATGCTTCATCCCCGCCGTGAGCGTGGATAATGCCGATGGGCAGCCCGCCGCGTTTCCCAACACCAGACACAGGTCGGTGTCTTTGCCCATGGCGTGTTCGTCGCTGGGGGTCACCCCGGGCATGGTCAGATTAATGCCGCGCACTTCCGCCGGTTTTTGCTTCAGCACCTGATCGAGAAATGCCTTCTCGTGGTCCTGCAACGCGCCGCAAACGACCACCCCGATCGTCGCCCCCTTCACTTCGCCGATATCCTGATTCACCAGCGCCATCATCAAGCCTACCTGCTGGCGCAACTTGTTCTCGCGCGCGATGGCCCGGGTGATTAAGGTGCCGGTGAGGATATTCATCAAGAACGCGATACCCAACACCACGCCGGAAATCGTCACCAGCGCGCGTCCCAGCCGGATTTTAATCCCCTGCATGGAAATCTGAAATGCGGTTGAAAATGGCAATCGTACCTGTTTGCCGATAGTTTCCACGAACCTAACCCCCCAGTCCCCTTCCCGTGCGGGAAGGGGGAGCAACTGGTTACTCGAATATCAGGACGGCGTGCGCCATCAGAATGGCGCTGCGGAAATCGCCTTGACGATCAGATTGACCGCAACGCCGATGAGCGCAATCAATCCGACCCCGGTACTATAGCCGGCACACAACACCGGCATCATCCGCAGGAAGTTTTCCTGGCCAAAGCGCTTATGAAAATAGAATTTGCCGATCAACGCGCCGATGATGGTGGCGATAAAGCCATGCGGCATCGCGCCGCACGACCAGATGAAGCCATAAATCGACATGGTTGGCAAATGGAATGCGGTCAACAGGGAGAATGCGAGCATCGTAAAGGCAAAAGCGCCGCCGACGACCGGCCAATGCAAGCCTTGCCAGAACAATGACGATCTTCCCATGGTGGCCGACCACGCGAGCACCATGTTCTTGGCGTTCAAATCCCACATCTTCACGGCCCAGGGAAACTTTTCCGAGGGAATGGCGCCGCTATGCCAGACAAACGCCCAGAAGACGAAACTCAACACGAAGCTCAACGGGATCACCAGCATGTCGGCTTTGACGTAGGACAGGAAATTCGTCCCGGTCAGCTCGATCGTGCGGAAGTTCGCCGACATCGCGCCATAGTTATTCACCGGAATGGGCGCCAACCAGATGTTGATGCCGTGGTAGCCGGACAGAATGAATACGCCTTGCTGGAGCATCGGGATATCCACTTGCTGCCCATTGATCGCCAACAGGCGCGCGTTGATATAAGAGATAAACGGGGTGTAGATGAACGCGAAAAACAGCAAGTAGCCGATGTTGAAGTCCGGCACCAACGAGTGCGTGACGGCGCAGAGTATGGCGGCGCCGAGTGCATACAACGTCACGGCCAGCGTGATCGAGAAGTCGCCACGACCGGCCGGCACATCCCAGATACTTTCTTTGCGCGCGGCTTCGCTCGCGCCTTCACGCTGCCGTATGCGTTGCTCGCGGATCTGCCGCGACAGGTCGCGCACGCACTGATAGACGGAAATGGCCGCGATGGAAAAGGCGACGCCAATGCCGAAACTCATCCAGAAGTCAATGCTGTTGACGAAGGTGGTGGCGACGGTATCCATACCCGGTTGCCAGCGTTGGAGCACACCCATGTGATATAGAATGGGATTCATCACCAACGTGAGCACTACCGCGACCCCCGCGCCAATGACCGACCAGAAGGGAATCACCATCCCGAAAAGGAGCGCCCCTAAATCGAAGATAATCCCGGTTGGGGTGGCCGGCAAGAAGCTCTGCGTCAACTGGGTGGTATCGTACCACGGCAACGGAATAATCTGAATCGGTTTCGCCAACAGCGCGCCGGAAACCAACGGAATGCCGATCTGTAAGATGGCAAATCCCAGTCCGAGCATTGCCCCGATGGAGAATGCACGCCATTTCCAGGAGCTTTTGCCATCGCCGGATTCCGACAACGCCATCGCGCCTTGCGCACCGATGGGGGCGAAGGGGAAGGGAAGTTTTTCCACGTCAGAGGTGAGACGGAAGAAAAAATAGCCCAGCGTATAGCTCGTTAAGCGGGTGATCAGCAACATGAAAAGAATCAGCGCCAGCGGCACCAACCAATCATGATGCATCAGGTTGCGACCGAGAATCGCTTCACTGCCGGGTTGCGGTGCATACCATGAGGGGAATTTACCCAGCAAGCCGGCGTCGCGCACCGCATCGGAGCCCACCAGATACTGACGAAAGACCAGATCGGCGATCGGGCCACCAGCCGACATCGCGCCGGCTACGGAGAGCAACACGACCAGTTCCTGTTGTCCCAGATTCTTCAGCGCGCGGCGGCTGATCTCGGAAAAGATAATCAGCGTGACCCAACTCGCGGAGATAGTGCCGCCGGTCATCAGGCTCAAGTAGATGGTGCCCGGCATCATCAACAAGCCGCAGAAGATCGCCCCCGCCACCACGGTCCAGGTGAAGCCGTTCTTGTATTCTTTCGGCGGCTCCATTAGCGAGCGATACATCTCGAGTTCTTGATCACCGCCGCGCCTGGTGGCAACAGCAGGGGTCTGTTCTTCCGCGACTTCCTCGGGAACTATCAACTGTTCAGGCATTCACGGCCTCCCGGTCTTCGGTGGTCAATGGGGTGAGCAGCGTTTTGGATTCCGTAAACATTTCCGCCCGTTCGGTATCGCTCACGGCACGCCAATTGAGGAACTGTTTGCGCAGCGCGCTCAGGAAGGGCATCACGGCCCGATTCCACGCCGAAATGGTGCCGCTCAACCGTTCGATGCGGATACTGGCGATGAATTCGCCGGTCTCCGGATCGGTGGGCAGGGAGATGGTTACCCGCTGTGAAACGCCAAGGTCATACGGTTTCAGCCAGACGGTCGCGGCGATGCCGGGCACGATTCCCTGCACATCCCGCGCGAGATCATCGAGTTGCAATGTCGGCGGCGCGCAGAAGAATGATCCCGAGCTTCCCTCGCCGTTGGCGTCTAACCAGCGGTAGAAGTAGCTGATGACCGCCACGCGATCGTGCGCAGTGAAGGTAAACGGCAAATTGAATTGCATCACATCGCCGTCCGCTTTGGGCACCGTCCAACTGGCCTCATCGGAGGGGAGCGCCAACCGCGAGGCGGTGTGCGCCGGTACCAATGTCGAAAGCATCACCGAGGCGACAATAGCTAACGAGGCGTAAATCGTCTCGATGGAGCTATAATCCATATTCAGCCCGCCCGTGAGGTGCATAGCCGTCAATGCCGTGCCCACGACCTGGCTGAGCAAGTATCCCGCCATGGCCCCAATGACCGCATACACACACGCCTCCGCCATGAACATGAAGAAGATATGGTTGGGCGCAATGCCGACCGCGTTGTAGACGTAGATTTCTTCCCGGCGCTCATACACGGAACCGCGCATGGTGTTGAAGACGGTCATCGCGGCGATCAGAATGGGAATCAGCAACTCAATCAAACCCGCCATGCTGCGTTCCCGCGTGCGGGTGCCGTAGTAGGCAATGTTGTTGATGGCGTAATAGGCGCCGATCCCGAGGCGTTCCAGATAATCGTTGACCACCTGGTGCTGTTCTTTGTATGGCACCGCCGGCAAAGCGGGCAGATTGGTATGCAGTTGATACGGAGCATTGGGGAACAGCACCGCGCACGAGACGGCGATATTCTGCTCGAGCGGTTGCCCTGACGACACTTGCACCACCGGGGCTTTGCTGGTGATGATCACCTGGGAAGCTTTCAAGCGGGCGACATCCTGGGGACTTCCCCCACCCGCGCCGCTCGAATGCCCCGCGTTTTGCATGGCATTCTGATCATAGGGCAGAATCGACGCGCCATCCATGCCGACGTGCTTATCCAGCTTCAGTGCATCGATAATTCCCTGTACTTCATATTCCTCACCGCGGATCAGTACGGTCGGATGCCCGCTATCGACATCTTTCGGTGTCAGGCCGATTTCGGCGGCCATCGTGTCGGGCAGGATGACGTAATTACACGGCTTATAGCCTGTCGCCGCTGCTTTCGCCAGTTCTTCCGAGGTTTCCGGCGGACGTGGGAACCAGCCTTTATGCGTAATCAGATAGCTGTCGATCCCCGAGAACATCGGTTCATTCCACTGCAGTGTCAGCGCGGCGTTGGCTTTTCCACGCTTGCTGATCTTCTGCGTCCCCACCAGATATTCACGGTCGATTAACAACTCGGTATTCGTTTTCACCGGCAGATCAGGATTACTGACCAGCCATGTTTGAGTCGCGACCGGATAGAGCAAGCCATAGTTCTGGGTGATATTCGTCAGTTCACTGCTCGAAATCGGGGTAAAGTTGGGATCGCGCCGCAGGATACCGTTTGAAGGCGCGTGGCCAGTCACATACTCGACGCTCGAAACATTGGTAGTGACCGAAGTGAAGCAGATCATCACGAAGGTGATCAGCACGAGGGTGACACAGGTTAACCCGGTACGCACCTGGCGCCGGCGCATATTGTTCAATCCGAGCATGAATGCCGTGCCGACGACACCGCCGCGATTGATATCCGCCCCTTCGACGTGCCCTTCTTTACGGCGTAATTCCGCAATGGTCTGTTGGAACTTACCGCTCACCATCACCGTGACAATGATCGAGAGCAAGAGGATCAAAAAGCCCAACAGAATAATCATCGGCGAACTGACCATGCGGAACGCCGGGTGGAAAAACTGCAGCAGCGTGAAGACCACTACAAAGATAACTCCCACCGCCAACAGTTGCGTGCGCACATCGGTGAAACCGAATATCAGCTTCTCGAAAAAGAAGACGAACGGCACCAGCAAGGCCAGGTACCAGAGGATGCCAAAGACCGCGTTGGATATTTTATCGCGAATGACCGGATGGTTGTTGATCGCGCTGGACAACGCATTCCCGGCGGCATTCATCGCGGAGAAGGGATCGCCTTTGTCGAGTAATTGGTGCGCTTCCGCCAGCATGAGTTCGCCATGCGCCTGCGCATCGTTCATCTGCGGGTCTGCCATATGGTACTGATTTTGCAGACGCAGTCGTTTGGCATTGGTGCGCAGCATGGACGCCGCACCATCCAGATACGGGAAGGTGAGATTGGGAAAATCGGCAGCCAGGTAGCCGTTACCGAACAACTCGGGTTCGTCAGCCGTCGGCACTTCCGGTAGATGCTGATTATCCACGTGCAACATGAACGCACGGTAGGATTGGATATTGGGATTCGCCGCGCTGCCGTCCATCATGGCGATATCGAAGATGCAATCCGGCGGTAGAAACGCCGAAATCGCCGGACTGTTGATGGTGTCTTCCAGATGAATATCATCCGGCTCCGTCAATCCCTGGCTGACCAGGAAATCGAAGCGTGGGAACAAGTTGAAGGTGCTGGGATTCACCCGCTGATAACAGACAACTTGCGTACCGCGGAAGAGCGGAAGATTCACCTGTTTATTGCCGCCGCTTCCGAGTGCGAGTTGTGCCGAGGGAATATTCGTAGTAGTGAAAACCCCTTGCTTGGAAGCCTTAAAGTAGGTGACTTGCCCGTTGTCGCCAAAGCGCGCGGCATCGATATCCATCCGCGCCCATTGTCCGCCCGGATAAAAGACATACGGCAACACGTATTCGCCATACGGATTGGTTTGTACGATTAAGTCGGAATGGATTCCACTGTTCGCCAACGCTTTCGCACCGGCATTCGGCGCGAAAATATGCACGAACGTCTGCCCGCCGAGTGGATGCGTCGGTACTAACGCCGAGGTGCCGACGGAGGTGAGCGCTTTACCCTGGAAGGAGAATATGCAATAATTTGCGGTATTCTGCAACTGCTCCTTCATGGTAATGCGGCCATGCGCTATGGCTAACAACGCCTTCCCGATGACCGGCATCTGCTCGGAAACCACTGCGAGGTTGACTTGATCGAAGGTGTCTTCCGGTGTGCCGAGTTTGCCGGGAAGGAAATTCTTATCGGTAATGGTGAACGCCGGACGTCCGGCGCGGTGCCACACCTGCGTTTCCAGATTCGTGCCATGGATATTCGGATCGGCTTTCGTGGCCATCGCATCCGCCGTCCCCCAGTTGGTGACGGTGAAGGTGGGATCAATTTTATTTGCCGAGAGCGGAAGATAATCCGCCAGCGTGTTCTTCAAATCTGTGCTCTGCGGCTCGACCGTAGTCCCCGGATTCCACACCCCTGCCAGCACGGACAGATTCTTCGCCTGCGTGTGTCCGCCGGAAAATAATTCCAGGCTGACGGTAAATGTCGCGGTATACGGGGCAAACACTTCGTGCACCGCCAGGGAATCGTTCAGGGCGTTCACCTGGTTGTTATGGTATTCGACCACCTGCTTGAAGTATTGCTTCAGTGCTTTTTGATATCCCCACATGGCAAAATGTGGCCGGCTTTCCGGATCGATGGCGGATAATTGCGCCGCCACCTGCCAGAATGGCAGCGAGAGGACGTCACCCGCATCGGTATCGTACTGCTTCTCCTCGATATACTTCGCCATCAATGGATCGCGATTTTCCGGCAATGCGCGTTCCTTCTCCGAGGCGTGCAGCGCATCGAATCCGGCGCGGAAAGCCGGACGCCCGGCGCGAATCCACTGGAGTCGCGCTTGCAGGTATTGTTCGCGCAGGCGCAAATTGACTTCGCCGGCGACAATGGGAAAACACTTTTCGAACCACTTCCGAAAAACCGGATCCTCACGCTGCCAGGCTGCGCGATAGGCAGTATTATCCTGTACCTTCCAGGGGGTTGGATCGTTGATAATCTCCAGCGCATGGTTTGCGAATGCCAGTTTCTGTTCCGCATCGGCTTTGCGTCTCGCCAATGAATTGGGATCCGTCGGATTTGCGGAGGTGGTAATGGCTTCCAATAAATGGGTCGCGCCGGTCCAACACTGCCCGCGCGCCGAGGTGGCGATGAAGATGATATCGCGCTGCAACTTCCCTTGATACGGGACGAACGCGCGCACCAGCGCCATTAACGCCGCGGGAGAAATGGCCTGTTCGCCGCCCGGCGCCAGATCGGGAATCTGTGAATTGCTATCGTAATTGCTGGTGATTACCAGCGCTTCTTTGTGATCGGCACGTGCCGACTGTCCGCCATGCAACACCCCGATCAAATTGGTGGTCTGCACGGTAGTCCAGACGACTTTACAGCGGATGGTCAGCCGTTGATGCGCATATTTTTCCAGTGGGCCACGGGCGAGATAACGCGGATACGGGATATCATACGGCGTCAGCATCTTATCCCAGGGCATGGGAGCATCGGCATCGGCCGGCTTCTCCATCGCGTTTTCCTGGACAATGACCGCTTTAACACCCAATGACGCCAATGTCGGCCAATCGGCCGTCAAACGCTGGTTGAGGACAATGCTGTCTTTTAACGGTTTGCCGACCAGATCGAGGGGTTGGGTGGATTGTGTCACCACCAGTGGCCCACTCAATCCCTTGGCCGCCTGTGCATTCGGCAGCATCCCGGACGGTTCGAAGGGATAGAGAGTCACATCCGGCAGTGGTTTCCCTTGCGCGTCGAGGAGTTCACAATATTCCGTATGCGGAACGGCGACGGGAAATGCCTGCTTGACGACCGTCAATTTCGCTTTGCGGAATGCATCCTCGATCAGGTTCGCCGTCGCCACGCAGCCGGGACTCCCCGGCAAGCGCCCAACCTGCTTTGCCCCTGCCGGCTGGCTGGCCGCCTGGATCTGGGCCAGGTTGCGCTGCAGTTCAGCGGTGGTCAAGGCAGCCGTGAGCGGCGCGTCGCTGTAGTTGCGCGCGAACTCGGCACCGGGTTTACGCTCCGGTGGTTCGGCAACGGTGACGTAGATGTAGAGCACGACAATGCTCAACACGGCAAACAGCACCGCGACAATCCACTGGTCGAGTTTTTCGGAGGAACGTGTATTCATGGCCAATCACAATAAACGTGCTGGACGCCGACGGACTGCAAATAGATCCCGATCACATCAAAAAAGACGATCGAAACCATGCAAGCGAGAAACATGCCGACGCTGAAGGGCACTAATCCTTTCCGAATGCTATGTGCGCCGCCGATCCGCAAGACGATCATGCGGATTGCCCAGGCGATAAGCGCCATTAACCAATATGTACGGGCAAAGTAGGTCGTTGCCAGCACATACCCGAGCGGATGAATGGGGAACCACATGAAGGTCGCGCGCAGCACGGCCAGAATCGCCGTCACTACCACCCCGATACCGATCCCTTTGGCATCGACATTGTGCACGAAGTCCAGTGGCGCATTTTGTGGGGTAATCAGCACATTGGTCGCAAAGGCGCGGTCCGCCGTCGCTTCGGCGGCACGGAACTGATTGAAATACCACCCCTGACCAAATGGCCAACTATAGCTCATATTGTCCGCGCCGCGCCCATAGGCCCAGCAGAGCAGGCAGAAGCCGCCGATAAAGATGCCGCCCATCAATCCGACGAGCAATCCGGCCGCGATATCGCGGGGACGCACCTTGAAATAGCGTCCCAATTCCATCATCTCTACCTGAGCGGGAGCGATGAACAGGAAGCACGAGACGCACATGAATCCGCTGGCAATGGTCGCCAGCAACATGCCGGTCGCGCCAAAGATGGCAAAACCACCGACTGCAGAGACGAAAATCATACCGAAGTACGGCATCCAATACGCGAAGGGCATGCCGGCTTCGGCGCGAATTTTGCTGGCGGCAAAACCGCAGACCAGCATCCAGCCGAAATAGAGCAGGCTGGCCCATGGTCCCATGTGTGTCCAGAGGCCCCAGGCCAGGATCATCAGCAGCGAGAGCGCGATCATGCCTGCCGCCATGCGATACGAAACGGTTTCCTGTTTATCATCCAGGGTGATCTTACCCCACAGGTGCAGCCAGATTTGCGACAGGTGGCGTCGCGCGGCAATCACGGCGAGGGCGGCATAGCCGATGAACGATCCAATCGCCTGCGACCACTCCCACGGATACCCGGCAAAACGGTTGAAATTAAACGCCTTGCCGAACATATAGAGGAACTGGAAGAGAAAGAACGTCACCCAGATGGAGAAGAGGATGTCGGTTTCCACCAGCATGCCGATTGCCAGCAGGCAGAAGGTAAGACTCAAGCCGCAGTTCTGAAAAAACGCTTTCAACAGCGGATTGGTGAAATAGGTATCTAACCGATCCCCCCACATGTCGCCGAAGATAGGCGCCGGAATTGCCGGATTGTAGAAATGCGCCCCCTTGAGGAGCACCAATACCAGCGTGATGCCGAATCCGATCCACATCGCGCGATTGTGGAAGATATCGGTAATCGCCCCACTCAATTCATCGACGTCGCCGCTGAACAACTGCCGGGGCACAATATTCATCGGGAAGGTGAAACGCTCATTCTCGACCCATTGCTTCCGCATCAGCACATTGAATCCCAGGAAGCCGAGGAACAGCGCCAGAATAAGCACCGACCACGCGAGCAGCGGGCGCACCCACTGATCCCACGGGATAAAGCCCTTCAGCAGGTAGGCCAATCCCGCGAAGCTGAACATATTGTCGGGTTTGATGATGGTAAAATCGCGTTCGTTGTCCGCCAGGGCCCCCCAATGGCTTTGGCGCACCACTTTCGTACCGGTATACGCCCCCGCGAGCGCCTGGACATTAAAGAATTCGGCATCCTGTACCGCCAGCGTTCCCGGTCCGTTCAATCCGATGGATAAGGTGATGCTCTTCGTCAGATCGGGTGGAATGGTGATCGGATAGGCGCCGATGCGCGCAAACCCGCCCCGGTTGGCAAAGGTTTTCGTCGTTTCCGAGGCGTTGATGAGGATATTGTGCACCGGGCCGTTATCGGCCTGCATTTTGACAAAGTAAAAGGAGGCGCGTTGGAAGTCCTTCGCGCGCACGTCGCAGGAAAAGAGGAAATTTTCCCCCGGGATCAAGCGATCATGTCCCGCGGCGTCTTTGCGGTTGATGGTCACGGCCAGCGCGGCGTGGGTGTTCGCATTGTTGCCGTTGCTCAGCACCGGACTTTCCCATGGCCGGCCGTCTTTGCCTTCGATGGCTTCCCATTTCAACGGTTCGCCACCGCCAACCTGCGCAAAAGGCTCGATCGAGTCTTTGACGACCGTGAAGCGTCCATTGCGGATTAAATTGTCGCCGTGCGGCCAGAGTGAGGTGGGAAGGTGTTCATAGGATTTGAAGTCTTGATCACGCGGCAGCGAGACAATCAACCCGAAAAATCGATGCCACATTCCCTGCGTCATCAGCGGCGCGGCAACTAACAGCGCGGCGTAGATGAAGACTAATTCCGCTTTGGCCAGCCCCAGCGTTTTGCGAAACGCAAACAACAACGCGCTCATACCGAGCACGATGAGAATCACCGCGACCGCACCGTTGGGCGGGGAATTTTCCGTCAACGGACCGCCGGAAAGAAATACCTCTTCGTATTCGACCCACACGCCCATTAAAAAGAGCGCGAAGATACAAATGACGAATGAGCGAATAGTCAGACCCCGCTGCTGATCTTCACGAGCATTCGAAGTCACCGGTGTTACCTGCGGAGGCGCGGAAACTGCCAAGATAGGTTACCTCTGTGTGATCTTCACCAAAGTTGATCGCGGCGTGACTGAACGCCTCTTGAATCGGGCACTGCCTGCCCCGAGCACCGTCGAGCGTAACCTGTGGATGATAACGTATGTATTGTGAGTTTCAGGTTAGCGTGTGCCGTGTCCCAGTACTCTAGCGTTTCATCCACGCATTGTCAAGCACTCGTATTCTCCAACACGGCCTATCGGTGCGCTCGATCCTCTGATGAGAACGGTCAACCCGCTCGGTCGATGACCGGTTTGACCTTTTCATCTGACACGCGGCAAAGCAAAAGGTTTCGCTTCATCGCCACCGGAAAATATCCAGCGAGGTGACCGCGGGGGTTCTGCAACAAGCTGCCAGCCTGTCTCTTCGTGCACATTGACCCGTCCCGACATCCCCGCTATAATAACCGTGTTACCATTCTGCCCGGTGGCGCAATCGGCAGCGCAACGGACTTTGAATCCGAAGGTTGGAGGTTCGAACCCTCCCCGGGCAGCCACTTCTCTTTTCCGATCCCCCCAATGCCACCTACCGCGCCGCATTCCATGTCTGGTGCAACGCCTGTATTTCGGTGACAATCTCCGGAGCCAACGGGCGGCGATCGGCGGCGAGGAAGGCTTGCAGGTGCGCGAGGCGGCTGGAACTGCCGATGGTGGTGCGCACTTGCGGAAGGCTGAGCGGGAAGCGCACGCAAAATTCCACCCGGTTTTCGCAACCGGATTGCCGATACAGCGCCTCCAGCGCCTGGGCGCGCGGGTGATCCGGTTGACTCACATAGTTACTGCCATCGCGACCGCCGAAGGTGCGCATCGCCAGCACCGGCGTGCCACGCGCGGTCAACACGGCGTTGGCGGCAGCGCTCAACTCACGTTCCATCAGGTTGTAGTAGAAGATGTAGCCGTCGAATAAGTCGGCCTCCACCGCGGCAATGACTTTGGGTGAGTAGGAGTAAATGACATCCATGATGTAGCTGCCGACCAGTCCCTCTTCACGCGCCTTGTATAACTCTTCCGCCAACGGCGCCAGCGACTCGTCTACCGGGTTGCCGCACACCTGACCGATCTCGATGCGCTCCTTGCCGGTGCGGCGCAAAGCGTCCTCCAGCGAGGCGCGGAACGCCTGCGGGCCCAGGCCGTCCAGTTTGAAGATGCACGGCGGCACCTGCGCGGGATCTTCGCGAAACGCCCGTCCCAGCATGGTGTAAACCCCGTTGCCATAATCCGACACGTGGAACCAGATGCCGGCCTCCATCCCCAGGCGCGTCACTTTTATCATCTCCGCGTTGTCGGGGTCGGTAATCCCGCCGGTGCCCATTGTCACGGGGGTTAAGGCCGGCAAGCTGCCGGCGGCAAAGGTCTGCATGGTCATACTCCTGCTGTAGATATTTACCAGGGAAAACCGCGTAAGCTATCGCGCCTTTCCCCGTTTGCAAGTTCCAGTTGAATTCATTCTGGCATCGCGAAGTATATCCTCTTGCATCGCGGAGCGAGCGGAGGTATAATACTTGCGCATTAGGAGTGTCCCGATTATTCGGGACCGGCAACCGGCCTGGAGACGGCATCGGTGCCCTGGGAACCACGTTCCCGATGTGCGGAAACAGCGTTTTCCGAAACATGGTCTCGCCATCCCTCCGTCTCCATTGCTTACCGTGCTATTCTCCTGGTGCCTTTCAACCATTTGATCAGAAATAGGAGGCAACCAGTGCAACACACACCTATCCAGTATGATGAGGTGAAATCCCCCTTCATCGTCGACCGTCTCCGGGAGACGGATTGGCAACACCACGCGTATATTGCAGATCTGCTACGGCTGGCACGCTACATCGAACGCAATGGCCCTCACTCATGCGCAGAAGCGCTGCAGTATCGGCAGTTGCAGGCACATTATCCGACCGAATTCCTTGCGCTGGAAATTGAGCAACGTGAGGGACGATCTGTTCCGACCGAGGAATTTCAGCGCATGAAGGAGGAGCAGCAACGTAAGCGTGTCGCCGAAGATACGCAGCGATTCCAAAATGAGCAACAAGCCCGCAGGGAACAACAGCGGTCGCTGAATGCCGCGTATGCCAGTTGGCGCACGGCAGGTGGTCGAGCCTGAAATAGTGTCAGCTTGAAATACCCGGCGCCAGTCTACTGGCGCCGGGTAACACTGAAATGTTTAGCAGAAGCAGTAGCTATACAAATCGGCGTCATGTAACGCAACACGCAATCGCACCGGCCGCCCGGCTAATCCATGTACCGCTGTCCCCTGCTTCCAGCGCACGGTATAGTCCAATGTATCGCCAATGATCTCCCAGCAGTCGTCCAGCGTGTAGCCGGCAATCGGCGTGCCGTCGGCTTCCTGCAGTTCCACTTTCGCGGAACCGGCGGCGGAGGTGGACAGATTGAGCGACAGCCGCGCGCCGGTGAAGGTCAATGGCGGTGACACCATCGTTCCGCCTGCCAGCGGTGCAGACAGCGAGACAAAACCATCCATCCGCAAGGTATAACGACGGATGGCATTGGCAGAGCCTCGCCAGTAGCCTTCAGCAACAAAGAAGGATAATTCATTGGGCGCGCCGGGGATGTCCGACTCCGTTTCCAGCATCCCCCACCCCTGGTAGCAATCGCCGTACGCCCAACTACCCTCGGGGCGCAGGCCCGGACGGATGAACGCCTCACCCCAGCGCGTAAAAGTGCGTCCATCCCGACTGCTCATGAAGAGGCCATCAGTGACCGCTGCCCCATAGCGTTCGGCTGCCTGCGCGCGCCGCCGGCGGTGCTCCACCTCCGGCAACGCCTCGATGGACGGCGACCAGGACCGCTCGATATAGCGCGTCGGAAAACCTACCAACAGGTGCGGCGCGCGGAAATACGGTTGAATCTGGTTGGTATACAACTGCTCTACCGGCGCCCCCGGATATTCCAACCATTCACCCGCGGTCCAGTGGAGAAAATCGGGCGAGGTGCAGGTTTTGATGCCGCGGCAAAATGTATCTGTTGTAAAATCGCGAAAGTAACAGCGATATTCACCGCGTAGCGTGTCCCAGAAGACCAGGTTCTGCGAATCGAACGCTCCCGCAATCTCCAGCGGTTCCTCCCGCAGCAGCGACCAATGCACGCCATCCGGCGATTGCAGGGCGAAAAGGTGACAGGGCCAGGTGTTATCCGCACCGATCGCCTTGTAGCGCGCCTCCGGAAGACAGGCCGGATTGGCATCTTTGAACGGTGCGAAGCCGTGCACACCGCGCTGGAAAGGTGGAAAGCCGTCGAAAACCAGATTGTTCTCCGTTGAGCCGTTAAAGTCGATAATTCCCACTCGCGGGCGTTGCCAATGAATACCGTCCCGGCTCTCCAGATATCCGATGCGGATCGGCGCTTCCGCAAACACGGTCTTCCCGTCTTGCTCGGTCATGACGCCGTTCCACGCTTGATAATAAAAGCGAAAGCGGTCCTCGTCGCGGAAGTAGGTCTTGTATCCCCCGCACATGTTGCCTTCCCACGGCTGATCCGCCACCAGCGTGATCTCCCGCATCACCGGGTGCTGCAACCTAAGCGCCGCCCCACCCTCCAGCCGGTCGATCAAGGCCATATCAACCAACAATTCGCGTCGTGAACCGATGTCGATCATTTGCGTCACCTCACCGAAGATGTCTCTTTTTTCGTTATCATTCTGCATTGATCCTCCACGGAAATATCGGTGTTCAGGCGCGGAGGAGCGCTACTACCGCCGTTACCGGCAACACGTTTACCGTGGAATGGGCACCCGTAACACCTCTATCGCCTCTTTTTGCCGCGACACAATAATCATCAGTGCGTCGTCATGCACCAGGGAATGGGGGTAGCCGTAGTCGCCACCTTTATGCAATCCCTCGGTGCGACGTGCATATGGCGTATCGGCGATAAGGAAATGTCGATGGAAGCATCGCCCATCTTCGGAGAGAGAAAGCACCAACGGGTTGCGCGTCCACAATGGTTCTGGGTCTGGACATCCGACATAGTAGAACCGTCCGTCGGACAGTCGTCCAAAATGGAATTTCGTGGCGTTGTCGGAAAAGTCGGTTTGTACCGGCGCCGACCAGGTTTCCCCGTCATCCCGGCTCTCCGTCAGCCACAACCGTGCGGTATTGCTGCGCAACAACATCTGCAACCTGCCGTCATCAGTCTGAACATAGGATCCCTCACATAAACCAACCGGCCACCCCATCATGGTCTGCACCTGCCAGAAAGATTCGGAATCATCAACGATATCGGGGGCCATTGCCGGCGGATAAATGCCGGACATATGCCAGCCGTCCAGTCCAGTAGGATCGTCAGTGTAGGGAAAGCTAATGTTCCCGCAAATTATGAGGCGTCCGGAGGCGGTAGCTTGCGGGCCGTGATTGGGGATGACCGGGAGGTGCAAGTCGATCGGGCCATCCCACCGTATTCCATCGCGAGTAGACATCGCCAGTAGTGTGGTCCCGACATGCCCGCAATCACCAGATTGGCGTTGACCGTGCTCTAGAAACTCAGGACGATACGCATACTGTCCGATATAAGCAACCAGACGTCCGGCAAACTGGTGGAAACCCGCGGCAGTCAGCACCTGCTCACCATGTCGACCGGACAACGAGCCAAGTAACGGCTCCGGCATCGTCCAAGTGCGAAAATCGGCCGAAGTGGCCATCAGCACCCGCTGCCCCGGGGCATCTTCATCCCGCCGACCATTCGACCACATGGCATAATAGCGACCGTTGAAAAAGGCCAGATGCGGGTGATGCGAGTAAGTCCACTCACGTTCGGGTTGATAAAGCCATGTGCGTTCAACCGGCAACCGCATGGCGGTGGCAACTTGATAATCGGGATTTGCGATCGGTAATAGCGACATACAGTCTCCCTTTACCGGGCCATTTTACATGAAACGTGAGACGGTTGCGTCGTGAAAGAAAAGCGCCCCATGACTAAGCAGGTATCATTTTTCGCCGGCGCCATACCGTTCCCACGCAATGCAGATCGCTTCGATATTCTCCACCGGCACATCGGCGCTGGGGCAGGCGTAGAGCATCAGCCCGCCTTCCGGTCGTCCCACTTTCTCGACGATCTCTCGGACTTGCGCGTCGATCTCCTCAGGAGTCGCGAATGGCAGCATCTGCTCGTCGATATCGACCATCGCGCACATTTTACCCCCATAAGCGCGCGTGATGCCGTCAATACCGCAGGCGCGGACTTGCGGGTCGTGGAACGACACTCCGCACTCCACCAGGTCATCCACAATCTCCAGCAGGCACCCATCGGAAGAATATTTCACATGAGCGCCGGCACGGCGACAGGTCTGAAACATCGCATAGTAGGCCGGTTTCAGCACCTCGCGAAAGGTCGCCGGGCTGATCATCAGCGATTGCTGCATGCCGAGATCGCCGTGAAAATGCAGCAGTTCCGCGCCGGCGTCCAGCCACAAGTGGATCAGGCGCATATTGTAATCCAGCACGAGCGCGATGAGCCGGTCCAGTTCAGCGGGACGTTCGAGGAAATCGACCAGCAGGTTGTCCAATCCGCGCAGAAACTGCAGGCGATCAAAGAAACCGCCTTCGATAATGCCTATATAGCCGTTGACCAGTTCACCTCGCTCCCGCGCCTGCCGACAGCGGAGACGCACGGCATCCCAATCCCATTGTTGCGCGGGATCAGGCACGGTGAGATGCGCGAGATTCTTCCAGTCAGCCAGTGGATGTCCGACCACTTGCCCGAGGATGCCGGCCTCGATTTCCCGCCACTCACAACCCCAGCCGTCGGTAAAGCGCCGTTCGTGGGTCGCTTCCGCCGGTGGCACCGTCGTGGCGACCGCCGCAATCCAATCAGCGTTGAAGAGCCGCGGGTGCCGGCGCATCATCTCCGCCAGCTTCACGCCGTGCCGGTAGATGACGGACTGCATGAGGTCGAAGTGGATGGGAATCCACTCCGGATAACGATATTCAATGGCGCGCAGCGTGTTTTTTCGTTCAGATATCATGTGCGTGGTCTCTTTCGCATGCGAAGTATGCATCTCCTGCCGGCATTCATGCTAATATCCGTTCCATTCGATAGGCTTGTCCATCGACGAGGAGTTTCACCAGATAGCGTTTTCCACCGAGCACGCCTTCTTCAATCCCTGCGCTGACTTCCGGCATCATACGCCCTTGATACGGCGCCACGACGGTAATGAAGCGGACCGGAAGCCGGCGCAGGTGATGGCGGAAACGGAAGGCGGGAAGTCTTTCTTTCTCGAACCATTTCGGGGAATACCACGCCTCCTCCGGTTCCAGCGTCACGGGCGCGTTCGGATCGGCCCACACCAGCACGTTGCCACCCGCTGAAAAGTCGGTGTGCGCGGACTTGCTCTCGACATCGATCACGGCCTGACCGGGAGTCAGTTGGAAATGTAAATCAAGGTCTCCTTCCGCCGTGCCAAACGCCTCATCCACGAAGACGAAGAACCGGCGTTGCACGAAAAACACGGTGCGCCGATGCGTCAAACCAGGATAGGCGGCGTTTTCTGTCGTCAGCACGGCGTTGTTCCGGCCATCATCGTCAACCCACTGCAGGCACGTTCCGGCGCGCGTAGTGTTTGCGCAATCGAGCGTCAGCGTCTGGTGCATGGCGGTACGGCGAAAGGCTTCGCGATCTACGTCACCACTTTTGTAGTTATACACCCCGGGATCTACCATTAACAATCGCCCGAAGGCCATCAATTCAAAAGTGCCACGGTCGAATTGTGAATGAAATGGCTCGATAGGCTCCGGTCCGCAGTGCAATCCCAGCCACACGGCCTGCGCTTCCCAACCGGAGCGGAATACATAGAAGCCGCCGTCCTTGAAAGCGTAGTTGTGGCGGTCTGGCCAGCGTCCTTCCCTGCCTTCACTGGCCACGGCCAGCAAATCGGGACGTTCGAGCAGGCGGCCTGCCGTTGCCAGCACCGGTCGCAGATCAAGGCGCCCGTTGCAGTCGCCGACATAGAACGTATTGCGGTGAGGAGTGCTGATCGCTAAACAGAACTCCGCCATCCGGTCACCGACTTCGCGCAACTCAGGCGTAACGGTCTCGACGTCGAATAGCTCCATCAACTCGAGGTAATAGCGGGTGATGAGCAGGTGATAACCGGGCACCAATTCACCGTGAGTGCCATCCGCTTTCACCTGCGCTCGCGATGCCGTCGTCAACCGCTCCATGACCAGTGTCTTCCATTTGTCGGCCTCTCGGAACTCGGGGAACAGCGCCGCGATACTGGCCAGGCCGAGGGTCTCGATCATGACGAAGTTGTCGCTATTCGGATAGGGCATATACTCGATGCGGCGGGCATGGTTGTAGAGCGAAGTCAGCAACTCAACCAAAAACTCCGGCGTGCACGCCGGACTGTCGAGGTAACGGGGCAGGTTGGCGACTAAACGTTGACTGCGAATGCCTACCTGGATGGCGTCCCAACTGTGCGGGAAAGGCAGACGCTCCCGGGTCAACGGATTTTTCCGCATCCAGTCCGTGACCACCCCGACCCAAAGGCGGGCATAGCGTTCGTCGCCGGTGGCGCTGTAGCAGCGCGTCACAGCCCCGTCCCAATACAGCAGGCGATGCATGCCACAAGGCCATTCGAGGTCGCCGACCGGATTGGCATCCCAGTCGATATCCGGGCCGTAATCATGCGATTGGTAGCTGGCGGCAGGTTGCAATATATGAAACACGTGCAGTTCAGCGTCGTCGGCAATTCGGCGGTCATCGTTCGACACCATGAGCTTCGGCAACGCACCGGCGTGGGCGACAATCCGGCGTATCGGCATCGGGTCGAAGGACTGGCCCGTCATCCAGCCTGGCGCAACGCGCTGACGATAATAGGCCAGCAACGCCGTTGCCGCCGCGTGGTCATCCTGCGCCATCGCCGTTTTGACCGCGGCCAATTCCGGTCGCTCGAGATCAAAGACGGCGAACAACTTCGCGGGATGCAGCGGCTCACCTTCCATGCGCGCATTGCCGCGGTATGGTGTCCCGGTGAGGGTGAATAATCCCTGCATCGACTGGTCGTTCATGATCCCAGCGCTTCCTCTCGGCTCGCGCCATAGCACGCTTTGAGGGCCGTAAAGGCCAGCTTTTTCTGCCGCCCATATCCCACCACCCCCTTCAAGTTCATTTCGTTCCAATAGCCATTTTGCACTTTGGATGGGTCACGGTAGTCGCTGAAGCAGAAAGGAAATGTCCCGACGATCTGCGGATACTCCGCCGCCAGCACGAGGATTTCCCGCAGTAGATCGGCGTGGTACTCCTCGCTCCACAGGTCGCGGCTGCGGGAGAAGTAACCGGGCACCGCATCCGCGCCAAATTCAGTGAGAAAGAGCGCGATCTCCTGTTTCCTCGCCAGCACGGTGTCAAGCATTTGGCGCAGAGGTTTCAGATCGATGGGTTCCATCTCCACCATGCCTTCGCTGGATTTCGCATCCGGATTCACCCCTTCGCCACGCCAGATTTTATCGTACCACCCCCAGTAGGAGTTGATCCCGAGGACATCCACGATGTCCGCGACTGAGCCGACAATTCCGTAGAGCGCGGCATAGGAGAGCAGGCGTGTGGCATCTGCCGCGCGAATCGTCGCGGCAAGTTGCCGGAAGAAAATGTCCGCCGCGGGATGGGCGGTATTGCACTCGTTGCCGATGCCGTAGATGGCGACTGAAGGATGATTGCGTGCCACGGCGATCATCTCCTGCGCCATCTGTTGCGCCAACGCCAGCCATTCCGGATCGGCAAAGCGCGTGCCGGTCTCGACATCGCCAGGATGGTAGCAATACACCGGCGGCTCGATCCAGACCAACAATCCCAACCGGTCGCAGGTGTCGTAAAACAGGCGATCCATCGGGTAATGACAGCGTACGGCGTTACAACCGGCCTCCTTCATCAGTCGCACATCGGTCTCGATTTGCTCCGGCGTCATCACCAGACCGGTGATGGACGAATCGTAGACGTAGCAGACACCCTTGAGTGGATACGGTTGTCCATTGAGATGCACGTGACCGTCGCGCATGGCAACGGTACGGAAGCCGAAGAGATGTTCACCTCGATCCACTATCTGGCGGTCTCTATCCAGCAACTCAAGCACGATGGGCTCTAGGTGCGGATCTTCGGGTGACCAGGATGCCGTCTCGAAGAAAGGGACCTGCACATCCAGTCGTCCGTCATCACTGACGAAATCTTCCCAGGAGAAACCGTCGCCATTGCTCACCCGGATGATCAATCCTGTCTGTGGCGAGATCACACGACCGCCGACGGTCAACTCCCAGTGATCTTCCCGGGGAACGGCATCCAGCATGACGCGTTCCAGGACGGGGCCGTGTAGTATTTCCAGCTTGACGGCGCGGTGAATGCCGCCATAGTTGAAATACCCCAGACAGGGTGGCCATTTAATGGTAGTGGCGCGGTTATCCACCTGCACGGCGAGGTGATTAATACCGAGTGTCAACTTATCGGTAACATCGAGTATGAACTCGGTATAACCGCCTTCATGGTTACCGACAAGTTCGCCGTTCACATAGACGTGCGCCAGGTAGTTCACCGCACCGAAGCGCAGTTGTGCCCGACAACCGGCTAACACCTCGGATACCGTGAACTCGCGGACGAACCAACAGACACCCTCGAAGATATCATAGCGTTCGCCGTATTGCTGCCAGACACCCGGCACCGGCACCTGTTGCCAGTGGCGTCGGTTGGTGTCCGGTCGGTGGAAGCCGCCATGAATCGCATGATATTTCGGGTCGAGATCGGCCACGAAATCCCAGGTGCCGGCGAGATCGATAATCGTTTTCATGACTGATGCTCCATCACCCAAAATTGCATTCCCGGACAGCGCACGAACTGCCACGGGAAGCGGCCCAGTGGATGGTCCGGCAAGGCCTTGCCGATCAGCGCCAGCGACAGCAACCGGAACCAGGTCGGGAACATCGCCCCCTGCCCCGCCTCGCTGCGCAGTTCGGGATGACCGTATTCAAAGGGTCGGTTCCGCTGGAAGACGAAACCGCCGTCGGGTATTTGATTCGTCAGCACCCAGTCGACCGCCTTCCGTAACGCCGCCTGAATGTCGGTTCGACGGTAATCAGTCAACTGCAGCATCCGGCATAGTGGGTCAATGGAATCGATATCCTCACATGCGCTGCTCATGAAGGGTTCGGCCGCGTTGTGCACACCCCAGCCGAAGCCACCGAGAGGATTCTGCGTGGCCAGCACAGTGTCGATAGCGCGTTCCAAGCACGGAATTGGCACGCCGTCATAGCAGAAAAGCGGCCACCAGTGATAGGCCGCCTGCACCGCGTGGCTGCGTCGGCGCGGATCGGAAGAATCGGCATCACCCCAGACTCCGGTTCCCGGATGTATATGATGTGTGGATAGCCATTCAAGCAGCACCGCCACTGCCTGGCCGGCACGGGTGTCGTTATGGAAATCACGGGCATATTGCAGCAATACGCCGATATTCATAATTTCGTTACCGGTCCAGGCCACCCGCTCACCCCAGTCACGAGCTTCCAGCCAGTGGAGCAACGCATCCGGATCGCACCAGGGATCCAGCCAGCGCAACGGCTTTGCGGTCACTTCGTTTAGACAGGCTAACGCCGTAATGACGTGACAGGTGAGATGCGGTCGCCCGCACCAGAGTAGATCACCGGCGTACCACCCCTGCGCAAAGATCACCGGATCGCGATACAGGCCATCGTTGTCCTGATGGCAGTTGAAATAGCTGACCCACTCCGTATGCTCTGCCGCTGAGAGCGTCTCCAAATTTCCCAGCAAATGCCGTGCCATGGCGGCGTAGCAGGAAGAATACAGCGTCGCCTGCCGGCTAGTCGTAGCATAGTAATAATGGCCACTGGCCTTGCGGTGTTGTTCGATGAAAGTCAACAGTTGTGCGCGTAGCATTCGGTGCTTCATCTTAAATTTCCCTACCGAGCGCAATGAACCGCTGCACCCGCGCCAATGGCGTGGCGGGGGTGATCGGGCTGGCGGTGCTGAGGATGAAGCCGCGCGCGGGACGGGCAGCTTCTACCTGGCGGTGGATTTCCGCGGCGAGTTCGGCATCGGTGCCGTTCTGCAGGATCGCCACCGGATCGATGTTGCTGAAGAGCGTGATACGGTCGCCGATTTGCCGGGCAATCTCGGCGGTGTCGTTGACGAAGCCTTTCATGCTCGCTTCGTAAAGTAGGCCGTCGGCTCCGGTGGCGGCAATCTGCTCCAGGCGGTCCATCACCCCGCCGAAATAGATCAGGATCGCTTTCTGTCCCAGCCGATGAATCTCATCGACCATCGCCGTAATGTAAGGCAAACTGAAACGGGTATACATCGCGGGCGAAATCATGTCACTGGTAGCGGTGGCATCGTCGATATAGATGGCGTCACCACCCGCCGCGGCGAAACGGCGGATGCCTTCGATATTCTGCGCGAGGATCTTCTCGCACAGATAGTCGATCAACTCGGGATCTTCAACGAGCAAGGGAAAGAGATTCGTCAGTCCGACATAATAGTGGCAGCAATATAAGGTGCCGATGACGCCGCCGGTCAGGATAAACTCCTCCTGACCAAAGCGCCGCACGATGGCGTTAAAATAGTCATTGACTCCCTCGGCAAGCTGTTGCGCAGCGGGTGTGACGGTCACCTGCGCATCGACGTCGGCACGGGTAAAAACGTACCGAGTCTCGTTGGCGTTATAGTCGCGGGCATGTCCGCTGGCGGTTGGCAGGTCGAGACGCTCCCATGCGTCTTTCTCCGTGTCGTGCCGGAAAGGATGCCCGTCTTTTTCCACGAATTCCTGCCGCTCGCGCCAGGCGCGCGCCGGTGCGTGTTGGGGTTGCAGCAACTCGAACGGCGCCTGTGCCTGCATCCGGACGAATAGTGCCGCATGCTCTTCCGGCGGCATGGCCTGCCACTCGTGCAAGCGCCATGACGGCAGACCGGTCAATTCGCTGAAATGATCCTCGTGATAGAGTTGATTATAGAGCGAAGTGATCGGGCAGCGATCAACCGGTTTGCCTTCCAGCGCGGCATGGACGCGTGCTTTATTGGTCATCGCCTTTTCCTCCGTGCACATGCAAACGAACGGTGACGACAGCCATTGGTGACAACGGCACCTCGACCTGATGATCGTCAACCACAAGCTTTTCACCGGTCGCTTCTTCGGCTAAATTAGCCAGTATCGCCGCTGTCAGTGTTGTCATTGGCAGTGCAACGTGCGTAACGACCGCCTGCTCGCTGGTGTTCCACAGCCGCACCATCAGCCCATCTCCGTCCTCCGCCTGTTTCAGGGTGACGAGCGTCACCGCCGGGTGATCGATGGTGAGGAAGCTGCCGGCCGACGGCAAGGGGCGTAATCCGGGACGGGCAGTCATCAAGGCATTCAGCGGTGTTTGGAAATGCCGGCCTATGCGGCAAGCGTCGCTATCGGTCAGGGGAGTCGCCGAGGTGATGATGCGATAGCGGAAGAGCATCTCACCGCATTGCGACACCGCGAAATTGGTGCCGAAGTTGTTCGCCGTCAGCAGCGAATAGATGGCTCCGCCGCGCAGCGTTTCGGCATCGGGTCGCGGATGCTCGATGTCGGCGCGCACCACCGCGGAATGCGCGGGTGATACTCGTCCCGGCCAGAGCCGTCCCAGGCTCACCACCGGCGCATCGACACTGCTCCACAACACCGTGCCGTCGCTCCCCGTTGCGGTAACCCAATCCTGCACCGCCAGCCGGTCGGCAAAAGCGCCCGGCAACAGCTCGCTGCATGGATCGACGACGCATAAGGGGCCTTGATAGCGGAACCGCCCATCCGCCAGGTGAAACGGAAAGGCGAGATACGCTTCCTGCAACGGCGTCGGGTCCTGGAGAAGACGTACGGCAACCTCCAGGTATTTTTCCCCCGCGGGCAGCAGATAGTCGATCTCGATCTGCGGGTAACCCGGCGCGGTGGCGTGGATGCGGAGCGAGGAAGGCAATACTTCCACCGTCGTGCAGGTTGCCAGGACTTCTTTGCCGAAAGGATCGCGGACCAGCAATGCGCCGAACGGATGTGGCGCGGTGGTATCCACCCATTCCCGTCCCGTCGTTTTATCGAGGAGACTCAGCAGATATCCCGTGTCAGCGTCGATCTCCAGCCGATACCATTGGTTTTCGAGCGCCGTCTCCACTACCTGCGTCGCGGGAGTAGAGTTCGATGGCGTCTCGCGCGGTTGAAAACGGTAGGTGCGGTAACCCAGTGCCGGCACCTGCTCCGCGTGAAAGATGAGATTGCACAGCAGGCCGTTGGGTTTTTCAAACACGCCGATGCGCTTGCCGCCCTTTCCCAATCCGAGGCGTTGAGCAGCATTCGGGTCCGTGTCGAAGGAGGAGGTGATCTCGGCAATGCGATACGGCACCACGGCACCGGACTCGACGTCGATAAGGTCGAATTGACCGGCAACTATCTCCGCCGGTGCCATCTCATGGTGACGATCGGTCAGCGTCGCGCTGCACAGCCGTCCATCCTCCGCCAGGATCATGTTGCTGGCGCAATTGGTGATTTCCCGCAGCGGCGCGCAGACTTCTCCAGAGCGCACCGTGCCCAGCGTATTGAACACCACCAGGTGCAGTCCCGGCTGGTCAAGCTGGACGGCGTCCGCAACCCGCGCCATCGCGCGGTTGGCAACATCATGCGCCTGCGCGGAAGCACGATAGACGTGCAGCGCCTTCTCTGCTTCGCTGGCGCGCGCGGCGGGTCCGGCGGGAAAATGATGCCCCCAGGTATGCTCGTCGTGCCAGAGCACTGCCTCATAGGCCTGAAATAGCTGCTGGTCTTGATAGGGGTAATCCGTCAGCGCGCCGGCGATGGTCGCCAGTGCCTCCGCGGCAGGAAGCTCGCTATGGTTGCGTCGGTTGACGGCAGTCGCGGCGGCAGTGGAAGACGCGCCGACCGGGTAGTCCTGTCCGGGCAATTCTCCCCGCCACACCGGCAGCGAGGCGGGCAGTTGCGGCAGCACGTCGTGATAGAAACGCGTATTGGTACTGGAGACCAACCGCGGATACGCCCAGCGCTCGTTCCAGGTGCGGATGGTGCGGGCGAATCCGTCGATATAGGGGGAATTGTCGCGCGCCCCTCCCTGCACCGGCCAGCGCAATGCATCATAGGGATAGCCACTGTCGGCCAGTTCCTGCAAACGCGGGGCTAGACCGGGCAGGTCGGGATGGCTATCGCCGCCGCATCCCTGGTTATTGCACCAGAAGAGCACGCGCTCCCCCGCCGGCGCTTCCCACCAGAAAGCGCCTGGCGTCCCGTGGGCGCGAAAGATTGCCGCTTCATCCAGGATTGCACCCGGCTTGCCGGCGGTGCCGAAAATCGCCGCCTCATCCCAGAAGGAGGTGGCGTTGGGATATCCCCAGTTGTAATAGAGCGGTAATCCGGGGCAGAAAAGTTGGACCCCGGCATTCACCAGCACCTGGCTCAGTCCCCAACTGAAGCCGGGGATATCGTTGTGTTCAGCAGAGAGAATAGGAATGCCGAATTCGCGTTTCAACCGGAAGGCGTGATAGACGGACCGTGCCAGTGTTTCATGCCCGCATAGCTCCGTCACCATGTTGCCGAACAGCGCGGTGAGTTCCACATCGCCACGGCGCAGCAGGTCGAGCATGGCGGTGACTCGCTCCGGTCGCGCATGGCGCAAGAAGTGGTCGATAGACCAGCTTTGCTCGATCACCATGCGGAAGCGCGCCGGCGCGGGGAAGTCGCGCGTCGCTTCCGCCATGTCGATAACGGCATCCAGCCAGCGATCGTGCTCGGGGAGCACGTGCGAGGCCAGATCGGTGTAACCGACATCGTGATGGGAAAGCTGTACTACGTGCACGACCCAACGTTTGGGGGGCTTCCAGCCAACGGAAGCCTGTGCCACCGCTTTGCCCGCGACCACCAGCGCTATGTCGATAGCAGACGGCGCGGTCACTTCGGGCACCTCAACCTCCAGGGTCGATTCCCCAACTGCTAGCGTCACCGGCGTGACGAGTTCTACATCCTGCGCGGTGACGTGGACCGCCCCGGTTTGCTGCGTGCCCGTGTGCGTAATAGCCACCTGGGCAAGTTGATGCAAGGCGTCTCCCACTTGACGCAGGAATGGGGTCGGCAGGATGGTGCGAATTGCCGTAGACGATGACATCGGAATCACCTCATTGATAAATATATTTGTACTATCCGGTCTTCTTCCGCCGGAAATCACAACCGCCGAACCGCCGGCAGCACTGTATTGGTCCAGTTCGTCAGAATCGCATCGATGCCCATTCGGCAAAGACGCACCGCTTCTTCGGGTGTGTCGGGGCGATCACCTGCGAAAAGGTTGCAGACAATGCCATTGGCATGGGCACGTTCGATATCACTCGGCGAAAAGTTCGGATTCCAGAACTGCACCCGCGAGCAGCCATACTCCATGGCGCAATCAACCATGCGTGCGCCGTCTTCCGGTACTGCTAGACAACACCGGACCACTTCAGGAGCAATTTTCACGGCCCACGCCAGTACCTCTTGTTCGCCGGCAAAATAAATATGGTGCAATAACCCATACTTCGTTGCCAGGTCCCGGCTCCGGCGTAAGACGCATCCATCAGGTCCCGGTTCCTTGATGTGCAGGTTCATCATTACGCGCCCGCCGGTCTGCAAAAGCACCTCATCCAGCCGGCAGAACGGCACCCCCATCCAATCCGGATGATGCCAACTCCCCGCGTCGAGCGCGCGGATATCCGCCCAATCCATATCGCGAATGAAACCATGCCCATTTGATGTTCGATCCACCTGCGCATCGTGGCACACGACCAATTCCCCGTCCCTGGATAACCAGAGATCGAGCTCGATCTCGTCGGCGCCAAGTGCTACGGCCGCCGCAAACGCTGGTAAAGTATTCTCCGGGCAGACACCACTCAGACCGCGATGGGCAACGACCCGCGTGGATGCTCCGATCTTTATCTCGCGATTATTGTCAGTATTCATCATCGGTCTTTCATCCCTGTTCTATCACCACAGCTCCGTTATTCACTACACTTCAGCGGGTGTGTTGCCACGCCTCGATCAGCCATTCGATGCCTTCCCAGGGTGTGTCGGGGAAGACGGCATCGACCGGGTGCAGGATGAAGCGTTGCGTGGGAGCGAGAGTCGCCATGGCCTGTTGCACTTCCGCGCGGACGCGTTCGCGATCGCCCGCGGCTAGCGAGAGCGCATTGGTGCCGCCGACCAGCGTCATGCGGTCACCCAACAGCTCTACCGCCCGTTGCAAGGGTATACGATCCTGTATCGGATCGACGAAATACAGCACGTCTACGCCGGCATCCGCCAATCGTGGGCCGAGAATCTCTACCCCGGTCGTCATCACATACCCAAAGGGTTTGCCATGGCGATGCGCCAGGTCCGCCAGCGTGCGGATATGAGCGAAGAGAAACTCCTCGAAGAGCGTGGGCGACCAGAAATCGGTCGAGGAGTACCAGCCGCGCTCGACGATCATATCGACGCCGGGAGTAGTGGCCGCCAACTCCGTACGAGCGTAATCCGTCTCGGTGATGATCTCCAGCAAGCGGGCAAATGCTTCCGGCTCTTCCAGCGCCAGCATGATGGCGCCTTCGGTGCCGGTCAACCACACCAGGCCATCCATGCCGAACGCTGACCACGCCTGCACCGGCACGCCGTGTGGTGCGGCGAAGGCGCTGATCTGTGCCATGCGCTCGGTGAACCATCGGCGCGCCGCGGCGTCGGGAGCGGCAAAGAGATGACGGATGGCGGGAATATCCGCCGGCGTGCTCACCGCCTGCTTTACGGCACGCGGTATATTATAGTCTTCGATTAACGGGAGATCATTCGGCTGGACCACCCAGCCGTCCGCCTGTTCCTCACCGGTAAGCGACACAGCGTGGCGCAAGCGACCCGCCGGCGTGACATATTCGCGGGTCAGCACCGGGTATTGCTCACCCTGCGCCGGTTGCCGACTGTCACTCCAGCTCACTTCCGGGTCGATGCTCCACGGCACCGAGACATCCAAAATATCGTCTACCCCCAGACTGCGCCAGGCCAGCACGCGGTTGAAGTCATCTTGCAAAGTCCATCCTTGCGGAATGGTATGCAGATGCTCCATGCGCAGCGAATACCAGTGGGAGATCTCGCGACCATCACGCTGCCAGCGCAACGACGGCGGCGGTTGCAGGCCAAAACACCAGGTGGTCAGCGGCACGTAATCGACGGGCCGGCCATGCCAGGCAGCAAGGATGCGCTCTTTTGCGGTCATTCGATACTCCTTCGTTAGACTCCCGGATGATAAACCGGCAGGTGCAGCAGACGCCCGAATTCATCCACGGCGCCGCCCAGATCGCCTTCGGCGATCATCCAGTGGTGACCGAGGCCGACTTCGGCAATGTCATCGAGACAGGCGGCGATGGGAACATCCAGGCGTACCTTTACCGGATTGCCGGGGAAGACCATCTCGGTCGGCAAGGCTACGCCGGTGATGACGCCCAGCCGATAACTGTCGCGCCGTCCCACCAGATTGAGCAATGTCACCCGACCCGGGCGACCGGGAAAGTGCGCGGTCACGCCGACATCCATTAAGCGGCAGCTTTGCAAGGCAATCTCCGCACGGTCACCCGCCAGGCATAGCGCCCCCGAACCGCAGTGAGAAAAGATGACGGCATTATCGGGGGTATCGGCAAGAAGATCGGTGTTATGCACCGGCCTACCGCTCAACCAGGCCATCATACGCATAGCGACGCCGGCATTGACATCTCCTTCGCAGGCGCCGACGATGTCCTCTTCGGCCAGCAGCGAAAACGGTAAGCACACGCGTCCCATCAACGCCGGATAACATTCGACGGTGAGCGCGCACAACGCTTCTTCGCGAACGAAGCGTGTCAGCGCCTGATAATAACGCATCGCGGTGATGCCTTCCGTCGCGGGCACCTGCACCGACCCGGCACGGTTGCAGATACGCTGCCAATCACGTTCCGCCGTCTCGCTATCGGTGCCGGCAACCGCTTCCTGCAGCCAGTCCAGGCCACGCTCGACCAGGCGGATGCCGAAGCGCGCGCGCAGTTCCAACTCATCTACCGCGACCTCGGCCATGCCGGCCAGCCGCCCGCCGATACGCCCCACCCGACTGCCGCGCAAGGCCCGTATAAGCGCCGCCCCACACGCTGCATCGCGCACGCGCGCCCCCGCGGCAGGATCGTCGAGCGCACCATAGACGAAGCGATAGGAATATCCCAGTTCCTTCAACACACAGCACAACTGCTGCGTGCCGCACAGCGAACCGGTATGCACGCCGGGCAACCCCCAGGCGATGACCGGTACCGGGAGTTCGGCCAGCACATCCTGCACGAGGTAATCCTCGCTCCAGGTGGCGGCAATCACGCACAAGGCATCGATGGCCGGCCACTCAGCAGCCGCGGCACGCGCCGCCGGCGCGGAATCGACCAGCGCCGGGTAAACGCTCATCCCCCACCCGGTGAAAATTTCGCTTGCGCGCGCAACTATTTCCGGCGCCTGCTCCGCCCCCACTTCCAGCGGGCTGCGCACGACCATCAGGCCGATCGATGGTGTCATTGGCGTGTTCCTTTCCTGTCAATTATTCTATACGGCCGCCGTCATGATGTCCGGCTCGCGTTCACCGGCTTCTACCATGCGGCGTTTCAATATTTGGGCGAGTTCGCGGCGCACTTCTCCGTAGGCGGGATCGGTTACCAGGTTGTTACGTTCAAAGGGGTCGTTCACCAGGTCATACAAATGGTACTCGTGGTAGACGTCACTCTCGCCGCACGCCCAACCGCTAAAGGCGTGCTCGGATGGTACCCACACCTCGTATTTCCAGCGTGCCGTCCGAATGGCGCGACCGATGTGATCCTCGGTAATTTGGATAAACACCTCGCGCGCCCAATCGTCCACTTGCCCCTCAACCAGCGGTTGCAACGCGTGTCCCTGCATGGTCGACGCGACCGGCACGCCCGCCGCGCTCAGCATCGTCGGCGGCACGTCGAGCAGGCTGACCAGTTCATTGACCACGCGACCGCCGCGGAATCCCGGTCCTTCGATGACCAGCGGCACGCGGACGCAGCCTTCATGGCATGCTCGTTTGTATTCGGGATTACGCGTGCAGAAGTGCGAGCCATGATCGCTGGTGTAGATCAGCAAGGTGTTCTCCGCCAGCCCTTCTTCCGCGAGCCACGATCGAATGCGTCCCAGGTTCGCATCGACCGCATGGCAGCAACCAAGGTAGTCGGGATAATTCTCGCGCCAATCGCCTTTCGTACCGACTAAATCGCCGGGAACCGCATAATTTCCCCATCGTGCCGCTGACCCGTGTGGACCTTCGAAGCGGTTATGGTCGTTCTGGTGATGCGGTTCGATGAACGACAGGAAGAGAAAGAACGGCTGGTTGCGTTGGTGGCCGGCCAGATATTCGATTGCCCAATCACCCAGCGCATCAGCCCGGTAGCGTCCCGGCGGGAAGTCGCGCTGGTTCCCGTCGGTATCGAACACATGGCCATCGTAAGCATGCGAGGTGTATTCCAGAATGTCTGCCGCCATCCAGTAGTGATAACCGCCGCGGCGTTCCGGTGGCACGGCGCGCGTTTCGAAAGACTCTTCCGGTGGCAGTTCCTCGGTGGAATTGGTATTGCGTAAATTCGTAGCCAGGTGCCACTTGCCAACGTAAGCCGTATCATACCCCGCATCACCCAGCCAGTGGGCCAGCGTCGGTTCGTTTTGCGGCAAAGCAATCCCGTTGCGATAGCATCCGGTCGCAGAGGCATAGCGCCCGGTTTGCAAGCAAGACCGGGCCGGTCCACATACCGGCTGGCAGGTGAATGCATGCTCGAAGCGCACTCCCGCCGCCGCCATGCGATCCAGATTGGGAGTTACCGGCAGCGTCTGCCCGTAGCAACCGCAGGTATCCCAGCGTTGTTGGTCGGAAAAAACCATGATGACGTTCGGTTGAATGAATCTCATAATTCGTTACTCCTTCTGGCAACGGAAAATTCATGCTCGCGCAAGGCAGCCAGCACCACCGGAATCGCCTCGCGCCAGTTCGTCGGCAGGTCTTCGGATATCTCGAATGCCAGCCTCTGGCCATCCGGTGCGGCAATCTGCACACGATCATGCACCCAGTGCCGCAACTGCTCCGGCGGCAGCGAATAGCTGCCGACATTGATGTTGACCCACAAGATCTTGCCGGGCATCGCCGCGCGGGCTTGCGCCAGGGTCATGTCGCCTTCCGGCGGCTCGGTCAACGACTCGATACCGGCGAACTCGGTATCTGAAAGCATTTCCGCCACACAGGCCAGTTGCCCGTCGCAGTGCGGGAAGACTCGCTTGCCGGCCGCTTGCAATATCGACAGCATTCTGGCATAGACCGGCAGGTGATACCGGCGAAAACGTGCGGCACCCCAGCTCTCCGCGGAGAAGTTCTCCAGCAGGCTGAGGTAGCGTCCCGGCCCGGTCGCGGTGAGTCGACATCGCTCCAGTAACTGCTCCTCTAACACCTCGGCGAGGGTATAAAACTCGGTAAACGCTTCCGTGAGATGGTACGCAAAGTTCTCCAGTCCGGCATAATCCACCAGGATCGTCTGCATCGGTGAGCGACCGACGCCCACCAACGTCAGCCCACGGTTTCCCACCTCGCGTTCAGCGGTCTCGAATCTCGTTGAGTCGAGGGTGAGTCGGGTGTGACGGACGATATAGGCCATCACCCGGTAATCAGCCGGTGATTTAAGGTAATATTCCTGCACCCAACCATCGATTTCGACTTGCGAGATGTCGCCTACCGGTGTCTGCAGGGTTACCCGCCGTCCCGGACGTCCTTGCCAGGTAAACGGCTCGATCATCCGTTCGACCTCGCTCATCTCTTCGCGCACGGTAGATACGTAGGGAATAGGGCACAGTCCGGCGGCAAACAGCGTTTCCCAGACCGGATCGTCGGTGACGAATTCCTGGTTAACGGTGTAGGGAATCCACGCCGGTTGTGTTCCATCCAGGGCAGCGATAAGGTTATCGCGTGGGGTCATCCCTTCCGCCCCTCTTGCCGAGACGCCAGGATAGCCTCGCGGTACCACCACCCGCTATCCTTTACCGTCCGCCGCAGCGTCTGGTAATCCACGTAGACCAATCCAAAGCGCTGCCCCCACCCCATGTCCCATTCCAGGTTATCGAGTAGCGACCAGCAGCAGTAGCAGCGAACGGTGGCACCATCGGCGATGGCACGGTTGATTTGCTCGATGTGTCGGGATAAATAGTCGCTCCGGTAGCTGTCGTGTATCCGTCCATCAGGGTCTACCTGATCTTCCTGCGCGATACCGTTTTCGGTGATGACGATCTCCGGGGCGCCGTAGTCGCGATGGACGGTCATGATGATCTCATGCAAGCCTTCCGGGTAAATTTCCCACCCCATGGTGGTGTGCGGCGCGCCGCGTTCGGCGGGACCGACCCAGCGCCAGCCGATGCCGCCGTCGGGTTTACGCGTCGGCGCCGCCACCACCCGACCGTAGTAGTTGATGCCCATGAAGTCGGGACGCATGCCGATGATCGCCATATCGCCATCGCGGATCGGTCGCGGCACCGAGGTGTCGAGAATGTCCCGCGGATATCGCCCCAGATAGATGGGGTCAAGGAAGGCGCGGTTGATCGCGACGTCGGCCTGGCGCGCGGCTTCGACGGCATCATCGGGGATGAATTGTCCGGACATCGCCCCGTCGGTTCCGGCAAACCGCAAGCGTTCGCCGGCCTTGCCGATCACCGCGGTCTTGCCTTCACCCAGCATGGCATGCGCCGGCCAGAGGCAGGTGACGAGACCGACTTTCAGTTGAGCGTTGACGGCGTGGATGGCCTGCACGCCGCGCCCGTGGGCCAGCAGCAGGTGATGCTGGACGGCGGCCAGATCGCGCGGATCGTCCGGCGCGGGGACGAAGCCATCGGCAATACAGATCGGCTCGTTAAGGGTAACCCACCAGCGCACGCGGTCGCCATAACGGTGCGCCATCGCGGTCGCGTAGTCGGCGAACCATTCAGTCATGTCGCGGTTGATCCAGCCGCCTTGCTCGACCAACGCCTGCGGAATGTCGTAGTGGCACAGGGTGACCAACGGCGTGATGCCGGCGGTAAGCAACGTATCGATCAGCCGATCGTAGAAGTCCAATCCGGCTCGATTCCATGCCCCGCGTCCATCCGGCTGCACGCGTGCCCAGGCGATGCCGAAGCGATAGGCATTGAGCCCGATTTGCTGCATCATCGCCACATCTTCACGCCAGCGGTGGTAGTGGTCCACCGCGACGTCGCCGGTGGCACCGTCTTTGATGTGAGAGGTGTGATGCGCGCGCCAGTCCCAGTTCGATGGCCCCTTGCCGTCTTCGTTCCAGGCGCCTTCGATCTGGTACGGCGCGGTGGCGGCGGCCCAGAGAAAATCGGTCGGAAAGTTCTGCTGCACTGTTCGTCTCCTATGGCAGATAGAGAGCATAGACCCGCGGCAAATTCTCACCCGCGCGCGTTAACCGCACCTGCACGCGTATCGTGCTGCCGGCGAGTTCAGCCAACCCATGCCCCGACCACCGGACCGGGCAATCCAGTCCGTCAGCTCCGGTGACTTTTCCCTGGGTGAAGCCGGGAATGGGACGAAACTGTTCATCGAGCAGGTCGATAGTCAATCCTTCCACTCCGTCGGCATTGAGCCGGAGTTCACCAGCATCGGCGGGCACACTGATCGGCGCGGTGCAGATCGTTCCTTCGCCGGCGTCCGGATTGAGACTGAGCGCGCCCCAGCGATCGCGGGGCAGGATGGCCAGCGCGACTTCCGCACGGTAATACGTGGTGACCTCTTCGGCCCGTTGGCCGACGTTGCGCCAACGACCGTGGTAGATGCGCGTCTCATCGCCGACATTAACAATGCCGTTACCCTGGCAGAGGATGGTGTTGAATGCATGACCGGGTATCGGCGTCGCCGGCGAGGCGTCGTGGTGGATAAAGGGATGTCCCGGGGTTGCCGACGGTTCACGAAAATGGATGCCGTCATTGGAAACCACCAACCCCAGGTCGCCGCTAATCCGGCTGAAGTCGTCGCCGAAAGCCTGGCTGTGCCAGAGTCCGTAGACGCCCACGCAGACATTGCCCAGGCTGGCGGCACCCACGCCGAGATGCACCTGGTCATAGGG
>Ga0118677_10001339_pt1 | contig 52565 bp, 45 predicted proteins | sample AliMusrvi5mmetaG_FD_86154 | JGI IMG/M metagenome (GOLD analysis project Ga0118677, IMG submission 86154) | reverse complement strand
ATCATCCGAAGTTGTGCATCGCGGGGAATTGTCGGATGTGTCTCGTCGATGTCGGAATGCCAAAACTCGGCGCGGACAAGAAGCCGGAAATCGGCTCCGACGGCAAGCCGGTTGTCATGTTCGGGCCGAAACTGGCCATCGGTTGCAACACCAGCGTCGCCGAGGGCATGGTGGTGCTGACGAAATCGCCGAAGGTCGTGAAGGCACGCGAAGGTGTGATGGAATTTCTGCTGATCAACCATCCGCTCGACTGTCCGATTTGTGATCAGGCGGGCGAATGCCGGTTGCAGGAATTTTCGGTGGATTACGGCAAGGGGCAGAGCCGGTTCGTCGAGGAGAAAGTGCACAAGCCGAAGAAGACGGCGCTCAACGACAAGATCACGCTCGACGACGAGCGGTGCATCCTCTGTTCGCGCTGCATTCGGTTCATGCGCGATGTCGCGGGGCAGGATTGCCTTGGGTTTGTGAATCGCGGCAGCTACTCGACATTGACCTGCTATCCCGGGATGAAGCCGAACACGAATTACGACCTGAATATCGTCGATATTTGCCCGGTCGGCGCGCTCACGTCGAACGATTTCCGGTTCCAGCAGCGCGTCTGGTTTTTGAAGGAGACGAAGTCGATTTGCCCGAACTGCGCCACCGGGTGCAACACGGTGCTCTGGTCGCGCGAAGGCGTTGTCTACCGGCAAACGCCACGCGACAACGACGCGGTTAACCAATGCTGGATGTGCGATTACGGCCGGTTGAATTACAAGTTCATCAACGACCCGAACCGGCTAACGATGGAAGCCGGCAAGTGGGCGGAAACGATCCGCGAGATTGCCGGTAAGCTGAAGAGCGCGAAAGGCGTTGCGGTCATCGGCAGCGCGCGAGCGACGACGGAGGAGTTGTTCTTGCTGAAGAAACTGGCCACTGCCGGTGCGGCTGTCGTGCCGCATACCGGTGAGGCCGACAAATTCCTGTTGAACGCTGACCGTACGCCGAACATGGCGGGGGCGCGGCTGGTTGGTTTCGGCGACAGCCTGCGCGCCGGTGAATTCACGGCACTCGTTGTCCTCGGCGAGGACGCGATTCCGACGGAAGTGTTGGCGAACGTGGAGTTGCTGGTCGTGATTGATACACTGCCGACGAAAGCAACCGCGGCGGCGCAGTACATTTTGCCGGGCGTGACGTTTGCGGAGAAACGCGGGACATTTATCAATGCGCAGAACCGGATTCAGCGGTTGAATCCGGCAATTCCGCCGCTGACCGGGACGAAACCGGAACTTGAAATTTTGTCGGCGTTGCTCCGCGAGATGGACATCGCGAACTACGCGACGATTGAAGATGTGTTTGCGGACATGGCACGGACGATACCGGCGTTGGCCGGGTTGAACTTGTCGAAGATCACCGACCGGGGCGTGGAGGTGAAGGCGTGACCGAGTTTCTGGTCATCTCCGTGGTGAAGATTGTCGCGGTGATCAGCGTGATGCTCGGCATTGTGGCGTACACGGTGATGCTGGAGCGGTGGGTCTGCGCCTGGATGCAGGACCGGCTGGGGCCGAACCGGGTCGGGCCGTTCGGGCTGCTGCAGCCGATGGCCGACGGGCTGAAGTTGATTTTGAAGGAGGATGTGTTGCCGCACCATGTGAACAAGGTGCTTTACACGCTCGGGCCGACGCTGGTGATGATCCCGGCGTTGATCAACATCGGGGTCGTGCCGTGGGGGAGCAATTTGCCGATCTTCGGGCACGATGTGAAGTGCGTGATCGCGGACCTCAATGTCGGAATCATGTTCCCGTTCGCGTTCGCGGCGTTGTCGGTGTACGGGATTGTGCTGGCGGGCTGGGCGAGCAACTCAAAGTATCCGTTTCTCGGCGGAATCCGGTCGAGCGCGCAGATGATTTCGTACGAGGTCTGCCTCGGGCTGAGCGTGGTGCCGGTGTTCATGCAGGTCGGGTCGTTGAATTTGGGCAAGGTGGTGGAATACCAGGCGGGGCATCTGCCGTTTATTTGCTACCCGCACATGTGGCTGTCGTTTTTCATTTTTCTGGTGAGCGCGTTCGCGGAGACGAACCGGACGCCATTCGATTTGCCGGAGGCGGAGCAGGAATTGGTCGGCGGATACAACACCGAGTACAGCTCGATGAAATTTGGGATGTTTTTCATGGGCGAGTACGCGGCGATGTTTGTGATGTCGGCGCTGATGGTGACGTTGTTTTTCGGTGGCTGGTCGCTGCCGTTTGCGCCGTTCAACGCGCCGGCGACGTCGCTGATCGTCGGGCTGTTGCACGTCAGTGTGTTTTTGGCGAAGATCGGCTGCTGCTTGTTCTTTTATGTGTGGGTGCGGTGGACGATCCCGCGATTTCGGTACGACCAGTTGATGGCGCTGGGGTGGAAGGTGTTCATCCCGCTGACCATTGCGAACATTTTGATCGTGGGCCTCGTGCTCGCGCTGGTGGTGAAATAAATGATCGTGCAACGTCCAAAACTGACGTGGTGGGAGAAAACGTACCTCCCGCAGATTCTGCACGGGCTGTGGCTGACGTTGAAGCACATTCCGCGGCGGAAGTTTACGCGTCAGTATCCGGAGGAGAAGCCGGTGTTATACGGCGACTACCGGGGCGCGCCGACGCTGGTGAAGGACGCGGACGGCCGGGTGAAATGCGTGTCGTGCCAGCTTTGCGAGTTTGTCTGTCCACCGAAGGCGATACGGATTACGCCGGGGTTTCGACCGGAGGACCGGTTCGATGCGAACGTCGAGAAAGAACCGAAGGATTTCGTGATCGACATGCTCCGGTGCATTTACTGCGGGATGTGCGAGGAAGTTTGCCCGGAAGAGGCGATCTTCTTGAAGAACGATTTCGCACTGACCGGCTACACGCGGGACGAATTTAAATTTCACAAGGACAAGCTGCTGGAACTCGGCGGCGTCCACGACGACAAGATTTGGAAGTGGAAGAACAAGTAAGCCATGATGATCGCTGACACATTATTCTGGTTTTTCAGCATCGCGCTGCTGGCGTGCGGGGTGTTGGTGATTGCGAGCCGCAATCCGGTGACCAGTGCGATGTTTTTGGTGGCGCTGTTTGTGTTCATGGCGGGGCTGTTCGTGCTGCTCGGGGCGTTCTTCCTCGCGGTGATCCAGATTCTGGTGTACGCGGGCGCGGTGATGGTGTTGTTTCTGTTCGTCATCATGCTGCTGGACATCAAGGAACGGCAACGCCAACATTTCAAGGTGTTCGGGCTGATCGGCGGCGTGTTGGTGGCGGGGACGTTTGTGTGGGAGCTGGCAATCATCCTGAAACGGCCCGTGCAACCGTTGGTGACCGGCACGGAGGAGTTCGGCGGCGCGCTCGAACACGTGGTCAAGCCGCTGTTCACAAATTACATGTTGCCGTTCGAGGTGACCGCGCTGTTGTTGCTCGTGGCGATGATCGGCGTTGTGCTGCTGTCGAAGAAGGAGATGGAATGATCGGCGCCATCACGTTGAATCATTACCTGTGGGTCAGCGGCCTGCTGTTTGCGCTCGGCATTGCCGGGGTTATCGTCCGGCGCAATTTGCTGGTGATGTTCATGGCGCTGGAGATGAACCTCAACGCCGCCAACCTCGCGCTGATCGCGTTCGCGAAGTTCAACAAGCTCGCCGACGGCCAGGTGCTGGTGTTCTTCATCATCGCCATCGCCGCGGCGGAGGTGGCGGTCGGCTTGGCGATCATTGTGGCGCTGTTCCGCCGCAAACAAACCGTGAACGTGGATGAATTGACGACACTGCGCCTATGAACCCGGTTTGGATCATACTTTTTGCGCCACTGGCTGCCGCCGCGCTGATCACGTTGCTGACGCAACGGTGGAAGATGCTCAGCGCGCTGATTTCCATCGGCGCCATCGTGACCGGCTTTGTGCTGAGCTTGCAACTTCTGTCGCAACAAGGCCACTGGCAGGCACCGGCACCCGTCCAGTGGCTGGTGATCGGCGACTTGGTGAAGATCGAGTTCGGCGCGACGGTGGATCATCTAAGCGTGTTGATGCTCCTAGTGGTGACCGGCGTCGGTTCGGCGATTCACATTTATTCGCTGGGATACATGAAAGGCGATCCGGGGTTCTCGCGGTTCTTCGCGTGCTTGTCGCTGTTCACATTCTCGATGCTCGGCATCGTGCTGGCGAACAATTTCATCCAGATTTTCATTTTCTGGGAACTGGTCGGCGTGTCGAGTTACCTGCTCATCGGGTTCTGGTTCGAGAAACACAGCGCGGCGGAAGCCGGTAAGAAGGCGTTTCTCGTCAACCGCATCGGCGATTTTGGGATGATGCTCGGCGTGTTGTTGCTGTGGCAGCATACCGGGTCGTTCAACTTCGCGGAGTTGCCGGGCAAGCTGGCGGCGATTCCGGCGGGGACGCTGACGTTGATCGGTGCGCTGATTTTCTGCGGTGCGGTAGGCAAGAGCGCGCAGTTTCCGTTACACGTCTGGTTGCCGGATGCGATGGAAGGCCCGACGCCGGTGTCGGCGTTGATTCATGCGGCGACGATGGTGGCGGCGGGCGTGTACATGTTGTGCCGGGTGTCGTTCTTGATTCTGCCGAGCGCGACGACAATGCACCTGATCGCGTGGATCGGCGGGATCACGGCGGTGATGGCGGCGACGATTGCGATTGCGCAGAACGACATCAAACGCATCCTTGCGTACTCGACGTTGTCACAACTCGGCTACATGGTGATGGCAGTCGGGTTGGGCGGACCGACGCAGGCGATGTTCCATCTGACGACGCACGCGTTTTTCAAGGCGCTGCTGTTCCTCGGCGCCGGCAGCGTGATTCTCGCGTTGCACCACGAACAGGACATTTGGAAGATGGGCGGGCTGTGGAAGAAGACGCCGGTCACGTTCTGGACGTTCCTGATCGGCACGCTGGCGCTGGCGGGCGTGCCGCCGTTGAGCGGATTTTACTCGAAGGACGAGATTTTGCTGTTGGCGTTTGACCACAACAAGGCGCTGTTTGTGATCGCGGTGGCGACGGCGCTGCTGACGGCGTACTACATGGGCCGGGAAGTGTTCGTGGTGTTCTTCGGCAAGCCACGCGACCAGCACGCCTACGACCACGCGCATGAGTCGCCGGCGGTGATGACGCTGCCACTGGTGTTTCTGGCGGTGTTGTCAGTGATCGCGGGTTGGGGCGACAAGTTGCCGGAGTTCATCGCCGGCAAGATCGAGGTTGAGGCGCATCATCCGGTGCTGCTGACGGCCGGGTTGATTTGCGTGCCGGTGGTCGGGTTCTTGTTGGCGGCGACGATTTATTTGAAGCGCGAGCCGAGCGACGCGCCGGTGAAACGGGTGCTCGGACCGGTGTGGACATTGGTCGCGAACAAGTATTACTTCGACGAGTTATACGCGCTGCTCATCAAGTACGTGCAAGGCACGATTGCGACGGTGTGCGAGTTGTTTGATCGTTGGATCCTGCAGAAGCTCGGCATCGGCGGTTTGTCGGGTGGCACGAACTTGCTCGGTCGAACTGTACGTCTGCTCCAAACCGGTAGCATTCCGGGCTACACGTTCTTGTTTGGCCTCGGCGTGACGGTCATTATTTACTACGTGGTGGTGCGGTGATGGAAACTCTCCTGACAATCGCAGTCCTGCTTCCGCTGACGGCGGCGGTCGCGACGTTTTTGTTCCCGGCACGGAAACCGGGGGCGATTCGGGCGCTGGCGATTTTGGCGACGGGGACGTCGCTGTTGCTGACGCTTTATATTTTCTCGCAGTTTGACCGGACGCAGGCCGGGTATCAATTCGTCAGCGCGATTGAGTGGTTACCGTCGCTGGGGGTGTCGCTGAAGTTTGGCGTGGACGGGATTTCGATGACGTTGCTGCTGCTGGTCGGGTTTGTGTCGTTCTGCGGAGCGCTGGTGTCGCACGAGATTCATGACCGGCAGAAGGAATACTACATTTTGTTCCTCGCGTTGACGTCGGGAATCAGCGGGACGTTCTGCACGACAGACATGTTTTTCTTTTACTTTTTCTACGAGATGGCGGTGATTCCGATGTATCTGCTGATTGGGATGTACGGGTCGCTACCGCCGGGCAAGCATGGACGGACGAAAGAGTATGCGACGATGAAGTTGACGCTGTACTTGACGGCGGGGGCGGTGCTGGCGTTGATCGGGTTGCTGGCAATGTACTTCGCCGGGGGGAAGACGTTTGACATGGTGGAGTTGAAGCGAAATCTGCAGCTCGCGGGCGCGACGCAGAAATGGGTGTTTGCGTGCCTGCTGTTCGGATTTGGGTTTTTGGCGTCGATGTGGCCATTCCATACCTGGTCTCCGCTGGGTTACGCCGCGGCGCCGACGGCGGCGTCGATGATGCACGCCGGGGTGCTGAAGAAACTGGGCACGTACGGCATCATCCGGCTGGCGGTGCCGCTGTTGCCGGAGGGGGCGCGGCACTGGGCGAATCTGATCGCGGTGCTGGCGTGTTTCAACATTTTGTACGCTGGGTGGACGGCGCTGACGCAGAAGGATTGGAAATTTGTGATCGGGTATTCGTCGGTGAGCCACATGGGGTACGTGCTACTCGGCATCGCGACGTTAAACGTCGTCGGCGTCAGCGGGGCGGTGCTGCTGATGTTTGCGCATGGCGTAATGGCGGCGCTGACGTTCGCGCTGATCGGGTTCTTCTATCATCAGACCCACAACCGCAACGTGCCGGACTTGAGCGGGCTGGCGCGGAAGATTCCGTTCATCGGCGTGTGCATGGTGATGGCGGTGATGGCTTCGAGCGGGCTGCCGGGGTTTGCAAATTTTGTGTCGGAAGTGATGGTGTTCATCGGCGCGTGGTCGCAAGGCTCGATGATTTTCAAAGTGGCGACGATCTGTGCGGTCTGGGGAATTGTGGTGACGGCGACGTATTTGCTCTGGGCGGTGCGAACGAGTTTCTTCGGGCCGTTCGATGAGAAATGGAACATGCTCAAGGACGCGACGACGCCGTGGCAGAAACTGCCGTACGTGTTATTGATCGCCGTGTTAATGACGGTCGGGTTTTGTCCGCGTGTGCTGACGGATATCATCAAAAAAAGTGTGGCTCCGATGGTGGAAATGCAGCGGAGTGTGAACCGATGACGGCACTCGGCGCAGTCCAATTAGAGGCGATGCTGGTCACGCTCGCATTGGTGACGCTGCTTGGCGATGCGTTCCGGCCGACAATAAACAAGCGGACGCTGGGACTCGGTCTGGCGGCGCTGGTCGTGTTGGTTCTGCTCTACAGTTTCACGTTGCAACCGCAGGCGACGACCTATTTCCATGGGATGTACCGGCTGGACGGGTTGGCGCTGTTCTTCAAGCGGCTGTTCCTCGTCGCGACAGTCTTAGTATTGGTGATGGGGGCGGAGTTTGTCGAGCGGTTCACGTCCGGTGTGGCGGAGTTCTACGTGCTGGTTTTGCTGGCCGCGACCGGCATGCTCCTGACTGCGTCGGTGAACGATTTCATTCTGATGTTCGTGTCGCTGGAATTGGTGACGATCACGTTTTACATCCTGACCAGCTTCCTGCGCCGGCAGGTGCAATCACTCGAAGCCGGAACTAAGTATCTAATCCTTGGCGCGCTGTCGAGCGGGTTCACTGTGTACGGCATCGCCTACATTTTCGGCACGACCGGCACGACAAACTTCGATGCGCTGGCGGCCACGCTGAAGAATGGCGCGCCCGGCCCGGCGTTCACGCTGGGGATGTTGCTGGTGATGACGGGGCTGGGATTCAAGATCGCGAGCGTGCCGTTCCAGATTTGGGCGCCGGATGTTTACCAGGGCGCGCCGACGCCGGTGACGGCGTTCCTGGCGGTCGGGAGCAAGGCGGCGGGATTTGCGCTGCTGCTGCGCGTGTTGCTGGTCGGGTTGCTGCCGGTGAGCGCGCTGTGGACAACGCTGCTGCTGGTGCTGGCGGCGGCGACGTTGTTGTACGGCAATCTCGGCGCAATTCCGCAGCACAACATCAAACGGCTGATGGGGTACTCGTCGATCGGTCATGCCGGGTACATGCTGATGGGAATTGCGGCGGTGAATGCGCTCGGCGCGGGCGCGGTGCTGTTCTACCTCGGGCAGTACGCGTTCACGAACTTGTGCGCGTTCCTCGTGATCATTGCGGTGACGAACGTGACAAAGACCGACGAGATTGCCGGGTTTGCCGGGCTGGGCCGGCGGTCGCCGCTCTTGGGGCTGGCGCTGTTTGCGGCGTTGATGTCGCTGGCGGGCGTGCCGCCGCTGAGCGGATTTTTCGGGAAGTTCCAGTTGTTCGCGGCAGTGATCGAACGGGCGACGACCGACAGCCGGTATTACGTGCTGGCCGGCATCGGCGCGGTGGCCGTGGTGGTGTCGTTGTATTTCTACCTGAACGTGGCCAAGGCGATTTACATGCAGGAGCCGGAACGGGACGCGCCGCCGATTCCGGTGAGCTTGCCGGTGCGGATGGGGTTATACTTTTGCCTGACGGCGATCATCGGGCTGGGCATCTTCCAGCGACCGTTGGTTGAAGTTGCGGTGAAAGCTGCTAAGGTATTTCAACTTAATTAGGAGAAAGTCATGGCTAACGTTAAACGAATCAATGTGGTGTTCCTCTATGTCCTCGACCTCGCGAAGGCGCGCAAGTTTTACGAGGCGGCGTTTGACCTCGGCAAACCGCTCGTCGACGCGAAGTGGTGGGTCGAGTATGCCTTCGGCGACGGCTCGCACCTCGGGCTGCACCAGATTGACGCCGTCCACGCGACGAATGCCGGGCTCGGGACCGGGGCGGTCAAGTTCAGCATCGAAGTGGACGACATCCAGGGTGTCATCGAGAAAGTCAAAGGACTGGGCGCCATCATCCGGTTCGCGCCGCGTCAGGAATACGGCTTCTGGCTGGCGGAATTTGAAGACGTGGAAGGCAACCCGCTCCGGCTTTACCAAAAGATTACCAAATGACCACCCGCATCGAAAAAGACTCCATGGGCCCGCTGGCGGTGCCGGTGGACGCGTACTATGGCGTGCAGACCCAGCGCGCCGTCACCAACTTCCCGATCAGCGGCTGGCCGCTGCCCCCGCGCTTCATCCACGCCATGGGCCGCATCAAGCGCGCCGCCGCGCGGACAAACCTCGAACTTGGGCTGATCGATAAACAAGTTGCCGGCGCCATTATCGCCGCGGCAATCGAAGTCGTGGACGGCAAGCTCGACGCGCAGTTCCCGGTGGACATCTTCCAGACCGGCTCCGGCACCTCGACCAACATGAACGCCAACGAGGTCATCGCCAGCCGCGCCAATGAAATCCTCGGCGGCAACCGCGGCGACAAAACGCCGGTGCACCCGAACGACCACGTCAACCTCTGCCAGTCCTCCAACGACGTCATCCCGACCGCCATCCACATCAGCGTCATCAAATCCATCCAGGGCGAACTGCTCCCGGCCCTGGAACATCTCCGCGACGCGCTGGCCAAGCAGGCCGCGGACTTCGACGACATCATCAAGATTGGCCGCACACATTTGCAGGACGCCACGCCGGTCCGGCTCGGCCAAGTATTTGGCGGGTACGCCGCGCAAATGGAAAACAGCATCGCCCGCGCCCGGCGCGCCATTGCCATCCTGAGCGAACTGCCCCTCGGCGGCACGGCCGTCGGCACCGGGCTGAACGCCCATCCGGAATTTGCCAAGCTCACCATCGCCAAGCTCGCGCACGAACTCGGCATCGAACTGCGGGAAGCGCGCAACCACTTTGAAGCCGCCGCCACGCGCGACGCCTGCGTCGAAGCCAGCGGCTGCCTCAGGACCATTGCCGTCAGCCTCGCCAAAATCGCCAACGACATCCGCCTCATCGGCAGCGGCCCGCGTTGCGGCCTTGGCGAAATCAAACTGCCGGCAGTCCAGCCCGGCAGCTCCATCATGCCGGGTAAAGTGAACCCGGTGATTGCCGAAAGCCTGATCCAAGTCAGCCTCTGGGTCATCGGCTCCGACCTCACCGTCACGCTCGGCGGCCTCCAAAGTTTCTTTGAGCTGAACGTCGCCATGCCGCTGATTGGCGCGCAATTGCTGGAGAGCGTCTATCTTCTCGCCACCGGCAGCCGCAACTTCGCCGACGCCTGTGTCGCCGGCCTCACCGTCGACCGGCAGCACTGCGAATCCCTGGTCGAACAAAGCCTCGCCATGTGCACGCCGCTGGCGCCGGTCCTCGGCTACGACAAAGCCGCCGAGATCGCCAAGACCGCGTACCAGGAAGGCAAGACCGTCCGCCAAGTCGCCCGCGAGAAATCGGGGCTGACCGAGCAGCAGCTCGACGAAATCTTCAACCTCCGCCACCTCACCGAACCCGGCATCCGCGGCAAGGGTGGGGAATAGGTCGAATCAGAGTCGGACGTCGGAACGAATAAGTCGGACGTCGGAACGAATAAGTCGGACGTCGGAGTGAATACGTCTGACGAGGGATAAAATAGGTCGGTCGGGGGAGTGAATAAGTCGGACGAGGGATAAAATAGGGCGGTTGTCGGAGTAAATAGGGCGGTTGTCGGAGTGAATAGGGCGGTCGTCGGATAAAGTAAGTCGGACGGGGGACTGTTGAAGGAGTAATTAGAAGAGAAAACATTGGGGTTTCTGCATATTTTGGACCTGGACCGTCAAAATTCCCAACGTCGGGTGGTGCACAACAGTGTTTCACCGATCCGTCAGGAACTTTCGCCTTGATTTTGCCGGCCACTCCCGTAAAAATCTTGCAGATTTAGCACGATTATGCCGATGAAACAAACGGCCACGTCAAATCCTGCCGATGACCAGCAACCGGAAACCACGCTGGAACTGAGCGCGCAGGAGTTTCGCTTCTTGGCGGAGGCCATGCCGCAGATTGTTTGGGCCACCCGGGCGGATGGGTGGAATATCTATTTCAACCAGCGGTGGGTGGACTACACAGGAATGACGCTGGAGGAGAGTTACGGCCACGGTTGGAACAAGCCCTTTCACCCCGATGACAAGCAGCGGGCGTGGGACGCTTGGCAGCGGGCAACGCAACACGACGAACCTTACTCAGTGGAATGCCGGCTGCGGCGTCACGATGGCGTCTATCGGTGGTGGCTAATCCGCGGCGAGCCGATGCGCGGGGCGAACGGCGAGATTCTGAAATGGTTCGGCACCTGCACCGATATCGAAGATCTCAAGGACGACGAAGTCGCGTTGTGGGAGGCCAAAGATCACCTTGAAGATCGCGTGGCCGAGCGCACGGCGGCGTTGCTCGAAAGCGAGGCGCAGTTCGTGTTGTTGATCCAGCATCTGAAATCGGGCGTGGCGCTGATCAATGAGCAGGGCGCCTTCGCGATCGTCAATCAATCGTTCCTGCGGATTTTTGAGTTGGCCGCGGACAGCGACATCAAGAACGCCAACGACCGCGACTGGAGCCAGTGGCAGGTCTTCGACGAGCAGGGCGTGTTGCTGGATGTGGCTGAGCACCCCGTTCGCAAAGCGATGCTGACAGGCCAGCCGGTGCAGGACCAACTGGTGGCGATGCAAGCCCCCGGACAGTCGGAGCTTAAATGGCTCCTGGTCAGCGCCCAACCGATCTTGGATGTTCACGGGAATATCCGCCGGCTCATCTGCACCTATCACGACTTCACCGCCCGCAAACAGGCGGAGGATCAAATCAAGGCCGCGTTGGCGGAGAAGGACGTGTTGCTGCGGGAGATTCATCACCGGGTAAAGAACAACTTGCAGGTCATCGCCAGCCTCGTGAGCTTGCAGGCCGATGACATTACCGACGAGCACTGCCGCGCCGAGTTTGCCGAGGTGCAGGACCGGGTCCGCACGATGGCGCTGATTCACGAGACCTTGTACCAAGCGGACAATCTGGCGCAGGTGAATTTTGCCGACTACGCGGACGGGCTGCTGCGCTATCTCTGGGAGGCGCACCGGGGCGCGAGCGGGAAGGTGCGGCTTAACTTGGCGGTGGCGCCAGTGGCGTTGCCGGTCGAAATGGTGGTGCCGTGCGGGTTGATCCTGACCGAACTGGTCACCAACGCCCTCAAATACGCGTTTCCCAACGACTGCGCCGGCACAGTGACGGTGGCGCTGGAGCCGGTGACCGCGACCGGCGCGGTGTGCCTGCGCGTGCAGGATGACGGCATCGGTTTGCCGGCCGGAATGGATTGTTCGAAAGTCTCATCGCTCGGCTTGCGGCTCGTGCAAATGCTCGCCGGCCAGTTGCAGGGCACGGTGGAAACCGGCCCGGGTCCCGGCACGGAGTTCCGCATCAACTTCACGCTGCCATGACGACTAATCTTCTTCCAAGAATACTAATTGTGGAAGACGACTTCATCATTGCCGCCGATCTCGCCGGCCATATTGCGCGACTGGGCTACGCCGTGGCGGGTCATGTTGCGACCGGTGCGGCAGCGGTGGCGGCGGTGCGCGCGCAGGTGCCGGCACTGGTGTTGATGGACATTAACTTGGCCGGGGGAATGAACGGGGTCGCGACGGCCACTGCGATCCGCCAGTTCTGCCAGGTGCCGGTGATTTTCCTGTCAGGGAATCCCGACCCGGGCTTGATCGCGCGGACACAGTTGACGGGAGCGGTCGGGATAATCAAGAAGCCGTTCACCGATGAGGATCTGCGAAACCAGATTGTGCTGGCCCTTGGTACCGCTGCCATGTTGGCGGCAACCGCTCAGGCCACGTCGTCAGAGTCCACGATCTCTTGAGGGAGCAGCGGGTCGCGACTGGCGGCAACGGCGCCAATGAGATAGAGACCGTAGACGATCAGGTAGAGCCACCACAAGTTGATGCTCTCCAATTGCAGCGCGATAAACGCGGCGTTCACCAGTATGGCCGGTGTCGCGGCGTGGATGGCGATATTCAAGAGTTGCCAGAAGCGTAACGCCCGCATTGCGCCGCGCTCCATCACCGCCGCAAACCCGGCAAAGATGATGGCATGCACGAGGATGATCAGTAACGCAACCACCCCGAGCAGTATCACTGCCACCGGCCCGCCAACCCACAAGAACGACCGAAACAATTGCCGGAAATAATCGCCGTTCACGTTGCCATCTGGAAAGCCGCGCAAGCTGGAGTGCTGGGTGCGCATGACCGGCGTGGGGCTGTTAGTTGCGCCAATCCAAAACACGAAGCTGTCGGACTTGAGCAGTAAACCTTGCAGGACATTGGTGTCCGGCTGCGTCGTCGCACCAGTTGTGTCGAGGATGAATAAAAAGTCGTCGGTGCCGGCCCGGTAAGGCTGCGGCACGGTGCTGGTCACGTGGCCGTCTTTGATTGCAAACGCCGGTAAGTGCCGGTCCATCCAGCCCGCGAGATCATCCGCGCGGTGCAACGCGACCGGCAGCAGCACCAGCAGCGTCAGCAGCGTGATCGGGAACACCAGCTTGGCCAGATACCGGAGCGACGCCATGACCGTGACGTCGCGGATTGCCCGGTAGTGTCGGAAGTTGGCGCACAATGCGAGGACGGTGTTGAGGAATTTCATACGCGTGTCAGAATGTGCCGGCGTTTGCGGACCGGTACCAGTGTGGCCGCGGTTTCTTTTTGGAGTTTCTTGAGCTTGCCGGCCAGACTGGCTTTCGTGGCGGCATCCATGCGGTCAATAAACAAAATCCCGTTGAGGTGGTCGAGTTCGTGCTGGAGGGCGCGGGCGAGGAGGCCAGTGGCGACAAAGTTAAGTTCCTGCCCGTCCGGGTTGTGGGCGTGGAGAGTGACGGTCGCGGCGCGGCGGATTGGCGCGTTCATCTCCGGGAAGCTGAGGCAACCTTCTGAGCCAGTCACTTCGCCGGTCGGATGGCGGAGCACCGGGTTCAATAAAACAAGCGGCATCCAGGCGGCAAGGTCTTGCGGCTGGTCGGCCACGAGAAGGGCGGAGGGCTGTTCGCTCGCGCGGACATCCAAGACCATCAGTTGCACCGCATGGCCAACTTGTTGCGCCGCGAGGCCAACACCATCGGCCACGTACATTGTCTGCACCATGTCGGCGGCAAGTTGCCGGATCTCGGCTGTGATGCGGTCAATCCGTCGGCCTTTTTCGCGGAGCACGGGGTGCCCGAATTTGACGATTTCCAAAACCATTGCTGTTCAATATAACCGGTAAGTGTCGAGTAGCCAAGCGCCATCGTTTGTGGTAGAAAATCGGCCCATGCCGCTAATGATTTATTGGGATCGGGTCTTGCACTTGTTGGTTGCGCCGTTTGCGAATCTTGGCACGGCGTGGCCGATCTTGCCAGTGTACACGACATTAATTATCGGAGAGCTTTACAAGGGGAAAATCGGTTTCGGCCACGCAGTTGGCAACGGATTTGTAATGCTTTGGACAGGGCTGAATTGGGCGCGGCACCTGAGCCGGGTGAGCAGATTGGCGTACATCTTTGATTCGCACACATTGGCGTGGGTGGTGGCAGCATCCGTCATTGCACTGGGTGTGTTCACAATCATCCTTGGCTTTCGCAAGAAGGACAAAACGTTATGCGAACTGCTCGGTCATACCCGGTTATCGTGTTATTTCTTGATTACATTTTATCCAATGCAGGCACAGCTTCCAGGTACAGAATGGGACTTGCATAGCTTGGTGGCGATTCTGATTTTTGCGGCACCGGCATGGTTGCTGATTTATCTCATGGGCCGGGTGGCCTCGAAATGGGTGGGCTGAACATGTTGCTACCGTATACGAAAAATTGTTTTGTCTGTGGCGCGCACAACCCGCATGGCCTTGGCCTGCGCTTCCGGCAAGTCGGCGATGAAGTCCACGCCGATTTCATACCGACCGCGCATCACACCGGCTTCCGCGACCTCGTCCATGGCGGCATTCTGTCCACCGCGCTTGATGAAGCGATGTTCTGGGCGGCGGCGTGCCGGATGAAACGGTTTTGTCTGGCAGCGGAATTGTATGTCCGATTTGTCCGCAAAGTGACCGTTGGCCAAAAGATGTTGCTCGTCGCTAAATTTGAGATCGACCGCCGCCGCATCTGGGAATCCAGCGCCGAACTGCGCGATGCGGCCGGGAACGTCTGTGTCGGCGCCTCCTGCAAGCAAGTGCCGGTGGATGGACCATTCATGCAACACGCCGTGGGCGATTTCCTGCCCGACCCCGCCACCGCCGCCGCGCTGCAGCTATTCACCGCGGCCCTCCGGCCAGCTTGAGTCAGAACAGATTCGGCAATATTGGCGAATGTTCCGGGCTGGCGTTGGTTGATGCCGGAGTGCGCGCACGCTCAAACAAACCCAGCAGCTCGTCGGCATCGATATATCCAACTTGGCGCAACTCCGCGTGTTCCCGGCCCGCCGGGTCGAGGAAGACGATTGTTGGCACACCGACAATCTGGAAACGTTTCTCCAGCTCAGCCGGTAAGTCTTGGTTGGTCAGGTCAACTCTCAACAACACAAAGTCCCGGCTTTTTTCAAATACTCGCGCATCGCGGAAAGTTGTCTGCTCCATCTTGCGGCATGGCCCGCACCATTCCGCCGAAAAATCGATCATGACCGGTTGATGCGCCGCCGCTGCTTGCCGGAGCGCCTCCGCAGAATAGGCCGGCCAGTTTGAGTTAGCATGTTTCGGCCAGGCCGGCATGGTCACCCAGACCGCTGCGCCGATCAGCAACACGCCAAAGACGCGTTTTACCCAGACCATCCACTGGCCGGACTTTGGCAATCGCGTCAGCAATCCGGAAAACGTACCGAGCACGACATAGGGCAGGCCGAGTCCGCACGCCAACACGAAAAACAACCACCAGCCCACCCATGGATCGCCGCGTTGGCCGACGTACGCCAGCAACGCCACCAAAACCGGGGCCAGGCACGGCGCGGCAATCACGCCAACTGTTGCGCCTAGGAAAAACACGCCGAAATAACCGGCGCGCGCCGACAAGCCGGCGGCGCGTTTGAGCAAAAACTGTGGCGGCTGGATTTCGTACAACCCGAACATGCTCAGCGCCAGCACCACCAGCAACGCCGCGATGCCGGCCAGCACCCAGACATTTTGCAGCAGTGCGCCGAACAAGCCGCCGGTCAACGCCGCTACCAGTCCGAGCGCGGAGTAGGTGAGCGTCACGCCTAAAAAATAAACGAGCGCCTGCCGGAATGCTGCGCCAACACTGCGCGATTGGCCGCCGAAATAACTGACCGTGATCGCGATCATCGGATAAACGCACGGCGTCAAGTTTAACGCCAGCCCACCCAAAAAGACCACGACCAGCGTCAGGAATAAACCACGGTGCCGCATCAAATCGCCAATGGAACCATCACTTGCCGGTGCCTGTCTCTCGAAGATTTCCAGCTGCGCGAGCGAGCCGGTCACGCTGATTTTGACCGGCACTGTCTTCGGGGCGTAACAAATGTGATCATCGCAGGCTTGGTATTTCAAGCTGCCGGTCAGCGTGGTGTCAGCCGTGACGGTGACGTCCGCAAAGATGATCGTCTTGCCGGAATATAGACTGACCGGTGTGTCAGACCACGGCACGGTGACGGTCTGACCGGTGGGATAGCTAATTTTGCCGAAAGTCGCGTTGGGATTCGGTGCGAATGTCAAAGTCGTCGGGATAAAATCCGGCGACGATGCTGGGTTGGCGTTCGCGTGCCACGGCGCCGGTAAATCCAAAATAACCGCCACCTTGTCGCGGGACATGACCGCATTGACGGTGATACCGGTCTCTTGCGCGAATGTGGTCGCGCCAAGCAGCAGCAGCGTCAGCCATCGAATTGCTGTCATCTACTGATACTTAGCACCCGGTACGCAGCTTGACAACTCCCCGGCGTGCGGTGACGATGTTGAGACGTGGACGAGCAACTGCTGGAACAACTCCGGGCCGGCGATGAGACTGCATTGGCGGAAGTGATGCGGCAGTACCGGCATTCCATCGTTAATTTCTGTTACCGGCTGCTCGGCAATGCCGGCGAGGCGGATGATGTGGCGCAAGAGACATTTGTGCGTTGCTACCAAACCCGGCACCGACTCCGTTCAGGTGCGAAGTTGTCGACGTGGCTCTTCACCATTGCCCGGAATCTGTGCCTCGACCGGCTGCGGTACCGGAAGCGGCATCCCACCGAGGCGTTGGAAAATGCGCCGGAGCCGGTTACGACTTCCAATGAAGTCGACAATCGTGAAGTCGGCGCGGCAATTGCTGCAGCAATTGCGCAGCTGCCGGAAGATCAGCGGACCGTCGTTGTGCTCGCTGAATATCACGGGCTGAGCTATGCCGAGATTGCCGAGATTATGAAATGCTCCGGCAAGTCGGTGGAGGCGCGGCTGTACCGGGTCAAGCAAACTTTGCGTGCTCAGTTGCGGACGTGGCTGGATTAACCGGTAAAGTGCGAGGGTTTTTTGCGTGGCCGGCGTAATACCCGTTGATGAATGATCCCAAGCTAGACCAACTCCTCCGGCAATGGCGCGATGTCGAACCGCGCGGTAATTTTGACGATTGTGTGCGCCGGCGCATCCGGCAAGCTGAGACAATCCCGGCGCGCAACGGCTGGTTAGACTGGCTCCGGCAACCGGTAATGGCGACGACCTTAGCGGCAGTGGTGATTGGACTGACGGCCGGTACGATTGGCGGGTTGCAATCCGCACCGCGTCCGACCGACGAACTACAATTCATGGCACCGACCACTTTGGCCGGCGCTTACCTGAACATGAGGGCAAAATGAATCAACGACTTTGGCTCACCGTTATCGTGGCGGCAGCGGTAGCGACCGCAATTTCTTTCGGAACCGCCCACTGGTGTAACCACCGGCAAGCACCATCCGTCATTTCAGACACTGTCGACCTCCGCCGCGTACTGGCGCTGACCGACGCGCAGGCTGCTGAAGTTGAGAAGTTGGAAAAAATCTACCGGAGTCAATTGGCAAAGTGCTGCGAAGCGCACTGCGCCGCGCGCGCCGATCTCGCCACGGAACTCGGCCGGCCATCGCCCGACACGACGCAGGCAGTGGCTTGCTGTCAACGAATGTGCACCGCGCAGTCCGATTCCGAGCGGTTCACGCTCGAACACATTTTGCGGGTCCGGGTACTGTTGACCCCTGCGCAACAGCAGCGGCATGCCGCATTGATTCAACAACAACTTGCCGGTAGTTCCTGCTCGATGCGGGTTCAACCGGAGGGAAACTGACAACCCGACAGTCAATTCGGGCAACATGCAAACAAAAGGAGTCATCATGAAAACCATTGGAATCTTGGCCGCCGCGTGGCTGCTCTGCGTTTCGCCGTTGTGGTCGGACTGCGGCAAGACCTGCGGCTGCACCAAGCCGGACACAAAGTGCACATGCCAGCAATGTGCTTGCGGGAAGGCGGATAGCAAATGCTGCTGCAAATCTTGCACGACCCCCTGCACAAACAAAGAGTGCAAGTGCCCGTCCTGCACAACGAAGCCGTAGTTTCCGCTAACCAGCACACCCGGTTATCACTCGATGACCGGGTGTGCTGAAGCCGGTTGAGATCTAGGGGTGCGCGCCGATTGCGGATGAAACCGGATACCAGCCTTTCCGTCAAGTGTGCGGAGTTGACCCTTCCAACCTTCGGAGAAGTTTCGCAGTCAGCCATGCCACCGTATACACTGCTCCCAGCATAACCACATCCGTCGGGCCGACCGGCAAATCCCATTGATAAGCGAGCCAGAAACCAATGAATGCCGCCACGCCACCGAATAACGGCGCGAGCAGAACAAATTGGCGCATGGTGCGGCAGAAAAGGTGTGCCGTCAGCGCGGGGATTAACAGGAACCCAAACGCAATGAGCGGGCCGACGCTGAGCACGGCCATCGAGACAGTCAACCCAATGAGCACGTAGAGCAGCATGTCCCAAAACACCACTTTCTTGCCGAGGGTGATCGCCATTGCACGGTCGAACGACACCAGCATGATTTCCTTGTTGAATAAGCCGAGCACCACGAGCACGACCGCGAGAGTGATCGCCGTCAGTGCCAGATCGGCGTTATCAATCGTGATGATTTCGCCTTTCATCAAATCCAGCCAGCCCACCTCGCCGTAACGGTTTTTCGAAAGCAAAATGATGCTCAGCGCGGCGGCCACGACATAAGCCGTCCCGAGCCGGCCTTCGGGCAGTCCGCGCCCGCGCCGTTCCAAGAAGGCCAGCACAAGAATCGCCGCCAGCGTAAACAGCATGGAGCCGGCAAACGCCAGGAGGTGTTCGGTGTGTGCGGCGTGCTGCGGCGGAAGCAGCCCGAGCCACATCGGCACGGACAGCGCGACGGCCACGCCTGTGGACGAAATCTGCGGCAGCGCCACCCCCATGAAGACCAGCCGGCGCAAGACGAGGAAGACGCCGACCAACGGGCAGGCGAACCCGATGAGCACGCTGGTGTAAACCGAATTGCGCAGCAGGAAATCGGGCGAAAGAATTTGGTGCAGTGAGTCCATGTCAACCAACCTCCATTTCAAAAATCTCCGCCAGCCGTTCAGGTGTGAATATTTCCGCAACGGTGCCGTGCAGGACTTTCCCTTCGTGCAACCAGACGACATGCTGTGCGTGATGGCGAACGATGGGCAGGTCATGCGTTACCAGCAGGACCGTCAACTGCCGTTCTTTGTGAATCTGCGAGATGAATTCCAACAGCGCGTGCGTGGCCACGGCGTCCACACCGGCTGTCGGCTCGTCGAGCACTAGCAAATTCGGTTTGGCCGCGAGCGCGCGGGCAATGAGCACTCGTTGTTTTTGGCCACCGGACAACTCGGCGAATCGTTGATCGGCAAATCCATCCGCCGCTGTCGCGCGCAGGCATTCACGCGCAAAGACGCGCTCCGCATGCGAAACACGGTGACCGGTTCTGATACGCCCAAATGTACCCATGAGTGCCACATCGAATCCTGTCAGCGGGTAGAGCGGATCGAATTGAATGGTTTGCGGTACGTACCCAAACACCGGAGGTGTCGCGAACTGAATGCGGCCCGCAACAGCGGGCTGGAGGCCAAGCAGCGTTTTCAGCAGCGTGGATTTGCCGGACCCGTTCGCACCGAGGATCGCGGTGAAGCTGGCCCGTTCGATGGACAGGGAAATACCGGCCAGTACCGGCTGGTTGTTGTAGCCAATGGTTAGCTTGTCGAAAGTAATAAAAGACATGTTGACTTTGGGGCGAGCCTGCCCGCGCAGGCGAGCAGGCCCGGCTTTCTGTGGGTTTAGGTTTTGTGCGCGGCGACGACTGTGCGAATGATGTAATTCATCATCGCGATGTAGGTGTCCGTCCCCGGTACGCCACCCGGCATGATCGGGAGCTTCACCAACGTGGCACCGGTCTGCTCGGCAATGAGCCTAGGCACTTTCTCCGGAAACTGCGGTTCGCGGACAACAAGCGCGACGTGCTCGTCTTTCATCGACCGGACGAGTTCTTCGATGTGCCGTGCTGTTGGATCGATGCCCGGCTTGAGTTCAATCGTGGCGAAATACTTCAGGCCGAAACGCTCGGCGAAGTACACCCAATGTTCGTGGTAAGAAACGAACTTTGTGCCTTTAAGCGGCGCGACGGCGGCCTGCCACTCGGTGATTTTAGCGTCGAGTTTGGCGAGGTAGGCGTCCCGGTTGTGCGTGAACTCGGCTTGATGATCCGGTGCGACAGCAATCAGCGCCTTGTAGATGTTCTGGATTGCGGTTTTGGCCAGCACGGGATCGAGCACGTAGTGCGGGTTGCCGTAGGGATGAACGTCCCCTTCGGAGTGATCGGTTGACTTCGGAACATCGTCCGGGGTTATGCCCTGTGAACAGTCCACATACCCAACATTTCCCTTCTGAATGCGCGGATTCTTGCTGGCTTCCAATAACGCCGGCAAGAACGCGTGCTCGCAATCGAAGCCCACTAACACGATCAGATCGGCCCGATTCATTACTGGGACGAAGCTCGGCTTCATCGGCACACCGTGCGTGTCTTCGACACCGGTGGCGAGACTCCGCACCTCAACCAGTTCACCGCCGACTTCGCGGGTGAAATCGGCCAAGTCGGTGAGTGTGGTGACGACCCGAACTTTGGCCTGCGCCGTTGCTGCCATCAAGACGGCCATCAACAATAAACGGAATAGTTTCATGATTATTTTTTCCTTTTTTAATTAGCGTTGTTGCCAGCCGTGCGAGTGCGCACCGATGATCCAGTCCCATTGCAGGTACACGGCATCATCAGGCTTCAAGCCGGACATGTCGTTGTGGTCGGTGTGTGTGTATTGCAGGCGCAACTGATTCCAATGGCTGAGCGCCCACGTGATGTACGGCGAGTAGGCGTAGGTGAGGTCGTGCTCATTCTGCGCGTTCTGCACGTAGTCGAAGAGGAAGCCCGCCGACAATTGCCGGCTGAACTTGTAGGTCATGTACGAGTACAGGCCGAGCGAGCCGACGTCGCCGCTGTACACCGGGCCAGTCACCACGCCGCTGCCTGTCACGCCATTGGGATCAAATGTGTACCGGTTGTCACTGTAGAGCAACTCGGTGCCCCACGTGAAGCTGTTGAACTGGTTGTTGCGCAACGGCACATAGCGCAACTGGAAGTCCGCACCGGCCAACCGCCGCTCGTTTTCGGTCAGCGGCACGCCGGTATTAATCTGATTGGAATTCAAGCCATCCACGCCGCCACGGTCATGTGTCTTAGGGTTGATCAGACCGGACACACCTGTTTCAGCCTGCCAATCTGGTGTCAGGTCGAAATAGGTCGATAGCCGACCCCAGAAATTGAACCCGTCAATGCCACGGAAGCCGCCGGGATTACTCTGGGGACCATCGCCGCCGAACGAGTCGCCGACACCGAGCGTCAAGCTCACGTAGTGCTCCACCGGTAAAAGCCAGTTGACTTGCAAACCGTCCGAACGCGATTCGCCGCCAATGTATTGTGCGAGCGCCAGTGGCCGATTCACAAACGGCAGTTCGTGATCATGAATGTACCCTAGCTTCCCGAATTCACCGAAGAACCTGCCAGCCTTCAACTCCAAGTTCCACGGCAATGAGGTCGTTTGTAACGCCGCTTCCTCAATGCCAAACTTGGCTTCGCCGGTGGCCGCATCCGCCGAAGCATTCGCGACCACATACCCTTTTGCGAAGGGATCGACTGACGCCGTGACATTCAACTCGACCGACCGCTGGTTGATATCCCAGCCGCCGGGCCGGTCACTACCCGTCGCTTCCGAGCCGCGCGAACGGTACGAGAACACCGTCTCGCCAACGAATCCGATGGCCGGATTGAACTCCGACATCAAGGTCTTCTTCTGCGCCTCGACCACCTTGTCAACTTTTTCATCTACTTCCTTCAACTGCGCCGGTGACACCGTCCCGGCGACTGCCGGCAGCGAATTTGTCTTTGCGGCTTCCAACGCTTGGACTTTTTGCTGCAACAGTTGCATCTGTTGTTGCATCTGCTGAAGTTGCTGCTTGAGCGCGTCAAGCGGATCAATTTCCGCCCACCCACGCATGGTGCCGGCAAACGCCGCCACCAATACGACCAGACATAATCTGCGATTCATACATTTCTCCTGAATAGATTTTGCCGGCTCTGCAATGCGGAGCCGACGCTTAGGTTTGGGAACAACCGGACGTTGGACTAGACCAACGTTTCAGGAGGAGCACGGCTGGCGGCGGCAGAGAAGAATGGCGATTGAGCCGGCAAGCTAGCCGGAATGACAAGTGGCCGGTAAACCACCAACAGCACGACCGGGGCAACATCGCAAACCGGCACATCAGTTGTTGCGCAAGCTTGCCACTGGCACGCCGCACAGTCGTCGTCATGTCCGTCGGTATGGGTGGTTTCGTGGTGATGCTCGTGTAGAACCGAAAACAGAATCGCCACGCTCATGTAGAGCAAGGTGATAATACTGCTGAGTAAACGCCTGTTCATGCGACGCACGGACTATGCTTTTAACCGTCCCGTTTGTCAAACTAGTCGGATTGCGCGGCTACTGCGCTTCCACGGTTAACGCTACTGTGGGATCGCAGCCGGATTGGCGGGTGTATTGGCCAGTCGGATCGCTCCCGCCGGGCTTGACGCCAGTCCAGACGTTGACTACGGCGTAGGTCACGAACATCGTGGCTTCGATGACCAGCATCCAGTGGCCGGCTTCGTGATAAATGCGCTGCGAAGCGCCGGTTAGGATTTGTGAGAAATCGTCGTTGGCGAGGTGGGACCAGCCACTGCCGAAGTTGATCCAGTAGCCATTCTTGATACCGGGACCTGTGCCGGGCTTCAGGTACGCGCACCAAAACAGCGAGCCGCTGGCAGAGTATCGCGTCATGTCGCGGTAAAATGTACCGTCCCAGCGCACGCCGCCGCCAACTCCGCCGCCGTAGAGCACGTCGTCGGGCTTCGGGTTATTCTTGTCGGCAAATCTGATACCGGAGTCAAAGCGCGGCAGGAGGATGTCGCAGCCGGGCTTGGCCTTGCCGACGAGGCCGTCGTTGTAACCGGCGATCCGGTAAACGTCGGCGGTTGGGTCGGGCGGCGGGGTGGGTTTGTCAAGCAACATGACGGCGTCATGTTGATGGCGATGGCGTGTTTTGTCTCGTTTGTCGTCGTTGTCCATAAAAAGCCTGTCGTTGGGAGTTTTTTCAGCCGGCAGTTGTGGCGCGGTCATGAGACCGCGCCACAACATTGAATGCCGGTGCGGAACGTTTGCTCAGCGGCCCATGACGCTGATCTTGACGTCGTCGCTCCATTGGCCGATTTGGCCGCCACCGATGTGGTAGATGGCCTTGTAGGTCCAGACGGCGCTGGCGCCAACCGCCGGCAAGGTCGCGGTGTCCAGATAGTCCGGCATGGTGTCAAACGCCAACAGGGCGGAGCCTTTGCCGTCGCCGCGATCCACCCAGATTTCGACACCTTCCATGTCGCCCTTTTTCCAGAGGACGAGGGGATGGCCGCCGGTGTCGAGCCGCAGTTTCAACAACGGCTTCGCTTCGGCAACCGAGGCGGCGGCGGTGACGACCGGCGCGGCGCCTTCGATGCCGAGTTCCTTGCCGATATCCACGGTGTAAGCCGGGTGGGCTTTGAGCCGTTTGACCAGCAAGGTGATTAACGCCAATACGCCAGCATGGCTGACGGGCGGCAGGGTGGCCGGCAGTGTGTAGCCGGCCGGCCACGCAGTGCAGGGGCCGGTCGCCCAGAGCGCGGCTTGTTTGAACTGCGTGATGCTCTTGGCATAGGCGGTAGCCTCGTCTTGCACTTCGATCACCGCGCCGCCAAACGCGCAGTTGGCCTGCCCGTCCGTGATCTCGGCCGGTGACAGGCCGAGGGTGGCGCCGTACTTGCCGATACCACGGTTGAAGACGAGAAGCCACTTGGCGATGTCGCCCTCCCGCTGCGGCAGGTAACCTTTATGAGTACTCATGTTTCAGACCTCCGTTGGTTGGTTGTTATGGGGATAAACCCCCTTGTTTTGTGGGACTTCCGACATTTTAAGGCACCCCCGAAAACATTCTGGGGGTCCCCCGGAAGATTTCGGGGGGCCCCGGAATGATTCTGGGCCGCCCCCGGCAACTGCTGGGGTGCCCGAAAAACTTTCGGGGGCGCCCCCGGAACATTTTGGGGCAACCCCGGAGAAATTCTGGGCAACGGGGAAAGATTCTGGGCCGCCCCCGGCACCTTGCGTGGTGCCCCGTAAACATTCCGGGGGAACTGAAAAGGCTGGCCGGCGCGCGGCGCTTGGATTGCCGGTGACAGGGCGGGTTTCATTCCGGGTTCTCGGGCAGGGTCGGGAAGAGATCCGTGATGTCGCAGTTGAAGGTGGTCGCCAGCCCTTCGAGCAAATCGCCGGTGATGTTTTGGTTGCAGTTTTCAATGCGGTGGACAGTGGAACCGGAACGACCGATCCGTTGGCCGAACGCTTCATAGGTGCGCGAGCCGCGTTTAGTTTTCGTGAAGAGGGCGAGCCGTTGACGTAATTTTGGTTTCATGAGGCGCAATTTTGCCCCAGGTCGCATTCCGCATGGGGAATATTTGCGAGGGTTTCAGCGGTGCACGGCATACTACTTGGTGAATGATCAAATGCCTGATCCACTTCAGCGCACACAATCGGTTAACGATTAAGTCAGGAATGGTACAAGTACTGTAGGTTTTACATTTCATGCAAGGCGTGGCAACCTGTGGATAGTTGAGGTAATGGGCACAATGATTTCCATCAAAAGTGTGGACAAGAAATTTGGCGACCGCTGGGCTGTGCAGGGATTGAACTTAGAGGTTCAGAGCGGTTGTGTTTTTGGGCTACTCGGTCAGAATGGGTCCGGGAAGAGCACGACGATCGGCATCGTTCTTGGTCAGATTTTTCCTTCCGCTGGTACGGTGTGTGTGAACGGTCACAATGTGTTCAAGGATCGCCGGCGCGCATTGGCACGGGTTGGCGCAATTTTTGAAACGCCGGTGTTTTATCCGTATTTGTCCGGCTGGACCAATCTACGTATATTTTGTCAATACACCGCCGTTCACGACCCGCAGCGGATTGAGGAGGTTGTCCGGTTTGTCAATCTTACTGACGTCATTCATAATCGGGTTGGCACGTATTCGCATGGCATGCGCCAGCGGTTAGCTGTGGCACAAGCTTTGTTGCCTGATCCGGAGCTACTGATTTTAGATGAACCAATGGACGGGCTCGATCCCGAAGGGGTTTACGAGATGCGGAACTTGATCCGGCAGCTTAACGAACAAAAGGGATTGACGATTCTGCTATCGGCACATGTCCTCAATGAGGTGCAACAATTGTGTTCAAATGTGGCGGTTCTTAAGCAAGGGCGGATGATATTTTGCGGGCAATGGCAGCAATCAAATCTCGAACAGCCATGGGTTCGTGTTGATGTTGACAATCAAGCGGCAGCGGAGGCCGGTCTGATTAACGATGGCTTGTTCACATGTTTTACAGAGCAAGGTCGTGGACGACTGATGGCTTGTCGTGGTGTCGCGGATGTAGCCGACTGGTTAGCCCAGCGCGGATTCAGAGTGCGGGCGCTTGTTCCGATCGAGCAAACTCTCGAAGATTTTTATCTTGAAACCGTACGCGCTGTACCGGGTGAAGAAAATCACCGATCGCCGGTAGATTCTAAAAAAGAGCACGGCTCATGAAATTATTTTGCCGCCAATTGGCGAACGAATTGTTGAAGTTGTTCGCACGGAAGCGAACCTACTTGGGATTTGTTGGCTCGATTGGGACGGAATTGTTGTTCTTGTTGCTGGGGCGCTTACCCTTGGCGCGCCGTGTGTTGGAGCAGGCGTTCTACCGAAGTATGCCGAAGGGTATCGTTCAGTTTGACGACTACTACCAAGGCTTGACGATGGCATTGCTGGCTGTGACTTTTACATTCCTGCTTCTAGGAGGCTTGTATCTGGCGTTGGTTTGTGGGGATCTCGTGGCGAAAGAAGTCGAGGATGGGACGATTCGAATGATTCTTGCGCGGCCGATCTCTCGGTTGCGACTTTGGTTCTTAAAGTGGCTGACCGCGTCAATTTATACATTCACACTGGTGTTTTTCATTGGCTTGACGAGCCTATTCACGGCAACCGCATTATATGGTGGCGTCGGCAAGCTGGCCGTGATCTATGGCCAACACCCGCACAACTTATTGCTTATGTCGACTTATGAGAGCGGTGACGGTTTGATTCAGTATGTGCACGGAATCATTCTTCTGGCCGTTGTGATGCATGTCGTTTCGGCACTGGCGTTCATGTTCTCCTGTTGCAATATGAAGCCCGCCACTGCAACCATTGGAACCCTCGCAATCATCTTCATGGATGCCGTGTTAAAAATGGTGCCGTTCTTTTTCGTGTTTGAAAAGTGGTTTATCAGCTACCACCTTGCCTGTTGGTTGCGCGCTTTTTCTAGGTTGGTATCACCGTTAGAGATTGCGACTTCCGTAGCTTACATGATGCTCTTGAGTGTGGTTTGCCTGAGTGTGAGTGCCTACAATCTTTGCCATCGCGATTTCAAGTCTTGATAATGCATCGCACCTGTGAAAATCCTTGATAAATCTTAATGGTTTAAGTGTTGTTCTTGTTGACTTTTTACAGGATTAGCATAAGTTGCACTAGGTGAGTGATTAACAGATTCCTATAGGAGGCTCGTGTCTGGTCTCTATTTCTTGTGAGTCTGGCATAATTAGCTGATAGGTTTATTTGAAGTTCCGGTGGTAAGTGACGCATAGAAGTAAGATCAACCTAAGACAGTGGCGCATTGGCAAAGACAGTCCGTGTGTAGTTGTGCTTTGTCGTTTTATCTTGGTAAGCGCGCTCTTCACATTCGGTGTGGTGAACCACGCGTTTGCGGAAGGAACTAACCTTTGGATTCAAGGCGGGGCTGCTGCCACCTACGACTTCAATGACAGTGTCAATAGCCGATGGACCAATAACTATGCTCCGCCGGCATCGAGTACAGATACAGTTCTTATAACCAACACCCCGACCGGTCTGATCAGCATCACGAACAAGCTGGCCACGCAGACCATCGGGAATCTGGTGATGTCCAATAATGCTGGTTCAGGCCTCGGGTTTTTGATGATTCTCAGCTCGCAAGTGTTTAACGTGACCGGCACAACCTTGCTCGGCAGCAACGGAACGGTCCAGATTGGCAGCGCCAACTTTGGGGCTACCGCCGCTACTTTCTCCAACAACAATCTGTACATGAATAGTGGGACAATCTCGTTCAGTGCGACGAATGGTGCCGGCACGCGCAACCAATTACTCGTGAACGGAGTGTTTACGAATACGACCAAGAGCATAATCCAGAATCTCAACGGCAGTGGAGTATTGCTGACATTCTTGAATGGCAGCAACATCGTGACCAACCAAGGTACGATGACGTTTGCGAGCACTACCAAAGCTTATGGTACTCCCGCCACTTGGCTGACCGTGCAAGTTGGTTCAGCAGGCGGACTAAATACATTTTATAACTCTGGAACATTCGTCATCAATGAGAATCTAACCTTGGTAGGGGCGACAGCAACATTCTCCAACCAGTTTGTGAATGCTGGCCTATTCTCGAACATTGTGGCAACGGCCGGTTCCGGCGGCACGTCAAATATTTTCATCGGAATCACTGGTACAGCCTTGACGAACACTGCAACCGGCACGTTCAAGTTGTATGAAAACTTAGCGAGTTCCTGGAGCATGAATAAGTTGGTCAATGGTGGTTTTGTCAACAATGGGACACTTGCGATGGAAGCCACCGCAACTACTTAGTCGAACATTATCAACATCGCCACCGCCACCGGGGTGTTTTCAAATGGCCCGCTTGGCCAGGTGATTGTTACAAATTTAGGGAGCGCCTACATTCAAGCCAATGGCATTGTCAATGCCGGCACAAACTTACTCAACGGCGGCACGCTGGTTTATCAGAGTAGTACGGGTGGGAATGGGATTCTTAATAATGCCGGTACGATTCTTTACAACGGTGGCCTGCTGAATGTTTCCGTGCTGACCAACACCAGCAGCGGTGTGATTTCGAACATCCAAGCCGGCGGGACTATGATTTGGCTGGCCGCCACCACCAACTATAATTTTGGTGTAATCGCCACCGGTAGTGGCGTACTGACCAACTTTGGTTTCCTGAACTTGAACGGCGGGAGTGCGGCGCAACTGAGCGGCATCTTCAGTAATGCCGGGACTGGAATTATCGTGGTTACCAACAACACAACCACGCTCGCCGGCACGATTCTTAACAACGGCAATTTGAATCTCTTCGCCAATGGTACGCTCACCAACGGTATTATTACAAACATGGTCGCGGGTATTATCACCTTTGTGACTGGTGGCAGTATCAGCAACGATGTGAGCGCTCCACTGGTCAATCTTAGTGGTGGTGTAATCAATGCGACCAATGGCTTGAATATCATTACTGGTGGCATCACCAATGGCGGTGTGATTAATCTGCGTAGTGCCGGCACACTGACGGGCGGTACGATCATCAACGCTGGTGTCATCAACGCGATGGCGGGTGGCAATGTTAGCAATCTGATTGCGAATTTGAGTGGTGGCATACTGAACGCGACTAACGGTTGGGTGAGTTTCTTCGGTGGTGTCACCAATGGCGGGGTTATCAACTTGAACAACGCCGGCACGTTGACTGGCGGGACAATTACCAATGCTGGCAATATCTATACCTTTGGCAGTGGCGGCAGCAGCTATGTCAGCAATGCGATTGCTAATCTGAGCGGTGGCACGATCAGCGCCACAAATGGCATGTTAACCCTGAGAGGCTATGTCAGTGGTGCAGGTGCCTATGTCGCCGCCAACAACAGCACGCTTGTATTTGCCGGCGGCGGTGCGGTCGATTTTTCGCAAGCGACATTCATCACCAATACATTCGTTGTGACCGGTGGACAAACATTGACGAACTCGCAGACCGGGAATGCAAACATTGTTGGGACGCTGATTATCACCAACGGTACGCTCGTCAATTCCGCTTACGGTAGTTTCGGCATCGGCTCGGCTCTGAATACGACTGGCGCACTCAGTATTGCCAACCTCGGCTACTTGTCTGTTACTAATGGCGGTAGTGCCCAGCTAATCGTCGGTCAGAATGGTCGTGGCACGTTAACACTCAACAGTAACGCAAACTTAAGCGTGGATCAGTTGCTGGTTACCAATAATGTCCTTGGCGGTGCGACTAACTCTATCTTCAACTTTACGAGCGGCACACTCACTACCTCCAATGCTGTCAATGCGGTGGCCGCTAACATTGCAATCGCATCCAACAACTTGTTCGTCATTAACGGTACTTGGAACATGCTCGGCGGTACCAACCTGATGTACTCAACTTGGGCCAATAATCTTGGTAGCACTCTTGCTAACGTGATCATCGGCAGCAACGCGAACAACGCCGTAGTCAACGTCGGTAGTGGCGCCACTTGGTTGCTCGGCACCTCTTCGGTCAGCGAGCTCAACATCTTTGTCGGCCGGGACAATGGTTCCGCGAGTAACTCTTTGAACATCGGCGGAATCGGTGCCAGCGCGTTGGTGAGCAACGTCGGGCTTTTGATCATCGGCAGTGGCGCTACCCATGGCAGTCGATCCAATCAGGTGACCGTCACCAACGGCACGCTTGCTGTGGGCCTCGGAATCAACGTCGGAGGCGGCGCTGGTGCGCTGAGTAATGCGTTGACCGTGCTTGGAAATGGCACGGTGAACATGCAGGGGACTGCCCTCAACATTGGTGCTGGAACATCCACCGGTAACGTTGTGATGGTGGACGGCGGTGGCGTGGCCGGTGGGGCGGTTATCACGAATGCCTCTTCGATGGCAATTGGCGGCGGGAATGGTGACATCGGCAATCGCTTGGTCGTCACTAATGGTGGCAAACTGGTGGTTACTGGTGAACTTGATGTCGGTAGCGGCGCTGGGGTTATCAGCAACTTCTTCAAAATTGATGGCGGGTCTGTCGGGAGCACCGTTTCAATTGGCGGGACGCTCAAGATTGGCGGAGGCGTGCCAAACTCGTTCAATCAAATGATTGTGACCAACGCCACTCTGCTCACCGGCGGAACGGACTATGTCGGTGCCGGCAGCGGGACGAGTAACTCGCTGACCGTGCTTGGCAACACGACATGGGATCTGCAGGCAAACGCGCTCTACTTCGGCAATGGATCCGCCACCGGTAATACGCTGGCTGTCGACGGCGGTGGTGTGGTGGGTGGGACGACGATTAAGAATATCACCACCATCGAGATCGGCCACGGAAACAATGACGTCCGCAACAGTCTTAGCATTAGCAATGGAGCCTATCTGTCTAGCGGGGATGTCAAAGTCGGCGCCGGCTCAGGTGCCAGCAACAACACGTACAATGTTGGTGGAGGGGTGGCGCTCACCACCGTTACCAACGGCTCGATAACTGTCGGCTCGATCAATGCTGGCTTCAATCAGATGACCGTCACCAACGCAAACATCTGGAGCAAGGGCCTGACCATCGGCAGCGGCTCATCCAACAACACCGTAACCGTCAAGGCCGGTACCACGTGGAACATGAGCAGCAATCTCATCGTTGGCACCGGCAGTGCGACCGGCAACGTCCTGAACGTCAGTGGCGGGACGATCAACACCACTAATCTGACCATCAGTGCCACTGCATCGGACACTGGTAACTCAATCTCCGTCGCAGGCGGCAGTTTGGTCGTCACAAATGCCGGGCTGACCGGTAACCTGATCATCGGCCAAGCTGGCGCCGGTTCGGCGATAGTGACTAATGGTGGAACAATTCTAGCTAACCAGATTACCTTGGGCCAATTGGTGGGTTCCGCCGGTACGCTCACCATTAATAACCTCGGGACAGTGTTTGAGACCAATACCACCTTTGTCATTGGCACTGGTGGTGCCGGCATCGTTAATCTTAACAGTGGCGGCATGCTGGTGGTTAGCAACGGGCCGTTTGTGGTTGGCCAGACCAGTGCCGGCACATTGACGATGAACAGTGGCAGCACACTCAGTAATGTCACCTATGGTGCGACAAATGCGCTAGGTAGTTTGATTCTGGGTCAGAATAGCAACGGCACTGGCACGTTTACGTTGGCGACGTCGTTTGCTGTGACCAATGCTGGCGCCGGCCAGCTGATTGTTGGTCAGAGTGGCGGGCGGGGTACGTTAACACTCAATAGTAACGCAAACTTGAGCGTGGATCAGTTGTTGGTGACCAACAACATTTCCGGTGGGGCAACCAACTCTTTTTTCAACTTCAATGCCGGTAGCACACTCACAACCTCTAATGGTCTCGGCCAACTCGCAGCGAATATCGTGATCACCTCCAATAGCACGTTTAACATTAATGGCACATGGAACATGCTCGGTGGTACGAACATCATCAGTGGGCTATCCAGCTCAAGCGCTGGACCTGGCAACGTGATTATTGGTAGTAACGTCATCAATGCCGTGGTGACTGTGGCCAATGGTGCGATTTGGAGTCTTAACACTCCAGGTAGCGCATATTCCAATCTAGTGCTCACCGTCGGCTATGGCACTGGTGGTAGTAATAACTCCCTTGTCATCAATGGCGGTACTGTCACCAATGCCGGCGGATTGATGGTTGGCGCCACCGGCGGGGCCAACTTCAACAGCTTGATTGTTACCGGTGCTGGAAGTGGTTTCTTCATGAACTCCGGTGGCGTTAATATCGGCGGCAACATTGGTTCCGGCGGAAACCAAGCTACTAGAGGTGGCTCAGATAACACTGTTATCCTCTCGAATAGTTTTATCACAACTACCGCGACGAGTACGATTGGTAGCAACTCGTGCGACAACACATTGACCCTCCTCTCATCGGTGTGGGACTTGAATAACAATGAGCTTCACATTGGAACGCTCCAAGCTGGTAGTGGTGCATTCCATGGCAGTAATAATGTTGTGAATGTTTTTTCTGGTGCAGTGATTTCCAATGGCGCTGTCTACGTCGGAACCACCAATGGCGGATCATCAGTAAATGTTATCTCGGGTTGGAATAGCTTAATAGTCAGTAATGGCGGCTTGGCTGTATTGAACGGATTAAGCGTGGGAGCGTTTCCGACTGGCACCGGCTACGCTGGTGCGTCTAATAATTTTGCTTACGTCAGCAACATAACCGTGACGGCTGCTAGCCAAATCAGCAAGGGCTTCATTGTGGTTGGCGACGGTGGTGGGGTGACTAATAAAGCCATTCTCGATAATGTTCAGTGGAATGGAAACAGCGGCACTATGGATGTCGGGAGTGGTGCTTCTCAAAACCAAAGCAACTTACGGAATTCACTTGCGGTGCAAGGTGGTAGCATTCTCACGAACTTTTTCCAAATTGCTGTCGGCAACAATAGAACTGCCGTCTATACAGCCATGGAAAATTCGCTGGTGGCGACTGGCTCCAACACATTGCTCACAACAAGCGGTAATGTAATTGTTGGTGGCGCACATGGCGGGGCTTTGACTGGCGGCGGCGCAGTTAGCAATTCAATACAAGTTCTATCCGGCGCCTCCGTTCTGAGTACTAATATATTTATTGGGCTCCTTGGTGCCCTTGGCAATGACAGCAGTGTTACCGCCACGACGGGTGTCACTTCTGCAAATTTCATCTTGGTGGATGGCGCCCGTTCTGCTTGGACCAACCAAGGCGATGCTTATGTGGGGTACTCTTCAATCGGGTACACTGCAAACACAAACATCAACAACGTCCAAGTCTCACAGGCCATGACATCATCGAATAATTTATTGGTGATTGCTAATGGCTCTACTTTCTGGACGACAAACCTTGTTGTTGGTTTGGCCACCGGTGGTTATGGCGTCAACAGTGTTGGTACTAATTTTGTTGGCAATAATCGGGTCATTGTCAGCAATGGTGCGAGCCTATTCACTAAAGACCTTACGATTAGTGTCACCAATCAGGCGGGCTCTGCCATGCTTTATTCCACCGGTAATTCGGTTCTGCTCACAAATGCCACGCTCGTGGCCACAGGTGCGCTAACCGTCGGCGCAAATGGAACTGGTAACCAATTTATCATCGGTGGTTCAAGCACGGCAACTGTCAGCCAGTTGATCGTCAATGATGGCAACACGGTCAGCTTCCTTGGTGGCGTCCTGAATAGCGCCGGCACCTTTGTCACTAATACATCCGCGTTCACAATCGGCGATGGGACGCAGTCGGCTACATTCAATCTGCTTGGCGGTACGCATGCTTTTAGCAACGGTGTGGTGGTGGCTAACAATGGGACGATCAGTGGCTGGGGTACGTTGGCCGCCGCCGTTTCCAGCATTAACCAGTTGGGTGGCACGATCACGGCCACCAACGGCACGCTCCTGATTAATTCGGGGTTTGCCGGTTCTGGCAGTTTCCGCGCTGAGTCATCAGGTGTGTTGGTGTTGGCGACTGCCAATACATATGGCGGTTCGACAATCGTCAACGGCGGCCAGCTAATTCTGGCCGACACGAACGCGGTGCAGAATAGCACGGTCAATTACAATGCCGGTGGAGTGCAGTTTGCATCCGGCATCACTGGGTACAATTTGGGCGGGTTGGCCGGCAGTCAGGATTTGGCGTTGACCAACGCCGATGGCAACGCCATCACGCTTTCCGTTGGCGGCAACGGCGCGAACACGATCTATAGCGGCGCATTAAGCGGAGCAGGCGCAATCGTCAAGACTGGCGCCGGCACATTGACGATCAATGCCAACAATACTTTCAGCGGCGGTGCGACGGTCAGCGGCGGCTGGCTGGCACTTGGCAACAACAGTGCCTTGGGCTCTGGCAGTCTGACGTTTGCCGGCGGCACGTTGACCACAACTGGCAATCTTACGGTCACGAATACAATGGCGCTGTCAAGTGACGGCACGGTTGACACCGCTGGTAATAACATCGCACTAAGCGGTGTGATTGGCGGCGTAAATGACTTGATCAAGACCGGCAACGGTACGTTGACCTTGTTGGCAAGCAACACCTACAGCGGCGCGACGGTGATCAATCAAGGTACGGTGGTGGTGGCGCAGTCGGGCGGACTGGCCAATAGCACCGTGACGCCGAACATCGACGGCGGTCTTGTGTTCAGCAACGCCACGAGTTTCATAGTTGGTGGTCTGGCCGGTGTCGGCAACGTGAGTTTGGCCAACGTTGGCGGCGCCGCGATTGGGTTGTCCGTTGGCAACAATGGCGGTATCACCAGCTACGGCGGTGTGCTCAGCGGGAACGGGTCATTGACCATGGTTGGCGGGGGAACGCTCAACCTCACCAACGCCAACAGTTACACCGGGGGCACAGTAATCAACGACGGCACACTCAGGGCCAACAACAGCAGCGGCTCCGGATTGGGCACTGGGGCGGTGATTGTCAACAACGGTGGCGCATTGGGCGGCACCGGCACAATTAGCGGCGCAGTGACAGTCAACAGCGGTGGCGTGTTGGCGCCGGGCAACAGCCCCGGCGTCCAACAGTTGGGAACGTTGACGTTAAATGTTGGCAGCGTGTTGGACTTCCAATTTCAAACTAACGCGCCGTTTGCGAATGACCAGATCATAGTGTCCAGCAACAACGGCCTGACGATTAATGGGGCCGGGTTCAACCTGCTCACGGAGAACGGAACCAATCCAAATGATCCCAGCCAGGCGTTCACGACTGTGGGGTCGTACAGCCTGCTGCAATACAGCGGCATGTTGCAGGGATTGGGGATTGCTGGGTTGACCGTGCTCAATGGAGCAAACAATCGGACCTATGCGTTTGGGGACAGTAATAGTTGGGTGACGCTAACGATCGGTGGTCAAGGCGTGGGTTGGACAGGCACGGCCGAGTTGCCGGCTGGACCGTGGAACTGGAGTAATGCTGGCAACTGGGCGTCAACAGTGAGCACTGGTTCATTCCTGATCTTTGATGGCAATACCGGCGTAAACAATAATAATGATTTCGCGGCACACACTTGGTTCAGTGGCCTCTTGTTCACAAATACGGCGGGGGCTTTCACTTTGGGAGGTAATGCCGCGAACCTGCGCGGCAACATTGTTAATCTCAGTTCGGCCACGCAAACGCTGAACCTGCCGGTAGTGTTGGACGGCGGCTCGCGCATCTTCAACACGGCCGGTGGAGTGATCGTGGTTAATGGTGTGGTAAGCGAAGCCAGTGCTGGCTTGGGCATCATCAAGACCGGCGGGCAGACATTAGTGTTGACCGGCTCCAACACGTATACCGGTGTTACAGAGATTCAAGGCGGAGTGTTGCGGGCGGTGGACGGCATCGGATTGCCGACGGCGAGCAATCTTAAACTTAATGGTGGTGTGCTTGAATCCAGCGGCACCTTCACACGAATTCTTGGCGCCACCCCCGGTGCGGTTCAATGGGATGGCAGCGGCGGATTCAGTGCGTATGGCGGCGTGCTGACGGTGAATATCAATAATAATGGCGGCACGTTGACATGGGGCGGGACCGCTAATTTTGTGGCCAGTGGCAACGCCTTGAAATTTGGTTCGAGCAGTGCGGATAACATGGTGAAATTTGTCAATCCGCTGAATCTCAACGGCGCAGTCCAAACGATCAACGTCGATGGCGCGGCGGCAATTGGTGTGGATTTCCTTGGGGCGATCAGTGGGACTGGTAACAGTGGGTTGCTCAAGAACGGTGCCGGCACAATGCGGATGAGCGCCAACAGCAGCTACAGCGGCACCACGACGATTAATGGCGGCACATTGTTGCTGGCGGCCAAACTTACCAGTGATGGCGGCATGTTTGTTAACAATGGTGGAACGGTCGGTGGAACCGGAACATTTTATAATACGTTGACGTTGGCCAATGGTGGAAACTTGTCTCCTGGCATGGGCGGGGCGGGCTTGCTGACAGTCAGCAGTTTGACTTTATCGAATGGTTTTGTGTACGACTGGGAATTGGGAATGACCGCGACGGATCGCGTGGACGTGACATCGGCAAACGGGCTGGAATATTTCGGGACAAATTGGACGTTGAGGCTGAGCACGGAAGCTGGGGTCTCGGCTTTGCAGCAATGGCAGGGGATCGATATGACGAATGACGTGTTTGTCTTGTTCCAGTTGGGATCCGGTTCCGCCCCATCTGGTCTGACAAATGATGTGACGTTCATCGGCGGCGGTGGGTGGAATGCGAGCCATGCGCGGATATCCGTGGTTGGCAATCAAGTTCTGTTGAGCGGCGTCTATTTCAACAATGTGATTGCAGTGGTTCCTGAACCGAATGTACTTCTGATGTGGCTGGCCGGTGCCATGACTGTCTGGTTTGCACGGCGGCGATATAAAAGTCGGCTCGTTCGATAAAGCTCTAGCGGACAAATTATTGTCAATAATGGCGTTTTACTGTTTTCCCTTCTAGAACTGACATCAAAACATGCTCGCCACACAAACGTTAGTGCTTTTTTAGCGGGACAGTGAAAAACCACAATTTCATTCGGGTAAATAAAATGGCGACCCCAGCGGGATTCGAACCCGCGTTACCGCCGTGAAAGGGCGATGTCCTGGACCGGGCTAGACGATGGGGTCGCACCAATGCAGGGCGTGACTATACCGAAATCGCCGGCTTTGGCAACGGGAAATCCACGCGCATCCGGTCAGCCGCGTGTTTTTAGCGTTTTTAATGTGCGCGTAACGATGTCTTCTGGCGTGCCGGTGGCTGCGATTGGTACTAGGAGCCGGCGTTGCCGATAAAACTCCGCCAACGGCGCGGTGCTCTTCTCGTACACTTCCATGCGGACACGGACCGACTCGGGCCGGTCGTCTTCGCGTTGAATCAGCGCTCCGCCACATTTATCGCAAATACCTTCTTGCTTCGACGGCATGGCGGTGACGTGAAAAACGGCTTTGCATTTCGTACAGGTGCGCCGGCCGCTGAGGCGGGCGACAATTTCATCAATCGGCAATTCGTAGCTGAGGACGGCGTCGAGTTTGATTTTTTCAGCCGTGAGGATTTGTTCCAACGCCTCGGCCTGGGCCGCAGTGCGCGGAAAACCGTCGAGCAGGAAACCGCCGGGACAACGCAGGCATTCGACGCGTTCGCGCACGATGTCCAACACTGTTGTGTCCGGCACGAGGTCGCCACGCTTCATAAAATCTAGCGCAGCGGACATAGCCGGGCTGCGTTCCGCAGGAGCCAAGCTTTTTGCGGCGCGGAAAATATCGCCGGTGGAAAGATGGCAGGCGCCGAGCGTGTTGCTGAGCAGTTCTGCCTGCGTGCCTTTGCCGACGCCGGGTGCGCCGAGCAAAACGAGCCGGTATGGCCGTTTGGCCGGGGCCGGTTGGACATTGCATTTGAAGGCTGGGCCTTTGAGCCAAGCCGCACGATCGCATTTGGTATTCATGTGTTTTCCTTTAAGGTGAAATCTACCGCCAGCAAAACAGACTTTCCGCCAAAAAGCAATCGCATCCGTTGCCGATGCTTGCCGGAAGCAGGCGGGGCCGGTATAGTTCGCGACGCTATGCCTGAACTCCGCAAGAAATATCCGTTCGATGTCATCGAGCCGAAGTGGCAGAACTTTTGGCGCGACCACAAAACTTTTGCCGCCCATGCCGATCCCGCGAAAAAGAAACTTTACGTCCTCGACATGTTTCCGTATCCGAGCGGCGCCGGCCTGCACGTCGGCCATCCCGAAGGCTACACCGCGACGGATATTTATTGCCGGTACAAACGCATGTGCAGTTGCAACGTCCTGCACCCGATGGGCTGGGACGCGTTCGGCTTGCCGGCGGAACAGCATGCCATCGATACCGGCACGCAGCCGGCCGTGACCACGCAAAAAAACATCGCGAACTTCCGCCGGCAGATCCAGATGCTCGGCTTCAGTTACGACTGGGACCGGGAAGTTGACACGACTGATCCCGAGTACTTCAAGTGGACGCAGTGGATTTTTCTCCAGTTGTTCAAAAAGGGGCTGGCGTACGAGGCGGAGATTCCGGTCTGGTGGTGCGACGGTTGCAAAGCCGTGCTCGCCAACGAAGAGGTCAACTCCGACGGCACCTGCGACCGGCGCGGACATAAGGAAGTTTACCGGCGGCCGCTCCGGCAATGGATTCTCAAGATTACCGCCTACGCCGATCGGCTGCTCAAGGATTTGGAATTGGTCAATTGGCCGGAATCCATCAAGGAACAACAGCGCAACTGGATTGGTCGCAGCGAAGGCGCGGAAGTGGATTTCAAAACCGAAGACGGTGAGACACTCCGTATTTTTACAACGCGACCCGACACGCTCTTTGGCGCGACATACATGGTGCTTGCACCGGAACATCCGCTTGTTGAAAAACTTAAAACCCCGGCTGTTGATCTTTACCGGATGGCTGCCGGCAAGAAGAGCGAACTGGAACGCACCCAACTCGCGAAGGAGAAGACCGGCGTCTTTACCGGCAGTTACGCCATTAACCCGGTCAATCAGGAGAAGATTCCGATCTGGGTCGCCGACTACGTGATGATGGGCTATGGCACCGGCGCAATCATGGCCGTGCCGGCGCATGACACGCGAGATTTTGAGTTTGCCCAGAAATTCGGCTTGGAAATTCGCACGGTGGTGCAGCCGCCGGCCGGCATCGATCCGCAGGGTTTTACCGGCGACGGAATCTCAGTGAACTCGGGGATGATTACCGGGTTATCGACGCCGGCCGCGAAGGAAAAGATAACCACTTGGCTCGTTGAGAAAGGTCTCGGCAAGGCGACGGTGAACTTCAAGCTACGCGACTGGCTGTTTTCCCGGCAACGCTATTGGGGTGAACCGATTCCGATTGTGCATTGCTCGAAGTGCGGGACGGTGCCGGTACCGGAAAGCGAGTTGCCGCTTCGCTTGCCGGCGATGACGGATTACAAACCGTCCGGTAGTGCTGAGCCGCCGTTGGCGAAGGCGACGGATTGGGTGAATTGCCGGTGCCCGCAGTGCGGCGGCCCCGGTACGCGCGAGACCAACACGATGCCGCAGTGGGCCGGTAGCTGTTGGTATTATCTCCGGTACATTGATCCGAAAAACACGGCGTCGTTTGTTGCGAAGGATAAAGAAAAATACTGGATGTCGGTTGATCTCTACGTAGGCGGCGCGGAGCATGCGGTGTTGCACCTGTTGTACTCGCGTTTCTGGCACAAGGTGTTGTTCGATCTCGGCCATGTCTCGACGCTCGAACCATTCACACGCTTAATCAATCAGGGCATGATCCTCGGCGAGGACAACCGCAAGATGAGCAAGTCGTGGGGCAATGTCACCAACCCTGACGACGTGGTGCGCGACTATGGCGCTGATACTTTACGTCTATATGAAATGTTCATGGGGCCTTTGGAAGCGACCAAGCCGTGGAGCACAACCGGCGTCGAAGGTGTCTACCGGTTCCTCGGTCGTGTCTGGCGGTTATACTGCGACGAGGAGGGTCGGCTGCTCGTAGATGATTCGATGCCCGACGCGAAGCTGGTGAAGGTATTGCACCAGACCATCAAGAAAGTTGGAGCGGACACTGACGCGCTCGCCTTCAACACTGCCATCGCGCAGATGATGATCTGCGTGAACGAACTCACCGCGCAAGACGCCCGGCCGCGCGCTGTGCTCGAACCATTTGTCCTGCTGCTCGCTCCATACGCGCCGCATCTGGCAGAGGAACTTTGGCACAAGCTAGGTCACGCCGAGTCGCTCGCCTACGTAACTTTCCCGACGTTCGACCCGGCCTTGCTGGTCGAAGACACCGTGCAAATCGTGATTCAGGTCAACGGCAAGATTCGCGCCCGGCTCGATGTGCCGGCGCAACTCACCAAAGCAGAATTGGAACAACGCGCGCTGGTTCACGCCGACGTGAAAGCTGCCATTGCCGGCAAGAGCATCAAGAAGATAATCGTTGTCCCCGGTAAACTGGTAAACATCGCCGTAAGTTGATTAGATAGGGAAGTCGAGTGGGGTAGGGGATGTAACTGCTGGTGTCGCACAGCGAGTCACGAAAATTGGTGCCAGGGGGGAGAGTTGAACTCCCGACCAAGGGCTTATGAGTCCCCTGCTCTACCACTGAGCTACCCTGGCATCTTACCGGCAAAAATCTCAGCCGTGTTTGTATACGAATTGAGTTGCCGGAATCCAGTTGAAAAAATTGGAGCGGGCGAAGGGAATCGAACCCTCCTTGCCGGCTTGGGAAGCCGGAGCATTACCACTATGCTACGCCCGCTTACCGGTCAGCATTCTCGCCGGTTTTGTGGACAAAGCAAGCTGGAAGTTTTTCCTGTTGACAGACATGGCTCTTTCTCGTACTGATTAAAAAGTTAGGCACCCGTCGCGAAGCGGGGATGATCCCAGCAGCGGAGGGCAGAGTTGAACAAAAACAAACCATTGGAGGCGCGGTCTATGAGAAAGTTTTATTTGAAAAAGATTGGCGGCTTTACGCTGATCGAGTTGCTGGTTGTTATTGCAATCATTGCCATTCTCGCTGGGATGTTGATGCCAGCGTTGGCTACCGCGCGTGAAAAAGCCCGCCGCACGCAGTGCCTGAACAATCTGAAACAGATTGGTTTGGCCATTGCTCAGTATTCTGGTGATTTTTCAGATCGCACGCCTGCCGCTGGTGCCATACCGTCGGATACTGCTGTCACTACCAATCTATCGATGATGTCCAGTTATTGTGCATCGCCAAAGGTGCTTGCGTGTCCGTCGTCGAGTGGTAAATCACCTGCGTTAACGTGGGCTGCATGCAAGGATTCAACTAACGTCAGCTATACCTATCAGGGGGCTGGTATAGACGGGAAAACCAGCATGACTTGGATGGCCGATCCGAATGACATCGTTATTTGGGATCAGAATAATATCCTCACCTCTCCAGCCCTTGGAGCATCCGGTGGCACAAGCAACAATTGTCCTACAACCTTTAATCTAGCTACTGCAGGGTGGTTATCGACCGGTCCACACAAGATTGCTGGTGGCAACGTCTTGTTTAGTGATAGTCATGTGGGTTGGGTAAGCTACTTGCCGACGAATGCCGCAAATGGTTGCTATAATCCTTAATCAGTAAACAAGCCCTTTTATTTGCAAGAGGCCCCGCTGAATCAGCGGGGCCTCTTTTTTAGTTACAAGATAGATGGCGATTGGACATTCCATTAAGCCGCGCTATACTGCCGGCATGCCAGTCCAAAACCGCATTATCAAGGTGCAGAAGCGCAACCGGGCCTTGGTTACATTTGACGAGCACGCCATCTTTCTCGCCATCATGCGCGCGGCAGAATCCATCGGGGGGCTCCAGCAAGACTACCTGCCAGGCATCAATGACAAACTTTTCGACGCCTATGCGCTTGATGAAAAAGTTGCCGAGTTCCTGACCGATGCCGTCGTTATCTGCCTAAACTCCGATCCGCATCACCATATCGCCAATTTCCCGCCAACCATCGAGACGATTCAAGACTTGGTGATTCATGTCCTGCGCAGCTACGGGTTTCAGAATACTGCCGACGCTTACGAATGTTACCGGTGGGGCCGGCACTGGTTGCGCGAAGGCGCGATCACTGATACGCAATTTGTCGGCAACGGTTTTCCCCGTAAACGCATGGAGAAAATCTTGGAATGGAACCGGCAACATGGTTGCGACACCGTTGCCGGTCTCAATGCTGTCGTTCGCAGTGGCAAGCTCCGTCAACTCGTCGAAGAGTCGCTGGCCGTGTACGAAGCTACACTCGATGACGCCGCCAAAAAAGTCATTGCCCGCCTCAATGCCGGCGACAAGTTGCGCATGCTATGGGTCAGCGGACCAAGTTCCTCCGGCAAGACCACCACCACCGTCAAACTGACTCAGCGCCTCGAAAAGCAAGGTCTTCGCTTTCTGATGCTCAACCTTGACGATTATTTCTGGGCGCTCATCGAGCATCCGACCGACTGGATCAATGACCGCAATTTCGAGACGCCCGAAGCCCTCGACATTCAATTGCTCAATCAGCACCTCAAAGACCTGCTTGCCGGCAAAACCATCGACAAACCGGTCTACAGTTTCAAGGAAGGCCGGCGCATCGCCACCAAGCCGGTCAAACTCGAACCCGACCAAATTCTCCTGCTCGATTGCCTCCACGGATTTTATCCGCCGATTACCGAAGGCATTGATCCGAGTGCACAATTCCGTGTGTACATCGAAACCCTCAACGTCATCCGTGATGGCGACGGTTCGAGTCGGCGGCTAACTCGATTCACTGACATCCGTCTCATTCGCCGGATGTTGCGCGATGCACAACATCGCAACCACAGCCCGCTTTCGACGTTGCTGCATTGGCACTATGTCCGCTGGGGTGAATTGTTTTCCATCATTCCGCTGATGGGGCAGGCTGACCACGTTATCAACGCTGGCATGCCATTTGACTTGCCGGTGTTAAAGCCGTTTTTCACAAGCCCCGGCGGCCATCTGCCGGCTCCGGAAGCTGTTGATCAATACCGTGGCTTCCTTGATGCGCAAATCCGATATCGGCGCATTAAGACGTTACTCGAATTGGTCGATGGTGTGACTATCGACCAGTTGCCCGCCCTGATCCCCGGCGACGCTGTCATCCGCGAATTCATCGGTGGCAGCACCATCCAAATCCCACACAACGAATGAACGACCAAGCCAAACTCATTGCTGGCTTGCAACAGGCCTGGCGCGACGAAAACGCCAGCGCACGCAATTATCAAGCATTGGCGGAACGAGAGCCTAATCCTGAGCGCAAGGCGATTCTAATGCGCCTTGCCGAAGCCGAAGTTAAACACGCTGCGAATTGGCAGGCGCGGTTGAAGGAACTCGGCGCCGATCCCGGCATTTACCAAGAATCCACCAGCGAACGGACGCGCCGGTGGTTGCTCGTGCAAAGCGGCACCGAAAGCGCAGTGGTCAAGTTGGAGGCCATGGAAAATGAAGCCGATGCGTTGTATGATGATTTGCTGAAGGTAGCCACCGGCAACGATCGCGATCAAATCGCGGAAGCCCAGCGCGAAGAGGAAGCCCATGCGCGGGTGCTGAATGATATGACCGGTGCATTCTCGCCGACCCAGCGTAAACTCGACCGGCTGCTTGGCCGAGAGAAACACGTTACGGCCGGTGGCTGGATTGGCCAGGCGATTTACGGCGCAAACGATGGCCTCGGTGCGGCGTTCGGCGTCGTCAGCGGTGTGGCCGGCGCGACAGCGGCGGACGCGAAATTCGTCTTGCTGGCTGGCGTGACTACTGCGATTGCGTCGGCATTATCGATGGGCAGCGGGGCGTACTTGGCCACGAAATCGGAACGCGAAGTGTACTCGGCAGAAATCGAACGTGAACGCCTTGAGATCGAACAAAATCCTGCAGAAGAACGCGAAGAGATGGAATTATTCTATCAGCTCAAAGGCTTCTCGCCGGCTGAAGCAAAAAAAATGACGGCGAAACTCGCCGAGCAACCGGAGCATTTCCTAAAAACATTGACTCACGAGGAACTTGGTTTATCGGAGCGCTCATTCCCGAATCCGTGGCGCGCGGCATTCAGTGCAACGGCGAGTACGGCGGCTGGTGCGTTCATCCCGGTGATTCCATTTTTCTTCATGCACGGCACACCGGCATTGATCGCGTCGTTCATTATCAGCACGGCGGCACATTTTGCGGTGGGCGCGGCGAAAGTGATTGTGACTGGTAGGTCATGGTTCAAGAGCGGCATGGAAATGACTTTTGTCGGACTGGGTGAAGCCATCATCACTTACGGCATCGGCTTGCTTATCGCGTCGGTCCGGTAATGCAGCTTGACGAAGTTGCCGGCGGCACATATGGTGTTACAAGATTTGACTGCGGGGTGGAGCAGCCCGGTAGCTCGTCAGGCTCATAACCTGAAGGTCGTGGGTTCAAATCCCACCCCCGCTACCAACTGCAAAGGCCGGAACACTTGTTCCGGCCTTTGTTTTGGCAAAATACTTTACTCAAGCTTTCTGTCCGTAATACGCACCGGTCCCGTGCTTGCGAAGGAAATGTTTATCAAGCAACGCCGCCGGCATCGGTTTGCTGCCCGGTCGCAATCGCAACGTCTCACTTGCGAGCCGTGCGCAATATTCCAGAGCTACCGCATTTTCGACAGCCTTAGCCAATGTCGCGCCCCACGCAAACGGCCCGTGATTGACCACCACCACGGCCGGCATTTGGAGCGGGTCGAGTTTGCGGAACCGCTCGACAATCACGTTGCCGGTATTGGTCTCGTAGTCCTGCTTGATTTCCTTTGTGGTCAACAACCGTGTAACCGGCACCGGTCCGTAAAAGAAATCGGCATGCGTCGTTCCTAATGCCGGTATCTCGCGGCGCGCCTGCGCCCACGCTGTTGCGTAAAAACTGTGTGTGTGTACCACCCCGGCAATATTTGGAAACGCCCGGTAAAGGACAAGGTGAGTCGGTGTGTCGGAGCTCGGCCGTAACTTGCCTTCGACGACCTTGCCGGTGGCGAGCGAAACGACGACCATGTGTTCCGGCTTCATCATGTCGTAAGCCACGCCGGACGGTTTGATGACGATGTTGCCGGAGGCGCGATCGACGCCACTGACGTTGCCGAAGGTTTGGATAACCAAACCTTCCCGGACCAATTGCAGGTTCGCTTCACAGACTTGTTGCTTAAGTTGGTCGAGCATCAGTTCCTCGCTTGGCTGCGGATTTCGATGAGGCGCTTCATGACGTTGTGCATATCGCCGTTCCACATGGTTGTGCCGAAGCCGTCGTGGAGTTGCCGGTAGAGCGCGTACAATTCCCGGTAAACCGCGTGCGCTTTGGGATTCGGCTTAAACATCTTCGCCTTGACGCCGGTCATCGCTTTTTGCGCGGTGGCATAGCTGGGGTACGCGCCGGCCACGACGGCGCCGGCAATCGCCGAACCGAGCGCGCACGTTTGCGCTGAGCGGGAAACTTTCATTGGCCGGCCGGTCACGTCGGCGTAAATCTGCATCACCACCGGGTTCTTCTCCGCGATGCCGCCGCAGTTCACAATCTGCTCGACCCTCACGCCGTACTCCTCAAACCGGTTGATGATCGTCAACGCGCCAAACGCCGTTGCCTCAATCAGTGCCCGGTAAATTTCCGCCGGCGTCGTGTACAGCGTCTGACCGAGTAACAGACCGGTCAGCCGTTGGTCCACGAGGATGGTCCGGTTACCGTTGTTCCAATCCAACGCCAGCAAACCAGACTCGCCGGGCTTGAGCTTGGCTGCGCCCTTGGTCAATTCCTCGTGGCTGCCGGCTTTGATATAGTTCACGAACCAATTAAAGATGTCGCCGACCGCCGACTGCCCGGCTTCGAGTCCGTAGAAGCCCGGCAGGATGCTGCCGTTAACGATGCCGCACAAGCCGGGAATGTCTGCGAGGTTTGTGCCTACCGGTACGACCATCATGTCGCAGGTGCTGGTGCCGATGATTTTCGCCAACGTGCCCGGCGCAATGCCGCAGCCGACACCGCCAAGATGCGCGTCGAATGCGCCTACCGCCACCGGAATCCCTGCCGGCAATCCCGTGCGCTTGGCCCATTCCGTCGTGAGCTTGCCGACTGCCCGGTCAATCGTGTGCGCTTTCGGTCGCAACCGGGAACGTAGTTCGCCTAGTTTCGAATCGAGCTTGCCAAGGAACTCCGCGTCCGGATAACCGCCCCACTCGTCGTTGTACATCGCCTTGTGGCCGGCCGCGCAGACGCCGACTGTCAACTTGTCCGGTGCATCCGTGCCGGTGAGTACTGCCGGGATCCAATCCGCGCACTCTACCCAGGTGTGGGCGGCGGCGAAAACTTCCGGGGCCGTGTGCAGGCAATGCAGAATCTTGCTGAAGAACCATTCGCTCGAATATGTTCCGCCGCATTTCGCCAGATACTGCGGGCGCATCTGTTTTGCCAATGCGGTGATCTCGGCTGCCTCGGCAACGCTGGTATGATCTTTCCATAACCATGCCAATGCAGCCGGGTTCTTCGCAAAACGCTTGGCAAACGCCAGCGGTTTGCCGGCGGCGTCCACAGGTAACGGTGTGCTGCCGGTCGTGTCCACGCCGATGCCGATGATTTGCGCGGGTTTGACCTTGGCCTGTCGCAAGGCCTTCTTGATTGCCGTCTCCGCGCCGGTCAGGTAATCGGCGGGGTGTTGCCGGGCGAGGTTCGGGTCGCGCGCCAAAATCACGCCGTGGGTGCCGTGGGCGTACTCCCAAACTGCTGTGCCGACTTCCCGGCCGTTGCGCACATCCACGATCAATGCGCGCACCGAGTTCGTTCCGTAATCCAAACCGATGGTGTATTTAGCGCTCATCAAAAATAATCCTTATGCAGGGCTGCCGTTCAATGTTTTCAAAATGCCAAATCCCACTGCAATTGTCGAGACTCCAGCGCGCTTCGTTGCTTGATGTTATTCCGATCCGGTGACATTATCAGTTACATGAGCGCTGACCAAAACCGTGTTCAGTATTACAGTCAGCAGATGACGGAAGGTTACCGGTTCATGCAGGAGATGACGCGGTATCCCGTCGCTGAATGCGGCGAACCGCTTGAGTCATTAGTCGATGCGGTGGCAGCCGCAGGAGTCGATGTCGTATTTTCAACTACGCCGATTGTGACCGGCCTCAGCCGCATGTTTCTATTGCGGCGCGGGCTGATCGCAGATTTCCTCGCAATCGCGCGCGCGATGAATGAACGCGGTTGGGTGCTCAAGGTCGAAGACGGCTACCGGACGTGTCAGATGCAAAAAATGGTGTCCCGCAAACCGGTCGTCTTTGACTCGATCCTGCAATGGACGATGCGCGAGCTGGATGGCAGGATTCCGGATGTGAAGCTGCTGGTGCAACGGGTCGCCTCGATGACCGCGAGTTGTCCGAAAGTCGGCACGCACATGTCCGGCAGCGCGATTGATATGTCCGTATTACACCGGGACGACCGGACCGAACTCGACCGGGGCGCTCCCTATCTGGCGATGTGCGAACGGACACCGATGGCGTCCCCGTTTGTCTCGGCAGCCGCCCAGCAGAATCGCGCCGCGATCACCGCCCTGATGGCCCAGCACGGCTTTGTCGCGTATCCGTGGGAGTTCTGGCACTACAACAAAGGCGACGCGTACGCGGAGTATCTCCTGAAAACCGGCCGGCCCGGCCGATACGGTGCCATTGATTGGAACGCCACCAAGCAAACGGTTATGCCAAATCCAGACCCGCTGACACCGCTTAACTCCGATGCCGAAATCCAAGCGGAAATCGAACAGGCGCTCCAGCGGATCAGGCAACAGTCGTCGGCCCGTTAAGAAAGTACGACTGCTTTCAGGACGTTATCCCGGTAGTTAGCACACATCTCAAACGCCGCACCGGTTTGCTGTAGTTGGAGCCGGTGGGTCACAAATGAACGCAAATCCACCTTGCCGGTTGTCGCCAATTGAATTGCTCGCGGATAAGTGTGCTTCATTCGGCGACTAAAAATAATCGTTAGACCTTTGCGGCGCGCAGTGGAATGTTTGAACAGGCACTGGTCTTCCGACGGGATGCCGACCAGCACCACGCGACCGCCGGGCCGCGCCAGTTCGACAGACTGACCGATGGCCGCCGCGCCCCACGCGGCTTCGAAGACAACATCCACCTCGGCATTCGCCGGTAATGGTTCAGCGCCGTACTTGCCGGCGAATTTCATCCGCCACGGTAACGGGTCGTTGACGTAAATCTCGCTCGCACCGGCCAGCTTGATCGTCTGAATTAGCAGCAGGCCAATCGGTCCGGCTCCGAGCACAGCCACGCGGTCGCCAACGCGAATCTTGGCAAGGTTGGTGGCGTGGAGCGCGATGCCGAGCGGTTCGAGCATTGCGGCGGAAACATCATCAATCGTATCCGGCACCGGGAAGCAGCTTGTAGCGGGGACGCGGATAAATTCGGCTAAGCTGCCATCATCGGGATATAAACCGCAGAAATGTAACCGGCGGCAAAGATTTGGATGGCCGCGCTCGCAAAGGTCGCATCGGTGACATGGTTGCGCCGGGTCAACCGCCACGCGCACACCGGTTTCCTCGATGATGCCGGCAAACTCGTGGCCGAGTGTCAGCGGCGCTTCGAGCTTGGTGTCGCCGATGCGTCCATCCAGATAGGTGTGCAGGTCGCTGCCGCAGATACCGGTCGCCTTGACGCGAACGAGGACTTCGCCCGTTCCCGGCAGCGGGACTTCCTCGACGCGCATGTCGCGCGGGCCGTGCAACCGGGCGGCAAGCATCAGAGATTTCCCAAGCCCGGCGCGAGGTGGTAGTAGATTTCGTTATTGCGGAGTTGCTGCTTGAACTCGCGGATCTCCGTCTTCGCATCAATGACTACCAACTCGATGCCGGCCATCGCCGCGAAATCTTCGAGATGCTCCGTTGTGACTGCATAGCTGAAGCCGGTGTGATGCGCGCCGCCGGCGTGAATCCATGCGGCGCACGCGGTTTTGAAGTCGGGCCGGCATTGCCACACGGCACGCGCAACCGGCAACTTCGGCAACGGTTGTGGCGGTGCGACCACGTCCACTTCGCCGACGAGCAACCGGAACCGGTTGCCGAGGTCGAGGAGCGAGGCATTCAAGGCCGGGCCGGCTGGTGCGTCGAACACCAAGCGTACCGGGTCTTCCTTGCCGCCGATACCGAGCGGATGGATTTCGAGTGAGGGTTTGCCGTCAGCGATGCTCTCGCAGACTTCAAGCATGTGTGAGCCGAGCACCAAGTGACCGTCGGGGTTAAGGTGGTAGGTGTAATCTTCCATGAACGACGTGCCGCCCGGTAAGTCCGTCGCCATTACTTTCATCGCGCGGAGCAGGGCGCATGTTTTCCAGTCGCCTTCTGCACCGAAGCCGTAACCGTCGGCCATCAAGCGTTGGACGGCGAGGCCCGGCAACTGTTTCAGGCTGAGCAAATCTTCAAACGTGGTGGTGAATCCCTTGAAGTCACCGGCCTTGAGAAACGCGCGCATCCCTAATTCAATCCGGGCGCCTTCCCGGAGTGCCGCGTGGCGTGCGCCGCCTTTACGCAATGCCGGTGCGACAGCGTAACGCTGTGCGTATTCCTCGCAAAGCCGATCCACGGCGCGGTCGGTCACGTCGTTGACGGCATTAACGAGATGGCTGACGCCGTAACCATTGACGGAGAATCCGAGTTTGATTTCGGCCGCGACCTTATCGCCTTCGGTCACCGCCACCTGCCGCATGTTATCGCCGAACCGGCAGAACTTCCCGCCTTGCAGATCGTGCCAGGCGCGGGCGGCGCGTTGCCATGCGGCGAGCCGGGCCTGCACATCGGGATCGCTCCAGTGGCCGACCACGACTTTGCGGTTCAACCGCAGCCGGGTGTGGATGAAGCCGGCTTCGCGGTCGCCGTGCGCGGCTTGGTTGAGATTCATGAAATCCATGTCAATCTCGCCCCATGGCAGGTCGCGGTTGAACTGCGTGTGCAGATGCAGGAATGGTTTGCGCAACGCCGTCAGGCCGCCGATCCACATCTTGGAGGGCGAGAAGGTGTGCATCCACAGCACAAGGCCGGCACATTTTGCGGAGGAATTGGCATCGAGACAGAGCTGGCGGATTTCGTCGGGCGTGGTGAGCACCGGCTTAAAGACTAGTTTAACCGGCAAGTCCGCAGCGTTAAGCGCGGCGACAATGTGCCGGGAATTGGCAGCGACCTTTTTCAAGGCGACTTCGCCGTAGAGGTGTTGGCTGCCGGTAACGAACCAGATTTCGATGGGTGCGAGGTTTTTCATGGCGAGAATCTACTACCACGCGCACCAGCAACGTGCAAGCCGACGGTGTAGCAGCGTCCGTCCCGGACGCTTTTCCCGGTACGACCAAAGCCGCCGGGACGGCGGCAGCTACACCAACACTTCCACCGTCAGACTCGCCGTCGGGTCGCAGCCGGTTAGGCGGGTGTATGCGCCGGCGAGATGCCGGAGCAAGTCCCAGTAAAACATGCCGTCCTGATAACCGATGAGCCGGTAGCGTCATGGGGTCAGTAGCACCCTCTACGACGACTATAGCATCCTCTATGACGGCCATAGCACTCGCTACCGGGCCGGTAGGACTTGCTAGTGCGCCGGTAGAACGTCCTAGCGTCCCGGTAGGACTTGCTAGTGCGCCGGTAGAACGTCCTAGTGTCCCGGTAACACCTCCTAGCACGCCGGTAGGACTTGCTAGAATGGCCATAGCACCCGCTAGAATGGGTTTATGGGATGAGGAAACTGCGAAAACATTGGCATTTATGGAAAAAGCTTGGCTGGTGCTGCTGAATGCCGTTTTCATGCTGGCGGCATTCAAGCACAGAGGCCGGGAATAATGGAATCCCAAGATATTGGGACGGGCGGTCAGAGCCGATAGCGGGTGTGCCCGACTACCAGCACCATTTGGATGCGATAAACGTCCAGTTAAACGGAATTTAGGTGGGGAAGGAACGGATTGGCGCAACTATCCGGACGGTGTTATTGCTGGCCCTTTTTTAAAGCGCTCCGCCATTCGCGACCGGTTGGGCTGCGCTCAACGTCCAAGCGGAGCTACGGGGTGCGCCGAGCGCCCCGTTAGTTCCCGCGATTGGTTCGGTCTCCGAGTCGCTCCTCTATGCTTATGATGGTGGCGTATTCTCTTCCGTGGTTACACATTTCCCGCACTTGCGGCAGACCCATGAATAATTATCACGCTCATCATAATCACGGTAAAACTTAAGCTCGAATTTCCAATCATGGTTATATGTACTACATTCTATACGCGAGGGCGGTGTCGGATCGGGGGGGTGGGCGAGATATATTTCGTACGCATTTCTCAGTGACAGGCATGTGAAGGGACCTAGCGTCGCTTCTATCGCATCATGTGTCATTATCGCCTTGCTTCTTACCATTGCCCAACGATCAACGGGCACTGTCGAGATTGCCCTTTTGATCTCCCAACTGTTAGCCTCATCTTTTATGAGATTGTGTAGAGTCCAACGGGGAGCCTTCTTGTCGTATGCGAATGCAGACAACCCGAGCGCCTGTCTCAGTTCATTTATTTTGTCTAGAAGTTCGGCGTAGTGCTCCAGCTCTCTTTCATCAGAACGGTCTTTGTCTCTCTGCCTCTTGCAATGCCAGCACACTCCACCAGTTGCCTTCACCTCCGTCGGCAAAATCAGTGCGCCACACATTGGGCATGGTACTTTCTCTGTCCCAATCATGCGTCTAAAGAAGTTCTCTACGGGTGAAGCCTGCTTCAACACTGGTGGTGTGGACGCTGGCGTTGGCGAGGGCAATTGAATGCGTTTGTTGCATGAGGGACAGTCAACACCAGTGCCAAGTAAGTCTTTGGGAATTTCAAGGTGTTGGCCGCAGTGTGGGCAGTCGTTCTTGACTTCGGTCATATTCACTTCCTTTCCTTGCCGAACATATGTATTCGGCCATACTCAGAAGGGTGTCTCCCGACGTTGTAATGGCCGCGTTCATGGCGGCAGGGTAGGATTGCGGTACAGGTGTGTCAAGCGTGTTCGGCACCGGTCAATCAAAGTGCGCGGTCGGGAGACCGGCGCACAACAAAGTGGAATTACCGGAGAAGCCCGGTCTTGTTCGGCGCAGGTCTCCTGACCGCGCCGTCGGGTTGACCGCTCGGTCTCCCTCACCAACTTACCGGCGTAATCGGGATGTCGCAATCTTCCTGCCGGTCATACCATCGCGCTGACGACCAGCGCCAGTGCGCGGGATGCACCACCAGACCTTTGCGGCGCGGGTTGTCGTGTAGATACTCACGTTTCTGCTGGTGAAAAATTTCCGTTGTAATTGCTTCGGGGTGCCGGGTCGGTTGCCAGAACCGCCGCCCGCGATCCTCGCCGGCTGCTTCGGCGAGCACGGCAGCGAAACAAGCTGGCAGTGTGGCGCTGCAAAAGTCGGCGAGTTGCCTGCCGGTGAACTTGCGGAATTCCGTGAGTGTTTGCTGTAACCGCGTTGTGTCCCACGCCTGATCAAACACAATCAGATGCAGATGTGTCGGCATCACCACGAACGCGTCCACGCCAAGTTGTTTCTTTTCATGGCAAAAGCGCAAGCTGTCCGCAATGATTTGGCAGGGGCGGTCGCTCACAAAGACCGGCAGCCAATCCACCACGCTAAAGGTGCAGAAGTAGATGGCGGCATCCGGCTGAATCCGGTAACGCTCCATGCCGGTCAGGATAGCCGACTGGGAGACCTGCGGTCAACCAAAGTGCGCGGTCGGGAGACCCGCGCACAACAAGGCAGGTTGGGGCAATTGTCAGGCGGCTTGGGACTGTGGCGGGCTGAGCCGGGTTATTGCGCGGTGCGCGTGGGCTTGGCGCGGG
>Ga0118677_10001338_pt1 | contig 52599 bp, 31 predicted proteins | sample AliMusrvi5mmetaG_FD_86154 | JGI IMG/M metagenome (GOLD analysis project Ga0118677, IMG submission 86154) | reverse complement strand
ACGGTATAGATGGCAAGACTTACAATGAGGTGCTGCGGCGCTACGGCGAGGGCGTCAAGCAAGTGGCCGCCCGCGAACACCTGCCGGTGGCCGACGTGCATGCCGTGATGGCGGCCATGTTGGAAAAAAATCCGGCCCTGGTGTTCGGGGATCCGACTCGGCCACCGCCGGTCGTTCATGCCGCCATGGCCTTTACCATTGCGCGTGCCTTGGGGTGCGAGGGGCCCGTATCGGATGTGGTGATGGATGGAAAAACCGGCCTCCTGGGCAAGGCCGTGGAGTGTAGCGTGTCGAAGCTCAATGTGACCTCTAATACAGTGAGTTTTGTCCGGACCGACAAAGCCATTCCCGCCTATCTGGATCCTGATGCCCTGGCGATTTACAGCTCTGTTCCGGAGGCGGCACAACTCAACCGTTATGGGCTCACCGTGAAAGGGCTGGCGGAAGGGTCATGGCAACTGGCTGTGGAGGGATCAAATGTGGCGGTATTCACCGCCGCCCAACTGGCAGAGGGGGTTAATCTCATCAGTTGCCCCGGGCCCTGGCATACCTTGGGGGCGCGGATCAACGGCCTGAACGCGGCCATTGAGGAGTTGTATAACAAATGCTGGTGGGATGTCGTGGCGGCCTGCGATTGGTGGTTGCCAACTGAAGCCGAACCCGAGCGGAAGGCCCTTGAAAATCGGATGATGCAAATTTTGGCAGATCGCGACAAGGCGGTTAATCAGGTGGTACGTGAGATCAAGCCGTGGCATTGGACTCTGACGCATCAACCTTCCGGAAAGTGATTTAACACACCCATGAAAACCATCATCATCCCATTTTTAAGGCTTCTACCCGTTCTTCTTTTCGGGGGAATTCAATCGATGCAGGCGGCGCCCGATACGGCGCTGAAATCCGGAGACCGCATCGTCTTCCTGGGCGATAGCATTACGGCGCTGGGAGCCGGGCCGGAAGGCTATGTGTCCCTTGCCGCCTCCGCCATTACCCTGCGGTGTCCCGGAATAGATGTAAACTATCTGGTTAATGCAGGTCTCCCTGGCGACACAGCCCCGGGCGGTTTGAAGCGCCTTCAGGCCGATGTGTTGAGCCAGAAACCGACGTTAGTGACAATCTGCTTCGGCATGAACGATGCCCGTGTGGCGCCTTATGACGATCAAACCTACACGACCTATATGGCGGGTATGTCCAACCTGGTTGCCACACTCAAGGCGGTCCATGTCCGGGCGGCCTTGATTACATCCAGTCCTGTCGATCCGGAGCGGGCCAAAGGTTGGTTTAAGACGGAAGCGGATGCCCGCGCCTGCAATCTGATGCTGGCGCACATGGCTGAGGGGCTCAAGGCTCTGGCCGCGCGTGAAAACTTGGCATTCTGCGATGTCTTTACGCCCATGCTGGACATTCAGGAGCGCGCTAAGAAGGTGGACCCCGCTTTCACCCTTGCCCCAGATGGTATTCATCCGAACGCTTTAGGCAACGCGCTGATGGCTCGCGGCATTCTCAAGGGATTACTGGTTACAAATGCTCCCGCCTCGCTGGTGATCGAGGCCGCAAACGGCGCTTTCCTGGCGGATCAATGCGAGGTTTCCAATCTGCTCGTCACAGCAGACGTAGTATCTTTCACGCGTACCGACCTGGCGTTTCCGGTTTTCTTTCCCGCCAAGGCAGAGGGCCACGCCCCTTACGTGTCCCTGCCGGAAGAAGTGAACCCTTATCGCTTCACTGTCAAGGGGCTGAAACCTGACTGCAACTGGCGTCTGAACGTGAATGGCACGAATGTCGGAACCTTCACTTCTGTCCAACTTGCTGCCGGAACAAATCTCACCCTGCTCGCCGGTCCCTGGCGCGATCTGGCAGAAAAGGTGAATCGGATGACGGCCTCCCAGCAGAAGCTGGGTATCAGCAACATCTCTTTTCCCCAGCGGATGAAAGGATGGATGCCTGATGAGGCAAAGCCCGAAATGCAAGCGCTCCTTAACCACGTGGAGATCATTATCCGGGAGCGTGAGGCCGCCAGGAAAGCGGCCCCGCGCGCGGCCCGGAATTGGATCTGGATCCTGACGCGGCAGCCGTAAATCAGGAAGTGCCAAAGATGAATCATAATCACAATGTAATCTGGTCAACGCCGTCGGAGGACGCAGCCGGATCGATGCCTCTCGGCAATGGGGATATCGCCTTGAACGCCTGGGTCGAACCGTCCGGGGATTTGCTTTTTTATATCGCCAAAACCGATGCCTGGGGCGAGTTCGGGCAATTGTACAAGGTCGGCCGCGTTCGTGTTTCCCTCCGGGTGAAAAATGCACCTCTGTTCCCGGGCGCCAATTTCCGTTGGACTTTGAAGCAGGAAAACGGGGCGATCCTGGTTCAAACAGATCAGGGTGAGGCGAGGCTTTGGGTGGATGCCAATCACCCAGCCATTCATCTATTAGCCAAAGGGCCTGCCGGCCTCAGCGGCACGGTGAAACTTGAAATCTGGCGTACGGCACGGCGCGAGTTGCCCGAAAATGAAAAACACTGTCTTCATTTGGGTAGCCCGTATCCCGTCTTTCACGAGGCTGATCACCTGTTCGATGCCGGCAGGAACGAACTGGCCTGGTGCCATCACAACCGCACGTCCTCATGGGCAAACAACCTCACGATGCAGGGGCTCGAGTCCTTGATCCGGGACGAGGATGATCCGCTGATGCAGCGTACCTTCGGCGGAATCATACGTGGAAAAAATCTCGTCAAAACCGCCTCTGACACCTTGTCTTCAAAACGGCCCTCTTCTTCTTTTTCACTCACTGTGACCATTCTTACGGAACGATCACAAACTCCCGGGGATTGGCTCGCCGCCGCGAGCCGCCTTTCGCATGAGTCCCCTGTGGCCGAGGATGAATCCGCGTGGAACGCCCATCTGGATTGGTGGGGCGGCTTTTGGGAACGCAGTTGGATTAACATGGATGGGAGTGAAGCCGCACGCAAGGTTTCCACTGGCTACACCCTGCAACGCTTCATGAACGGCTGTGCCGGGCGTGGCGCATTTCCGATCAAATTCAACGGGTCACTTTTCACCGTGGACTGGCGTTATCCGGGCGAAAATCACGATGCCGATTATCGCCGCTGGGGCCCCGGCTACTGGCACCAGAATACCCGGCTTCCCTATTGGAGCATGCTCCATGCAGGGGATTTCGAGATGATGAAACCCTATTTTGAAATGTACAGGAAGGGTTTGCCCTTGGCCCGTGAACGTTGCCGTAAATTTTGCGGTCACGAAGGAGCGTTTTTCCTGGAAACCATGTATTTCTGGGGAACTTACCTGGAAGATAACTATGGCTGGCCAGGGCAGCGCGAAAAAACATTGCCCGGGCACCTAAGTCAGAATCAGTTCATTCGTCTCCACAATTCCAGCGGACTGGAAGTGGTGCATCACGCGCTGATGTATTACCGATTCACCGGTGATAAGGAGTTCCTGTGCCACACGGCGCTGCCCTTGGCGGAGGCCGTACTCGACTATTACGATCTACACTATCAGCGAAGCGGTGGGAAGCTCCATATCTTCCCGGCCCAGGCCATCGAAGAATGGTGGGATGTTGAGAATCCTCTGCCGGAAATCGCAGGACTGACCGCCTGCCTGAACGGATTGCTTGCTCTGCCGGAATCCCTTCTGCCCGCCGCCCGCATTTCGCAGTGGCGCCGGTTGCGGTCCGAAATCCCGCCACTTCCGTCGCGGTCCCTTGAAAATCAAACCCTTTTTGCGGCGGCCGACATCATCCGGGGCGGTCCCTGCAATTCTGAAAATCCTGAACTCTACGAGGTTTTTCCTTACCGCTTGTGCGGATTGTTGTCGGAAGACCTGGATAAAGGGGTCCGGACCTTCTGGCGTCGAACGTACACACATGATGAGGGCTGGGCCCAGGATGGAATCCAGGCGGCACTCCTCGGGCTGACGGAAGAGGCTCGGAAATCCGTGGTGAAGCGTTTTTCCACGCCCAGTGCCTATGCGCGTTTTCCGGCTTTCTGGGGGCCGAATTTCGATTGGATTCCCGATCAGGATCATGGCGGAACTTCCATGCACGCGCTGCAGATGATGGTCCTGCAAGCGTCCGGCGACTCGTTATTGCCCTTGCCCGCCTGGCCGATGGATTGGGATGTCGACTTCAAGTTGCACGCACCGGGAAACACGGTGGTGGAGGGTAAGTTCGTCAACCGGAAAACCGAGCAGATGAAGGTTACGCCCGGCAGCCGCAAGAAAGATATCGTGAGGGTGGAGTCCCCCGGTAAGTGGTGTTCGCCGCCAGTAAAAGCCTGGCAGATCTCGAAGTTGGTTCCCAAAACGGGAGATGTGACGCGGGCCAAGTGCGTTGCCCTTCGCGGGAATCTCGATTGGCAAACCCTTCGTGCCAGTCAGCCGGAAGGGTTTGCGAACGTTCATAGCTTGTTCGGGGAGGCGGATGGTCTCGTTTACCTCGGGAATATTTTCAAGGTGTCCAAGACCGGGGTCTGGACTTTGTATCTGGGTCACGACGGTGGGGTGAAGGTGTTTGTGGATGGTAAGAAGGTGTTGACGGTGCCCCAACTTCAAAATCCGGCTGCGCCCAGGCGATCGGAAGTGGAGCTGTCGTTATCCAGAGGACGCCACGAGATTGTGGTTGCCTTTGACACGTCCAACGGGATGGGGTGGGGGATCTTTGCCAGTTTTGAAGTTCCTGAGAATCATCGCGGCAAGGGAAAGCCTGTTTTTCCGCAAGACGTGTGACTCCTGGAGAGCTGATGAGCCCATCCCTTTCAAATCAGAAGCCGATCAACCGCCGGGCGCTGGTGGACCGTCATCAACCTCGATTGCAGCAGTTTGATCCCAAGTGTCCGTTCACGGTCGGTAATGGGGAATTTGCCTTTACCGCCGACATTACCGGACTGCAGACGTTTGACGACCGGTATGACCCGCATATTCCGCTGGGAACGATGGCCCAGTGGGGCTGGCGGTCGGCGCCGCCACCGGCAGGGCGGACGGCCGCCGATTTCGAGTGGACGAATCTGGACTCCTATGGCCGTCCCGTCCCTTACCCCTACACAGGCTCCCAGATGTGGTTTGGTGTCAAGTCCGCCTACTGGCCGCTGGATCCGGTGAAGGAGGAGGTGGGCGGCTGGCTTTGTAATAATCCGCATCGGATTCACCTTGGCGTGCTCGGGTTTGAACTCAAGGGTAACTATGGTCAACCGGTGGCGCCCGGTGACCTCAGAAACATTGATCAGACACTGGATTTATGGAGCGGGGTGATTCACAGCCGCTTTAATATCCATGATGATCCGGTCTATGTTAGGACAGCGTGCCATCCGACCCTCGACATGGTGGCGGCGGTAATTGAGTCGCCTTTATTGGCCGCCGGGCGGCAGCTCGCTGTCCGGCTGGGTTTCCCCGGCGCGAATCCCTATGCTTCGCATGCCAAGGACTGGCTGTATCCGGAGTTGCACCACACCGAGGTGGTGAGTCAGGCACAGGGCGAACTCGTGCTCAAGCGTTCCCAGGACGACAGCACCTATTATGTCCGCCTCACTTGGACCTATGCCAATCTTCATCAGGATGGCCCACATCAGTTCAATCTTGTTCCGGAGCGCGGGACCAAGGAGATGAGTGTGGTGCTGGCCTTCTCGCCGCGCCCGCCTGCGGGATCGCGTCCGGAGGCTGACGCAGTCTTAGCGGCGAGCGCAACACATTGGGCTGCCTTCTGGCAATCGGGTGGGGCCATCGAACTGGCTGGAAGTCGCGATCTGCGGGCCCATGAGTTGGAGCGGCGGATTATCTTGTCGCAGTACCTGACGGCCATTCAATGCTGCGGCTCGACTCCACCTGCTGAAACGGGGCTCACCTGCAACAGTTGGGGTGGAAAATTTCATCTCGAAATGCATTGGTGGCATGCCGCTCAATTTGCCTTCTGGGGCCGGCTTCCGCTTCTGAAGCGCAGTCTCCCCTGGTATCGTTCGATCCTGCCGCAGGCCCGGCTAACAGCCCAACGGCAGGGGTATCAGGGGGCACGCTGGCCCAAGCAGATCGCGACGGATGGAATGGAAAGTCCCTGTTCCATCGGTCCCATGCTGATCTGGCAGCAACCCCATCCGTTGCTTTATGCGGAATACTGCTGGCGCGAAACTCCCACCCGTGAAACGTTGGATGAGCATGCCGAAGTCGTTGAGGCCACCGCTGATTTCATGGCTTCCTATGCCCACTTTGATGCGACCACCGGCACCTATGTTCTCGGGCCGCCCCTGATTCCCGCCCAGGAGAACCATGATCCGCTCATCACGCGGAATCCGGCTTTCGAATTGGCCTACTGGGCTTATGGACTCGGGTTGGCCCAGATCTGGCGCGAGCGGCTGGGCTTGCCGCGCAAGGCGGAGTGGGATGACGTCATCCGGCGCCTGGCGCCGTTGCCGGTGCAGGACGGGGTTTACCTTGCCCATGAGAACTGTCCGGAGACCTACACGAAATTCAACATCGATCACCCCTCCATGCTGGGCGCCTACGGCATGATTCCGGGACCGAATGTGGATCGGGCCACGATGGCGCGTACACTTGACCGCGTGGTGGCGGCATGGCGCTGGAATGAAACATGGGGGTGGGACTATCCCTTGGCGGCCATGACCGCTGCCAGGCTCGGGCGTCCGGCCCAGGCTTTGGATCTGTTAATGATGGAGTCCCGTGGCAACGGGTATGCTGTCAACGGCCACAGTTTTCAGTTTGATGGACTCTCGTTTTATCTTCCTGCCAATGGCGGTCTACTGGCCGCCATCGCCATGATGGCGGCCGGGTGGGACGGAGGGCCTGAGACGAATGCGCCGGGATTTCCCGCAGATGGGTCCTGGCAGGTTCGGTGGGAAGGCTTGAGAAAATTTCTCTGATTTTTTTAATTAATAAATCGGCAGATATGCCGGGGATGGAAAATAATGATGAAGGAGACAGATATGCAATTGAAGTTGGCTGGGATGTTCAGTGATCACATGGTGTTGCAACGGGATCTTCCGGTGACGGTCTGGGGCTGGGCGGCGGCGGGGAAGACGGTCGCCGTGAGTTTGGGCGGGAATACGGCCCAGGCCGTGGTTGATGGGTCCGGAGCCTGGCGCGTCACGTTACCTGCCTTGTCGGCCCGGGGTCCCTACGAACTGCAGGTGCGGTGTGGTACGGAGACGATTCAACAGAGCGATATTCTCGCAGGCGAAGTATGGGTTTGTTCAGGTCAGTCGAACATGCAATGGACCATGAGGGATGTTCCCCTCCCGAACAAGGCAGAAGAAATGGCCGCCGCCAATTATCCTGACATGCGTTTCTTCTTCGTACCGTTGCGTGCAGAATTGACGGCGCAGCCGGATGTGGAGGGCGCCTGGAAAGTTTGTTCACCGGCATCCGTGCCGGATATTTCCGCCGTGAGCTATTTTTTCGGGCGCAAATTGTATCAGGAATTGGGAGTTCCCATTGGCCTGATCAACACCTCCTGGGGCGGCACAATCTGCGAAGCCTGGACGAGCCGTGAGGCCCTGGTCAAGGAACCGGAGCTGCATCCGATGATTGAGCAGATGGATGCATTGTTGGCTGACCCGCACCTTGCTGATAAGTACAAGGAAGATTATGAAAGAATTTCGAGGGAAACCATCCCGGTGGACAAGGGCAATACCGGTTTTGCCGCCGGCTGGGCTGATCCGGTCACGGACGTGGGACAGTGGCCAAAGATGAAACTGCCGCAGTTCTGGCAGAAGGCCGGGCATAACTACAGCGGGGTGTTCTGGTTCCGCAAGGAGATCGTGCTGCCGCAGGAATGGGCGGGTCAGGAATTGATCCTCCGCATCGGGCCCTGCGATAAGAGTGACCTCACCTATTTTAATAACACGCTGGTGGGAAGCCTGACCATGGAGCAACGGTTGGATGCCTGGGAGACGCCGCGGGTCTATACGATTCCTGCGGATCTGGTGCGGGCCGGGCGCAATGTGATTGCCGTACGGGTGTTCAGTTACATGTTTGCCGGCGGCATTCATGGCGAAGACGCCCATTTTTCGATCGCTCCCACCAAACCGGTGAAAGGCGTTCCCCTGGCGCTGGCAGGCGAGTGGTCTTATCAGGTGGAGCAGAATTACGGGCTGGTCCAAATGCCCGCGATGCCGCCCCCGCCGCCGATGTCCGGCAACCCCAATTCCCCGAGCGTCCTTTTCAATGCGATGATCTCCCCGCTGATTTCCTACGGCGTCCGCGGCGCCATCTGGTATCAGGGCGAATCGAATGCGGATCGCGGCAAGCAGTATCGCACCCTGTTCCCGACCATGATCAAGGATTGGCGGACGCGCTGGAAGGTCGGCGCATTCCCGTTCTATTTTGTGCAACTGGCGAATTTCAACCGTGCGGCCGATACCGCTGAGCCGGGCGATTGCGACTGGGCCGAACTGCGCGAGGCGCAACTGATGACGCTCTCCCTGCCGAATACGGGCATGGCGGTGGCCATTGATATCGGGGATCCGGTTGATATTCATCCGGTCAACAAATGGGATGTCGGGTTGCGACTGGCGCTGAACGCGCTGGCAAAGGATTACGGACGGAAAGAGCTTCCATATTCCGGGCCGATCTATCGCTCGATGAAGGTGGAAGGCAGCACTATCCGCCTGAAGTTTGACCATGTGAATGGCGGGTTGGTGGCGAAGGGCGGGCGGTTGACCGCGTTTGCCATAGCGGGTGCGGATAAGAAATTTGTCTGGGCCGATGCCGTGATTGACGGAGACACGGTGGTCGTGAGTAGTTCGCGTGTGAACGCGCCGGTTGCGGTTCGGTATGGCTGGGCAAACGATCCCGACTGCAATCTCTATAATGCCGCCGGCCTTCCCGCTTCACCGTTCCGCACCGATGACTGGCCCAAGTCCTAACTCTTCCTCTTAATCCTAATCGTAATCGTAATCCTAATCTTAATCCTAATCTTAATCCCATATGAACTCATCCACATTAGCGACAAAAGAGACTTTGATCCTGAACGTATATCCGGGCGGCAACGGGGCACCATCCTCCAAGGGGCTGGATGTCCCGCTGACCAGTGTGGCGGCAGCGCGGGATGCCATCCGGTGTCTCAAGGCCGAACCGGGCGGACTGAACGTGCCGGTCACGGTGGTGATCCATGCCGGTGTACATGAGCTTGCGGAGCCGCTGGTCTTCGGGCCGCAGGATTCCGGTACCGCCAAGTATCCGATTCGATACGTGGCGGCCACCGGCGCAGCGCCGGTGTTGAGTGGAGGCCGGTGTCTTGATACCTGGCAGGAAATACAGCACAACGGGTTGCGGTGCTGGGTTACGGATTTGCCTGATGTGGCGGCGGGAAAATGGAACTTCACCCGGCTGTATGTAAACCGGCAGGCGCGACCGCGTCCGCGGTTGCCGAAGGCCGGCTTCCACCGGTTTACCGGGTTAGCCGGGTTCGACGATACAGGTATGAAATGGCATCAGGGTCCGGACCGTGCCAATTTTGCGCCTGGCGAAATTCAGGCCTGGAAAAATATACAGGACGTGGAGGTCATTACCTATCAGCTCTGGTTCGACACCCACCATCGCATCACGGCGATAGATGAGGCGAATCAGATTGTCCAATTCCGTGAAAAGAGTTTGGGCAGTCTGCGCGACGAGCGCCATGAATTTGCGCGGTATTATGTCGAGAATGTCTTTGAGGCGCTTGACACCCCGGGGCAGTGGTATCTGGATCGGTCCTCCGGCCGGTTATCCTACCTGCCGTTGCCGGAGGAGTCGCTGGCGGACACCCGGATTGTGGCGCCGCGCATCGGGCAACTGATTGTTCTGCAAGGGGAAAAGGGACGCCGGGTGAAGCACCTGCGGTTTGAGAATCTCACCTTCGCGCACCAGCAGTGGGATTTGCCGCCCGGCTGGCCCGGGTTCATGCAGGCAGCGTACGGTGTGCCGGGGGCAATTATCCTTAATGGCGCGGAGGCCTGCGTTTTTTACGGCTGCACCGTCAGCCATGTGAACGGCTACGGTATCGAGGTATTGGCGGGCAGCACAAAGAATACCATCGCCGCGTGTGTGTTCAATGACACAGGGGCAGGCGGGGTCAAGATCGGGCAGGAACAGACTCGGCCTGCGGATGCGGGGGTGCCTATGGTGGTGCCGCCTGTGGTCCCCCCGGCGGGGGGCGAGGTGCCGCCCATGGCCACGACTGTTGTTGATTGTACGGTGCGCGATTTCGGGCGGATCTACCCGAGCGCCATCGGCATTTGGATAGGTAACAGCGGGTGGAACCGCATCATCCGGAACGAGATTTTCGATGGCAACTACACGGGGATTTCCTGCGGCTGGACCTGGGGTTATGCGCCGACCCGCACGGTTTGCAATCGCATCGAATATAATCATATCCATCACATTAACCACCGGGAAATCCTGAGTGATAACGGCGGCATTTACCTGCTGGGCATTCAGCCCGGAACTGTGTTGCGCGGGAATGTCATCCATGACATCTCCTGCTATGGCTACGGCGGCTGGGGTATCTATCCGGACGAAGGCAGTTCAGAAATCCTGGTGGAAGACAATCTGGTGTATCACACAAAGAAAGAATCATTCTTTGTCCACTATGGGCGCGATTTACTGGTGCGCAATAATATCTTTGCGTTGAGTGAGGCGGATCACATGAGCCTTGGCAAGCGTGAGATGCATCACTCGACCACCATGAGCCGCAATATTTTCCTGCCATGTAATGGACGCGTTGGGGGGACCGAATATCTGAAAAGCTGGTCCACCTTGCATTACACCTTGCGCGACAACTTGTATTGGACGGCGGATGGCTGTCCGCTGACCTTTAATGGGATGACCCTTTCGAAACAGCAGGAACAGGGCCAGAACCTCGGCGCCGTGGTGGCCGATCCGTTCTTTACCGATGCGGCGGGCGGAAATTTCGCCTTACGGCCCGATTCACCCGTATCCGCCATCGGGTTCAAGCCATTTGATGTGACTGCCGCAGGCCCGCGTAAAGGGGCGCAGCGCCCGCTGACCTATACCGATTATCTGAAAGGCAAGCCCCTGACTTCCGCCGATGTGCCGATCGTGCGCACCTGTATTGAACTGGTGACACCAGCGAATGAAGTCCCGCGTGCCGAACGGGTGGACTACACCGTCACCATTTCCAATGAAGGGCGCGCGGAGGCACGAGGCATTGTGAAAGTCAGCGCCGGCCCGGCAGAAGCGGTGAAGTTGCCCATGACGCGAGAGATTGTTTTCACCCTCGCTCCCGGGGAGAAGCGATGTGAGCGGCTGACCGCCGAATTCCGTCTGGAGGCCCCGCACTTCTGGTTGGAGTCCACCGGGGAAGGGGATGCCGTGATTGGCGCGCGAAAGGTTTCGTTGCGCGATGCCTGCTGGCAGGCGCCGCGAGTGCCGGAAGTGGATGATCCCGCCGCCATCGCCAGCCTCGTGGAGAGTCATACGGGGCATGACATCGTCAAAGGGGATCGCCGCATTACCGAAATTAAACTTGCGGCTACGGAGCGGTATCTGCTTTTTTATGCCGCCTTTCATGAGAAATCGTTACGTCCGAACCTGGAGATGCCGTGGGCAGGAACCGGGTTTGAACTGATGGTACAGCGACCGCTGCCCCCGGGTGCGCCCAGTGATGCGCGTCCGCAAAAAGATCAGGTCTTTATTGTCCCCGGTGTGGACGGGACCACGGCGGTGGGCTTGCGGCTGAATGAGGGCGGACAGGGCGTGACTGTGGCCCCGGAGATCCGTACTTGGGCGAAACCGATGTCGGAAGGATGCCTGGTTGCCGCCTGCATTCCCTGGGAGCGGTTGGGAGTGGCGGCCAAGCCGGAGAGTATTCCGTTTGAAATGATTGTGGATGTGGTTAACCCAAGGGGTGACGGCATTGCGCAGGTGCAGATCTTTGATATGCCCTGGGAAGGCTGGCAACGCCTTACGGGTCGTTTAATTTGTGGAGAATATTGAAAAGGGCACTATGAACAATACGATTTTCGGGAAAGAGATTCCGTTGATGAACCGTCATTGTCTCAATGGATGGTGGGATTTCCAGCCGGTATTAGCCGATTCCACTGACGGCCAGATCGATCTGACTTGTGGCGTGCCCCAAGAGGGGTGGGCCGTGGGCGCGATGCTCGTACCCAGTACCTGGAATAAGCCGCTCGATGCGGTGCGGGCACCGGGTGAGACGCGTTGGCGCGCCGCCTCCGATACGCACAGCCCGACGGGCGCGGTGGGGGATAAGGTCAGCGAGGGAACTGAGTATCTGCTGGACGCCTATGGTTACCCAGAGGAATGGAATAAAACCCGTGCCGGCTGGTTGCGACGGACGCTTGAGGCTGGTCCGGCCCGCAAAGGACTCCGGCGCTGGTTGCGTTTCGAGGGCGTGATGCCGCGCTCGTGGGTGTTCGTTGGCGGCAGACAGGTGGCCTGTCATATCCATCCAACTCTGCCCTTTGCCGTCGATATCGAGGATCAGTTGGGTGAGGGATCGGTTGAGTTGGCGGTGCGCATTGCCGACTATGAGCGCGAGCCGGGCAGACCGAACCGGTGCCGGGTGCCGACGGGCAACTGGATTCCCGGCGGCCAGAGCGGAATCTGGCAGAATGTGTGGCTGGAAGAGCGCGGTGAGGTTCGCGTCGCCGCTGTTGATGTCCGGACCTCTACCCGCAAGCGCACCCTGAAGGTGTGTTGGACGATTGTGAATGACAGTCCTATTGCCCGCACTGTCACCCTTTGCCCCACCGTGGTTCCTTGGGCCCGGAACGGAGATCCGCTTGCCACCCCCGTCGTGCTGACTTTGCCTGAACACGTGGTGCAGGTGCCTGCCGGAGGGACTGCCGAAGTCAAGGTCAGCCAGGCTTGGGCCGAAGCGGTGTGGTGGGAACCTGGCCGTCCTCAACTCTATCAACTGGTCACGCGCCTTGAGGGTGAGGGGGGCGAGATTCAGGTCGAGCGTTTTGGTTTCCGTGAGGTATGGATTGAAGGTCCGGACTTGATGCTCAACGACCACCCGATTCATCTGGTCAGCGACTGGGGACACAAACTGACCCCTTTCTACCAGACCGAGCCGTGGATCCGGCAATGGTTCGGGATGATGCGCGATGCCAATATCAATCATACCCGGCTGCATACCCATCCGCATCCGGCCTTGATCCTCGACCTGGCTGATGAAGAGGGCATTTTGGTGACGAACGAAACCGGTATGCATGGCTCCGGCGGTTCACAAGGGGCCGACGACCCGCGCTACTGGCAGGCGGCTGAGGATCATGTCCGCCGCTTTGTTGCCCGCGACCGTAACCGGCCCTGTGTGGTGTTGTGGTCGGTGGAAAACGAAATGCGGTGGAACGGCGACCGTACCGATCTGTTCAAGCGGGAGTTGCCGCGATTGCGCCAGTTGTTCAATGAACTCGATCCGACACGCCCAGCCTACCATGACGGCGACAGTTCCCTGTGGAGTGAACCGGAGCAGGCGATCATCAGCCGTCATTATGGCAAGGAATCCAGCGGCCTGGGCTGGTGGAACCGGCAGCAGCCGTTGCACAGCGGTGAGGCGGCCTTGTACCATTACAGCGGTCCCAACAACACCTGCCATCTTGTCGGGGATCGCGCCTGGGCCGACTTTGATCACGTTGATGAGGCGGCGGCCCTGGATATGGCCTTGATCGCGGAAAGCGGTCGCACCCTCGGCGTGTCGTGTTTCGGGCCATGGAATCTTTGTGCACTTCAAAACCTGCGACCGCATCCCGCCGTCAAGTTGACCTACGCCGACTGGACCGTTCCGGGGACCAAGCCATTGCAGGTGGCGGCCGGGGCGAGTGAGTTCCGATTCTGGGAGGGCGGCGCCGGGTATACTCCGGGGCCGGGATTTGCAATACAGGCCAAGGCCTTCCGCCCGCTGGCGGTGATTGATCGCAGCCGGCGCACAGGGTACTGCGCCGGAAGCCGGATCCGGCGTGAGTTGTTTCTGGTCAACGATACGCATACGGCGGTTGCCGGGCGCATCGATGTTTTGATCGCCAGAGAGGGCGAAGTCCTGGCTCGTGCCAGTCTGCCGGTTGAGGCCGGTCGAGGCCGTGTCGCCTCCGTGAAGATGGATCTTCCGATTCCGGCTTCTGCCACACCCGGCCGGTGGACCTATTGCGTCAGCTTTGTTGGAACCCCTGACGCCATGGACGGCTGGGAGCGTGAATTACTGATCGATGCGGTCTCCCCGGTTGGTTTGCGCGGAGCGGTGGCCGTGGTTGGTAACGGTTCCTCGACCCGTCTGTTGCGTCTGCTTGGCGTGAAAGCCAAAAGACTGAAGCGTCTGGACGATTTAAATCTGCGCGGCATTCGTACGTTGCTGATAGAACGCAATTGGGTCAAGCCGGACAGCGAGCAGCATCTGGCGATACGCGCCTTTGCCGCCGCGGGTGGGCGGGTTGTGCTCCTGGAGCAGGAGACCAGTTTGTTCCCCGGTCTGGCGCTTGAAGCCAAGCCGATGTCAACGGCATTCATCCGGGGGCCAGGTCATCCTGTGCTGGCCGGTCTTGGGGAAGCGGATCTGCGTGACTGGGGCGATGACAGTTATGCCCAGGTGGTGGCCGATACCCTGATTGCCAGCCGCATGTACCGCAAGGATGATGGCTCCGCCATGTTGCCCTTGTGCGAGTCCGGTGAAGGCGGGTTTGGCAATGGTGATTTAGGGCATACGCCGTTGTTCACCACGCCGGTTGGGCGGGGACTCGTGATGGCCTGTCAGTTTCTGGTGACGGACAAGGCCGTTGAGCATCCTGGGGCTTTGCGGTTGTTTGCCAACCTGCTGAGTTATGCCGACAGGTGGAAGCCGGTGCCGGAGGTGAATGTCGTTGAAGCGGGCACGGAAGAACCCCGGGCATTGGTCCGGCGGGCCAGGGCGGGGGCGACCGTGTTGGTGGGGCCGCTTGATGCCACCGGTCTGGCGGCATGGGCTTCTGTGACGGGAGTCAAACTGCAGCCTGTGCCCGTTGAAGACGGTTATCAGGCGGTTCGTGTGGATGAGGGGCCGCTGACGGCAGGCATATCCAATGAGGATGCCTGCGGGATCGAGAGTTGGACTTACTCGGGCAACCAGGAGAATTTAAAGGTGTGTCAACTGGCCATCCGGCCGGTCAAAGGACTGGAGCCGTTATGGGAGTTGCCGCGGCATTCCCTGCTGGCTGAAATGTTTGTTTATGGCGGACGTTCTGAGGTGATGCGAGCCCACACCCGAACCGCCATGCACCATCCGGCGCCGCGGGTTGGGGTGGTTTCCGGTTTTGTCCGGGTGGGCAAGGGCCGGATTATTTTCGACCAGTTTGACCCGCCGCGCGGGGAGGATGGATTGCCGAAGCGGTTGCGCCTGGGTCGGTTGGCCCGGCGGTTGCGGGCCAATCTCGGGGGGGTGCCTCCCGTCGATTTGCTGCAAGGGGAGCGGACGGCCTGTGCGCAGGCGGCCTCGAAAGGATTGCCGATATGGTTGCGAGTGCGCCAGGGCGGAGCCAGTCGATCCGAGAGCGCAGAGTTCCTTTCGGATTGCGCCTTTTCGCCCGAGCGCATGTTGTCGATGCCGTTGATCAGGCGGGGCATCTGGGAGACCCTGGAGTCACAGGATGGGTGTTTTGTCATCGCTCCCGCCCGAGAACATTGGCTCTACTTCGTGATCATGTGTCCCGTGGCGCGCCAGAATCTGGCCACGAATTTGGGTGTACCCAATCCCGAGGCCCTGACGTTCTGTGATCTAACCGGCTCTGGGAAGGTGGAGCTGTGGGTCAATGGCAAACCGGCAGGCGCAGCGAGCGTTCCCGGTACGCTTACGGACATTGCTCTTGAACAGGGCAACAACCACCTGTTGCTACGCTGGACAGGCGGCAAGGGCAGGATAGGTCTGAGTTTCCGTAACATCATGCGCCAGATGGAAACAGAATTTGGTTTCGCGTAACCAAAGGAAATGAATCTGCTTTCCAGGGGGAGGCGCGGAATCGGGACGCCCGGTTCGCCAAAAAAACCGAAACGTTTCGGTTTTTTTCGGACTGGAGCCCACCGTTCTGTATCGCCTCGCCGTATTGCCTGACGAGAAGGCTGCCGCCCTCATGACCGATACGCTGTTGATGGCCTGCCGGATCTGCCAATCTTAAAGATGATGGTTTTTCGACAAACGGTTCCAGATCAAAAACTTGCATAAACCATCCTTGACGTAGTCGGCAAATCCGGAAAGTTGCAACTCATGATTCTGCAATAAGTTATCCATGATTTATCTCCTGATTTTGGCTATGTAAGTGCTTACTTATCCCGGACAATTCCCAGGAAAAGTAAACGCAAAGCCGCCAGTTTTGGTTAGTTTTTCCTTGCATGTCTCCATGCTATACTAACGATTACATAGCCTTGTTTATTGTAGCTAAATGTAAATCAAAATTAGATTTCCATAAAAATGCATGGTGAATGGGTGTGCCGTTTTGAAAGGGCCGTATGAGTAGGTTGGTTGTTAAGTTGCAACTATTTACGTCGTTGCAATCCAATTCTGTCTACATCGATCAAACTGCATACATGTCGATAGTGATCAATTCTGGTCTTGCCTTGGAAATGGGCTGTGACTATGGTTCGATCAGGAATTGTAATCGCTTACAGATATAACGTTGGCATCTGAAAGAATGATAAGCATGGTGTCACGCCCCGCAAGATTGGCAGAGAACAAGGCAAATGGAATCATTGCAGTGGCGGGGCGTAATGGGAATTTTGCAGTCAAATGGTTGTCGTCGGTTCAACGGCAATCATGGAATCAAAGAAATTAAGAGTTTATGAAATCAATTCGGGCTTGAACATCTCGAGGTGATCTCAGAAACTCAACGAGAAAGAGAGATAATGCCAACAATTTTCTGGAGGGTATTTTTCAAACCAGCGTTGAAAAAACCCTCAGAATGACGTTGGCATTGATGAAATGAAATTCTCGATCCAGATAATTTTGATATCCGTTGTCATGGGGGGGCTGATTCTTGCGCTCCTTGCCTTTGGCTTATCGGATTGGGTAGGTATTTCGCCTGAGAAATACGAACTATGGCAAACAAAACCATGGCGGCCATACGCCAGGTTGGCATTTTCCTTCATTTCGATTTCCATGATTTGCGTTATCGGAGGAATGTTGATCAGATCATCATTCAGAAACCAACAATGAAGAAGCTGCCAACCAGGCACTCCTGGCTATCGGCGCTGCCGCGCCTCAGCCAGAGTGCCATCGTTCGGATTGAAAATGAGATAATGAATCGGGGAGAAGATTGTTTCACGCGAAGCCGCGAAGCCACGAAGGGGAATTGAATTTCAAACCTTTCTTTTCGCGGCCTTCGCGGCTTCGCGTGAGAAAATCTTAATCGGCATGGGCAGGAAATCTGAAACAGGACCGAACCAGGGCGTGGTCCGTACTCGCAAAAGCTCGCCGGACACGCCGAACGTTCTGCAAAGAAATGTATTATGAGGACGATATTTATAGCAATCTGTTTTCTGACAGTTGCGGGATGGGTATTATTCGAATGTTTTGACACCCAATTCGTTAACACGCGTTATGCTGCGGTGGTTCCTGTGATTCAACAGTTCGCAGAGTCAGAACAGGGGAAGAAAATTGAGCCCAATGAAATCAGCAGTTTATGTCGGCAATGGATCCGAAGTTTTATGGAGCATTACTCGCGACAGGAGGTTCTTCGCAACTCCGTTCGCGGCCTCTTCTTCACGGTCATTGTTTTGTCTTTTTTCGGGATACGACTGGCTGATAAGAAAGAGAATAAAAATTAGCAGAACCACAAAATCCACGGTACAGCTTCGCCTCCCGTGATTTTGGCCGTTCGGATTGAAAATGAGATAATGAATCGGGAAGAAGATTGTTTCACGCGAAGCCGCGAAGACACGAAGGGGAATCGAATTTCAAACCCTTCTTTTCGCGGACTTCGCGGCTTCGCGTGAGAAAATCTGGAACGGCATGGATAAGAAACTGAAACGATCCGAACCACCGGTCGCACTGTACGCCTCGCCCTGTCGGGCTCGTCGCCAGTGCGCCGGAACGATTCGGTCTCGCAAATAATGATTGATCCAACACATAAAAGTGTGTGAATATTTGTGTGGAGGAAATGATATGGCGACAAACTTACAACTTGATGACAAGCTGATTAAACAAGCTGTTGCGCTGGGGTGTCATCGCACAAAGCGGGCGGCGGTGACGCAAGCGCTGGCTGACTACATTCGAAATCTCCAGCAGGCGGAGATTCTTGACCTGTTCGGGAAGGTCGATTTCAACCACGGGTACGACTACAAGCGACAACGGGCAAAAGCATGAGAGTGCTTGTTGATACGAGTGTCTGGTCGCTCGCATTGCGTCGGTCGGGAACCGTTCAGAACCCAGAATCAGAGGAGTTGAAGCGACTGATTGAACATCATGTGGTTGAAATCATCGGGCCTATCCGGCAGGAAATCCTCTCCGGAGTTCGGGATCAGTCGCAGTTTGATCAACTGGAATCACGACTCGCTGTTTTCCCGGATTTGCCTTTGCTTTCTGAGGACTTTGCAACAGCGGCGAAGATGTTCAACCTATGCCGATCAAAAGGCATTCAAGGATCGAATACAGACTTCCTGATCTGCGCAGTTGCCGTAAGGAATGATTATGCAATCTTCACAACAGATGGCGACTTTCATCTGTTCGCAAAATGTCTCCCCATCGTTATTCATGAATTCAAAACAAGGGCCGAACCACACCTTGTTCCGTACGGCTCGCAAGCTCGCCGCCGGAAAAGGTGATCGTTCGGAGGAATGAATTGATGATCCCGATGAAGAATGATATAAAACGTCATGAATCGAAAGCTTACTCGACTCTCTCGAATGTCCTGTGAACAGAATGATCATTTTGTTCCCGGGACCCCCCAAAGTCGCTTGAGTCTTGTTTGGCCCCTTACCCAAGAGGTTGTGTCCCTGAGCAGGAATCATCATGCTGAACGAAGACTACAGAGACATATTGCAATCCTTAGCCGACGAGCAAGTTAAGTTCTTATTGGTTGGAGCCTACGCCTTGGCCGCCCATGGCTATCCGCGGGCGACAATGGATATCGACATCTGGGTCATGCCTTCACCCGATAACGCTGAGGCCGTTTTGAGAGCACTGCGACGGTTCGGGGCTCCGATCTCCGAACTTACGGTTGCCGATCTTCAGAAAGGCGACACGATCTTTCAAATTGGTGTTGCCCCCAGACGGATCGATATTATTACCGGCGCGTCAGGACTTCGTTTTGACGAGGCATTTGCGAACTCCATCGAAATTGATATCGAAGGACTTAAGATTCGGATTCCATCAGTGGCTGATCTAATCCGCAATAAACGCGCCTCCGGACGCGCTAAAGATTTGGCCGATGTCGAGGCGCTTGAGTCCTTGAACAATTCCGAACAACCCATTTGAGAGCGACGGGCCAGCCCGCGCCTCAAGGGTTGCCGTTCTCCAGCAGAGTTGCTGATGGAGTTGTATACTCAACAATGCATTTCTATTCTTTTAGTAGTGTTGTTTAGTATGCACTTGGTTGTGAGGAGTCACGGAAATGGCTGTTTTTAGGGGGAGACGTACGTCAATGGCGGTTCGAGCCTTCTATTTATTGGTATTGGCATGTTCTCTGCTTTAACTTAGGCCGCATGCCGGGGCGGACAAAAAACAACCGGATGGAGGTGGGACATCGCATGAATGGATTCAGTAACTCGGGTATTGGCTGTAGGTGGTTGTTCCCAAGGGGCATCATGCCCGGCCTGCTATGGGTCGGGCTACTGTTGGTTATTCCCTCTGTTTCCCTTGCAGCCGATGTCCCGGACCAGGTATTCGGCATCGAGAAGTTTGATTACAAGGTCCCTAATACCGTGCAGCGGCTGCGCTGTTTTCAGGCGGTGGACGATGATCAGGCCTCTGCCGGCAAAGCGCTGGCCGTGACTGTGGACAAGCAGCAGGTTCGCCTTGGCGAATTCCCCATTCTCACCGTTTCCGGTCTCGACAAGCCGGCCATCGGGCTCTATCGGGCCACGATCCGGATGAAAATGCAGGGCATGCTGAATTCGCTGGGAACGGGAATTACCCTGGCGGCGGCGGGAGTGAACCGCCGGACCATCTACCCGAACGAATTTGATGAGGAGAATGTCTATCAGGACTTCTCGGTTGATTTCGAAGTGCGGGCGCCGGATGTGCTGACGCAGGAATCTGAAACGTTCTTCGCGGCGTTGACCAATCACATGAAATTGACTCCTGAACAGCAGGGAATCCTGTTGAAGGCGCTTCAGGCCAGGCCGTGCCAGCTTTTTGTTCCGGATGCGTCAAATGCCGTGAAGTTCGCGGAGCAGGAAGTCCGGATGATTAATTCCATAGGAGAGGGTCCTGCCCGGATCCCGGTGACCCTGGCCTTTGATACCAGCAAGAGCGATTCGCGGGGCGCTGCCACGCCGCAGCCTAGCCTAAGAAAGCTTACAATTGACACCATCAAAGTTGTCAAATTGCCCGCCCCGGACTCGATCATTGTGTATTCCGTGTTACCCCAGTATGCCTGGCGACGTCCCGGGGAGTCGCAGGTCTTTCGCGTAACACTTCAGAATCCGAGTGGCAAGGACCGGCAGGCGCAGCTTCGCCTGACAATCCGCACGGGCCTGGATGACGTGCGGGTGCTTGGTGAGAAACCAGTGACCTTGAAGAGTGGTCGGCAAAAAACATTGGTCTGGAACTGGGATATTCCCAAAGACCACCATCTCTGGGGGCAGGAGGTGGAGGCCGCTATCGTCGAAGACGGTAAGGTTCAGGATATCTCGCGCGGTTGGTTCAGCGTTCACCAGCGGAATGTCGCCATCATGATTCCGATCAATGGCGAAGTAAAAACCTCCGCCCGGTGGCGTCATCCTTATACTCCCAAACCCAAGGTGTCGAATCATGACGAGTTCTGGGCGCCGACGCCGTACGATTCCGCCGGCCTGATCCCGGAAGACGTGACGCTCCCTTACCTGGTGGGCAATAGCGCCAAGCTGGAGAGCATTGATGGACTGGCCGCCAAAGTGAAGTTGAACAAGGAGATTGGGGTCGCCTCCTTTTTCTACATCGAAGCCAATGGGACCGGGTTGAAAGCCTGGGATCTCTACCTCGACAAGCCTGAGCAAGTCGCGAGTCTGAATCCGATCTCAGACCAATTCTACCTCAAGCGCAAGGAGAATGTGGAGACGGTCATCATGCCCGCGCTCAAGAGCGGCATGAAAACCCCGCTGAACCCGGCCGATTTGGGCCCGCATGTTCAATATGTGTTGTTCAACGGTCTTTTCAAGGAGACGGTCGACCGGGTCATCAACGGGACCATTGAACTCGTAAAGCTGGTGGGATTCGACGGGATCCGTTGGGATAGCAGCCAGCCTTTCAAGGCCTTCAATAACAGCGTGATCGGCCAGGACTTCGGCAAGACCGAGCAGGAGTTGGCAGATATTTCCGTCGCCAATTTCAAGCGGTTTGCGGCGGAAGTCCGCGCCAAGCATCCGGATTTCGAATGGCGTATGAATGCCGGAATCGGGGCGCTGATGTCCAAGCCGGAAGATCCCTTTGATTTTGCCAAGGCGAGGGCGATTGTCGCCAAGGACTTCCATGCCGCCTTTCTGGCGGGCGAGGCGGGAATCGAGGAAGAATCGTGGGGCCATGGGTATCCGGGCTTTGCGGATTACAAGAACGTCTGCCTGAATTACCTCCGGGCGGCCCGTTACGAGACGGCGGCCTACAAGTCCGTGGGGGGGCACCATGCCCACATGCACAACTCGCATCCCGGCGGGAATTATACGCCGGACTGCATCTATCTGCAGTCGTTCACCCTGCTGGGTGGCGCGCACATGGATTACTGCAACTATGCGCCGATGCCGGACAGCGAGATGGATCTCGGCGTCTATGCCGCGCGTTTCTCGGAATTCTTCTGGGACACGAAACTCCGGCCTCTCGAAAAGATTGCCGACAAGGTCAGTCTCAATACGGAAGAGGACATCTGGTTCAGCGAGGCCGGGTTTGAGAAGGATACCGAACGCGGTACGCGCCTTTACACCGTGGTCCTGATCAATCCGCCCACAACCGAGCGCTGGCTGAAGAACCGCTTTGGGGTTTTACCGGCGCCGATCCGCAAACCGATCGGGGTAACGGTAAAAATTCCGGAAGGCTTCAGCAAGGTGCATGGCGTGTCGCTTCTGGACTACAACCCCTATCCGATGGTCAAGTCGCTGGCCTTCAAGGAGGGGAAGGGGCAGGTTTCGTTTGAGATTCCCGAACTGGTGATCTTCAAGGTGGCGGCGGTGGAGTTTGAAAAGTAAAGACCGTTGGACGACGGATGGATACACAATGAAAACGATACACAAATTCAGTCTCATGTCATTGCTGGCAGTCTGGGCCGTTCTCCCGTTGTGGGCCGCCGACGAGGGAGTTCACATCAGCGCCATCACCGATGAGGATGGTGACGAGGCGATCCTGATGGAGTCGGAATGGATCAGCATGCACTTGCTGCCCTGGCGGCAGGCCCTGATCAACCGGTTTGTGTTTACGCCGACCGGCAATGACATTGTCGAGCCGACGAATGCCAAGATCCGCATGGCAGGCGGCGGCGGCCTGCTCATGGACTGTTTCTGGGAGCAGGATTGGCGCTTCCAGGAACTGGCCTATAAACCTTACAAATACCAGATCACCAAGACCGGTCCCGAGGAAGCCCAGATCACTTTTGAAACCGATATCAAGGGGTGGTTGGCGGCGAATGACAGCGGCATCATTTCCAAGCTGTTCTCCAACCTGACACTGCGCCGGACGGTAACCCTGAAACGGGGGCAACCGTTCTTCCGGTTCGATTTTGAGTTCATCAACAATGATCGGTATGCCAAGCGCCCCACCTTCTGGGTTCACAATTCATCCTTTATCAGTCGCGATATCACCGACACCATGATCCGGCCCACGGCCCGCGGGCTCAGTGCCGTTGGCGGCGGCCAGGAAAACTATCCCGCCTGGCCGCAGGGGGAAAGTTTTGTCCATGATTTCAACCATGGCTGGACCGCCAACATCCATGCCGGCCGCAAGGAGGGTATTGTTTACCTGATGGACTACGATTACGTGGATACTCTTTACAATTGCGGCAATACCACCACGGAATGGTTCTATGACAGCATCCTGGTGCCGAAGGACAAACCCTGGCGCGGGCATGTCTACATCCTGCCTACCATCGGGCTATCCAAGGTTGATTTTGCCTGTGAGCATTTCATTTGCGAACTCCGTCCCAAGCATGAGGGCGACCAGATCTCCCTGGAGTTTCTGGTGACCTCGTCCTATGAGGAAAGCGCCCGGGTCACGTTTATCACCGAGGTGGAGTCCGATCTCAGCAGCGCCGCGCCGAAGAAACAGAAGTTTGCCCCGGCGATACTTGACGGACTGGCGATCCAGCCGAGTAGTGTCAAGGCGGGGGGCGCCATCCAGGGCGCGGACCCGCTGGTCTTCAACGTGACCGCCATGGTTGAACTTCCCGATGGGAGCGTGAAAAAATATGCATTCCAGAGCTACTTTGCCGGCAATTACAAGCTGAAGGTCAACGAGTCAGGATTGCTGGGAGCGGGCAAGCCCATGCGGGTTCTGGACCGGGCCATTCGCAAGCCGCGTCTGCCTGAACTGCCGGACGGGATTACCATCAATAGGAACGAGTTCAACGTATTCGGTGTGTTGGGCTTTGGTTCGTTCCGGCTCGGGTTGGATGAGGCGATCAAGCAAATTCCCAAGGGCAAGATGGAAATCGGTTATTGTGTCGGGAATGACGCGCCCCAGAATGGGTTGTCGGATTTCCCCTACGATTATGATCGGCTCTTCAACAACCGGGTGCTCCTGATGTCCAATATGCAGGACAAGGAATTCCGGCGGATCGGCGCTTCGATCATGCTTCCCTGGCTGAAGGCGGGCGGCGGGCTGGTGCTGACCGGCGGTAACTACGCCTTCACCTTTGAACTTGAAGAGCATGAGATCAACGCCTGCTACCCGATTGCCGTCACGCCCAACTCCCTGCGCAAAGGACCGCTTCAGCTCGACAAGCCTGTGGATCCCAACCATCCCATCTTCAAGGGGGTCGATCTCTCCAGTCTGCCCTACCTTCTCTACTGGCATGATGTGGCGCTCAAACCCGGCAGCACGGCGAAGGTGCTGATGACCGTGGGTGGCCATCCCTTCATCATCGAGCAGAAGAACGGCGACCAGATCACCATGGTTGTGACCGTGAATGCCTTCGGGGGCGAAGAAGAGTTTCCCGGTAAAATCCCCGTCCGCCTATGGAAGGAGTGGCCCAAACTCCTCGCCAATATGATCCGGTATGCCGGGCATGATTTACAATAAACGAATGTTTACAAGCAGCCAATGGAAGGAACGAGCGTTATGACGTCATCGACACAGGGAATGGATCGCCAGAAAGTGGAAGCCTATATTGCCAAAGTCAAGGCTGTGCGGGAGGAAATCAGCAAGGTCATCGTGGGCCAGCAGGAAGTCATCGAGCGGCTTCTCATCAGCATTTTTGCCGGCGGTCATTGTCTCATGGTGGGGGTCCCCGGTCTCGCCAAGACCCTGATGGTCAGCACGCTTTCGCAGGTACTGGATCTCAAATACAAGCGGGTCCAGTTCACCCCCGACCTTATGCCGGGCGACATCACCGGTTCCGAGGTCCTGGAGCAGCGGCCGGATGGCACGAAGGCCTTCCGGTTTATTGAGGGCCCCCTGTTTGCCAACATGATTCTGGCGGACGAGATCAACCGGACGCCGCCCAAGACCCAGTCGGCGCTCCTGGAAGCCATGCAGGAACACCGTGTCACGATTGGGAACAAGACCTATCCGCTGCCGGAACCCTTCTTTGTGCTGGCGACCCAGAACCCGATTGAGCAGGAGGGCACGTATGCGCTGCCGGAAGCCCAGCAGGACCGCTTCATGTTCTTTCTCGTGGTCGACTACCCCGAACTGGAGGAGGAGGTCCAGGTCCTCTCCCAGACCACGGTCAACCGTTCCGTGAAACTGCAGCCGATCCTCAATGTGGCGGATATCATGGCGCTGAACCAGATTGTGCGTGAGGTGCCGATCAGTGAACCCCTGGTGCGGTATGCGGCCAACATCGTGAGGTGCAGCCGCAACCAGCGTGGCAAGGAAGGGGAAGCCTCGATTCCCGATTTCATCCGCAAGTATCTCCAGTGGGGCGCCGGTCCGCGGGCGGGCCAGTATCTGATTCTGGGCGCCAAGGCCAGGGCCCTCCTGAACGGGCATACCCATGTGGCGGCGGAGGATATCCGGGCCGTGGCACGTGCGGTGCTCCAGCACCGGATCATTGTGAATTTCGCGGCGCAGGCGGACGGGATCACCTCCGACCGCCTCATCGAAATGATCCTTGAGCGGGTTAAAGAATGACGTCTTTTGCCGAAGCCTTCAGTCTGCTGGATGGCGAACTGCTGGACCGGATCCGCAACCTGGAACTGTTTTCGCGGTTCCGGGTGGAAGGGGTTCTCAACGGTCTCAACAAGTCGCCGTTTAAAGGCTTCTCAACGGACTTTGTTCAGCATCGGCAATATCATCCCGGCGACCCTCTCAGATATCTCGACTGGCGCCTGCTGGGCAAGACGGACAAACTCTTCATCCGCCAGTTTGAAGAGCACACCAATGCGCGGATCAGCGTGATCCTCGACGTGTCCGGCTCCATGGGATTCAAGAGCGAATCCATGAGCAAGCACGAGTTTGCCGTCCGGACCGCGGCCATCCTTTTCTTTCTGGCTTCGGTCCATCGCGATTCCTTTTCATTCTCCTCGTTCCGGACGGCCCTGGTTAACCAGGTTCCTTTCGGCAGCGGGCAGGGGCATCTGCACCGGGTGTTGTCCGCCCTGCTCGAACAATCCCCGGCGGGAGGGACCGATTTCCAGAATGGTCTCGACAAATCCACCGCCCATATCCGCCGCCGTGGCCTGACGGTGGTGTTGTCGGATTTCATGGATGATCCGGACATTTTCGTGAAGCGCCTCAGTCACCTGCGATTCAAGGGGAGCGATGTGATTGTCATGCAGGTCTACGACCCGGCGGAGTGCGAACTCGATTTCACGACGGTCACGCGGTTTCATGACCCGGAGGGACCGGAAGTGCTGGTGGTGGATCCTCCACTTATCCAGAAGCAGTATCGGCAGGCCTTCAACGAGCACATGGTGAACATCAAGGATGCCTGCCGCCATCATGGTTTCGAGCATGTGGCCCTGCCGGTGGGCGATGACTATCATGTCCCGATCCTGGAGTTCATTCACTGGCGCATGGAGAGGTTTGTCTAAACATGGTTGCCGCAATACCATCTTTCTTGTGGGGCCTGCTGGCGGCCGCCATCCCCCTCATTCTTTATCTCCTGTTCCGGCGGCGCCGCCGGGATGTGTCGTGGGGGGCCATCTACATTCTGCGCAAGGTTATGGAGACCAAGAACCGGCAGATGGCCTGGCTCCAGTATCTGATTGTGGCGCTCCGTACCCTGGCCCTGATTGCTTTGGCGCTGGTCCTGGCGGGGCTGTGCCTTTCGCCCCGGGCGCCGACAGCCGGCACGCTGCCCGCCGCACCGCGATCCACCTATCGCCTCATTCTGATCGATACCTCGGACAGCATGCAGATGCGGTTTGAAAACGGACGCGCCCTGGACTCGGCCCTAAGTCTGTCCCGCCAACTCGTGCAGGGGGGGCGCTATCCCGGCGAGGTCGATATCCTGCCTCTCCATGGTGAAGACGCGACACCCTGCCGCTTCGACACCTTCCCGGTGGAGGACTCCGCGCTGGAGGAGAAACTCGTCCAGATCGCCTCGATTTCAAAGCCTGTCAATCTGGCCAAGACCCTCAAGCAGGCGGTGAGCCTGTTCCGTGAATCGCCCTGGGCCCGTCGGGAGCTCTACATCCTATCCGACTTCAACGAGCGTGATTTCAATGGCTCTGTTGCCGATATCCTCGATACGCTGCGGAAAATGAATGTTACGGTATATCCGGTTTCGTTCCGCCGCCCGGATGCCTGGAATTTCGCCATTCTGGATGTCACTCCCGGATCCGATCTGCTTCTGGCAAACCAACCGGCCTTGTTCCGTGTCACTATCGGTTGTTACGGTGGCAGCGGGACGGCCGAAACCCTTCTTACCCTCAGTACGGCGTCGGGTGAGACCTTGTATGAACAGACGCTCAGTATGTCGCCGGGCGAGAAACAACTGATGATCCCTCTGAAGCTGCCCGCCGGGCAGCAAACCCTTGTGGCTCACCTGCGGGATGATGACATGGCCTGGGACAACACAGTGAAGCGCACGTTTGTCGTCCGTCCGGAACTGACGGTGATGGTCGTTCAGAATATCAACATCCAGACCGGGTTCGGGAACCCGCGGACCTGGTTGGCGCGCGCCCTGGCCGACACGGAAAAGCGGGAGGCGTCGGTTCAGGATCACAGCAAGGGCGAGGTGATTGCCGTCAATGACCCGAGCCGGCCTTTCCGGACCACCGTGGACTCGAAGATTCCGGACCAGATTTCTCAACTGGATGCCGTGATGCCGGCGGATATGGTGATCGTGCTTGAGAGTGCGAAGATGCCCGAAAGCACCGTGGAGACGCTGCGGCGTTACGTGCTGCAGGGGGGGACGGTTCTACTGGCCCCGGGCGCGGAAGAGGTTCCGGCGGCATTCAACAAGGTTTTTGCCGCACTGACGCCCGCCGAATTGATGCCGCCGCGGCGACCGGCCATTAATCCCGAAGAGTATGAGCAGGCCATTGCTGAAACCGGGGATGGCCTGTTACGGGAACTGGAATCCACGGAGAATGGAAATCTGGGGAGTCCGCGTTTCTACAATTCGTTTGCTGTAAATGCTGCGTCGCTTGCGGCAGACAGCCGGATTCTCATGGGACTATCGGAGGGATCGCCCCTCTTGCTGGAGCGTCGGTTGGGTCGCGGGCGTTGTCTGCTGTGGACGGCCGGCTTGTCGGGCGACTGGCAGTCCATGGTGGTACATCCGGCCTACCCGGTCTTCCTGATCCGTTTCATCCAGCAGGCGGCGGCCGACCGGAGCTTTCCCCGGAATCTGGCATCCGGGATGCCGATCATGTCGGAAACCACTTTGGACCGGGTCAAGATAATCCGGCCGGACGGGAAAGAGGATTTGATCGACGCGCTGCAGCTTGGGAAACGCCGGTTTGTCCGGTATGGACGGACGGATCTGCCCGGGCGATACGAAGTGCGGCCCCCGAATGATCCTGCCGTGCTGCCGGTGGTGTTTGATGTCGCCCGGGACTGCCGTGAATCGGATATTCGTCCGCTGTTGCCGGCCACGCGGGACGGATTGGAACGTAGTTTCGGATCGGCGGTCCTGGCGCCGGAACCGGGACTGGGCAAGGCGCTGGCAGCGGTCTATCCAGGACGTGCCCTGGCAGGTTGGTGTTTGCTCATTCTGGTGTTGTGCCTCGTATTGGAAGCGGGATTGGCACGGAGATTCTTTGTATGAAGTTGGTGGACGTCAATTGGTTGGTCTATGGTGAATGGGGTGTTCCCTTCTGGGCCGCGCTGCTGGGGGGGGCCGTGTTTCTCTATCTCCTTTTGCGCTGGCTCAAGGTGGAGAAACGTAATCGTAAGGGCATCCTTGCCAAATTCCTGCCCTGGACGTTGTCCCTGTTCCTGTTCCTGGTCATGCTGTTTGTGTGGCATCCCGTGGTGGTCCGGATTGCGTCATGGGATGTGCCTCCCCGGGTGATCGTGCTGGCCGATGCGTCGGCCAGTATGGACCAACCCCTGGCGGGCCGTGACACCCAATCCCAACTTGAGGCCCTTCAGTTCTGGCAGCCATCGGCTTGTGAGGGGCGCTCGGTGGAGGCGGGGTATCTCCAGGTTTTGTTGCGTGCGCTCAAAACTGAATGCGGTCACTGTGTCGAGGCGCTGGACCGGTTTGAAAGCGAGGCGGAGCAGGGGATCCCCCCGGATGAAAAGTTGCGAGTACAGCAGGGGGCACTGGCGGTTCGTTTGCGCAAGGATCGCGAGGAGTGGTTGCGGCGCGCCGATCTGTTGGGCCGGAATCTGGATGGATTACAAAATGTGACAGGGGTGGGCGAATGGAAGGCGGGCATCGAGTCCTTCCAGAAGGTCCTGGATTCTGTGCTTACTGATTTTGAGAAACTTCCGGCGCGTGATGCGGCGGAGGCGGTGCGGCGTTTGGTGACGGCCATGACGTCCGTTGAGCCAGTGTTGGCATCAGGCCAGAAAGCCCTCGACCAGGCGTATCTGGAAAAGAATACGGCAAGGCTGGCGCCGCTGATGAAGGAATACGGGGCGCGTACCCGGAGCGAGGCGGTTCAACAGGCGTTGAAATCCATCACTTCCCCTGAGATTACGGTTGAGCCTTATGACGGCCAGCGGGAGGCCACCGATCTCTATGGTCTGATTGAGCGTGCCATGGAGCGGCATCAGGATGAACAGGTTTCACAAGTCGTGTTGTTGTCGGACGGCGGTCATAATGGCCCGCCTGGCGCCGCCGTGATGGCCCGGCTCAAGGAGGAAAAAATCCCCCTTCTGGCGGTGGGCGTAGGGGTTTCGGCGGCGATTCGACCGGACTTTGCCGTCGTGGATTGGTCGTTCCCCCGGATTGCGCGGGCCAACCGTACGGCAATGCTCAAGGCCACGATCCGGACGGTCGGCTCCACCGGTCTGACTTACACGGTGAAACTGAATGTGGATCAGGCGGAGGCCGCCTCGGTGCCGTTGGTAACCGATGGAAAGTTGGAGACCACGGTCAGCTTGTCATTCAAGACGCCGGCGGCCGGGCGGCATGTGTTGCGGTTGGAGGTGCAATCATCCGAGGATAGCGATCCGGCAAACAACGTGGCGCAGTTCGGGCTTGATACGGTGGACCGCGCGCCGGAGATGGTCCTCATCGGCACGACGCCGGATTGGGATACGGCCTATTTCCGTTTGGCGGCGGAACGGGTCGCGGTGAAGCTCAGCGGCGTATTTACCGAAGGCAAGGCGCCCCGACGCGGTTCCGTGGGAGCCGCTGTCCCGGAAGAGGCGGATCACTGGTTCAGAAATCAGGCTGTGATTCTGGCAGGGCGGCGTTTTCAAGGTTTCTCGGATAAAGATGCCGATGCACTCTACCGGTTGGTGGTGGAAAAGGGTGGAACCCTGATGATCATGCCCGAGACGGAGGATGGTTATGTGCAGGCATTGGCCGGCCGGTTTGGATGGAAGCCCGAATCGGGGCGGTTTGTGCGGCCGGCCCTGCGTCTTACTCAGGAGGCCAGTCGGCTGCCCCTGTTCCGGCTGGGAGTCGATGGAGCGCAGTCGGAACGTTTGTTTACCGAGTTGGGGCCTTGTGACAGTGCCGTCAGGGTCCCTGCCCAGAACCGGGTGCTGGTGGCGGCCGGGTCCGGCGAGCCGGTGTGCTCGCTTGGTTTCTACGGGCAGGGGAAAGTCGTGATGTGGGGGATCAAAGGGGTTTCCCGGATGCGGGAATTTGAACATGCGCAACGGGTGGACCGCCTGATGGACTCGCTCATTTCCGAACTGGCAATGCCGGTTTCCATGGCGGGTTCCTCTCCGGCTGCAGCGGTCATCACCAGTCCGGGCATGGAGCAGATTTATCCCGATTTCAATCCGGCCTTCCTGGAAGGTATAGTCGCGGGTGCGGGAGGATCATATCGGACGATCACGGAGGCGGTGAACCCGTTGAAGGATCTGGCGCCGGGCCCATCCCAAATTGTGAAAAAATCCGATGCCTACCGGGTGGGCGGGCATCCGGCCCTGTTTGTGTTGCTGGTGCTGGTGGCCACGCTGCATTGGGCGTTGAGAAAGTTGGCGGGGTTGGTGATATGAAAAAGCGAATACCCAATAACATGCCCGGGGTTCTGACGAAAGCGCTGGTCTCCTTTGCGTTTCAGCGGGCGTTGTGGCGAAGTGCGGCAGGCCTGCTCAAGGGGCTGTTGATGGCCGCTGGTATTTTTGTGGTTACCTGCGCCTTTGACCGGTTGGTGGATGTCCCCGGCTACTGGCGGCTGCCTGCGACGGTGGCGTTTGGCGCGATTCTGGTGGGGACCCTGGCCCTGGTATTGTTCTATCTTTTCCGGCGTGAGAATTACGATGAGGTGGCGCAGACGCTGGATGAATTTCATTCTGAAAAGCGGGGTTACCTGCGTTCCCTTTTGGATTTCGCCCGGCGTGGAGTGCATCAGCATTTTCTGGCCGAGGTCTCCCGGGAACGGGCAGTCGGGTTGTGGGAGGGCCAGAATGTAGGCCGGTTTATTAAAAAGAAAGAAGTGGCCTTCCTTGCCCTCGGGGCGGCGGTTCTGGCGGTCGCGATCATGGCGGTTGCCCAGGTGGAAGCCCTGCGGGCAGGACTGCTGACCCGGCGTTTTCTGACCCCGTTGGGCAACCATATGCGGCCCACCGCCACGTGGATTGAGGTCGATTCGGCCTTGCAGACGTCGGTCAATAGTTCCGACCCCGTGATCCTTCGAGCCCGGTTGCGGGGAAAGCCGGTTACGGCTCCCATGCTATTGGTGCGCCTGAACAAAGCCAGCGGGGCGAAAGGCATCCAGAAAATGCAACTGGAGCCGAAGGGGGTCTGGCAACTGGCGCTGAGCGATGTCCGCGAGAGTTTCGATTACACTGTCTCCCTGGGACAGGCGCGGACCGCTGTGTTCCGGGTGCGGGTGGTTCCGCGACCGACCATTACCGGAGTGAAGGTGGAATATGATTATCCCAAATATACGGGATTGAAGAAGAAAACCGAGACCCTGAGCGGGCGGACGATCACCGCGCTGGAAGGCACCAAGGTCAAACTGGATGCTCAGTGCAACATCCCGCTCCAGAAGGTTACGGCGGTTACCGGGGAGGGGAGTAGTTCCTTTGTGATCAGTCCGAAGGATCCCACCGTGGCGTTCATGCGCCTGTTCGTTTCCCGTAATGACCGGATTGATGTGACGTTGCTGGGCCAGAATGGCCTGGCGAGCCTGGAGGAGGCGCCGTTCAATATCCGTATGCTGGTAGATAGCCCGCCGGCGGTGATCATTACCAGCAAACTTGATGAACGGGCCTACTATGAGAACGAGGTGGTGGAGATCGGCTATCGCGCCCAGGATGATATCGGGATTACGGAAATTTCCCTGCAGGCCGGCCTGATTGAGCAGGCGGCGGATCTGCCGGAATTTGGCGCCCGCCAGACCCAGGGGATTATCAAGGTTCCGGTCTCGACGTTGGCGCCCAACGGTGAAAGCACAGTGAAGCTCAAGGTCGTGGCGCGGGATGGCAAAGGCCAGGCGGGTGCGAGCCGGGAACTGACCCTGCGGGTGGCGGTGAATTCTTATGACCGGCAGTTGCGGCTGATACAGAGCCTGATCACCCCTCATAGAAATGCGGAGCAGCTTCAGTCACTGCGGAGCTTCGGCGGGTCGCTGTCGGTCTTGCGCGAGATGCTGGGGGAGAAGGAAAAGCCCGGCGAAGCCCATGTCCGGCAGGTGACCGCGTTGACGAGTGTTGCCCACAGCATCGCATCAGGATTTGATCACATCAGTCTCAGTAAGGCGCCGACATTGAACGCGGCCACAGAATTGCTGCCGCGCCTGAAGGATATTGGCGGACTGGCCGTGTGTGACAGCGAAATGGCTCTCGTCTCGGATCTTTTGAGTACCCCACTGGCGAAAGCGCTTGCTTCTGACAATCCGAAAGCGGCCCTGGCGGATCTGGAGCCGCTGGCCGCCAATGCCGTGGGGGTCGGGACGCAGATTGTGGCGCGGCTTAACAGTGCCCAGCGGATCTTGCAGACGGAGTTGGCGGGATATTTGACAGAAGGGATCCTCTTTGATGTCAGCCGGGCAACTCCGGCTTCGTGGAAGGATTTGGAATTTATCAGCTCTGAACATGCCCGACTGGAGGAGGTGGAGGCGTTGATGCGGTCGGAAATGACCTCCCTGTTGGGGACGAATATGGCGGAGGGGTTGTATGCGGCGGCGACGAACAAAGAGGCCCGAGCCGGGCTTGAACAGGCGATGGTTTTGCTGCCGACCTTGTCAACGCAACTGGTGATACTGGCGACCGGCTTGGCAGAATCGGATGCGGGGTCGATCCCCTTCGTATCCTGGAACATTGTTGGCGGTCCCAACGGAGACAAGAACCGGATTGGCATCCTGGCTTACAAACTGATGGCGATGACCCGGCAAGAACAGGCTGAGTCGGTCGGATTGTTGCGCGATTCCATAAATTGGCTGAGCCTCTACTCCGGGGCCAACGTCGTCACGGTCGGGGCCACCCCGACGCAAGAGAATAGCTGGCGCCTTTATGCCGCGCTGTCGCGGGCAAGGGGCGATGCCGAAGCGCTCAGGGTGGGCGTCGCGGCGGGATTTTTGGCGCCGGGTGATCCGGAATTTGAGTACTACTGGCTCCGGTTGCGTGAGTCGTGTCTGACCCTCCGGCAACTTGCGTTGAATCCCGATCTGCCGGCGGATCGTAAAGCCGGTTTGGCGCCTCTCCTGGAAACGCTGGCCCCGGCGCTGCATTGGCTGCCGCAGGAACGGGATCCGGCTAAACTGGTGTCCTCGCTACGTACCTGGGAATCCGCACTGCGGGATCGTCTGCAACCATTGATGCCGTCGGCACAGGAATGGCTGAGGCTGGCGGATCAGGCCGTGGCCAACTCCCTGCCGCTTTTGCAGGCGGGTGTGGCGACCTATCGTCAGGATATCAAGGCGGTGATTGGCGCCCAAAGCTACCTGACGACGCTTAAGCCCATGGCCGCCAGGCTCCAAGCGCTCCAGTCGGCGGGTACCGTGGCGGCCAATATTTCAGAACTCGCGCGGTTACACCGGATGGGAGGCAGGACGGATGTCGAACAGGCGGTCCTGGCACAAACACTCCTGACGCGGGCCGCAAACCATTTTATGGAACTGATCATAAAGGACCTGGATATGATGTCCAGTGTGGCCACGGCGCAGGGAATGAAGGGCAAGCAGGGTCAATATGAGGAGTTGGACCGGATTCTTGGCGAGGCGGATCTGGTGCTCAAAGTGATGCCTGATGAGGCCACACGCCGGCGCATTCTGCATGATAACCTGCTGGGGCCGACTTGGGAAAAGGAGTCGGGTTTCATAAAGGGGGCCAGTCAGTTGACGGCGTCGGCGACGAATATAGTGGAAACGCTTTCTTCCATTGCTGGTGACCGTGTTTCGGCGGCGGCCCTGTGGGGCGAGTTATGGTGCCAGAGCCGGTTTATCCTGGATGAGATCGAGGCGGGGCGCGGGCCGCAGGCCCAGGCTCTGGCCCAGAAGGTTCAATCGTTCATGGATCCGCTTAAATCGATTCCCAAGGATGTGCAAGCCCTGCCGGAAATCCTCACCTATATGCGGCAGAATGCCGCCGAGCAAAAGGCGGGTTCCAGATCGGCCCGGGATCTGGCGAGCGTGCTGGCGGAGATGAAACCCCTGGCCCGGCCTGTGTCGCAGGGCATCCAAAATGTGTTTCCGCGGGAAGCCCTGGCTGTGAGCCGGGCGAGGGTGGCCCTGGCTTTTCAACAGGCGGGCGCCCAGACCGTGTTGGATTGGACGGTCTCGGAACTCGAACAGAACCGCCGGATGCGCACGATCCAGCAGCCGCGCCTCAGTTTTGGCGGGGTGGGGATACTCAATGATGATGAGTTTGCCAACCTGAAACTGCCCAAGCATCTTTATCTGGAGCTCAAGCGGGCGAGGGAGCAGGCCATGCCCTCTCTTTTCAAGGATCGCTGTTACCGCTATCTGAATGGCATTTTGGAGGCCGCGCGATGATCTTTCGACAAAAAAGAGAACGACGTTCCCTGCGGTATCGGTTATCCGGGCTTGCGCTGGGTCTTGTCTTCGTGCTCCTGACCGGATCTGTTTTCGCTGTGGATTCCCTGCAGCAGGAGCAGCGGCGAGACATGGTGGATCATGGATTGAAGTTCCTTGTCAGCATCCAGAAGAACGATGGCGCGGTCGGTGATGATCGTCCGCAGGCGGTGACCGCGCTCTTTCTTCTGGCCTGTCTCTCGTCAGGCGCCCAGCCGGGCGATGCGGATTACGGGCCTGCCATGCGGTCGGCTTACATGTGGATTCTGAAGAATAGCGACCAGTCTTTTCTGGGAGGCGACAAGGAGCCGAATGCCGATCACGCTCTTGCGGCGCTGGCCCTGAGCGAAGCCACCGGCATGGCCACGAACGAGCAGGAGAATTTGAAGTTGTATGCCAAAGCGAAGGCCGCGCTCCAGTATTCACTGGAAATGCAGGATCAGGGGGTAGACCCGAAGTTCGGGGGCGGGTGGAGGCCGGATGACCGGACCCGTGTCAATGATCGTGTATTGACGGCCTGGTTCCTGTGCGAACTGCGAAGCAGTCAGCTCCGTTTTGAGAATGTGTCGCAAGGGAGCATGGATCGGGCGACGGAGTTTCTGGCGGCCAGTCAGAAGGGATTGGACGAGCCCAAGGAAGATGAGCGCGGAGGATTTTCGCTAGGGGCGGCGGGTTTGTCCGTAAGGAGTTCGTCCGCAGCAGGCATGCTGGCGTTGGCGCTGGCCAATTCGGATCCGGCGCGAATCGAGCTGGGGCGAAGCTGGCTGGCGCGGCATCCGCCCACCTGGTATGGCCCCCATTTCTATCCCACGCATTTCTTTGCGGTGAGGGGGCTTTACCGTACTCGTGGCGGGGATGGTGGGAAAACGTTTGATGAGTATTTTGCCCGGGTGGTTCGCCTCTTGCGTGAGCGACAGGAGGCGGATGGCCGGTTTCCGTTTCCGCCGGGACATGGCGGCCCGATCGTGGCGATGGGCCCCGGCTACAGCACCGCCCTTGGTATCCTAATCCTGAACGTGGATCGGGGCTACCTGCCTTTGGATCAATAGGCGAAAATTATTCCAGATCGGTCCGCGTCTTGAAGAACTTGTCCTGGATCTTCTCCATGTAGAGATAGATGCCCGGGGTGACGAAGAGGGTAATGACCTGGGCGAAAATCATACCGCCGACGATGACCAGGCCGAGGGGTTTCCGGCTGGAGGCATCGGCCCCGAAGCCCAATGCGATCGGCATGGCGCCCAGAATGGCGCAGAGGCCCGTCATCAAAATAGGGCGGAACCGGACGACGCAGGCGCTGTGGATGGCGTCATAACTGTTCATACCTTCCCGTTTTCGCTGGATGGCAAAATCCACCATTAGAATGCCGTTCTTGGTGATCAGGCCGAGCAGGACAAATACCCCGATGTAGGCATAAAGGGAAAGCTGGCTATTGAAGGCGAAGAGCGTCAGGAAGCCGCCGAAGAGGGCCACCGGCAGGGTGGTGAGAATGGTAAACGGATGGATGTAACTTTCGTACAGCATTCCCAGCACGATGTATTTCAGGAAGATGGCGATCAGCAGCAGGACGCCGAGACTGGCAATGGATTTTTTGAATTCCACGGCGTCCCCGATGAACGAGCCTTGAACGGTGGGGGGGAGCAGGGCAGCGGCCTTGGCTTCAATGGCGGCCGTAATCACGCCCAATGGAACACCGGGAAAGGCGCTGAAGGAAATGGTGGCGGCCTCGTGCTGTTGGGCATGGGGAACATTCTGGGGGCCGGAGTCCTCTGTCCATTTGATGATTGATTTGATGGGAACCAGCGGCCCGTAGGACGAGCGCAGAAAGAGCAGGGCCAGATCGTCGGGAAGGCGCTGATTGGATTTCTGGATTTCAGGGATAACCTGATATTGATCCTGATCGGTGGTGAACTGGGTGACATACCCGCCGGCAAATGAGAGCGCCAGCGCCTGCTCAATGGAGGTGGCCGTGACGCCCAGCGCCGAGGCACGGGACCGGTCGACGGTGACGTTCAGGCGGGGCATTGTGAGTTTGACGCTGTTCTGGGTGTTGAACGGATTCAGGAACGGGATCTTGCGGATTTCCTGCTCCAGGAGAAAGGACGTCTTGTAGACGGTGTCCCGATCCAGGCCTTTCAGCAGGTATCCGTAATCACTACCCTGAGCTGTGGAATCGACACCGGAACTGATCTTCAGGACGGGCATGGCTTTCATGGCGCAGAGTCCATCGGGAATCATCATGGCTTGCATCATCAATTTAAATGATATCTGATCAATGGGGCCGCGTTCACGCGGAGGCTTCAGGCGGACGAAGACGAAGCCCATGCTCTGGTCGGCGCCCGGCGCGAAGCCGGTAACGCTGCCGACGCGGGCGACGGCGGGATCCTGGCGCAACAATCCCATGATTTTGGTCTGATAGGCCTGCATCTGTTCCGTGGAAGACCCTTGCGGCATGATCATGGCGCCGAAGATAAAACTGCTGTCACCTGGCGGCAGAAAATCGCCGGGGATGACGAAATAGAGCACTGCGGCGCCGAAAATACAGGCGACCCAGGCAACCAGGGCCAGCCATTTGTGGCGAAGTTGGAAGTGAAGGGCCCGGGCATATTGCTTGATCATGCCCTGGATAAAGGCGGTAATGCCGCGTTGCAGGGCATTGGGATCCTTTTCGTGATGCAGGATACGGGCACACATCATGGGGGAAAGGGTCAGGGCCAGGATTGTGGAAACAATGATGGCAAAGATGACGGTAATGGCGAATTCACGCAGATTGCGGCCCACGGCACCACTCATGAAGACCAGCGGCAGGAAGACGATGATGAGGGCGGCGCTGGTGGAAAGGACGGTGAAGGAAATTTCCTTCATGCTTTGCAGGGCGGCGGGAATGGGCTTTTTACCCTCTTCCAGGTGGCGGACGGTATTTTCAAGGACGACAATGGCGTCATCCACCAGAAAGCCGACGGCCAGGATGATTCCCATCAAAGACAGGATATCGAGACTGAAGCCCGATGGCAGCATCAACAGGAAAGTGCCCAGCAAGGAAATGGGGAGTACAATGCTGGGAATCACGGTCTCCCGGACACGGCCCAGGAAAAAGAAGATGACCAGCACGACCATCAGGAGCGCGATGCCCACGGTGAGCTGAACATCGTGGAGGGATTCCTTGATGGGTTCCGAGCCGTTATACATGGTCACCATGGTGATGGAGGCGGGGAGTTCGCGACGGGCCTCTTCCAGTGCCAGGGTGACCCGGTTGGCCACGGCGACGGTATTGGCGCCGCTGACACGGGAGAGACGCATGACGACGCATTGATTATGGATGGGTTCCGTGCCGGTGGTATAGCGGATGTTCACGAGGTCGTTCGCAATACTGTCGACGCACTGGGCGACGTCCTTGACCCGGATGGGGGCATTGTTGCGGGTGGTAATGATGATTTCGCCGTATTCCTTGGCGGTACGCAACTGGCCCTGCGGCTCAATCACGAAGGTCCGTTGGGCGCCATTCAGGCTTCCACCGGGAATATTGGCGGTGCCGGCCTTGAGCGCGAGGGCCAGTTCATCCACTCCGATTTGGTAGGCGGCCAGTTTGGCGGGGCTGAATTGAACGCGGACGGCATTTTTGGCGCCGAAGGCCTCCACCTTGGACACGCCGTCGATCATGCTTAATTTCCGGGCGACCACGTGGTTGGCATAATCATACAGTTCGCCGTGGGGCATGAGGTCCGAATAGAGAAGCAGGTAGAAAATCGGGGCATCAGAGGGATTGAATTTCTGGTAGGTGGGGGGACTGGGCAGATCGGTGGGCAGATTGCGGGTGGCCCGGGTGATGGCGGCCTGAACGTCGGGCGCCAGTAAATCGACATTGCGATTCAGACTGAAAGACAGGGTGATGGTAGTTATGCCCTGCTTATTGTCCGAGTACATGGATTCCAGCCCGCTGATCTGGGTGAATTCATTTTCCAGCGGGGTGGCAATGGTGGACGCCATGGTGGCCGGACTGGCGCCGGGGTAGGCCACAGTGACCTGGATGACGGGATAATCCACAGTGGGTAGACTGTTGACAGGGAGTTGCAGGTACGCCCACACCCCGCCCACCACCATCAGCGTGGTGAGCAGAACCGTCATGACGGGACGTCGGATAAATATTTCTGAGAAGATCATAGTAGTCTCACTTTATGCGTTTCAAACTTCACATCTTACGTTTTACATCTCGCGTCTTACTTCTTTTGTGCCCCTTGGGGTGGCAGTTTGGCGACATCCATGACGGTGGCGCCCGGGCGCATCATCACCAGTCCCGTTGTTATGATGTTTTCGCCCTCGCTGACGCCATCGGTGATTTGCAGCATGGTCTTGTGGCGGATACCGGTTTTAACATGGCGGAGTTCCGAGATATTATTTGAACTGACCACATAGAGATAGGCGCCGTCTTTACTGAACTGAACTGCGCTTTCCGGGATGAGAATCGCGTCGGAGATAATGCTTTCAATGATCCGGATGTCGACGAACTGTTTAGCCCAAAGCGTTCGATTAGGATTGGGTACTTCACCGCGCAGCAAAATGGTGCCCGTCATAGGATCGACGGCGTTATCGATAAACGAGAGGGTGGCCGGGTAATGGTTGGTATCGCCGCGAGGGGTGATTTCTACCGGAATGGGGCCCTTTAACAGGGCGGCCCGGATCTGGGAGAAATATTGCTCCGAGAGGGTGCACTCCAGGCGGAGCGGGCTGTTATTCCGGACATTGGTCAGGCGTGAAGCCCCGGCCGCGACCAGGTTCCCGGCATCGACATACCGTTTGGAGCAGATGCCGTCGATGGGGGAAACGAGGGTGCAGCGTGACAGATTGAGCCGGGCCTGATCCAGGGCCGCCTGATCAATGGCCAGTTGTGCTTCGAGGGACGTGACTTTATTGCTGATGGTATCGAACACCTCCTGTGAGATCAGTCGTTTTTCAAGAAGCGGCTGATTGCGGGTGAGTGTGAGGTGGGCGAGATCCAGGGCGGATTTATCGGCGGCGATCATCCCTTCGGCCTGCTGAACCCGCATCTGATAATCCCTCGGATCAATCTGGGCGAGCGGTTGGCCGTTGGTAACCATGGCCCCTTCCTGGAATAACACGCTGATCAGTTGGCCGGAAACCTGGGGAACGATATCGGCGCTCTCTTTGTCCTGGGTATTACCGTAAGTGGTGATGACGACCGGGGTATCCATCTTGATTGCCGGCGTTATCGTAACCATGACCGGGGGCGCAGAGGGGGGGGGGCCTGCCTGTTTATTGCCACAGGCGCTGGTGAGCAGCGCGAGAGCCGTGAGGGTGAGGAGTGCGGGGGTCAAGCGTGTGATGTTATTCATGTTATGTTTCCTTCGGATAAAGATGAAAGCTTAAGCGTGGAGCGTTACGATTTTTATGGATTCCCCTTCAAACTGTTTTGTGCCTGCAGGGAGCCGCCTTTTTCGATGATGCCTGTGGCATGCGCCAGATTAGCCAGCGCCGTGAAGACATCCTGGCGGGCCACGATTTGCTGGCGCCGGACCTGGGCGAGTTGGGATTCGGCATTCAGGACATCGAGGATGCTCTTGACGCCAGCCTTATAGCTTTCCAAGGCCATTTGCCAGGCGGCCGTGGCGCTGTTGAGAGCGGAGAGGCTGAAGGCATACATGCGCAGGGAGGTTTCGTAATTATGGAATCGCGCCCAGATTTCGGCGCTGGCTCCCAGTTCAGCCTGCTTGAGTTGGGCGCGGGTGGCCTCGGCCTGTGCTTCCGCCGTGCGAATGGTACTCAGGGTTTGGAAGCCGTCAAAGATATTCCATTTGACGCTGATGCCGCCAATGTAGCTCCATTCATCCGCCGCCGAGGCGCGGTTGCTCAGGCCGTAGAGTTCGTAGTAGTTGCGGTTGATCGAACCATTGAGATACAGCGAAGGCCAGCGTGAGGCGGTAGCCACCTTGATGGCGGCTTCCCGGGCGGACAGGGAGGCCCGCAATGCGGCGAGGTCGGGACGGCGGGCCAGCGCCGCGTCGGTAAAGCGTCGCATTTCGACTTCGGAAAGAGAGGCGGGCAGGTTGGTTGAAGGGGTCGCGATCTGGAGCAGGGTATCGGCGGGGAGGTTGACGGCTTGCGCCAGACTGCCCCAGGTGATTTTCAGCAGCCCCTGGGCGCTGGCGAGGGTGAAGAGCGCCTGATCATAAAGGGTCTGGGCCTGAAGCACTTCCAGGTCCACGCCGACTCCGGCCTTGCGGCGTTCCGTCGCCGCTTCCAGAATGACCTTTGTGTCGGCGGCATTGGTCGCTGCTGATTCCACGCCGGCCTGCGCGGTGATTACCTGATAGTAGGCCAGTTCCGCCGAGAGCAGGGTGTCCTGAATGGCTTGGTTGAAAGCGAAGTTACTGGCATATACGGTTTGAAGCGCCTGTTCAATGGCGGCACTGCGCCCGCCGCCGAAGTTGACCACAAGGTAACTCAATTGCAGGCCGGGGCCGTAGTACAGATTGTTCTGGTCATAGCTTTCAGGGTGATCGGAAGTGGTGGTTCGTGTCATTCCCGCATTGGCCGTGATACTGGGCATGAAATAGCCCTGAGCGTAACGCACCTGCTCCGAGGCGGCGCGGGCTTCGTGCCAGGCTTTGCTGGTTGCGGCATTATTATGGAGGGCGAGATCCGCGATATCGGATAGTGTCAGAGGTTTGGAAAGATCGGCAGGGGTTGCGGCGCGAACGGCCTCCCAGACTTTGTCCTGTTTTTGGGCATCGGACGGGGTGGACCACAACGCGGTTTGAGACGCGGGAGGGGGCGCTTGGACGCAACCGGTTATCAAGGCCGCCAGCAAGGTGGCGGCGAGAAGCTGTAAGGTAGGGCTTTTCATGATTTTGAACCTGATGTTTTTGAATTAGAGGCTTTTACAATCGTGTCTACAACATTACGGACATAGTCGTCAGGCGAGGCGGGCTTGTAATCAAACAAGGTCTCGCACCAGGCATAGTGCGAAAGGGCCCCGAGAAAGGCCTGGGCTTGAATTTCGGGAGATTTCATCGCCATGCGTCCGGCTTTGATTTCCAATTTGAAATACTTGCACAGCGCTTCCATCTTTTCAATGGGCGGCGGGCGTTGCCCGGGATGATGATGCTTGGGGATGGTGATTCCGCTGGAGGTGATCATCATGAGGCGTGGCAGAATCAGGCGGAGGTGGCTGAGGAGCTGGGCGCCCGCGGTTTCCAGAGTGGCGCGAATATCCTGTTTTCCGGCCGCCCCGAGCAGGCAATCCTCCCAGGATTGTTCATTCCCCTCCACGTCCATGGCGGCGAGGAAAAGGTTACATTTGCTTTTGTAATGCTTGAACAGGGTGCCTTCCGATACCCCTGCCGCCTTGGCAATGAGAGCGGTGCTGGCCTTGTAGCCATGGGTCATGAAGACCTTGCGGGCCGCTTCAAGAATGACATCAGGTTGTATGGATACTGGTCTCGCCATTTGAAAATACCACCTCTTTAAAAAGTAAGCACTCACTCATTAATGGATTCTGCAGGTAATGTCAAAAAGAATTAATTATCTGCTGGAATCGGTTCTGGCACGAAATTTCCCTCAAAGACGCTAAACATTCTTTGTGCTGAAAATCAGCCCAAACAGGCAAAAGGAATGCCCAGGATCTGTTCGGTATAGAGCCGCGGTCGTTCATCGTTATTGATTACGATACCAAACGCGCATTTAAAATCGGCAACGAAATGGGTGAGGGTTTGCAACTCCTGTGCTCGTATGGTTTGAGAATGTTTGATTTCAACGGGAATTAAGCCGAAGTCCCCTTCCAGGACGAGATCAACTTCCCCACCCGCAGCCGTCCGGTAGTGGGAGGCTTCGAAGGCGATGCCCCGTCCGTTCAAGCCACGCAGGAGTTCTTCGATGACCATTCCTTCCCAGGATCTTCCCATGGCGGGATGACTCAGAAGTGCATCAAGATCAGGGATTCGCAGGAGATGATGGAGCAGGCCGGTGTCGCGAAGATAACCTTTGGGATGTTTGACGGCGCGCTTGAGGGGGTTTCCTGCATGAGCGGGGAGACGGCGCCAGACAAATGTGCCGTGGGCGATTTCCACGTAATCCCTGGCCGTCGGTTGCGAGACGGCCAGCGTCCGGGCCACATCGGAGTAGTTCATAATCGTGCCTGACAGGTTTCCGAGCATATGCAGAAATTGGCGGAAGCGATCGTGGTCAAGCCCGGGGAACAGCCGGGCAACATCCCTATGCAGGTACGTTTGCACGTAGTTCTCGCACCAAGTCTTGCGGAAACGAGGACTGGTCTTCAACCAGGGTTCCGGGTAGCCGCCCTGCATCCAGTACTGATGGATTTCTGTAAGGGTTGAGCAGGGGCTCAGCGCATTTACCAGATCAATGACAGATACTTTTCCCGATTGGAGAGCATCGAAGAACACGGAATCGAAGGTCTGGCGCGTTTCGGCGAAGGAGAAGGGGGCCATTTCCACGATGGCAATGCGTCCGGCCAGCGATTCCGAGACTGACTTCAAAAGTTCAGGCGAACTCGATCCCGTAATAACAAAGCGACCGGTTTCCGTGCGGTGATCATCTATCGCCACACGTAGAGCCGCAAAAAGCGCAGGCAAAAGCTGGGACTCGTCGATGGCAATGTGCCGAGGATTCAATCGTAGGAAAAGGTCCGGGTCGCGGGAAACAACCTCAAAATCGTTCTGTCGCTCCAGATCGAACCGATGCCAACTGGCCCCCAAGGTTCCCAGCAAGGTGGTTTTTCCGCATTGACGGGGACCCAGAATGACCACACAGGGAAATTCGGCGAGATATCCTTCAATTAGGGCTTCGTAGAGTCGTTTCATGGCATGTAAAATAAAACATGATGTTTCAAAATGCAATGCATAAATTTAGCAAACACGCAGCCATGCTTATGCCTTTGAGATTCTGGCTTCTATCTTCCTCCCCCCGCTGTCATACTCCGTTCATGTCAGCCGAACAAAAAATTGAAATGTATACGGATGGGGCCTGTTCACCGAACCCGGGCCGGGGCGGGTATGGGGTGATTATTGTTCAAAACGAACGGCGGCAGGAGCTATCCGGCGGCTTTAGCAAAACGACCAACAACCGGATGGAGATTCTGGCGGCCATTGAAGGCTTGAAAAAGGTGATGACGGAGCAGACATCGGGGCTCGATATCACCGTTTTCAGCGATTCCCGTTATTTGGTGGACATGTTTAATGGCGGACATGCCAAACGATGGCGCTCAAAGGGCTGGATGAGGGGCCCGAAAGACCGGGCGAAAAACGAAGATTTATGGGGACGTATCCTGGATCTTGCGGCACAGCATGACGTCAGATTCGTGTGGGTAAAAAGTCATAATGAACATCCAGAGAATGAACGGTGCGACCAGTTGGCGGTCGAAGCGCGACAGCAGGATACCCTTCCGGTTGATGAGGGGTATGAAAGAGAGTATTCAGGAGTCAGGATCCAGGATTCAGAAGAACAGCAGTTGACCTTGTTATGATCTCCTCCCTGAATATCCCTATCCTGAATTCTGAATCCTGTCTCCTGACTCCTGTCCTGATCCTCGCTCCCATCCGTGGAGTCACCGATGTTGTCTATCGGGATGCTTTTGCCCGTTGTTTTGGTGGCTTTGATGGCGCGGTAGCTCCGTTTTTGCAACTACGTCAGGGGCATTCTCTGCGGCCTGCGGAATTGGGTCAGGTGGCGCCGGAGAATAATCGCGCGCTGCGAACCTTTCCGCAGGTGTTGACGCATCACCCGCCGACCTTCGCCGCGGCATTGCGTGAGTTAAGGGCGGCTGGTCATGAAGAGGTGAATTGGAACCTGGGCTGTCCTTATCCGACGGTCGCGGGGCGCGGGCGTGGGGCGGGGTTGCTGCCGGATGCGAAACGGATTGAGTCTATTCTGGATGAAGTGACGAGGGATGCACCGGTCCAGCTTTCCGTGAAGATGCGGTTGGGATATCACGATCCCGATGAGTTTAAGGCGGTGATCGAGGTGCTCAATCGTTATCCCCTGAAGGAAGTGGTCCTGCATGCGCGTACGGCGGATCAGATGTATGACGGCGCGGTGGATGTTGCCCGGGCCCAACAGGCGTTGGAGCTGTGTCGGCATCCGTTTATCTATAATGGGAACGTCACGACGTTGGCGGGATTGAGTGTGATCGGTCAGCAACTTCCCGGGGTTGCGGCGTGGATGGTGGGCCGCGGCGCGCTGAGAAATCCTTTTTTACCCGCGCAGCTAAAAGGCGAATCCCTGCCGCCGCCAGAGGTCCGCCGCGAACGGCTCCTTAAGTTTCACAACCATTTATTTGAAGGCTACGGCCAGTGGCTAAGTGGGGACCAGCACCGGATGGACAAGATGCTGGCGCAGTGGGAATATCTGGCGCATGTGTTTGCGGATCCCCAGTCAGTTTTTTCTCGCCTTCGACATGGTCATTCCCGAAATTACAAGACGACTATAGAGTGGGTTTTTAGACAGGATTTGAAACTGGAGTTATGATGGAATTCCATGATGACATAAAACAGAGGATTAACAGATGATGAAGAGCAATTCCTTCTTCACAATGTGAATCAGTGCCAGTTTATTTCGGTCCATGATCGTGTCTCCTTACCGCATTTTCGAAAGCAGGCGACGGGCTAAAAGGAAATCAAGGCGGGCAAGAACAAAGTGGGAGAGGCGCTCGAGTAGTTTTTCCCAGTAACCCCGGGCTTGCCCCCAGGTTGTGGGATTGATGTTCTGGCAATGGGGTAGATAATCGCGGAAAATTTCATGCGCTTCCTGGGCCAGGTGCCCGTCGTTGATCCTGACGAGTAATTCGTAATTGATATTCAGGCTCCGGGTATCCAGGTTTGCGGAACCGACATAGACAACATTATCTGCAATGATCAGTTTCGTGTGCAGGATTTGCGCATGGTATTCATGAATGTTCACCCCTGCTTTGAGGAGGCTGCGGTAGAGGGCGCGTCCGGCATAGCGGGCCATGGCGACATCCGTTTTGCCGGCGGTAATGATCTTTACGTCCCGCCCCTGGCGCGCAGCCCGGATCAGGATTTTGCGAATCCGACGGGTAGGCAGGAAGTAGGCGGAGATGATCCGGATGCAATGGGCGTGCTGGAGATCCCGCAGTAACGTGATTTTGATGTTGCTGTCAATTCCCCCGGGGCCGCTGGCCAGAAGTGAGGGAATGGGTTTTTGATTATTGCGGGTCAGAAAACGAGGGCGTCGTAAACGCAGGCGGGGGAGTCGCCGATGCCGGAATTGGGCGACGCTGAACATCCGATCAAATGAATCGGACAGTTCGCGCACGACGGGCCCGCTCAGGCTCAGACCCAGATCCCGCCAACCGTGAGTGATCCCGTCCCCGGTCTCGGTGGCGGAAATGTTAAAACCGCTGACGAAGGCGATTTTGTTATCGCAGACGAGAAGTTTCCGGTGATCTCGGAAGGCAATGCGGCTGAGGGCGAGAGGATTGAAGAAGGCCATTTCGCCACCGGCGGTGATCACGGCATCCCAATAGTTGGAGGGCAGATCCATGGAGCCGAAGGCATCCAGTAACACCCGGACTTTTACGCCCCGTCGCCGGGCCGTCAGGAGCGCATCATGAATATCGTCTCCCGGATAGCCGGAATCAAAGATGTAGGTTTCCAGCCGGACGCACTCTCTGGCTTTTCCAATTTCCGTCAGGAGTGCACGATAGAAGGCATTGCCCGTCTGATACCACTGGTGGGGGAAATTCATGTCGCAAGCATCTGACTGAGGGTCAGCAGGAAATCCCGGTTATCAGCGCTGAGATATCGCATTTGTCCGCCCATGCGGTTGAAGGTTTTGCAGTAGCGCAGATAGTAGGCGGGATTGTCCTTGGGAGGTTCTCCGTTTTTCTGCCAGTCCCAGGTGGATTCAGCAAGATCAACCACGACAATGAAGTGCTGATTAATCGGCTGGCCCGACTGCAAGGCCAGATTTTGGGACATGGACAACGCCTTCTCGAAGATCATGGGGGACATAACCGCGGATCCGACGGAGAGATAAACCCCGCCTTGTAATTGGCTGATGGACTGGGTGAAGGCCATGAAATCCCGCAGGGCCGAACGCCCGATGGCCGCCCCGTGATTCATGGGGTGGTTGTAGATGATGTCGTGTCCGATCATGGGATGGCCGGTAAAGGGGATTTTCAGGCGATAGGCGGCGGCTTGGGCGCTGTAGGCTTTGAAAGGGTGGGCTATTGCCGTGTATCCCGGCTTTAATTTGAATTTCCGAATGGCCCCCAGCAAATCTGCCGCCGCCGCCATCCGGTCTTCGCTCACATCTGATCCCCGAATTTCCTGGAGCAGGGTTTCTTCTGAGGGAATGGTCAATCCTTCTTGTTCGATCAGCTTGCCGACCGACTCGCCATAGCCCAGCCCTTCATATGTCCCGATAATGATGGCGAGGTTGATGTAGAAGCCGGTCTCCTGCCAGATGCCGAACTCCCCGCGGGCCACGTTGGCCTGGACGTCCTCACTGCTCTGGCCAAGGTAGGCGAATTCCCAGTCGTGGATGATGCCGGCGCCATTGGTTGCCAGGTGAGTAATCCAACCTTGTTCCATCAGCCTGATGAGAACGGGGGCCAATCCATTCTTAATGGTGTGGGCGCCGAAAGCCATGATGACCGGTTTACCGGCCTGACGGGCCGTCTGGATTCTCACCACCGTTTCCTGCATGTGTTTTTGGGCGGGTGCGTTCAGCGGGGCCGGAACCTGGTCCGGTTCAACATGATCCTTTTCAATGGCCAGTTTGTTGGGCCGCTGTGCCAGTGACTTGATGATCAGTTTGCTGCGATCAAATTGCGGATAAGGCATCGAGAAAGTCTCCTGAGCTGGATCTATGCAAGCGTGTTTAAGATGGCTTTGATTGAGACTTGGGCTCCGCAAATGACGGTGTCGGAGGCGCCGTAATAGAGGGTGACGGTGTCGCTATCGACAAGTTGACCGTTGGTGAAGACGACGTTGCCGAAGAATCCTGTTTTCTCATACTCCGCGATCGGTTCCATGATAGGCGCCTTGCCTCGTGCGATGACACGGGAGGGATCCTTGAGATCCAGCAGCATGGCGCCCAGGCAATAGCGTGACGCTTTGTCGGCCCCGTGATAAATCACCAGCCAGCCCCGGTCGGTTTTGATGGGGGCAGCTCCACCGCCGATCCGTTCGCTGTCCCACATGCCGGGGCGGGTATGGGCAATGCAGCGATGTTTACCCCAATGTTCAAGATCGGGTGACTCCGCCAGCCAGATATAGTTGCCGCCCAGTCCCAAACTGCTGGGGCGGTGCAGGGTATAATACGTGCCGCCAATGGGTTCTTCGAAAAGCGCACAATCTTTATTGTGTGGGGGGATTATCATGCCGTGGTGGGTGAAAGTACGCCAGTCCGTGGTGCTTCGCAACCCAACGCCGACCCCGTGCGGGGAAACCTGGGTGTAGGTCAGGTAATAGGTCTTGCCGATTTGGGCCACACGACAGTCTTCAATACCGTACGACTCATAGTCTCCGTGACCGAAAATGGGGGGATAAGATTGGTCTTCGGTGAAGTGGATACCGTCGGTGCTTGAGACCAGGCGGAGATGTGAGAGGGTGGTTAGGTAAGATTGCCCATCATAGGAGATTACCCGAGGATCATCCCGGTTGAGTTTTGGGTCGGCATTGTCGAATTCCAGAAGTTTTATTTTTCCGGTCCCGTCAAAAATCGGGAACGAAGTTTTGCCGGGCTTCTGCACAGGACGTTCCGCCACGCGCAGGAGAAGCCAGGTCCGGTTGTTAAAGCGGAACACGCCGGGATTCAAAAGGCAGGTGATTTCAAAGCGTGCATCACTGGGAGGGAGGTCGGATGGACGCAAGAGGGGATTCTGGGTGAACCGTTGAACGATGTCGGCCATGGAAAATGCTCCTAGTGAATGATGTGATATCGAATGTTTTTTGAAAATATGAAAAGCAAAAGACGATCACAAGTTATTTATCGTTGCCCGGGGTGCATCCATGGCATCCATAATTTGAATATCGATAAACAACTTGTGGCAGGTAATTTCAGCGGGTAAAGTGCGGAGCCTTTAGGGCATGAAAGTGGGAGCGTATGAACAGAATTAATATTGGCATCGTCGGGTTATCGTTCGGGAAATACATTATTGAGAATGAACTTCTGGCCGGGGGCGGCGTGCCGTATTTCAAGCTGGCCGGGGTCTGCGCACTTGAGCGGGAGCAATGTGCGGCCGCAGCGGCCAAATATGGCGTGAAAGCGTACTATGATTTGGATTCATTAATTTCGGATCCTGAGATTCCGGTGATTGGCCTGTTTACCGGTCCGGTAGGCCGGGCGGCCTTGATCCAGCGGATTATCGAGGCGGGTAAGGACGTAATGACGACCAAGCCGTTTGAGCTGGATGCCGACGCGGCCCTGGCGGTTTTGCAACGCGCGAAAGAACTGAAACGGGTGGTCCACCTGAACTCCCCGTCTGCGGTGGTGTCGGATGATCTCCGTCAGATTGAGAGCTGGCTGGCCGAATATCCTTTGGGCCGGCCCATTGCCGCCCACTTTCAAACATGGGTGAGCTATCGGGAAAAAGCGGATGGATCCTGGTATGACAATCCGGACCAATGCCCGGTGGCGCCGTTGTTCCGGTTGGGAATCTATGCCCTGAATGACATCGTCTGTTATTTCGGTGAGCCCGAGAGTGTCCAGGTCACCCAGTCCCGGATCTTCACCGGGCGGCCAACCGCAGACAGTGGCGTCTTGACCATCCGGTTCAAAAGTGGGGCAATCGCGACCATCTTTGCCTCATTCTGTGTCGGCGGGGATATCCCTTACGGGGATGCGCTGACGATGAATTTTGAAAATGGAACGATTTATCGGGGAGTAGGGCCAAGAACCAATCATCAGGAGTGCATGCTGAAACTGATTACCGGCGGTTCCCCATCCCCCGTGGTCCGGGAGGTAGCCATTCCTGCCGGAAACCGGAGCGGGAGTTATCAATGGGCTGTCTTTCATCGTGCGATCCATGGCGAGATCCCGGAGACCGTCGTCGAACCCAGCCATGTGGCGGCGGCCATTCGCATCATCCGGGCCATGTCGCTTGCACAGTACAGTGGGCGCACCGAGCAGGTGTGAAAGGGTTGGGTTCTTCTTGTCCCGGTACTGCCATTATGAAAGCATTACCCCGTGAAATCTTTAATAAGCCCCCGTTTGACCCGTCTGCGTAAGACGGTCATGGATCAAAGCGGTTCCTGGAATCCGGACACCAGTCCCGTTCTCGCCGACATGGCTCTCGGGCGGGCGGCGAGGCTGGGCCAGTCCCGGGTGCAACGCCGGGCGGCCTTTCTGGTAGAGCTGGTGAATATTGCGCCAGTTCGAGTGGGGCCCGACTGGCGTCTGGCGGGAGAACACCTTCGCCCACTGCAACCCAGGGCACTGGGTGATCTTGCTCCGGTTGAGATCTCGGCGATAAAGAGACAATTTGGCCTGGACGATGAGGCTTTTGAAAGATTAAAGCGGACCGTCAAGGACTGGCATGGAGCGGGAGACATTTCCCCCTATGGAGTTCATACTGTCGAGGTGGGTGAGGTATCAGCAGATTCGTCCCGGGGCCGTGGGGTCTGGTCTACGCGTGACCATGAAAGCAAGGTTTACTGGAGTGGCGGTTGGGTTGAAAACCACAGCATCCGTGATTTCGCCAAGGTCCTCCGTATTGGATTTGCCGGGATCCGCTCCGAAGTGGAGACGTGTTTGTCGGACTCCGAACTGACTGATTCCGATTATCCTCAAAAGGAGAATTTCTGGCGCGCCGCATTGTCTATATGTGAGGCCGGGATTCGGTTAGGACAGCGGTATGCCGAGGAGGCACGCCGATTGGCGGCAACCGCTCAGGACGAAGACCGGGTGCGCCTCTTGGCCATCGCGGAGAGTTGCGAACGCGTCCCTGCCCGGGGTGCCCGGACCTTTGCTGAAGCGGTGCAAAGCTTGTGGTTCAGCCATATCCTGACCTGTGGTGAAGACGGTATCAACGCCAACTCCATCGGGCGCCTCGATCAGATTCTTTATCCCTATTATGCGGCCGATCTGGCCGCCGGGCGTCTTACCCGTGATGCCGCCCGCGAATGGATGGAAGAATTGGCCTGCAAACTGTATCTGGATTACGATGTCCAGGCGATTACGTTGGGCGGAGTGGATCAGGCCGGCCGTTGCGCGGTGAATGACCTTAGTTATCTGGTTTTGGAAGCGACCCGGAACGTGGATTTCATCCGCGATGTGTCGATTCGCATTAATCGTGAGACACCGGAGAAATTCCTATCCCTGGCGGCGGATTTGATTATCGCCGGCGGCGGCATTCCATTCCTGTTCAATGATGAGTGTTTTCTGCCGGCGCTCACCGGGCACGGCATTCCCCTCTCGGATGCATGGGATTACGCGCCCATTGGTTGTATTGAATTGACCATTCCCGGCAAGGCCAATCCGCACGCCGTATCCGGCTGGTTCAATGCGTCCAAATGCCTGGAGCTGGCATTGTTCGACGGTCGCGATCCGCGAACGGGAGAACAGTTTGGTCCTACCACCGGCACGTTGGCGTCATTCACTGATTTTGAAGCGTTGTGGCGCGCTTACACGATTCAGGTCGAATTCCTCGCCCGCCGCATGGTTTACCACTGCAATCGTGGCGAGTTGATGCAACGGGAACGCGGGCCGCTGCCCTGCTGGAGTTTGCTTACCGATGCCTGTATTGAGCGCGGACGCGATATCACCAACGGCGGCGCGCTTTACAATTTTCATTCGATCTGTCTCCTGGGCACCGCCAACACGGCGGATTCCCTGATAGCAGTAAAGAAATTAATATTTGAGGAAAAGCGGGTTTCTGCGGATGCACTTCTGAGCGCACTGCGGAACAATTTCGAGGGCCACGAGGAGTTACGCCAGCAATTACTCAAGCAGGCGCCTAAATATGGTAATGACATTCCTGAGGTTGATGACTTGGCCTCTCGGGTCGACAACCATTTCATCGATCTGATGGATACGATGCGTAGTCCTCTGGGAGGCCGTTATCATGTCCACCTCTTTTCATTCCTCTGCAATATCCATTTCGGAAAGTCGTTGGGTGCCACGCCGGACGGACGTCTGGCAGGTGAGCCCATCGCCTATTCCCTCTCCGCCCAGCAGGGCCGGGATGAACAGGGTGTCACGGCCATGCTCAACACGTTGGCCTGTTTGCCGCATTGCCGGGCCGCCGGTGCTTCGGCAGCCATCATCGAGCTCGATCCCAAGTTGGTGGAGGGTGAGACCGGCCGCCAACGTCTGGTGGCATTGATTCGCGCGGCTGTCACCATGGGGGTGGGTCAGTTGCAATGGAATGTGGTTACGACGGAACGCCTGCGCCAAGCCCAGCAGGATCCGGAACGTTATGGGAACATCCCCGTCCGGGTTGCCGGGTTTTCACAAACGTTCAAACTTGTGGAACCCGAGTTGCAGGAACACATCATTGCCCGGACCAAGCATTGCCGGTGAGGAATAGGGTGCCGCTCCGCCAACGTCTCATCATTCGCCACCGGCGGCATCAGGGGGATGATAGACACTTGTGAAATTAACAACCTCCCACTTCTGTATGTCATATCGGTCCGGGGGAACCGTCTTTCCTGAGTTCCGAAATGGGACACCCAATCAATGCACCAGATTGTAAACCTGTTGCTGTTCATCATCCATTTGTAGGGGAATCTGGTGTAATCGTGGGTCTGAGGGCAGTCTAAAACTGATTT
>Ga0118677_10001337_pt1 | contig 52617 bp, 39 predicted proteins | sample AliMusrvi5mmetaG_FD_86154 | JGI IMG/M metagenome (GOLD analysis project Ga0118677, IMG submission 86154) | reverse complement strand
GCACTACATTTTCTGATTTCAGCAACCAACCCCTGATTTTATTGACTATTTTTATTTTTCGAGGGCAAATATGCTTGAATTTTAAAGTAACAAAACGATGTTCTGTCAAAAATGGGCTAAAGAGGGTGGGAAAGCCGTTATTGAAACCGTGGCAGCAATGAAAGAGATTGCCACCAAGATCAGTATTATCGAAGAGATATCCCGTCAGACGAACCTGCTGGCACTAAATGCCGCCATTGAAGCAGCCCGTGCCGGTGAACATGGCAAGGGCTTTGCTGTTGTTGCCTCAGAAGTTCGCAAACTTGCAGAACGAAGTCAATCTGCTGCCGGCGAAATATCCGGACTATCCACACGCAGCGTAGCAATTGCCGAACAAGCCGGAAACATGCTGGTAAAAATGGTACCGGATATACAGAGGACTGCCGAACTCGTACAGGAAATCACCGCCTCAAGCAAAGAACAGGACACCGGAGCTGAGCAGATCAACAAGGCGATCCAGCAGCTTGACCAGGTTATTCAGCAGAACGCAAGTGCCTCCGAGGAAATGGCATCAACGTCTGAAGAACTCTCCAGTCAGGCAGAGCAACTTCAAAGTGCCATCAGCTTCTTTGATATCGGCAATCAAGGGAGGAGGCAACCGGATGCCGTTACACGGAAGTCAACGCACAAAATCCAGATTGCACATGCTCGATCAAATCTGAAGACAACTTCCAGCAATCGACTACCCACCGGAGGAGTTAATCTTCAGCTGGGAAACACAGGTCCGGATAAAATGGACGACGAGTTTGAAAAATATTAGGCAACTGCTCTGCGACGAGGTTGGCTCAGAATAGTCAGGTTCCGCAATAAATTCATAAGTATCTTGGGCCTGCACATTCGTTCTTTCGAGCCTTGCTAATCGACCCTTCGTCCATGCAGAACTGACCAGTGCCGGATTGAGCCGGGCATATTGCTGCCAATTCCACCCAGGGCCAGTGCCGCGATAAGAAGCGGCAGCGTCAGTTCCGGCCTGATTTGCTCATATTCAATGACTTTCGAACGCGCTCTTTACCGGGTGGAAATAGGGGATGCCGTCGTTATATTCCTTCCCGTACCGGGCCATGAATCCCTGCACCTTGTCGGAAAGCAGGTAGTCGGACAGCGCCCGCGCTCCCTTCACATTGGCATCGGGAAACCTTTCGGTGGAGGCTTCCATGGCGATGTAGGGGCGTCGCATGACCGGATCCCGGTCCACCATGATCTTCAGTTTATGCGACCCCAGTTTGCCGGTGGTCACCGGCAGGCGCCCGATGATTATGTAGGCGTTGTGTCTCTCCACGAAACCCAGCAGGTCATCGTGGTCGATGCTCTCGTCCTTGATCACCCACTTACCGGTCCGTTCTACCTCCGCCTTTTTCCAGAGACTGTTCCCCAGTTCCCTGGAGCCGATTCCCTTTAAGTCGACGTAATTGGATTCCGTCTCGGCGATCCTCTTCAGGGCGGCAGCGCCGTCCTTGTACCCGGCGATCCTGGCCGGATCCGATGCGGGACCGATTATTATGAGGTCGTTTTTTGCCCAGGGGCGCATGTTGACCGCATACCCGTCGGCTACCAGATCCGTGGTGATGTCTCCGGAGTGCATGGTGAGAAAATCGACCTTACCCTGGCGCATTGCATCTGCCAGGCCCGGTCGCGGGCCTTCGGCCACCACCCGCACCTTGTAGCCGGTGTCGGCTTCGAACATCTTAGATATTTCCGCGAACAATTCAGTAGTAATTGACATGCCGCCAATGATCGCGGCCCGCACCACCTTGTTCTCTTTTGGCATAGTTTTGTCCGGCGCCTCGGCAGCGAACAGCTGGCAGGCGGTCAGTATGGAGCAGAAAAAAATGCAGAAACGAAACATGAAAGATCTCCTTGATTGATTGTGGTTTGGATCATCTCTTCAGTGCAATGTCGAGAGCGGAGCCCCCCGCGGCATCGGTCCGGGTCGAGACGATCATGTCACCGAAATAAGACAGTCTGCCGTTGTACGACGTGTCAACGGCTTTCGTCAGGGTACCTTGCTGATCCATGGCAAGCATGAATGCAGCGGGCAGAGTCAAGCCGGCGTTGCTGTTCAGATAGGAGGAAAAGCTGACGGAGCCGGTCGTGTCCACGCCAAGAGTTCCGTACGCCCAGAGGGGGGCTGTCCCGCTGGTGAGGGTGTGCAGACTGTAGGAGCCGGCCAGGGAGGTCAGGGCATAGTCTGACGAGGTAAGCGCAATGGACGGCGGGTGAATCATCTGCATGACCCTGAGCACAAAGGTGCCGCTCGCGTCGGTCATGGCGCCGACTACCGTCATCTTATCCGCGGACATGACCCCGTGACTCATCACCGCGGCCGGCTGGGGCAGAACGCCATTCGCCGTTTCAGTAACAATACCGTCCGGTGTGATGGCCAGGGATGCCACCTTGCTCCCCGTTCCCGGCAGTTGGCGCGATGTCGGCGCGCTGATGGACGAATAGGTAACGGCCTGGTCCTGTCCCACCTGGCCGCCGGCATATTCCCATTCCTGATTTGTACCGCTTGAAAGCTGGTGGTAGACAAAGGTGAGCGGACCGGCCCCCTGCTTTCCCGTCCCCTTGATGTCGCTGCTGCTGAAGACGATCCCATCGACCTGCTTCTGTAAAATCATGATCTGCCGCGACGCAGCGGTGGTGGCGGTACCCACCAGCGTATCCTTGAACTGGTTGGCGGACAGCTCTCCGTGAAACCCTGTTGCCGTGCCGGCCTGGAACACGGTCCCGTCCGGCAGGATGGTCATGGCAGTGAAAAGTCCTGTCGGGGCACTGCTGTTACCTGAGTTGTCGAGAAAGGTCAGGATGCTGATATTCCCGGCTCCGTCGATGGCGGCAGTGCCGCGCATCCATCCGGCCCCGGCCCCGCTGACCAGTACATTGAACCGCCAGGCGCCCAAGAGGTCGGACTGTTTGAACGCCCCGGGTGGGGAGGGGGCGATGGCCACCTGGTCCGACAACGGGCTTTTGCCGTTGATACTGTCCGCGGTGATGGCGAAATAATAGGTGACATCATTGGTCAGCCCGGTCACGATGGTGGAGGTGGAAGCACTGTTTATTTCGAGGACCCTGGCGGCCGTGGCGATGGTGACCCCCGGCGATGCGCCATAGTAAACGGTATAGCCTGCCGCACCGGGACTCTCTGTCCAACTGAGGGAGACCTGGCCGTTTCCGGTCATTGCCGCAAGAGCGGCCGGCTTGGCCGGAATACCGGGGTTGTACCGCCACGGGGCGCTGTCACCGCAACCACCCGTTAACAGGCAGAGGAACATTACCCCGGCCAATAATACCCGATTCCAGTGCCTATGGTTCATGAAAACACTCCCTGAAACTCTGCTGTTGACATTTCGTAGCCGCATCATAGACGAAACTCCACGCCACCGTAGATAAACCTGCCCGCCTGCGGCAAGCCGTAACTCGACTCATAGTTCTCATCGAACAGGTTGCTGGCGCCGACATACATGGTTACCCTGTTGTTCAGGAGCCTTTGGCTCAGCTTGAGATTCACGATGGTATAGTCGTTGAGCTTTGCCTTCTGTACGATGGCAACGTTGTTCTTTGTGTAGAAATACTGGTTACCCACGTACAGGAACGACAGATAGGGGGAGAAGCCGTTCTCGAAGTCGTACTTTCCTTCCAGAGTCACCTTGTCCCCCGGGGTGTATTGCTGCTGGTCCCGGCCGGCTCGCGACAAGTCCTGGGAGTCGAGGTAGGTATATGACCCGCGAAGGAGGAGCCCCTTCACGAATTGCGTCGTCGCCGCCAGTTCAACTCCCGTAAAGCGGACCTCCGACAGGTTCATGAACTTGCCGGTCATCTGCTGGTCGTTCTGGATGAGGTTGTTCGCCGTTGTATGAAACCCGGTGATGCTCACAACGCAGTTACCGGGGAGTTTCTGTTCCACCCCGCCCTCATAGCTCCAGGATCGTTCGGTGGCCAGGTTCGGATTGCCCTTGGAAAGGTCGTACAGGTCGCCAAGGGATGGAAAACGGATGTTCCTCTTGAAAGATGCCTTCAGGCGGGTGTCCGGCAAGATGTCGTAAAAAAGACCGGCAAGCAGGCTGTAGTCATCGGTGTTCAGTTCGTCCCTGGCCTGCCAGTACTGTCCGTAGCCCGCCACGAGCCCAAGTCCCGGCAACGGTGAGAGCTCATATTCAAGGCCGGTCGAATAAATGGCGAGGGATTTGTCCGCATTCAGCGGAGCGGACACCAGGTTCGATGTTGCGGGATCGGTTACGGTCGTAACGCCGCTGTTCTCCCAGCGGTCTCCTTCGGCGGCCATGGAGAGCGTCACCCTTCCCATGCTCCCCATGTCGTACTTCGGCTGCAGGGATATCCCCTTGACGGTGGTTGAGACCTGCTCACGGAAGGAGCCTGATACCAGGCTGAAGGAATTGAAGTTTCCATTGTCGTACAGGTTGTCGTGCTGATCCATCTGGTTGATGAAGGCCCACCCTCTGATGCTCAGCCGGTCCGTTATGGCGTAATCCGCGGCAAGCTGGACCGAGTACCCCTCAAACCCATCGATCCGCTCATGCTTTGGCGGAGACGCAAAAAGATCGAAACCACGGGGATCGTTGGTCGCACTGCCCGGTTTGCCGAATTGCCCCTGGGAGTAGGTGAAGGTCAGGCCGAGGGACAACTCCTTGTTCGGGGTGTACCCGATGTTGCCGAATACGTTGTGTAGTTCCTGGTCGCTGTTAGTACGATAACCGGCCCCCTGTTCGGGGGTGGACCTGAAATCCGCTGCAAGGGGAAAGGCGTCGATTTTGGACGAACTGCTGCTGACGAACCAATCGAACGTGTCTCCGGCCCCAGAGATACCCGTCCTGGTAAGGAAGGCCTCATGATCGCCCGTTTCGGCGCCAACCATCCCCTGCACACCGGTGGTCCCCTTTTTCGTGATGATGTTGATGACGCCACCGAGCCCTCCCTGACCGTAGAGCACCGAGCTGGCGCCGGTGGTCAGCTTGATCTCCGCGATGTTTTCCGTGGGGATGATGGTCGGATCGAATTGCTGATCAAGGGCCGAGTTTATGGGGATGCCATCCAGCAGCAGGACCACGTGCCTGGTCCGGAAACCGCGGATATCGATACGTGGCACCCCTTCGCCCCCTATCCTGACATGCACGCCGGGGAGCAGGGAGATCGCCTGGTCCAGGGTCCTGGCGCCCCGTTGCCGGATATCCTCGGCGGTAACGGTATTCATGGTCTGACTTGCCTGAACGCCATCGCCCTGCCCGGAAACGACCACCTCGCCGAGGGTGTAATGGGAGGCGCGTTCTTCTGCCTCCGCCGCGGATGCTCCCCGGCAAAGGGGGAACAGGGAACTGGTAACCACTAACAATATATGCGGCAATACTTTCAGATTCATGGGATATACCCCTGGAGTGCAAAATATAAAGCCGCTACCCCCCGGCATCAGCGAGGGGTGGCGTCATGCCTTCACATGGAATTACAGAACGGTTATTGCCAGGGCCTTGGTCTGTGTTCCGCTTTCGCCGGCGGTGTTTACCGCTGTTATCAGTATATTGTAGGTGGCGCCGCTGGTGAGGCCGGTCAAGGTCAGTGATGCGGTGCTGCTGGATTGTTTCGGTCCTGCAAGCACTTGGGCGTTAGTCGGCAGCGAGGCCGACTGGAGGTAATACACGTTGTACGAGGCGGTGTTACTCACGGCAGTCCAGGACACATTTATCTGGCCTGCCACGGTGGCTGTCACGACACGTCCGTTCGGGCTCGCGGGTACTTGCAGAACGGCAGCCGGAGCGGCAGATTTTTCGCTCGACACACCGCTCTCGCTACCGGTATTTACGGCGGTAACGACAAAGTAATATGTTGTGCCGTTGGTCAGGCCACTTATCACCTGCCCACTTGTTGCATTGGCCACCTTGGTACCCGATGTGGTGGTGACACCGGCTGATGTGCCGTAATAGATGTTGTAGGTGTTGCCGGTTACCGTGGTCCAATTCACCGTCACTTTACCATCACCCGGGGTCAGCAGGATTCCTGCCGGTTTTGTTGGTGGCGCGACAACCGGGGTAGCGGTTGCCTCGTTCGATACGGCGCTCTCTCCGCCGATATTCACTGCGGTGACAACAAAGTAGTAGGTTGTGCCGTTGGTCAGCCCCGTTATCGCACCCGGGCTGGTCGCATTGGCAATCTTAGTTCCGGTGGAGGTGGTAACTCCGGCGGTCGTTCCGTAATAGATGTTGTAAGATGTGGCGCCGGTCAGCGCGCTCCAATTCACGGTTACCTGGGTGTCACCTGCCGTTGTCTGAACCCCGCTCGGCTGAGCCGGAGCATGCGTCTTGAACACACCCCAGATGGATAAATGGGTGACGGTGGGGGTTATGTTTCCGTTGATATCCACAATTGCGGTGCCTTCAAAGTTCCATTGAGTGCCGTCAAAGCTGTAGACCGTCATGGTATCACCTGACTTGGCAACGCTGGTGGGCACATTGATCGCGAGGGAGATCGACTTGGAAAAGTGTTTCACCGTTCCCATGCTGATATCGACGTAGGCAGCCAGTACCGAGTCGGGCGGTGGGGTTTTCTCCGCTGCGGTAAGGGCGTCGGCAGTGGTTGCATAGGTCACGCTGGTAGTGATGGCGCCGGTCACCGGATTGCCTGACGTATCCGTGAATGTGGTGCCTGCCGGAATCGACAGCGTTACCCCGGTCGGGGTGGGTACCGTGACGTTGCCGGCTGCAACAGCCGCAGTGTTGATGGTTCCCGGTAACGTAACACTGCCACTGCCACCACAGGCGGTCATGACCGCAGTCAATACGACGAGACTGATTACCGACAGCCACGACTTTAATAGTTTCATCCTCTTCATTTCTTCCTCCTTGTGCGATTGCAAGTAATCACCCTCTGTCGAGGGTGAAGGTTATGATGATGGTGAAGGTTTCCTCGGTCCCCCTGAATTCATCCGGCAGCGGGGGGAATATACCGACCGTCGTGATGGCGCGGGTCGCGGCCTCATCGAGAAGCTGGTGGCCGCACGATGAGAGCGCTTCCACCTGTTTGACCGCACCGGTGCGGCTCAGGACGAAACGTCGTTGACAGCTCCCCTCCCGGCGCGACCTGCGTGCGGCAAAGGGGTATTCCTTGTGGGTCTCGATGAGGCGTTTCAACAGTGCCTGGTAGGCGCCGTGCCGTTGCAACGAGTCCCCCTGCGTTCCGGATGCGCCGGTTCCCTGCTTCCCTCCCGGACCGCTACCGTCAAGGTGGCCCGCACCCGAAATGGAACCGCCTCCTGAGCCCGCTCCCGGCCTGGCTCCCGATACTGTTCCGCCAGGGGTCGTGATGGAACCCTTCTCCATGTTCCCTGTCTTCGCGGTGGGAATGGGGGGACTCCTGACGTCCTGGGAGGCATCACGTAATGGTTCCCCTTGACCGGGCAATGCCGTTGGAGCCTCTTTTTCGATGACCATCCGTGACGGCAGCGTTCCGTGAGGCGTGACCGGCTGCGCTGGCGGTGGTGTAACACTCCTCGCAGTCGCCACCGGGCGGGGTGGTGTATTTTGTGGCGTATGCTCCCGATTTGCCCCGGAGTCCCAGTAGTCGATCAACAGGGGCGTTGCCGGGAGATTGCCGGCGGGCTGACCCCGATAGCTGCCGCTGACCGCGATGAGAATGGCCAGATGGAGGAGCAGGGATGCCAGGAGGAGAGGCGCAAGAAGCCGTATTCCTCCCCTGTCGGTTTTCACCACTTCCTATCCGATCCCCGGTAGATCAAGCCGTTTTTCCGCAGCCTGCGAATGATCGATGGTACCGCCAGCGAGCCGAATCCTCCGTACAGGGCGAACAGGCATGCCGTAACCACGGTTTTCCGCAGGAGAACCTCCTCTTCCATGCCGCTCAGCCATTCGAGCCCGGTGTCGGAGAGTGATCGCAGGGCGGCGGCCAGGGCGCCGACCAGAGCACAGGCAACCATGCTGCTGATGAAAGAGGGAAACAGGGCGCCGGCCAGATCTACCAGCAATGCCGGGAGGAGGAACTTGACAAAGACTACCGGCCCCTTGGATCCCATGCCGAGAAGGATACTCGCCAGGCTGACGATCAACCCGACCAGGGTGACGGCACCAATTTTCGGCACACATCCCCGAGCCAGCAGGTAAAAAAACATCGTGAAGAACATCACGTGCCCTGGGAGATGGAGGTGGAGACGTAGTCCGGCCCTGGTGAGGATTATAAATGTGGCGCAGAATCCGAGCAGTAACGCTTCCCGCAACGTGAAACGGTTCCAGAGAAATACCTGTTCGTGCGAATTCATGAGAGTCCTTTCCGGGCTTCCGGTCCCAGTCGGCAGCATGACCGCACCTCGGCCGGGCAAGCCGGGCGTTGTCCTTCCGGCGCCGTAATCGCTGATTCGTCCCGACGGGGAATGTTGATGAAGGTGCGTTGTTTCCGTGTACCGAATTCGCGGGCTTCGGCCGACAGGGAGACGTCGTCGGCCGTTTTCAGCGCCCGGACCATAAGTGGCAGCAACAGGCAGTGGAACAGGTCTCCCCAGTTGCGCGGATCAATGAGTTGGCGGGGGAGAAGTCGTGCTCCCCGCAGTCGCTGAGCCGCCATGATCTCGTCAAGCTCACGGAGAAAAAACGGTACGAACCTGATACTGACGAACACCAGGAATGAGAGCCGGTAGGAAACCACCCGGCGCAATCCGCGCATCATATCGCCGGTGCGCGTGGTGCGCAGGAGTACTGCTCCGGGGATATAGAAGAGAATGATCTGCACCGACTGCCGGACGCCCGGCCAGAACCCCTTGGACAGCCCGTTGAGCAGGCAGTAGAGTGTGGTGATAAGAACGGCCTGGAGCACAAAGAACCGGGCATCACGCCACAGGTCAAACAGAGTAAGCCGGGCCATAAAGTAATAGCCGAGCGCCACGACGACGAGGGTCAAAAGCTCGGCGGGGGTGCGCACCCCCACGGCGAGCGTGCTGAGCAGGGTGCCAATGGCAATTTTCCACCCGGCGCCAAGGCGATGGACCGGCGAGTCGTGGGTCATATACTGGCAGGCGTAGTCGCTGGAGCGGAGCAACTTGTGGCCGGGATTTTTAATGGGTGGTTTCGTCAAGGCGACCTTCGCTCAGCTTCAGGGTGCGATCCGCCCAGGTGTGGTCGGGCAGTTCATCGTGAGATGCGATCAGCACCGTGGCGCCGTATCTGTCGGGTAGTTCCGCGAGAATCTCCAGCAGGGAGAGCCGTTGGGGGAAATCAAGCCCGGCAAACGGTTCGTCCAGCAGGAGGACAGCGGGTCGGGGCGCTATCACCGCTGCGAGAGCCACGCGGTGCTGCTCCCCGAAACTCAAGGTGAGCGGTGCCCGTTCACCAAGATGTCCGATTCCGCAGATACGGAGTGTCTCCGTCACAACCCGCTCTATTTCGTTGGGCGGATGCCCCAGTCGGTGCAGGCTGAACGCCACTTCGTTGTGCACGCTCTCGGCAAATAACTGACGCGAAGGATCCTGGAACAGCACCCCTACCTTCCCCGGCAAATGCTCCGGACGGGGATTGGCAATGCCGGCAAGTTCCACCGTCCCGGAGCCGGGCGTTTCCAGGCCGGCCAGACAACGGAGCAGGCTTGATTTACCGGCGCCGTTGCCGCCAGACAGATGGACACGTTCACCCTGCAGCACTTTCAGGCTCACCTGTTTCAACGCCACACCGGTTTCCGGGTAGGAAAGGGCAATCTCACGGGCGTGAATGGCGACGCCCCTCTCTGTTACACCAGTCGGCTCCGTTTTGGCGGCGGTTTTCGATTCGTAGCGTTCGCGATCCGGCAAGGACAACGTTGGGGCTCCGGATCTGCCATCCGCGATGGGGAGATAACGGTCGATAATAGTGGTAAAGGGGCGCGGATCATGCTCTGTCATGACAATGGTATAGCCCTGTTTCTTGAACCCGGCGAGAAGTGTGCACAATTCCTGCTTTCCCTGGCGATCCAGTTGCGAGGTGGGCTCATCGAGCAGCAGCAGCGACGGATTCATCGACAGAACTGATGCAATGGTCAGTCGCTGTTTCTGGCCGGCTGAAAACCGTTCCACATTCCGCGTTTCACAACCGTCGAGCCCCACGCTCATGAGAGCTTTTCGAACCCGCACATCGATCTCCTCCGGAGGTGCACAAAGGTTTTCCGGTCCGAATGCAACCTCTTCCGCAACTGTCGTGCAAAGAATTTGCGACTCCGCTTTCTGGAAGACCAGGCCGACCGGGACAGACCAGGCGTCCTGACTCACCGGCAGCGCAATCTTGATGGTTCCTGAATGGCTGCCGCCACGCAAGAGCCCCTTGATAGCCAGCAGCAGGGTAGTTTTGCCGCACCCGGAATCGCCGGTCAGGCAGATACATTCGCCGGCTTTTATGGCGCAGGAAACATTGGTCAGCGCCGGGGTGGAGGCGCCCGGATAGCGGTAACCAAGGCCATCTATGTTCAGAACGTCACTCTTCATGGGATACCCGGTTCAATTAATAACGCTCACTCTTCTATTTTCCCGAGGGAGAGTTTCTTGTTTTTCGGTGTGGTCACGAGTAATAAAAAAAGGTCTCTTCCCGGATAGAAAGAGACCTCTCCCGTAACGTTGTTAATGGCGCACGGATGAAGTTTCTCCTTTTCGAAAGGAAGGCGCTGCTGTTTCCGGCAGAACCCGAGGGCTGTCTTCCATAAGGGAAACCCTGACAGGAAATTGCAGCTCGGAGAAAAATATGTGGTTGTCGGTTGATTTTCAGTCAACTACTTCAAAAATAAATCTATATCTTCTCCTTGCAACAGGTATATGAGGTTGCGGTCCAGCGACGGTAGCAGCAGTTCAAGCATGTGCGCGGATCGTCAGCGATCTGCTCATCTTCCTCATCCGGGAGAAATGTAACGCACGCTGTTGCCGCTTTGGCGGCTCCTGTCCAGTCATACATTTCCAAAGACGTTTCCAAGGCAAATGATCAATAGTTTTTCAGTAAATGGCGTGAACATGTTTTCCATCGGGCCCTGTTCACCGACTCGTCGTCGGCGACCACCAACAGAACCGGCTTGCTATCCAGAAGCACGGTTTTTACCTTTTCCCCCAACCGTACCATATCCCGGCCTGCCACCGGGCTGCCATCAAGGGCGCGAACTTCGTGGATGTCGTCACGGGCGCAAAGAGCCGCAACGCTGACTATACCGCCGGGCGCTGCGAAGGTGAGCTGTCCCTTCAAGCGGCCGTCATTGCCTCCAAGGCGCAGACCGGCGCCGGCCAGTGCACCGATCACTCCCAGTCCGGTGCCGCCATGCTCGGAAAGATGAACTCCGATCCGTCGGGCGAGTTCATAGGCGTCTTCCTTGGTCAGTACCGACTTTTTCGCCGATAGACCGAAACGGATCAGCTCTTCAGGGTTCTTTAGACGATCGACCACGACAATGCAGAGGCCGGGATCCGATCCGGGGGCGCTCTGCCGGGCAAGAAATTCGGCGGAATAGCGGGATACCTGCTCCAGGCACTCTTCCCTGATCACTGCAGTGAAGCACATGGCGCTGTTATGGGACGTGTAGGGGATGTCGGGGTGTACCAGTAATTGGTGACGGGTGACAAAACCGCTTTTTCCCCAGCCGTTGGTATCCAGATCGGCGGCAATTTGTGACGCCAGAGCACCGGTGCCCGGACTTTCAAGGTTGTCGGTATCATCAATGCTGATAAGGATCTGCGTCTGCATGAGTCTCCCTGTTTTTGTTATCTGAATTACATCTGTCCTATTTGGCAGAAAGGGAGTTACATAATTGCTTTTTTCAGAGATAAAAAACGGAAACGCCCCTTCTCAAGATTGAAAAGGGGCGCGGACGGATCACCGGAAGTGGCACGTCAAGCACAAGTTCCCCTTTTCAAAGGAGGGCGGCGCTGTTTCCGGCGACACCCGAAGGTCGCAGACCATGAGGATTTATCCCTGTTAGGCTGATGCGACTCGGAGACTGGCTGATTGTGGCGGGACTATAACGGGAACGGCATACTCTGGCAAGCAAAAAAGAGTAAAAAAAGCAAAAAAGAGCATGAGACACGTGCCCGGCAATTATAAGAGATACCCCGTGGCATGATCCGTCATATAGTACAGTTATGCTACTCGTGGCAGGCTTCGTTGACGGGTTTTCCTTCCTCCTTTCCTCCTGTATTTCAATTTACCTCTTTATAATAAGTATGTTGTGCTGTCACATCCCTTCGTTATTCTCTGGCACGCTAGTTGCGGAAGCCTTTTACAGAACGTACGGCGTTGAGGATAATTCATGAACAAACCAACTCCTGTCAGTCATCCCATATGCACTCTTCTCCCTAAAGATGTCGAGGGGTTCGATTCTTTGGTGGAACTGGCCCTGGATATGCGCTGGTCGTGGAATCATGCCACCGATGAGGTCTGGCGGTATCTGGATCCGGTATTGTGGGATCTGACGCATCATCCGTGCGATGTCCTGCAAACGGTCTCACGGGATAAAATCCGGAGTGCGCTTGCCGATCCGCCCTTCCGCATGAAAGTCGATGCCCTCATCCAATCAAAAAAACAGGAGGATGAGGCCCCCGCATGGTTTCAAACAAATCATCCGGATACTGCATTACGCTGTGTTGCGTATTTCAGTATGGAATTCATGTTAAGCGAAGCGCTCCCCATTTACTCGGGTGGGCTCGGTAATGTGGCCGGTGATCAACTCAAAGCGGCCAGCGATCTGGGCGTACCGGTTGTCGGTGTGGGACTGCTTTATCAGCAGGGATATTTTCGCCAGGAGATCGATAAGGATGGAGCCCAGCAGGCCCTTTACCCCTATAACGACCCCGGGCAGTTGCCGATTACGCCGCTCCGTCACCCGAGCGGAGAGTGGCTGCGGCTGAGGATTGATCTGCCCGGATACTCGCTCTGGCTGCGCGCCTGGCAGGTTCAGGTCGGGCGGGTCACGCTGTATCTGCTGGACAGCAATGATGCGGCAAACGTGCCTGTCCATCGCGGCATTACCAGCGAACTGTATGGGGGGGGAGCGGAGTTGCGGCTGAAACAGGAACTGGTGCTCGGGATGGGGGGGTGGCGGTTGCTCTGCGCACTTGGCCTGCGGCCTGAAGTCTGCCATCTGAATGAAGGGCATGCCGCTTTTGCCGTGCTGGAGCGTGCCCGCAGTTTCATGATCGAGAGCGGGCACCCGTTTGAAGTCGCACTTGCCGTCACGCGGGCCGGAAATCTCTTTACTACCCATACGGCGGTAGCCGCCGGATTTGATCATTTTGAACCGGCTCTCATAAAGCAATACCTCGGTCGGTATGCGGTGCAGGAACTCGGTGTGACGTTAGAGGATCTGCTGGCCCTGGGTCGCCGGAATCCGGATGATCCGTCGGAACATTTCACCATGGCGTATCTGGCAATTCGCGGTAGCGGGGCGGTTAACGGTGTGAGCCGCCTGCACGGGAAAGTCAGCCGCCATCTGTTTGAGCCGCTTTTTGAGCGGTGGCCGCATGATGAAATTCCGGTCGGGCATGTGACTAACGGTGTTCACATGCCGACCTGGGATTCGTCGGAAGCCGACGAACTCTGGACGGTGGCCTGCGGCAAAAAACGCTGGCTGGGAATGGCCGGTTCCATTGAACAGGACATTCGCCGGATATCCGACGCTACTCTGTGGCAATTTCGTATCGCCGCCACCAACTCTTTTGTGGAATATGCCCGCGAGCGATTGTCCCGGCAACTGGCCGCTTCCGGGGCCGCGCCCGAAGTGATTGCCGATGCAAAACATATCTTTAATCCCTGCGCGTTGACTCTCGGCTTTGCCCGGCGCTTTGCTACCTATAAGCGGCCCAACATGCTGCTCCACGACCCGGAGCGCCTTGTGCGCCTGCTGACCGATCCGCGCCGCCCGGTCCAGCTTGTTTTCGCCGGTAAGGCCCATCCTGCCGACCTGACCGGACAGGCCATGATCAAGGAGTGGATGCAGTTTATCCGGCGCCCCGAGGTCCGGCGTCACGTGATTTTCTTGAGTGACTATAACATGCTGCTGAGCGAAAACCTTGCGCAGGGGGTTGATGTCTGGATCAACACGCCCCGCCGCCCCTGGGAGGCGTGTGGAACGAGCGGTATGAAGGTGCTCGTTAATGGGGGCATCAATCTCTCCGAGCTGGATGGCTGGTGGGCCGAGGCATACACACCGGAGGTGGGGTGGGCGCTCGGAGACGGCGGCGAGCATGGCGACGATCCGGCGTGGGACGCCACCGAAGCTGAAACGTTGTATGAGCGTCTCGAACAGGAGGTCGTACCGGAGTTTTACCATCGTGACCGGCAGGGCATTCCGGTTGCGTGGCTTGCCCGCATGCGGGAGAGCATGGCCCGGCTGACTCCGCAATTCTCAGCCGACCGTACGGTGCGCGAGTATGTCGAACGGTACTATATCCCTGCTGCCGACGCCTATAATGAGCGTGCTGCCCTGAACGGTGAGGCGGGTGTGCGGATAGTGGAGTGGCGGCAATTACTACGGAATGAATGGGGTCACGTTCATTTTGGCGCCGTGACCGTCGTGACAGATGGCGAGTGGCACCTGTTTGAAATCCAGGTGTATCTGGGGGGGATCGGTCCGGACTCGGTTCGTGTCGGGCTGTACGCAGACGAGACCTGCAGCGTGAATCCGGTCCGGTTGGAGATGTTCTGCGACCGGGAGTTGGCGGGTGCTGAACATGTATACGTGTTTACCACTCAAACGTTGGTAACACGCCCTGCCGATGATTTTACCGCCCGCATCATACCGCACTTTCCTGGGGTTGCCGTCCCTCTTGAAGATACTCATATACTCTGGCAGCGATGAACAGATAAAAAAGGAGATAGCGCGGGTTACCCGAACCGTGCCACCCGACTCAAATGAGCTACCACACAATTTTTACCGTCATTACTGAACACTCGGCCTCCACGGTAACCGCCCGCTATGCCATCTCACTGGCGGCGGCATGCAAGGCAGGGCTGGTGTTGTATGCCGCCCATGATGAGGAGAGTAACGAGATCCTGATCCGTCGCGCGGCCCGGCATATGGATCATCTCTATACGGTTGCCACGGAACAGGGCATTTCCGTAACCCGGATAACCGAGACCGGAAATATCTGCGAGCTGCTCCCTGCTCGGGTGCTGGAGAGGAGAGCTGATCTCGTCTTTTACCATCTGATGCCTGGCGAGCGGTATGGGGCAAAGCTCAGGAAGCATGTTGTTCATCACCTGTTGAAGGCAATCAGCTCGGATCTTGCCATCATGCGCGTTGTCGCCATGGTTAAGCCGCACCCCGGTACTATTCTGGCGCCGCTTGGCAATGGTGGTGACGCTGCGGGACATCGCCTGATGTTTGTCGCCGCGGTGGCCGGCTGTTTCAATGCCCGGATCACACTGCTCCATATTTCCAAAAAGCGTGGGATCACGGCGATGCCGGATGGCGTCACCAGATTTCGGGAACAGCTTCAGCAACAACACCTTACGGTACTGGAGCGATGCGGCACGGGCAATATTGCCGAAGCGATCGGGGTCGAAGCGATCACCCGTCACAATGATCTGATAGTAATGGGGGCGAGTGAACGTGGAAGGTTGCACAGTTTTTTCCTCGGTAATCCCGCCGGTATGGTTATGCGTCAACCACCCTGTAACTGCATCCTGTTCCGTCCTGCGCCGGAATCTGAAGCGTCATGAAAATACAGGCGCTTTCACCTGATGAGGTGTTCTCAACCCTGCTCAGTACCCCGCAGGGTCTTGCCGCCGATGAAGCAATTCATCGACGCGTCGAGTACGGGTTGAACGAGATCAGCGAGGCGCATGGCCGCCCCATGATCGTGCGTTTTGCGATGCAATTCACCCACTTCCTGGCTTTGCTGCTCTGGAGTGCCGCAGCGCTCTGCTTTCTGTCCGAATACCTCCACCCCGGAGAGGGGCTCCTTCGTCTCGGGATTGCCATTCTGGCCGTCATCTTCATCAACGCTACCTTCACCTTCGTTCAGGAGTACCGCACCGAAAAAGCGATAGGAGAACTGCGCAAGATGCTCCCGTTCCGCGTTGCCGTTATCAGGGGGGGAGCAGAGCTGGAAGTCGATGCTGTCGAAATTGTTCCGGGAGACCTGGTGCTGCTGAAAGAGGGGGACAAGGTGCCCGCTGATGCGCGGGTCGTGGAGACAAACAGGCTGACCGTCAACAATGCTCCGCTGACCGGTGAATCCGATTCCCGGTTGCTCACTGCCGCCCCATTTGAGGGCGAACTGCTTGACAGCGCTAACCTGCTCTTCGCGGGAACGCTTGTGGTGAGCGGCAGCGGGAAGGCTGTTGTCTATGCGACCGGCATGACGACTGAGTTCGGCAAGATCGCCCGGATAACCGGTACGGTCGTAGAGGAGGTCAGCCCGCTCCATATTGAAATTACCAGAGTCAGCCGGATCGTAGCGATCATAGCGGTTTCCTGCGGCGTCGGTTTTTTTCTGATAGGCAGCCTGGTGGGACGGGGTTTCTGGGACAACTTCCTGTTCGCCATAGGTGTCATTATCGCCACCGTTCCCGAAGGATTGCTGCCGACCGTGACCCTCTCGCTGGCCATGGGGAGCAAGCGTATGGCCCACCGGAACGCACTGGTGAAAAATCTTAACGCCGTCGAGGCGCTCGGTTCGATTGATCTGATCTGCACTGATAAAACCGGTACCCTTACGCAAAATCTGATGACCGTCAAAAGTAACTGGTGCCCGGATGACGGCGCTATGGCATGCACCGTTGCTCAGCTCTGCAGCAATGTTACCGTGGCAGCTGAAGGAGTGCTCAAGGGAGACCCGACCGAGACGGCGCTCTACGGCTATGCGGTTGCACAGCGGGCCGTGACCGGCGAACGGCTGGGAGAGAACCCGTTTGATTCCGACCGGAAACGGATGGCTACCCTTCACCGGATCGACGGCAGGCTGTTTGTGCTGATAAAAGGGGCGGGGGAGAGCGTGCTGCCGCTCTGCACATCGCTTAGCCAGGGGGGACCCGCCCCCATCGTGTTGGATGCCGACACCAGCGACGATCTTCAGAGCAGGCAGCGGAGTATGGCTTCCGGGGGGCTTCGGGTGATTGCCCTGGCATTTAAGGAACTGAAGGAACTGCCGACAGGAGATATCCCTGAAGAGGGGCTTACCTTTGCCGGATTCATGGGACTGCTTGATCCCCCCCGTCCTGAAGTGCCGGATGCCCTCAAAAACTGCCACAGCGCCGGTATCAGGGTCATCATGTTTACCGGTGACGCCGGACCGACGGCTGCCGCTATTGCCCGGGACATCGGCTTGATCACCGGAGAGCCGGTCATCATCGAGGGGCATGAGTGTGTCAGCATGCCGGATGAACAATTATGCGAGGAGTTGAAAAAGGAGAATCTGATCTTCGCCCGCATGTCACCCCAGAACAAGATGCATGTCGTCAGCCTGTTGATCGAGAAAGGGCATCGGGTAGCGGTGACCGGGGATGGCGTTAATGATGCGCCGGCCCTGAAAAAAGCCCATGTCGGCATCGCCATGGGGCTCTCAGGAACCAGCGTCGCCCGGGAGGCAGCCGATATCGTCCTTCTGGACGATAATTTCGCCTCCATAGTCCATGCCATAGAGGAGGGGCGCGCCGTATTTGAAAATATCCGCAGTTTTATCACCTATATTTTTGCTTCCAACATAGCGGAATTGATTCCCTATATCGGTTATGTCGTGTTCAGTATCCCCCTGCCGCTCGCGATCATGCAGATGCTGGCGATAGATCTCGGCACCGACATGTTCCCGGCACTGGCCCTCGGGGCGGAAAAACCGGCGCCCGACATCATGCAACGTCCTCCCCGGCCCAAAGGCGAACATCTGCTGACCAGAGGAGTGCTTGTGCGGGGGTATCTCTGCCTGGGGATGCTGGAGGCCCTTGCGGGAATGTCTGCGTATTTCTACGTCATGTACCACGGAGGATGGCACTGGAACGTGCCGCTGGCGACCACGACCCCGCTTTACCTGCAGGCAACCACGGCCTGTCTTGCCGGTGTCATTGCGACACAGATTGCCAACGCCTTTGCCTGCCGTTCAGCCAACGTTTCGATCCTTACATTGGGAATCTTTTCAAACCGGCTGCTACTGGCAGGGATTGCCGCCGACATGCTGCTGGCGGTATTTATTATCTACACGCCCGTCGGCAATTCCCTGTTTGCCTCTGCCCCTGTCGGCATAGACGTCTGGTTGTTGCTGCTTCCCTTTGCCATGTTACTGCTTGGCACGGATGAAACTCGAAAATATTTCATCAAACGTGCCACTGTTCATACGCCGGTGTCCAAGAAGATTGCCTGAGATTTGCGTCAGGTAGTAAAAAGTTTAAATAGGTACGTTTGAGGGAGGATATACCATGGCCACAGCCAAAGAGAAGAGCCAGATGTCAGTACGAGCCGAACTGCGCAGAAAAGCTGAAAAACAACTGAAAACGACATTGCCGGAAGCCTGCTTTTTCCATGGCGAAGATGAAACCCGACGGCTTGTTCATGAGCTTGAGGTACACCAGATCGAGCTTGAGATGCAAAATGCAGAGCTTCGCCATGCCCGGTACGAGATGGAAACGGCTCTTGAAAAATTTACCGATCTCTATGAATTTGCCCCGGTCGGCTATTTCACCCTTGATCAAAACGGTGTCATTAATGCCGTAAATCTTGCCGGTGCCTCTCTTGTCGGCGGGGTACGCTCCACGTTGATTGGACGGCACTTCGGGCAGTTAGTTGCCGCCGAATATCGTTCAGTTTTCACCGGCTTCCTTGGCGAAGTCCTTTCCTGCCAGATCAAGGAATCGTGTGAAGTGGCGCTTACGAACGGAGGTTCCCAGCCGGTCATTGTGCAGATCGAAGCCATGTCCACCGCTTCGGGGCAGGAGTTTCGCCTTGCCCTGGTAGATATTACCGAGCGGAGGCGTATCGGAGATGCGCTTATTGAAAAACAGTGGGAACTTGAAGAACTCAACACTGCTTTGGATACGCGTATTGACCAGGCGGTCGATGAATTGCGCCGGAAGGATCGGATTTTGATCCTGCAGGGGCGGCGGGCCGCATTGGGCGAGATGATCGGTAATATTGCACACCAATGGCGTCAGCCGTTGAACGTGCTTGGTCTGTACCTGCAGGAGCTGCCGCTTGCCTACGGCACCGCTGAATTCAACCGGGCGTATCTTGAGGACAGTATCGGTAAATCCATGCAGTTGGTCATACACATGTCCCGGACTATTGATGATTTCAGAGATTTTTTCAAGGTTGATAAAGAAAAAGTGCTGTTCAATGTAAATCAGGTGATCGGGAGGGCGCTGACTCTTATCGAAGAGAGTTTTCAGAGCCAGCATGTTTGTGTAGAAATACGTTCAGAATGTGACTCACTGGTTGATGGCTATCCTAATGAATACGCACAAGTTATCGTAAATATTCTTATGAACGCCCGTGACGCTCTGGTAGGGCGCGCTATTGACAATGCCCTGATTACGATCCGTTCTTTTCTGGATGGCGGCAAAACTGTTGTAACCGTCACCGATAATGGCGCCGGTATTGCCGAAGAGATCATCGATAAAATATTCGATCCCTATTTTACGACGAAAGGGCCTGACAAGGGGACAGGGATTGGTCTGTTCATGTCGAAAACGATCATTGAGAAAAACATGGGGGGAAAGCTGACTGTTCGCAATGTGGGGAACGGAGCGGAATTCAGGGTGGAAGTCTGAATCATTTCCGCTTCAGATAGTCGTTGATAGTGGCTGCGGCCCGTTTGCCATCTCCCATGGCAAGGATAACGGTTGCTCCCCCCCGTACGATATCACCGCCCGCAAAAACCCCCGGTATGCTGGTTTCTCCTTCAGAATTGATCAGGATATAACCCGGGCCGGTAAGGGAAAGGTCCGGTGCGGTTGCCGTCAGCAGAGGATTGGCGCCGGTACCGATTGCATCGATGACAGCTCCGGCCGGCAGTTCAAAATCGGAACTTTCAAGCGCCTCCGGACGGCGGCGACCGGAGGAGTCAGCTGCGCCCAATGTCATCTTTTGGCAACGGAGTGCCGAAACCCAACCCCCTGAGGTTCCGACAATTGCCGTCGGCGCGGTCAGCATCACGAACTCGATCCCTTCCTCCCTGGCATGCTGTATCTCTTCAACCCTGGCGGGCATCTCCGCCTCACTGCGCCGGTACACGATCATGGCACGTTCGGCTCCCAGCCTCCGCGCTGTCCGGACACAGTCTATGGCGGTGTTGCCGCCGCCGATGACAGCCACCTCGCGCCTTTTTATAATCGGCGTCGAGCTGTCGTTTCTGCGCCCCGCCTCCATGAGGTTGACGCGGGTGAGAAACTCGTTTGCCGCGTAAACCCCTTTCAGATTTTCTCCCGGAATATTCAACATGATCGGAAGGCCGGCGCCGTTGGCAATAAATACGGCATCGAACTGGGTACGCAATTCTGCGATGGTAAGGGTCTTGCCGATGATGACGTTGCATTCGATGACCACCCCCTGTTCGCCGAGGAGGGCCACTTCGCGGTCGATGATCTCTTTGGGGAGGCGAAATTCAGGTATGCCGTAACGGAGTACCCCGCCGGTGACATGCAGGGCCTCAAAGATGGTTACGGCATGGCCGAATCGTACCAGTTCCCCGGCTGCCGTAAGCCCTGCCGGGCCGCTGCCGACGACCACCACAGACATACCGGTAGCTGGCGATACCGACTCCGGCGGCAGCAGGTTCGGGTAGCGCATCGCCCAGTCAGCTACATAACGTTCCAGATAGCCGATTGCGACCGGTTTGCCTTTGATGCCGAGGACGCAGCGTGCCTCGCACTGAGTTTCCTGGGGGCAGACCCTGCCGCAGACTGCGGGTAGCGCATTGTCGTGCCTGAGTATCCGGGCGGAGCGGGGGAGCTCTCCGGAGGCAAGCGCAGTAATGAACTCCGGGATGGAGACCCCGACCGGACACCCTGCGACACAGGGGCGGTTCTTACACTGCAGGCAGCGGCGCGCCTCGGTGAGAGCCTGCTCGTCGCTGAGGCCGCGGTTGACCTCTTCAAAGTTCCGGCTCCTGACATCAGCCGGCAACTCGGGCATGACCACCCGCTGTATGGCCAGCCGTTCTCTGGCCGACAGGGAGTTACTCATGGCGCTGCCCATCTGCCGATTTTACACCCGGATGGGGGGTGAGTGGCGGTCTCTTCCGTGCGATAGCTGCAGAGCCGGTCGCTCAACCCATCAAAATCGACCAGATGTGCATTAAACTCCGGCCCATCCACGCAGGCGAATTTTGTTTCGGAGCCGATCTTCACCCGGCAGCCGCCACACATGCCGGTACCGTCGATCATGATCGGGTTGAGGCTGACGATGGTCTCAATCTTCTGCCCGCGGGTCATTTCAGCGACCGCTTTCATCATCGGAACCGGGCCGACGGCAAAGACCGCCTGGGGAACACGCTCCGGATCGGCCAGCAGGTCGCCAAGCGGACCGGTGACAAACCCCCTGGTTCCGAGGCTGCCATCTTCCGTTGTTATCAACAGGGTATCGGAGAGCGGGGCGAGTTCGTCAGAAAGGATGATAAAACGGCCGGAACGCCCGCCGATGATCGTGGTCACGTGGTTCCCGGCTTTGGCAAGCGCCTTCACCAACGGGAAAAGGACGGCAGTGCCGACACCGCCGCCGATACAGACAACACGTCCCCAATTGATAATGCGGGTTTCCGTGCCGAGCGGGCCGGCCACATCCCTGATGGACTCACCGGCTCTTGTTGCGACGATCTTTCGCGTTGAGGCGCCGACCGCCTGGATGAAGAGGGTAATAGTGCCGGCTGCGGGGTCCGCGTCACTGATTGTGAGCGGAATCCGCTCTTCACCCCGGTCGAGCCGTACCATCACAAACTGTCCGGGTTTGCGTGCGAGCGCAACGCGTGGCGCCGACACCACAATCTTGTGGAGGTTCTCGGCGATTATCTCGTTGCTGATAACGGTGAACAATGGGGGTACCTCTCGCTATCGACGCGGCAGAATCGTGGCGATTGTTGCGGCGACATCAACGGCCAGTCTGGCGGTGCCCGGATTGTCTGTCCCGGTGTCAAAACGTTCACGAATGCGCGCATTGACATTTGCCAGGTTCAGCCCGTTCATATCGATCAGTTCGGCGATGATTTCTTCCGACGCAACGATATGGTAGGCCATACTCGCGGTTTTTTGCACGAGCATCTGTATTGTTTCGTTCAATGATTCAACCGTCCTGGTCAGCATTACAATGTTTTCCGCTACAAGTTTCTCCCCGATAGAATCGTCATTGTGATTTTCAGGAGTGTGGTCATGATCTTTGTGGTGTTCTGTTCTGTGCCCCATCGGTAGTCTCCTCTGTTTTGAAATAGGTGTATTCCTAAGCCGGCGTTCAATACATCAAGTATACCATAACTGCCATAGATTGTAAGTTAACCCGATTTCACCGCCGGTGCAACCGCTGTTTCCGTTTTCCCCATCATCACCTCAACGTGATGTTTTACCAAACCTCGTTCCAATCGAATCATGTCATCAGTCACACGCACACCATCCAGCTCCATCCAGGCGACACCGCTTTCGCAGCCATCCGGATTTTTCACCTGTATTTCATAGATCGTTTCGCCGTGTCGATAGGTGAGGCTGAATCCGGGCCATGATGCCGGAATTACCGGGTGGATCCGCAGCTGTCCGTTTTGCAGCTGCACGCCAAGGACCTCTTCTATCCAGGCCCGGTACATCCATGCGGCTGAACCGGTGTACCAGGACCATCCCCCCTGGCCGATCCGCCCCGGCAACCGGTAGATGTCCGCCGCAACCACGTACGGTTCAATGCCGTAGTGCCAGGCTGCTTCAGCATCGCGGGAATGCTCGATCGGGTTGAGCATGCGCAACAGCTGGACTGCCCGCCCGCCATCGCCTTTGCGGGCCATGGCCATGGCCATCCAGAGGGCGGCGTGGGTATATTGTCCGCCGTTTTCCCGTACGCCGGGTGGATACCCCTTTATGTAGCCGGGAGACGGTTCCGAACTGTCGAATGGGGGTTCGAAGAGGAGTACGAGCCCTTCATCCTCGCGGACGAGATGCTTCCATGCGGATTCCAACGCCTGAGTTGCACGCGCCGGGTCGGCAGCACCGGAAAGCCACGCCCAGGATTGGGGGAGGGAATCGATCCTCGCCTCGCTGTTTGCAGCAGATCCGAGCGGTGAACCGTCATCGAACGTTCCGCGCAGATACCACTCGCCGTCCCATCCTGCCTGCTCGACCCGCTGAATCAGGGCATAGCGATCCGCTTCATAGGTTTTGCTCAACTCCGGTTGTTGTAACAAAGCGGACATTTCAGCCATTCCCCGCAACAGTTCACAGAGGAACCAGGCAAGCCAGACGCTTTCCCCCTTTCCGGCTGCTCCAACCAGATTCATCCCGTCATTCCAATCGCCGGTTCCGATCAATGGCAGGCCATGCGGTCCGATCGTCAGGCCGCGACCGGTTGCGCGCCGGCAATGTTCAAAGAGCGTGGCACGTTCAAAGGTAACCTCGGGCGTAGAGAACACCTCATGTTGATTCTCTGCCAGGGGAGGGGCGTTGAGGAAGGAAATCTCCGTGTGCAGGATACCCGTATCGCCGGTTGTCCTGACGTACTGCGCCACCACATACGGGAGCCAGAGCAGGTCATCGGAGATGCGTGAACGGATCCCGGCGCCGGTTGGTGGGTGCCACCAGTGCTGGACATCGCCCTCCTTGAACTGCCTGCCGGCGGCGAGCAGGATCTGGTTGCGCGCCAGTTCCGGTTTGACGTACAGGAACGCCAGAACATCCTGCAGTTGATCGCGAAATCCGAAGGCGCCGCCCGATTGATAAAAACCGGAACGTCCCCAGATACGGCAGCTTAAGGATTGATACTGAAGCCAGCGGTTAATCAGGAGGTCGGCTGCCAGTTCGGGAGTATGCACTTCTATGGTGCCGAGCAGATGGTCCCACCATGCCATGCTCTTTTCCAGGGCATTCTCAAACGCTTGTTCGTAGCGGTAGCTTCCCAGCAGTTTTCGGGCCTCCACCTCCGACCCGGATTGCCCCAGCATGCAGATGATATCCTGATGCTGGCCCGGAGCAATTTCAAGGGTAACGCGAAGTGCCGCGCAGGGATCAAGTCCGGCTCCGGTTCGTTGTGACAGTCGGGTCAGTTCCATGGCTGCCGGATTGGCCAGCGAGCGGTTGCGCCCGATGAATGAGGTGCGGTCGCCACCGTATGATTCCGCCTGTGGCGTCATCGCCACGAAGGCGACCCGCTCTCCGAATTCGGGGTGGTAACGGTTTTTGGCCAGCAGTGCCCCCGTTTCGTCATCCCAGTTAGTCATGACGTGCATCCGGGAGGTCTCCCGGTTTTCGCCAAGGGTCAATTCCACATAGTAGGTGACCGAGAGTTTCCTCCTTCGAGGCGAGGAGTTGGTGAGGCGCAGTCGCTGGAGTTTGACCGGATCGCCCCCGTTGTCGTCCACCGGTACGAAGACGGTCAGTTCCTGCCCGATACCGTTACTATTGTGCTCGAAGACCGTATACCCGGCCCCGTGCCGTGCCCGATACGCGGTATCTTCACGGATCGGTGTCGCGGTTGGCGTCCAGAAAACGCCGCTCTCCTCGTCGCGGATATAGAGCGCCTCCATTGCGGGATCCAGCACCGGGTCGTTTGACCAGCCGGTCAGACGATTGCGCTGGCTGTTGCCGTACCAGGTAAAGCCGGATCCGGTTTCGCTGACCATGGTGCCGAAGGTTGGGTTGGCGATAACGTTGACCCACGGAGCCGGTGTGTTGGTGCCGGGGCCAAGGTAGATGGCGTATTCGCGACCGTCCGTGGTAAAACCGCCCAGGCTGTTGAAATAATGCAGTTCCATGAACGGGAGCGGCGCTGAAGGTTCGCGGGGGGCGCGCTTTCTGACCACCGTTTCCAGCAGCTCCGGAGCTTCCGCCGGCGCTCCCAGTTGCTGGGGTAGTGTGCCGCGGGCCGCTACCAGCACAACGCAGGCAGCGGCCTTGAGGAGCGTAATATCCTCTTCCGGGACCTGTGCTGTCCTCTTCAGGAATATTCCACCCGGCTGGTTGGTTCCGTTGAAAAATGAATGGGTCTGGATCAGGCGTTCCAACCGTTCCTGGAGCGGTTGTTCATAGCTTCCGGCTTCCTCGTTCAGGATCACCAGATCGGTGGACAAGCCGCGCAGCCGCCAATAGATGTAGGCCTGGAGCATCTGGCGGATCAGGCCGATATCCCGTTCTTCGCCGATGGAAACAAGTGCTATCGGCAGGTCGCCGGAGATGCCGTACGTCCATAATCCGGCCTGGCCATTGCGGTTTTCCGCAAGCCGTTCACCGGCAGCGCGCAGGAGATGGTTGGGAAACAGCAGATGGCTCGCCAGTTGCTGGAAACGGCGTGCCTCGTCGGGCTGGATGTGCAACATCTGCAACTGCTGTTGGGCAGAACCCCAGGCAAAATCCATGGCCCGTTCGATCGCGTGCTGATCGCTATACTTATTCATCAAGAACAGTACCTGCTCGCGTGATCCTCCGGCAGCAAGCACCAGGGAGATTTTGATGTGCTGCCCCGGTTCAAGGGTAATGGAACGCCGCACGCTGAATATCGGGTCAAGAACAAACCCCTGACTGTTACCCGGATTCTGAACGGCGCCCATCGGATTGGCAAGGGTTCGTCCACGTCCGATAAAACGTGCCCGGTCGGTTTCAAATTGAAAGTTGTTTTCCGGCTTATCCGGCTTGTCCGGCAGGTGAAGCGTCATGCAATGAGCGGTAAACAGCGGAATTTCGTTCCGGCCGCGTGGCCGCCGGTATGCGAGCAGCGCCTGTTGTTCAGGGAGCGCTTCGGTCTGGATAAACAGCTTGTTGAAGGCCGGGTGCTGGCGATCGGCATTGTGTGGCGCCATAGAGAGTTCCACATAGCTGGTGAGGTTGAGATGCCGGGTGCGGGACGACCGGTTGATCAGGGTGATCCGGCGCACCTCCAGGTCGTCTTCCGGCGAGACAATAAGCTCTGTCTCCGTGTGAATGCCGTTATCGATACGCCGGAACAGGGCGCGGTCGACGGCAAAGTCCACGGAATACCCTTTAACCTTTCCGCCGACCGGATGCCAGGTGGATGACCAGACCCGATCCGGGTCCGCCTCGTGGATGTAGCAGAACGTTCCCTGTGTGTCACAGGTCTCATCGGACCGCCAACGGGTAAGTTCCTGCCCATCCCATTGACTGTAGCCGCCGCCGCTGTTGGTAATCATCAGGCCGTAGCGTCCGTTACTAAGCAGCAGACTTCTTGGAGTAGCGGTGTGGGGAGTGCTGAATGTGATTCCCGAGGGTGCAATCTGGTCTCCGCTCAATTGGGTCGGCTGGCTTTGACGTGTTGAGATCAGCTGCAACGGAGGGAGGGCGGGGATACGCTCTTGAAGCAAAGCCTCGAAGGCACGTACGCGAGGGTCACTGTGAAAACGGCGTTGGAACGGATTTCCATGAAGAAAGTTCGTTAATGCCAGAAACGCCATGCCCTGATGATGAGCCATATACGCTTCGATTATTATTCCACGCCTCCCTTCACGCTGTAGTTGGCGGCTGAAATCCATGGCTTCAAAATAGCCGTAGTCCGAGAGTAACCCCATTCCGGCCAGCCGTTTCAGATTTTTGACACACATGTCCGGTGCTACATCCAAAGCCAGCAGGGTCGCATATGGCGCGACGACCAGCTGCTCCTCAAGACCGCGTTTCAAGCCGAGCACCGATACACCGAACGCCTTGTATTGATAGGTTTTTTCCCGGTCAAGATCGGCAAAGGCCGATTCGGAAATACCCCATGGCACCGATCGTTTCCGCCCGTACGCGATCTGAACCGCTACCGCTTCCTTTGCTGCCTTGTCGAGGAGCGAGTTGTCGTAGGAACGCTGGAACAGGAGCGGCATCAGATATTCGAACATGGTACCGGTCCAGCTGAGTAGAACCCGCTCGCGGCCGATGGCTCCGTAGGGGCGCCCCAGGGAAAACCAGTGTTCCATCGGGACATCGCCGCGGGCGATGGCTACGAAGCTGCCGAGGCGCGCTTCGCTGGCCAGGAGATCATAACTGGAACCATCCAAAACGTCCGTGGATACGTTGAAGCCGATGGCAAACAGCTTGCGCTTCATGTCATAGAGAAAACTCATGTTCATCCCCGCCGACAGCTCGCGGACGCTGACGATCAAACGCTCGGCCACCGCCAGGGTTTCTCCGGCCAGCCATTGCGCCGTGGCAAATGCCTCGATAACCCGGTCGAGCCAGGGGATCAGTGCTGCGCATGCCTCGGAAGACTCTTCCCGGATCGCTCTCAGAATAGTTATTGATCCGATCCGGTCATGGGCAAGATCAAAAAGCGACGGCGCTACGGCTAAATCCTGAGCGATGGCCCGCTGGGCGGCATCCCCGAGCGTGATAAGTTCTTCGCCGCTTTTTTCAGCCAGAATTTCAATCCAGGCGAGATAGTTGCCGCTGTTCCGGGACCAGGCCGCAACCTGCCGTTCAAGTTCCGATCCCCACGGTATGGTTCCCGCTGCGGCAACAACCGAGCTGACATTTATCTCTGCCCGCCGCTGCAGATGAAGGAGATCGATGACATCGGACGGCGGGGCATGCCAGTCGTGCAACAGCGCTTCGAGGGTCTGAAAATAAAACCCGGCAATTTTTTCAGACGTCACGCTCTGTTTCAGTATTTCCCCGGTATCGGCCAGACTGTTGAAGGATACTCGCTCCAGGAGCGGGGCGTGCACGAGTTCGTCAAGCCCCTGTTCCAGTGCCCAGAGAGCGCCCAGCAGGTTGCCGCTGTCAACGGTGGAAACGTAGCGGGGCTCTAACGGGACCAGTGTCTGAATGTCATACCAGTTAAGAAGGTGCCCTTCATACAATTCCAGACGGGTGATGGTTGCCATGGTGTCGGTCAGTAAATCGATGACCTGATTAACCGTCAGGGAGCCGGAATCATGGGCGCCCAGGACGCTGGTCATCCAGAGGCCGATATTGGTTGGACTGGTTCGCATGGCCAGGCGGTTCTGATGGGCAACCTGATAGTTGTCGGGCGGCAGCCAGGAGGTATCGGCAGTGACAAAGGACGAGAAATAACGCCAGGTCCGCCGGGCAACCTGTCTGAGGAAACGGCGGTCCGATTCCCGCAGCGGGTACGCGGATTTTTCAACAGGTCGCAGGTTCAGGAGCCAGCCGAGTAACGGTGAGAGAAGCCACAAACCGAGCCAGGGAGCGGCCTGCGGCAGAGTTGCCGGAATGCCGTACCAGATGGACCACCCCACGGCGCCGCTGAAGATACTTCCGAGCGCCATACTTGCGACAAAGAGCGGCTGTTTCCGGGAAGAACTCCAATGAGTCGCCTGGGCTGTCCACTCAAGCAGGTTACGCCGGGAAATAAGGCGACGGTAGCAAACACGGGTGATGGCATCCACTGTTACGACTGCCTGATGAGGGAGCAGTGCCGCATCGGTGGTTGCCCGCAGCAGGTCGTGCAGCAGTTTGGCCGGGGAAAAATGCTGTAATCCCTTGCGGGTGGTCGCCATGGTGAATGGCTGTGCCAGGGGGTGAAAGAGGAGTTGCATACCAACCACCAGCGAAGCGATTGCACCGACTTTTTGAGAAATATACCAGGAGGTGATCAACAGCGCCAGACTGGCTGCAGGTAACAGGCTCCGGCGCAGGTTGTCGAGAATCTTCCAGCGATTGAACAGGGAGAGCGGGTTGGCGCCCCGCGCGCCTGAAGCCTGGGGAACCCGCGGGAAGAGCCACCCTGCGGTCTGCCAGTCGCCGCGTACCCAGCGATGGGTTCTGCTGCTGTAACTCTGATATCCCTGGGGAAATTCATCGTAGAGCTCAATATCACTGGCCAGTCCCACCCGGACATGAGCCCCTTCGATCAGGTCATGACTGAGCACCCACTCTTCCGGAAACCGTCCCGACAGTACGCGGCTGAAGGCGCGGACGTCGTAGATTCCCTTTCCATGGTATGACCCTTCACCGCTCAGGTCCTGATAGACATCGGAGACCGCCTGGGTATACGGGTCGATTCCGACCGCATCGGCGAAGAGCCGACTGAACGTGGAAGCGCTTGTGCTTTGCAGGGTCGGACTTACCCTCGGCTGTATGATAGTGTAGGTGCCTGGCATGATAGCGCCTGTGGCATCAAAGCGCGGCTGGTTGAGCGGGTGTGCCAGGGTTTCGACCATGCGCCGCGCCGTGGAGTGAGGCAATTGGGTGTCGCTGTCAAGGGTGATGACAAACCGGACATCCGCCATTCGATGCGGGTCGCCGACGTAGACGATCCGGGGCGCCGACTCGGGGCGCGTACCGCCAATCAGACCGTTCAGCTCTTCCAGTTTCCCCCGTTTCCGTTCCCAGCCGATGAATTTTTGTTCCGATTCACTCCAGGTCCGTTCGCGATGAAACAGGAAAAATCGCTCGCCACCATAGCGCCGATTAAGGTCGGTCATCACTTCTGATGCAATCAGGAGCAACCGGACATCATCTTCGCGTGAAAGCGAGGCTGAGTCGGTATAGTCCGTAAAGAGACTGAAAAGCAGGTTGGCTTCCCTGTTCGCCAGATAGCGGATCTCAAGTTTTTCCGCTTCGGCGCGTACCGTATCCTCGTTAACCAGCATCATCGGCACAACCACCAGAGTACGGAACTCATCCGGAATTCCGGTTTCCTCAAAATCCATCTTGGGCAGGGGGCGAGGGGGAAGAAGCCGTGTTACCAGATAGTTGGTTATCTCTATCGCCAGCTGGCTGACCGGTATCAGCATGAGCAGCAGCAATCCGATCCGGATAGGGGGGGGCGGCCCGGTATGGCCGAAGCGGGCGATCAGGGCAATAAACAAAGACGACAAACCGCTTATGGCGAAGATATAGGCGCCGGCGTGGTGACGATAGATCCATTCGTGAGCGCGGTAACGGAACGTTTCGCGGCATGCGAGCAGCCGGACCAGTTCGGCCCGCCCCTCGCCGGTGAGCCAGGCGCCGACGTGGCTCCGCCGTTCATCGTGTGCCGTTTTACCCCCTGCCATTGTTGCCAGTTTGATGACGCACTCAGCAACCTGTTCCTCACTCTGACCGGCGGCCTGGGCGAGCTCTTCAACGGCCTGACGGCAGCGGTCACGGGTTGCAAAATCCATTTTCGGGTAGACCCCCGAAGGATCCTGGCGCAGCAGCATCTCTACCCGGTTGAGCTGCTCAAAGATCTCCCGCCAATCCAAGAGGGCCAGCTGGCGCAGGCTGGTAAAGGCATTGCCGCACGACAGCTGCTCTCTGGTCTGCCGGTTCTGTTCGCGCAGGGTAAGATCATGCAGCGGTTTTTTAAGCGTGCGCTCAAGCCAGTTCTGCACCGGAGGTAATACGGTCCCCTCATCAAACAGGAGGCTGACCAGCTGTGCCGCAAAATAGGAGGTCGGTGACGGCTCTGCCTTAGCCAGTTCTGCCAGAATTGTGAAGAGGTGGTTCGAATCGCGCCTGTTGGCGGCGATGAGCCGGTTTGCCCAGAATTCGGCCAACTGGCGCTCACGCAGGTCTGCCAGAGCGGTAACGGCGAGATTCTGGATGCTTTCGATCAGTGCAATGCGCAGCATCTGCGGGATTGCCCAGAGTTCGCAGATTGTCAGGATGCGTACGGATTGATATGCCTCGATAAACGCAAGGATGTTTTCATGGTCCAGGCGCAGTTCCGTATGCGACACGAGATTCTTGGCAAGGGCGTAGATGCAGGGGAGATCACGGTACGGATCAGATGCCAGGACGGGCAACTTCCGGTAAAAATTCCGGGGAAGGTTCAAAAGGACATCGCGGGCGTTTCTCTCCAGAATGTACTCATTGTCCAGGATCCAGTCCGCCGCGGGTGTGGCTTTCTGTTCCAGCCGGCTTGCGGCCGTGAGATCTGCGCAGACCTGACGCACCAGTTGACGGGATTGTTTGAGGCGGGCAATAAGCTCGGCAGTGCAGTGTGGTTTGATACTTACCTGTTGTTCTCTGGCGTGGCGCCGGGAATGTTCGATGATCTGTTCCGGAGAAAGTTTGACCTCGGGGCCCCGTGCTTCAACCAGCCACTCACGTTTGGGATGCACGATGAAGAGCGCCGGAGGAGGATCGCCGCTTTCCCGCAACCACGCGACAGGTTTTTGTAATGACTCGACCGACGCCTGGAGTATCAGTACGGATTCTCCCGGTACAAGCCAGTGGGCATAATTGCGAATGACTCCCGTTTCAACACCATACCGGGAGCGGCGTAGCCAGAGCAGCGCAACCAGGGCGCCGATTCCGGCAGATACAAGAATCAGCGCTATCGAAGGGGGACTGTTCCGGAGGGGTATATATTTTTCCCCATGGAACACTGAAATGGCCATTTCGGCAGTTGCACCGCACAGGAGAGCGAAAATAAACATCCCGATAGCTCGGTAACGCAGGAACGGATCGGAATAATGAACATCGCCGCCGGTCCCCTTATGCACGAGGACGGCGCGGTGAAAGCCCTGCTGCGCCAGATCCCGGAGGCTCTTACGGGCTTCATCTTTTTTTGCGAAGTAACCAATCAGAATGCCGTTGCTCACTATAATGTCCTTTTTACTTCAGCGCATCTCATGTTATTTGAAACGTGATCTGGCCGAGCTGATAGCCTCTTGAATGGAGCTCCATACGGTGTCGATGCCGTTTTTCAGATCATCCCAGGCGTTTTCTCCGGCTTGTTGAAGCTCTTCAATCTTCACTCTGGCCCCCTCCATCCTGGCCTTCAATGCGGTGATTATCTCGTTATACTCATCCATAACGTCTGCCTTGGCTTCACCAGCCCTGGTGGTCAATCGGTCAATCTCGGTATTCAATTCCTCCAGCTGTGCCTGCATTTTGCGGATGTACTCTTCTTTGCTGTTCATGGTGTTCTCCTTTTATCTGATGACGCTATTTTTCTGCTGGCATAAGTAGCGCCAGAACTGCTTTTGCCACTGCTTTTGATGATGCGGGATTCTGGCCGGTAATCAAATTGCCGTCGCGAACAAAATATGATTTCCAGTCAGCTCCTTTGGAGTAGTTTCCACCAACTCTTTGCAGCTCGTTTTCAACCAGGAACGGTTCGAGATCGGTCAGGCCGACAACGGATTCTTGAGAGTTGGAAAAGCCGGTGACCGACTTTCCCATCACCAGAGGTAAACCATCCGGGGAGTTGGCGTGACACAACACTCCGGGCGCATGGCAAACGGCGGCAACCGGCTTGCCCTGGGCATACATGGTCTCGATTGCGGCAATCGAATATTTGTCTTTGGCGAGATCCCATAGCAGTCCGCGACCGCCGGGGTAAAACAGTGCGTCGTAGGAGCCGGGAAGAATGTCCTTCAAGGTAACGGTATGTGCTAACGCTTCCTGAGCTTCCTTGTCGGCTCTGAATCGTTTTGTCGATACGGTCAGAAAAACTTTTTCCGTGCTCTTCGGATCCAGAGGCGGGTGCCCACCTTTTGGTGAAGCCAGAGTAATTTCAACTCCGGAATCCTTGAAAATATAGTAAGGGGCGGCAAGTGCTTCCAGCCAGAATCCCGTGTTGCGACCGGTAATGTCGCTTTCATCGTGTGAAGTCAGTATTATCAAGATTTTCATGGATATTTCTCCGAGCGATTGTCTTTGGTGGTGAAAGAGTGTCTGAACAGAAAAAGGCCAGGGGGTGCCGGGAGAAATAAAGACCCCTGGCGAATGAGGTCGCCATATGTCTATCAACTTGCATGCCAGAGGAAGGATGTTCTTGCTTGTGATATAACTGCTTGATTGCAATGATAAAATATAAAGAGAGGGTGATGGTTGGGGAAAGGGCTTCCAGCATAATCCGTCATGTGTAGCATATCTGTCATATATGACAGGCGGGAATTCCACGCTCCTTAATCCTTAATATTTATGTGCGGTGGTACGATGCCTGTCCCGGCTGAGTGGTCGGCCTTGTTCTCTTGATAGGCCTCGACGGCCTGGTGTGCTTCGTCTTTAGAAATAACTTCCGTAGCCAGATTAGCTGTGAGTGACGCAGCCAAACCGGCTGCGCGCCGTGAAACCACCGCTTCATCTGTTTTGGCTGACAACTCATGTTCAAGCGCGTCTTTGTTTTTCTGATACGTTGCAGCATCGGTCATGGCGTATCCGGCCGCTTTTTCGGCTTCTTTCGCATCGTTACGCTTCAGAGCTGCCGTTGTCGCATCCGTTTCGGCGTACATGGCATCCCGTGCCGCTTTAACAGCATCTTCACGTGCCTGAAACAACGCTGTTGCATCTGCCTTGGCGTATTTGGCGGTTCTGGCGGCCTTCATGGTGTCCCTGTTTGCCTGAAATTCTTCGGCAGCTCTTGCGGTGGCAGCCTGTGCGTTACTAATGGCAGTCGTATCGACGGTGCTGATTGCTGAAATCGGTTCTACGGACATGGGGGACCTCCGGTACATTTTAACTCAAGACGCAGTCTTTATTTTGTTCGTAATGGTATGGTAGTTGCTTTCAAAACGGTTTCTCAGTAAGTAACAGTGAAATTTTAGTACGTACGAAGGAGGGCATCACCCATGTTTCACTGGTTTCGAGACCATCGCCGCGCCGAGACGCGGAAACTCCCGTTCCCTCCCGAGTGGGAGACTTTCGTGTGTGCCAATGTCGCTCATTACCATATGCTGGACGCTGCTGAACGCGCCGAGTTGCGTGCCATGATGCAGGTCTTTATGGAAGAAAAAGAGTGGGAAGGGTGCGGCGGTCTCGATATTACGGACGAGATACGTGTCACCATTGCAGCCGAGGCATGTCTGCTGCAATTGGGTCTTCCCCACGACTACTACCGCAACGTGGAGTCGATTCTGGTATATCCCTCCACCGTTCTTCTCCCGGAACATCACCCCGGAGTCTTTGAACGCGTGGGTGGTCCGGTGGAGGCAAACGTTCCCATCCTGGGACAAGCGTTCGTCTACGGGCCGGTGATCCTTGTGTGGGACGCTGTTCTTCACGGGGCGCGGCATCCCGGGCAGGGACATAACGTGGTCTACCATGAATTTGCCCACAAACTGGATATGCTCGACGGAGCCGCCGACGGCACTCCGCCGCTAGCCGACCGCGACCAGTTTGCTGAATGGGTGACCGTATGCACCCGCGAATTCCTCCGCCTGCGAGATCTCGCCGAAAAGGGGCACAAAACCTTTCTGGACGCCTACGGTGCGACGAATGAGGCAGAATTTTTCGCCGTGGCCACCGAGGAGTTTTTCGACCGTCCGGTCGCACTTCGGGAACACGCTCCCGATCTCTACCATGTTCTCAGTGCCTACTATCTGCAGGACACGGCAGGTCGAATGGTTAAAGCCAGTATCCCTGCCGATTGTAGTGCCGATGCAGTTCAGTCTCGTAGTCCCGGGTCAGAAGAGACTCTGTTGTGAATTCCGGCGACTGCTGGATGATTTCCCGGGTAAGGTTGACGAATACCGTAGCTTTACTCCAGCTGACATTCTTGATCCATTGCGGAGAAACAAGTACCTTTTTCCCCGGCCACCAGTTCTGGGTATCGATAATCAGATACCGGATAGCCCACGATTCGTCGTCAATGATAAAATCCTCAATGTGACCTATTTCGCCGTCTGATGCATGAATAGTGTAACCACCAACTTCATGTGAGCTTCGTAAATGAGGGTCCCACGTTTTATCGTCAGGAGAGGCGGGCGGACATGTACCATTGTCCCGAATAATGGTCGGATAAGAACCCCACATATAGGGGCCGGCCCAATACATCGGCCACTCATAATACCCGTAGTATTCCAATTCGAACTGTTGCGAAACCGGTTTGTCACTATCCAGAGAAGGGCTGTCCTCGATCTGCTTTTTTGTCAGGTTGACGGTTATATGCTGCTCCTCCTGGTTCACCGCAACAAGTGCATACGGAGAAATCAGCACCTGCCGGTCCATAAGCCAGTCTCCGGTGTCGGCAACCAGATAGCGAATAGCCCAATGCCGGTCGTCAAAGTAGAATTCAACAACCTTCCCGATTTCCCCATCATAGCTGTCCAACGTGAAACCTTTCAGCTCTTTGGCTTTGTATAGCATAGTGGCTCCTTTGTTCAGCGTTTCGTTTAATTACGTGCGTTACATGCTGTGTTCGGCAAATTCGCTCCGTATCCCTTGATGGATGTCAACTTGTGTTGCACCGGCTGTTTCAAGAATGCTTTTGGCCTGCTCAACCTGACCTGCCGTGCCATGAGCGATAACAAGGAATTTGTCTGATTTAAGCGCCGTTTCGTATTGAATGCTGCTGTCATGCGGAATACCGATACTGTACAGTGCGGCTGCCAAGGCACTCAAACCGCCCACCAGTGCGGCGCCCTCCAGTGCTCCAACGATCCACATTGCCAGCGGGCCGAATACGAACAGTGGGCCGATACCCGGAATAACGAACAGTGCCGAGCCAAACAACAATCCCCAGAAACCGCCCCAAAATGCTCCCTGTTTGCCCCAAACCTTCATGCGGTCTCCGGCGTTGTAATAGCCGACGACGTGTTCTTCCGTGTGGTAGTCCTTGCCTACTATTGACAGCTTCTGCATGTCGAACCCCGCCTGCTGGAGCTCCTTGATACTCATCTCCGCCTCGACGTGCGAACTGAAAATACCTATTACTGCGTTATGCTCGTTCATGGTTCTCTCCCTTTTGCGTTGAAATGTGACAAACTACGTATCAACTAACGTGCCAGGACTGTTCAATGGAAACAGGAGTGTAACGGTATGATTGTAGGGGTGAAAGTGGAAATGAGCCTGCGGGACGACAGAAAAACCGTCAACCGGAACTGTCGTAATTAACGTTACCACCATATGTGATGGTTGACATTCCCACTGTTATTACAGAGCTATTTTGGGAGCCGATAAAAAATTGCCTATCTCCTGAAAAGGGCCCAGCGGGTTTACAACTTCCTGGTCAAGATCGATCAGAGGTTCACCGTACCAGAACTTTTCGACGACAACCGCATCAACTATCAGAAAGGAAGCTCTGAATTTCCACCCCGACTGCCGTGTCTTTCTCTTGAAATTAAACGTATCCAGCCAGAAGTTTCCATACCGATTACTGTTGGCAATTTGCGGTTCGAATACATAGCCGGTGCAGAGGTAGCGAACCTTCAGGCAGGCCTCAATGCCATTGCCCAGACCTTCGCGTTTCAGTGACGAGGTTGCCACGGCAATGTCTACATAACTGAGTACCTTCAAATTGGAAGTTGAATAGATATTGAAGCCAAGTTTTTTGATATCGGTGACCGTTGATTTATGCGGCGCCACGTTATCAAATGCATGCAGGACCTCCTGATACGTTTTCCAGGGCGAATTTGTCACCGTAGTGGTGCGCGGCAGCAATGAGGCGCACCCGGAGAAAATCAATGCCGTCATGAAGACGACTATGTATGGTAAATTTTGCTTGTTCATACCAACCTTTACAACCATCGACCGAATAAATTGATGAACCACTCTTTTGTCTTGGGAACTACGGATCTTTTTTCCCACTCATCACGATTAATTCGAATGGAATTCGCAAGATCGGCGGCAAACATCTTTTCCATCTCGACAGCAAATTCATGGTTCAGGATAACCGCATTCACCTCGTCATTGTTCAGTAAACTCAGGTAGTCCATGTTTGTTGAGCCGACTGTTGACCAGACGTTGTCGATCACCACCGTTTTTGCGTGCAGCAGGGAATTGTCGTGTTCATATATCTTCACTCCTGCTTTCAAAAGTCTGGCGTAATAATGTCGTTGCGCATGAAGCGCCAACTGGGAATCGGTAATTCCCGGGAGAATGATCTTTACGTCAACGCCGCGCCCGGCCGCATCAGTCAGGGAGGCGAGTATCTGATCGTCAGGAATGAAGTAGGAATTGGTCATGTGAATGGAATGCTCTGCAAAGGCAAGAGCTGACACATACACTATGCACGGGATTCTGTTGTCCTCCCCTTCGGTGCTGCCGACGATACGCACCAGAGCAGTGCCTTTTTCTTTTACGGTGGGGAAATAGTTCCGGTCGGAACGTTTTGCCCCTTTTTGTTTCTCCCAGGTGTCAAGAAAGAGCTTCTGGAGTTCGGTAACGGCTGGCCCTTCAATTTGAATGTCCGTGTCGCGCCAGTGAACCGGCGGTGCTTCGTTGCTTTTCCGTTTGCGTTTGAGAGGAGCGCTCGAATACACCCTGCTGATGTTGATGCCGCCGATAATGGCTATTGTGCCGTCGGCTATCAATATCTTGCGGTGGTCCCGGTGTGCCAGACCCCATTTGTCACGAGCTTTCAATGGATTGAGCGGATTAAAGCCGACCACCTGAATGCCGCCCGCCTGCAGGCGCCGGAAAAAAGAATCGGGAGTATTCATACTCCCCATGCAGTCATAGATTATGTTTACCTGGATACCTTCGGCCTGTTTTTGCAGTAACAGATCGGCAAATTTCCGCCCGGTTTCATCATCTTCAATAATGTAGCTTTCAATATTGATGTGATCCCTGGCATGGCGAATGGCTTTGAACATTGCCGCATAGGCCGCTTGACCATCACTGAGCAGGGATACCTTGTTTCCCCTTGTCAGCGGGCTTTCAGTGACCGACTCTACAACGGTGGTGAGGCGCGTGAGAACATCCGTCGAACTGACGGAACGCTTGACTCGCGCCATGATAGCTTTGCTCTGCTTTGCGGATAACAAACCTTTGGATGAGACTATCTGCCGAGGTTTCTGTGTCGCCGGTGTTTCATCAATCACTTCGGATACATTTGGCAAGGTTGCACAGCCACTACCGAAGTTTACTATGGTACCTGCCAGAAAGAAAAATATCTTGAGTTTAAAGGTTGTCATCTCTGTATCAGGGACCGGAGATATCTTTGCGGTTCCTGCCTGATTCCGTTGACTGCTCCGTGCCGGTGGCATCCCGCCATACGGTGATGAAAATTGCAAAAAGAACAGGTCCGAGAATGAGACCGAGAATCCCTAGCGCGAGTACACCGCAAATAGCTCCGAGCACAATTGCCGGCACAGGGATAGTACTTTTCGCACCTATGGCGAGCGGGCGAATTGCGTTATCGGCAAGACCTACGAAAATAATGCACCAGAGTACCAGAAGTCCCGCCTTGAGATAGGCGCCATTGATGGTAATCAGGAGCGCCAGCGGCACCCAGATTATACCCGTTCCGACAACCGGTACGAGCGCTGCTGCTGCGGTCAGTGCTCCGCAGAGAACGGGAGCGGGGACCCCGGCGACATAATACCCGAGTCCGGCGGTTACCCCCTGTACAAGGCAGGTAAAGATCGTTCCGACCGTGACAGCAGTGGTTGTGGCGCGAATCTCTGATGAATATCGGCGTGCCTTGTCCTGATCGGTGGTAAACCGGATGATTGCAGCCGACACAATGCCTTCGCCGTCACGGTAGACGAAAAAGAGTATGAACAGTGCGACTGCCAGAGTGAAGAGGAGTTCCCCGATATTTTTTGCGGTATTAGTCGTCAGTTCGAGAAGATACCCCGACATGCCGTCAGCCATCCTGGCGCCGAGATTTGCCAGATCGATGTTGAATCGTTCTCCAAGGGTGATTATCGTGTCGGCGAACGGGAAATGCTTGATTGTGTCGGTCCCGGTCGTCGTAAACGCCAGAACGAGCCGTTCGCCCTCCGTGTACCAGTCGGCGGCATTTTCTGCGACCATGATAATCAATCCTGCAATAGGCAGTATGAAGCAGATGGTTATGGCGAGAACCATCAAGCCGGCAGAACGGTTTGGGTGGCCAGGGAACTTTCTCGCCAGACGGTCATGGTGGGGAAGGGTAGCGATGCCGATAATAAGCGCCCAGGCAAGCGGCTTTGCGACGGGGGCCGCCAGCAGGGCGAACAGCCAGATGACGGCCGCCGTTGCAAGGGCCGCCACAACGCTCAGATATGTCTTTTTGTCCATTGGTGGCGATTTTCTGAGAGCAGCACCGCGCACAACAACATTTTTGTTTGTGCGATTTGTTGATAAACGGTTCATTAGTGAATATCCCCCATCATCTCATCGCTTGACCGTTTATGCCTTACTGCCCGGTCTCTGTTCCGTATGGTGCTCAGTGCCGGGTTCGTGTCCGTCATGATCTTTCCGGTGCTCATGGCACCCACACCCTTTTTCATGCCATTTGTTTTGCTCTTTGCCGTGGTCATGGTCAATTCCGTTGTCATGGTCTATTCCGTGGTCATGGTCTTTGTTATAGCCTGTACCGGGATCCTGCTCTCTGTGATGGTCTTTGCCGTGCTCTTTTTCGTGTCCCATTGTTGTTCTCCCTGTTCGCCGGATGACTTTATTGTGTGAATCAATGCGAAGCAACTACCGCGCCATAGTCGGCCCGGGTATTGAGGGAGCGCAACGGCTTGATTGTGCTGGTAAAGCGGTAATAAGAAGGGTAGCTGCCGAATAATTCCGCTGGTACTATCCGTCAGGTATAACGTAAGCGCCATATATGACGGTTTAAGAAGAAGGGGGCAAATCATTGGATTTGAATACGACTTAAGTAGCACTGGACAGCCCGTAACATCATAATGTACCATGTGTAAAATTCATGCCATGCGTGGGATAGCGGTGGTTATCACGTAAACAAAGGGGGCGTTATGAAGATCCGTACCAAGCTTGCGCTGAATACCTTCACGATTCTCATTCTGATGACGTTTATCGCGTCAGCGGCGGTGGTCGGGATCCGCTACATACAGAAGAGCATATTTACCCTCACCCAGAAGTCGACCCCCTACCAGGTGAAGACCTTCAACCATCAGCGCGCTTTGCAGTCCCATGCCGCTAACCTGCTCAAGGTAGCCGCCTCCGATTCCCTGGAGGAGTTCAAGAATAATTCGGCCAGAAGCACCGAGTCGTTGGCCGAGGAGATCAAGGCTGCCGACGATCTGACCAAACTTGGTTCGCCCCGTAACTACGATCATGAACAGTTCACCGAAATCACCAGGGCGATCGAGGGGATAACCAACAAGCGACTGCTGCTGCAGCGCGATACGGTCGTGTCGGTGGCCGCCATGAAGCAAAATCTCGCCAACGCCTCCGGGAAGCTGCAAAGCCTTGACGCCTCCATCAGAAAGCTGCAGCGCGGCGCCACCGACAAGATGGTGACCAACATCTACGGCAACGCCAGGGACAACGAGAAGAGCACGCTCCTTTCCAACGTAATGGATAGTCTTAAGGATCTGAACGGCTTCTGTGCGCAGCTTTTGCAGGTCAACGACAAGGGCACCGTCGAAAGCTTGTACACCAACACCGCAACTCCGCTCTATAACCTCCAGGTTGCCAAGCGGATCGTCTGGCTCGATGAGGGGGCCTCAGAAGGAATTGTCAAGAGCATATACGATATTGACGAAAAACTGTCCGCGGCACGAGATCTATACATCATCTATGTGGGCTCGCACGATTCCGCCAGCCATGCGAAGGCGACCAAGGCGGTCAGCGATGCCCAGGGCGCCATATCCGCCATGATCGATACCGTGAAAAAGGAAGCCGACACATCAAACTACAGTCAAATCACCAGCTCCGAGGTGATGTCTACCAGCGTATTGGATTTTTCCAGCACTAACGGCATCCTCATGCTCTCTTCCGAGACCATTTTTTCCAGCTCGGTGATCGATTCCCTCGTCAACTACAGTCTCTCCGTCAGAAGTCTTGCGGACTTCGACAAAACGGTTGCTACCATACAAAACGAGTCGAACAAGGTTATCGCATCCGCCAACAAACTGATGGCGCTTTTACGTAAGGGAAGTTTCAAAAAGGAAATCAATCTGCTGGATGAATCCATTCGCGCCCTGACCATGGTAAAGGCAAGTTTTCTCGACAAGGACGGCGCTGCCGACAAGATCAGGTCGTCGCTCAAAAACGTGGAGGAGGTGGCGAAACTCAACCAGAAGATGAAGGAGATGGTTGCCGGCCAGATGGCATTGAGCAACAAGGATGCGGCGGTTGCCGAGCAGAGCCAGGAAAGTACGGTGGCTTCGGTCCGGGCGGCCGTAAGCACCACCACGACGATTATTATCGTCATTGCGGTGGTTGCGGTACTTGCTTCTTTACTGGTGGGGCGCTGGATTGCCGCTGCCATAACGGGTCCTATCGCGGATCTTTCCAAACTGGCGGCCGGTTTCGGCTCCGGGAATTTCAGCATCAGTATGGACGAAAACAGAAGAGACGAGTTCGGTGCGGTTGCCGCCCATTTCAATCAGGCGTCGGCCAAGCTGACGGAGATCACCAATCTGCTCAAATCCTCCATCGACAAGTTGTCGGGGGGGGCCGGTCACCTCAGCCAGACGGCGGATTGCCTGTACCGTGGAACGGAGGAACAGGTGACCCATACCGCGCAATCGGCGGTGGCCATGACCCAGATCAACGCTACGGTGCAAACCGTGGCGGGGCATGCCTGCGATTCGGCCGCATCGTCCAAAGAGGCACATCTTATGGCGACCAACGGTATGGCGGTAGTAACCAAAACGTTCAAGGGTATGCAGGAGATTTCCCAGTCGGTAATAGCTGCGTCCGAGTCCATCGCCAAACTCAGTGAAAATTCCCGCACCATAGACTCCATTCTCAGCACCATCAACGATATCGCGGATCAGACCAATCTTCTCGCCCTTAACGCCGCCATCGAGGCCGCCAGGGCGGGAGAACACGGCTTGGGTTTTGCCGTGGTGGCGGACGAGGTGCGCAAACTGGCCCGGCGGACCGCCGAGGCGACTCACGAGATAGCAGGTATCATCAATATCATTCAGGCCGATACGGTAAGCTCGGTGGCTGCCATGAACGAAGGGAAATTGCGGGTTGTGGAAGGTATGAAACTCTCCGCGGAGGCGAGCGAATCGCTTGAGGCGATCGTGGGGGTATCCAAGCTCGGCGTGGATCGGGCCCAGATGATCGCCACCGCGACCGACGGCCAGGCCACGGCATCACGGGACGTGTCCGAGCGCATGGAAACGATCGCCGGCATCTCCGGGACACTCAAGGGGGCGACCATGGATATTAAGGAGGCGTCGGAGCAGTTATCGAAAATCGCTCATGAATTGAATGAAGTGGCCCTCTGGTTCAAGGTGTCATGAAAAAGATGGCGGGGCGCAGGATTTTCTGCAGTTTATTGCATTCGCAAGGCTCCCGGGTTTCCCGGGGGCCTTGCGAATTTTGTGTGCCTCCTGGTTGATCCGAAGGCAACTGGTACTCTGGAACAGTAGGTCTCAGATTACCTTCTTGGTAAGCAGCAGTCGCTGGGAATGCTTGAACCCGCGCCGGGTCAGAAAGTTCCACAGGGCAAAATAGTCATGTTCCACCCTGGTCCGAACCGTTTTGACCTGAAGAGCGGAAAGGTTGATCAACAGTTGCGAGAGAAGCGCATGACCGACACCAGAGCCACCATAGGCGGGGTGAACGCCGATTGTGTCTATCACCGCCGCTTTCTCCACTCTGCCGAATTCGCCGAAATCGACACGAGCCATGATGAAACCGGTGACGACTCCGTCGTCTTCCGCAACCATGGAGACACGGATGCCGGATTCATCGAGCACTTCCCGGAACTTGTCGGCACAATATGCGGAACGATCAAGACCGGTACACTTCACGTCAATCCGATCGACAGCCGCCAGATCTTCCCATTTGATTGGGCGCACTGTGACGGGCCTCCCGGCCTGCTTGTCATAATGGCCGCTGCCGTGACCCTGCCACTTTCCATCCGTTGTCACCGGATCCACGTTCTTGCCAAGAGGTGACGTATCACGCTCTATAATCTGGCCGGATGCCAGAGTGAAGCCAGTAGACGCAAAAAACCTGGTCATGGAGATGTTTGACCAATCAAACTGGGTCTGCAGGGTGTTGATATTTTTTCTTTTCATCCGTTGTTCGATATCGGCCAGGATCATTTTGCCGATGCCTTTTCCCTGCTCGTCAGGGGCGACACCGATGTCGTCAAGTTCCACAATGGTACTCTTAGCTCCGAACTCCCCTTCCAGTATCCTGGCAAACCCATACCCCGCAAGTTTTTTGTCGTCAAGGGCGGCACAGGTGATGAAACTGTCGGGCATGGTCTGAGGATCCAGTGGCATGTCACCGGTTTCGTCCAGAAAGACCTCTCCAAGGTTGGCGGTTGCCACGGCAAGCCGTTTCTCCAGGAAAGCGCTTCTTGGGCTGCCTGTCAGACTGCTCTCAATTTTTGAAACCTGATTTATGTCTTCCGGATAGAGTGGGCGAAATGAGATGTTTGACATATTCATGTTCTCCTTTCAGTGATTACATCAATAAATTTTGTGATTGCCTATCTACAGTTATCTACCATCTTGCAGCCGATTGTCAATCCTGTCGCGAAATGGTTCGTGCGGTCCTTTTCCCCACAACCTGCACCCAGACTAATCCGTTCATCCTTTTTACCTGAGTAACTCATATACCTATGTGAGTCCCACTTGCCGATGTCTGCAATCTTGTTGACCGGTGCAACCGCATAGCCGCGGCTTAGTCCTTCATATAGTGCAGTTATGTCATGCATGACGGATGTCACGGACGGTTTCCCCTCCTTCGCCACATGCGATCATCGATTTTCACTCTATAAATTGGTCTGTTACCCGTGCGGCACCTTCAGCTTTTCTTTGGCATGTTAGTTGCCATTGTAATTAAGTAGTTTCCGTCCGGAAAGGGTGCTTTTTCCCCCTGGCGGCGTCAATCTTCGGCTTTACTTGTGCGGCGTACCGTTGTACGCCTCCGCGCAATCCCTCGATTTTCTTGCCAGGAGAAAAAATCCCCGCTTTCCAAAACGGAAACCAACAGTTTCTTGTCCGGAGTTTCCGGACAGAAACTAAGCAACGAACGCCGGTTACCTACGGCTAAACTCTTACCGGTAAAAGCACTTTGTGATGTCTATGACTCAACGGAGAACCGACCCAAAGCCTGGGCTTTGGCGCCCCCTGCACTTGTTATCAATAGCGACGCTATTAATAGTAGCGGTCACCATGCTATTAATAGCCCACCTCGCTATTTCAGAGGATAACGGCGTCCCGCCGGAGTGCTACATGTACATCAGTGTGATAAGGCGCTGTGAAGGCGGTTACCCAATGTATGGCGGCGAGGTGGTACTGTCATCACCAAGCGGGATTCAGTTGTTCTCTGATTTTGCTGATATATATGGGACTGTCAGGTTTTTGGTGCCGTCCGGGGACTATATAATAACGGTATCGGCCTATGAGTATGAAACCCAAACAAAACTGGTAAATAATGTTTGTTGGAGTCCGCAGTCATATAATATATTTTACCTTTTGAGAGAAAATGGCGACTGCATCAGTTCATACGAAAAAACCATAAATTTAAGGAGGTGAATACGCTTGTGATGTGCGTCAGTAAATTCAGAGTCCCTTATTCCTGCCACTGAATGCACGAGACCGGGCAGATGTCGATGGCTTCTTCCTGAATGACATTTTCATATGCTCCACCCGAATCAAACACTTCTGACTTGCCATGGTCGGTGAAACGAAATACTTCCGGGATATTTGTCACACAGAGTCCGCAACTTATGCAGGATTCCTGGTCAACCCACACTGCTTTTTTCATAAGAGTTCCTTTTAATTCCGGTTATTTGTTGTCCGTCACGGTTACAGTGCCCGCATGAATGCCACAAGGTCTTTCTTTTCCTGTTCGTTCAGCCTGGTCTGAAGAATCATATTGAAGAACTCTACCGTGTCTTCCAAGGTGAGCAACCTGCCATCATGCAGGTACGGTGGCGAGTCCTTGATGCCGCGCAGCGGAAACGTTTTGATCGGGCCATCGGCAGAAGCCATCATGCCATTGATCATGCGCGGTTTGAAGAATCGCTCGGTTTTCAGGTTGTGCATGGAGTTATCGGTGTAATAGGGGGGAGAGTGACAGCCGGCGCACTTTGCTTTCCCGAAAAACAACCTTTGCCCCCGTAACTCGGCTGATGTTGCCAGGCTCTCGTCCAGCAGGCCGTCAATGCCAAGTTTTGGTGCAGGAGGGAAGTCGAGTATTTCCTGAAATTCAGCCATGAAGTTGACCTGACTTGCTCTTTCCAGGATGTTGACCCCCTTTTTTGTTGCGATAACGGGATCGCCGTCAAAGTAGGCGCCCCGCTGCTCAAATTCGGTAAAATCTTCTACACTCTTTAATGCCCTCTGGGATCCGAACAGCCGCTGGATATTGACCCCTCGTAACGTGGGTGTATCGATGCGGTGCCGAAACTCCTGCGGGCGAATATCTCCAACCAGATGTGTTGCTGCATTCGTATGCCCATTGGCGTGGCAGTCGAAACAGGCCACGCCGCGGCCCGGTTTTTCCGAACGCCTGTCGTCTGTCTGGTTGAACTGCTGCTGTGGGAACGGCGTCACCAGCATTCGGAGTCCTTCCAGCTGTTTGGGATTGAGGATGCCGTTAAACAGCTCGTAGTAGTTCATTATTGTTACAAGAGAACCTTGGGAAACATCGCCACGGTCGGACCGTGTCGTCAGGTAAATCGGGGGAGGGAACTCGGGTAAAAAATGGTCTGGCAGATCATAATCAAGATCAAAGCGGGTAAGGTCTCTCCCCTCCTGTTTATTGATTTCGTCAATAAGGAATTTCGGGAAAAGCATGCCCCCTTCGGGATGATTCGGGAACGGGAGCGGGAAAAACCCTGACGGAAAAAGGTTCTTTTCCCGTATTTTTGCCGGTGCCAGGTGTGCCAGTTCTTCCCATGTTATTCCGGGGGGGAGCTTGACCCGTACTCCTTCTTGAAGTTTTTTTCCGCACGACATGGTTACGTCGTAGGCAGGTCGCTTGCTCAAGTCATACCGTTCTTCAAGCAGATCGGCATGATCTTTCTTCAGGGCGGGCTTGGCCGTTTTCATCCGCGTCATGATTGTCACAAAGGTTTCTTTGCTGTCTACCGGAGCATAGCTGGATGCTTTTGGCCCGGCATCTTGCGCAGAAGCTGTTGCCGTTACTATTATAAATAGTGCTACAAGAGTCGGCAGTCGTATCTGCCTGCATTGTTCACGTTGCCGCTTCATGATGGTTCTCCCTCTTCTTACATAAGCCAGCGTTTTTTCATGAGTAGATATGAAAATAGAGATGTTACCAGTCCAACTGCCCCCAGATAGAGCCATTGTGTGGTTAGAGTTGCTATGCTGCCATTATCCAGAAGGATTGATTTAACCGGTTCGTAGAACTGGTATGAAGGTAAAAACGGAGCAACGGCGGTTAATTTTTGTGAAAAATCGGATAACGCGGAAGGGAGCAGATGGGGTAAATAAAATATGACGCCCAGTGTTCTGGCGCTGGCCTGATTGCGGCACAAAAATCCCAACAAAATTCCGTAGGAGCTGAAGCAAAAACTGCCGACGGTTATAATCGCTCCATAGCTTACGATATTCTCCGGTTTATATTGACTGAGTACATGGAGAAAGAGGACAGCAGCAAGGATTAAGATCATGCCCGATACTATCTTGGCGCTCAGCCATTCGACCTCGCGCATGGGTGTTTGCAATAGTGCAAGAAGCAGTTTCTTTTCTTTTTCTTCGGCAACTTGCGCCGGCATTATGATAAAGCCTACCAGTAACACCAACATCAGAATCCAGGTGGGTAATGTCTGCTTTTGAATTCCCCCTTCCTGAATTGGTTTGATATCGGAAATCCAGTTTACGCTCTTTCCTTCTACCGCCTTTTGCAAGGCCGAAAAACTTTCAACTATGGTAAGAGTCTGTAACGACTCTTTTTTTAAGACCATGAGCTGCAAACCGTTTTTTTCTTTTTCAGATCGAACCAGCAGCCCGTCGATCTTTTTTTCTCGTAACCATTTTGTACCTTCTTTTTCATCGCCGACGTGAGAAATGGTAATCAGTTTGTCCGCCGATGTAATCGCACGGACAATAACGGGAGCATAGATCTCGTTTTTTATCAGTCCGATAGTGACTTTCTTTACATCTGTAGCGGTTCTGTCAACCAAGTTTAACGAGAAGAACACAAAAAATGGTATGAAAATAATAAGAAAAACAGTCTTGTTTTTTACGGCAATGGCTAAATCATTCAATGTCAGGGTAATGATATTTTTTATCATCATACGCACAGCTTTTCATATGGTTCTGACAAGAAGTATTCTTCCGGTGAACCGTCGAATACCATCTGCCCCCGGTGCAGCATAATGACACGTGTCGCAAGGGTTTTTATCTCTTCAGGGCGATGGGAGGTGAAAATAATGGTTTTACCTGATGTATGGAACTCATGTAGCATTCTATAGATCTCTCTCGTCATCTCAAAGTCGAGTCCGGATGTCGGTTCATCAAAAAGGAGTACCGGTGGATCTGCTAAAAGCGTGCGCCCGATACTTACCCGTTGCCGTAACCCTTTTGATAGATCCTGTACCTTGCTTTTTCTAAAGGGGAGTAAATCAAATTCTTTCAGGATTTCTTCAATCCGCGCAAAAGGGACGTGGAAAAGACGTGCGAACAGTTTGAAATTGTATTCAACGGAGAAAAAATCGAAAAGATTGGGAACTTCCGGGACAAATCCGATCTTTCTCACAACAACAGACCGGTTTGTTATATTGATGCCGTCTACCATAACGTAGCCGCTGTCGGGAAGATGCCAGTTTGCCACCATCTTCAGGAGTGTAGATTTACCCGCTCCGTTGTGCCCGATGACGGCGATCAGTTCCCCTTTATCCACATCAAAACGTACCGGTAGCAGACCCCTGTTCTCTTTATACACTTTTGTAAGATTGTGGATCTCGATCTGCATATGTGGTTATCCTGATATTAAGGGATGGCAACAGATGATGGTATCAGCAGTTGTCACCCCTTTGGTGAAGGTGTCTCTTCTGATGATTCTTATGTTCGTTGCACAAAATAGACGATTACATACACCAAAACGATCACGACTAAAATTCCGATGACGAAATCCATTTGTAACTCCTTTTAGTAATTAATATTAAATTAATTTAATAACAACAACCACTAAAATAACCACAATCAATACAGCTATAATAAATCCCATTTCTTCCTCCTTTCACCACCGATTACTGCTTCAGCATTCCGGCTGGCAGGTATTGTATAGAGAGTAATGGCAACTTGCGTGCCAGCGGCTGTCCGTTGTTTTGTGTATGCAACATACTGATTATAAGAGTGAAATTGAAGTGGGGTAATCCGGGTTGACGGGAAACCGCTACGGAATCCGTCATGATTGGCGTAACTGTCATATGTGATGGCAGATTCGGAGGTGAGAAGGTTTGTACGTTCAGCAAAAACGGCAGGGTTCAGGGGTAACAGTGAGTCATCGGCGGGAGCTGCTTTCACTCATGGCTTGCTCTTTACCCCGCCACGTCTCAACTTCGATAAATATTCGCTGAACATGCGGGTAGGCTTGTTTGATAGCCTTGTCCAGTTCGGCTACGGTTACTTCAACCTCGGTTGCATAGATCGGATCCACAAAATCGACACTGATGTTCACGAGTATATAGTCAGGTCCCATGTGCATGGTCAGTACTTCATTTACCTGTTTGATCTCTTTGCGTGAACCGGCAATTTCGCGTATCCCTTGAACGACCTCTTTATTTGCGCTCTCACCGATCAGCAGACTTTTTGTCTCCAAAGCAAGCACAATGGCTGTGACTGCCAGTATCACTCCGATGATAACGGAAGCTGCGGCATCATAGGCAGGGTTACCGGTAATCTGGCTGAGCAGGATACCGATAAATGCGACCACAAGACCGGTTATTGCTGCGGAATCCTCCAGCAGTACGATAAAAACAGATGGATCTTTCGCCCTGTGGACTGCTTGAATGTAGCCCCATGCACCTTTTGACCGGGAAAATTCTCTCAGGGCAATGTACCAGCTGGCCCCTTCAAAAACTAACGCCATGGCGATGACGGCATAGTTGACGCCGGAATGCTTTACCGGCTGCGGCGCAGCAAGTTGGTCAATCCCCTTGTACAGTGAAATTCCCGCGCCGCCGGCAAAAAGCAGGATGGCAACAACAAAGCTCCAGAAGTAAATCTCCTTACCATGACCAAACGGAAATTCCTTGTCGGCAGGCAATGCTGCCCGCCGCAATCCGTACAGCAGCAGCATTTCGTTGCCGGTATCGGCGACCGAGTGGATCGCTTCGGATAGCATGGCCGCACTACCGGTAATGCCGGCAGCAACAGCCTTGGTGATTGCTATCAGGCAATTACCGGCCAGAGCGACGTAGATTATTTTTCGGGTAGATTTTCTGTGCATAAATATAATGTGTATCCAGGAATCTACGTGGTGTTATTGTTGTTTGAATCAGATAATTGTCCGGAAAACAGAATTGAAGCAGCCACACCAACAGTGAGGCAGAGTAATACTATGAACAGACTAATGTTGGCCGAAATTGTCCAGCCGAAAAAGCCGGCGATCATCTTTGCTCCCACATAAGCCAGTATACAGATAACCGACTTTTCCAGATGACAGAGATACCGCCTGGCAGCCGTCAGGAGAAAGTACATTGAGCGTAGTCCCAAAATGGCAAATATGTTGGATGTGTAAACCAGAAACGGATCTTGTGTTATGGCAATAACAGCCGGAACAGAGTCGAAGGCGAACATGACATCCGATACTTCGACGGCAACCAGACAGAGGAGTAACGGTGTTGCATGCACCTTGGTGTCTCGGACGGTAAAGAAGTTGTGACCATCCATAAACGGAGACACTCTGAAAAGTTTCTTTGCAATTCGTACTGACCAATGATCGGTGTAATCTTCAATTTCAGTGTCATCTTTTTTACTCGATTGATACATCTGCCATGCCGACCAGAGTACCAACATGCCAAAAGCCAACAACACCCATTTACCGAGTAAAAGTAATGACGTACCGGCAACCACAAACAGAAGGCGGAGAATCAGCGCCCCCAGAATGCCGAAATACAGAACACGGTGCTGAAGCTGATCCTTGATTCCAAAACTGGCAAAGATAGCCATGAAGACAAACAGATTGTCAACGGACAGGGATTTCTCCAGCAAATAGCCGGATAGAAAGAGTGATGCTTTCTCCACATCATGGTTTTTCCAGATGAATCCGGCAAAAGCCACTGATACGGCAACCCAGATAATTGACCAGACGGCAGCATTTTTCAAGCTGACCGGCTGGTCTCTGTTATGAATGAACAAATCTATCCAAAGTGCGCTCACAATAATAGTGACAAACGTCATAACCTCCCAGAGGGCGTAGCCTTTTAAGGAAGAATTACAGATGTGATCAAACATATGCGCACCTTTTTAGCCGGATAACCTCATACTCATTGTGTCACGTCCTCCCTTTAATGGATATGATTTTTCATCATCTGTGTAAAAGCGGGAATCGGGACGCTGAGCGCCAGCATTGCAATAGCTGCCGCCAGTAATGAGATTGAAAATTTTGCTTTCATGCATATTCTCCCTTGGTATTACTGCTCGAATGCACAGTAAAAATACAGGAGTATATTGTTCTGCCGGATAGATATGTTCGCAACGAGCATGCCGGATAATCAGTGATTGGTTTATACGTGTAACAATTTGATCGTAAAGGAGAAAAGTACGAGAGTGCGTGGGAGATGATGAAAATTCCACACCGTAATCCGCCATGCTTGACATAACTGTCACATATGGCGGTCCATGCCCTTGTGTTCAGGGAACCGTTAGTGGCGTAGATTTACCCGGTTTCGGCTGCTGTGGATGCTCGTCAACGTCATACGACCCAAAAACTTCGCGGGCCGGTCTGGTTTCCGGCAGCACGTAGACAATGCCATTGGTCCCTTTAAAGGCAGGGAGTACGATGTTATTGAAGAATCTTACCGGGACATTGATGCAGCCATAGGAAATGCGTTTGTCATTTGTTGTCGAAGTGCCCAGTCGCTGCAGACGGTGTTCCTTTTTGTTGGTAGTAATCACTCGATGCATGGAGATGGCGTCGTCGTAATCCACCCAAAGTATTTCATCTCCATGTAAATTGTGACCCAGTGCGGCAACGAAGCGGCCAGCCGGTGTCGTGCGTTCTTCAGGACGGATGGTCGACAACTTCCGTTCGCCGATGCCGGGAACGGCGTCATCGCCTCGTGCCAGACCGAGCAGGGCCCTTGCTGCGCCTTGCAGCCGCCCGTTTGTATCAAATACAAATACTTTGGCGTTTGTCTTGTCAATAATCACGAACGGCATGCCACGATTGTCTTCCGAATCGATGACCCAGTCTGCTGTGCTCCGGGCCTCATGCGCCGCGGTTTCCCGCTTGAAGTCTGCTCGTTTGGGATGATACACCTCCGCAGTTTTTGTTGTAATAATGGCACGTGGAAGCGCATCCTCCGCAGGCGGGTGGACCGGAGCGGATAATCGGCCGGCATCATTTGCAATGGCGATCTGGAGAGGGAGAACCCCTACAGCCAGCAAGCCTTTCGCAATGAACGTCAAGATAAAACGAGCGTTTCTTACGTACAGGCGTCGTATTGACGACAAAAAATCGTGCCCGATGCTTTTACTCTGTATTGTCATAAAGATTACCCGAAAATCGCAAAGTAGTTCATTGCAATCTGCTTAATAGCGGTCCTGTTTACGTGGATGTTGGGGTGGTACGTAAACCGTTGGCATCTCTGCAGGAGTTGCAACAACAGGTGGCTCTTGAAACGGTGGCGGCCCGACCGGCACTATGATTACTTCTGATTGCGCCCCCAGCTGATTGATACGGACTTCTTCCTTATCTGGTAGCAACGGATCGTCAGGGACCGTAACAGGAACCGATTTGACCAATGATGGATCGACCAGTTCTGCAACTGGGGCTGGCCGGACAGATAGTAAGTCGGTCGGTTTTTCAGCCGGAACCAATTGTTCCGGAGATACGGTCGACTCGACAATAGGAACCGTTTCGGCGGGCGGCGTGACTAGCGGCACTACTGTTGTAGTTGCACCTGTAGTGCCTGCCGGGCCTGTCGCACCAACGGCGCCTGTTTCACCTTCCGGGCCCGCGACGCCGGTTGCTCCGGTTTTTCCAATTGCACCTGCCGCACCTGCTATTCCGGTTGCACCTGTTGAACCTGTTGCGCCTGTGGTCCCTGTCGAGCCAGTTGCCCCGGTTGGTCCCGCTATGCCTGCAACACCTGCACTGCCTGTTGAACCGGTTAAGCCCGTTAAACCAGTAAGGCCCGTTAAACCAGTAAGGCCCGTTAAACCTGTAGACCCGGATGTACCAGTTGCCCCAACGGTACCGGTTTCACCTTCCGGTCCTGCGACACCGGTTGCTCCGGTAGTCCCGGTAGCACCTGCCGCCCCGGTTGTACCCGCTATTCCGGTTGCACCTGTTGAACCTGTTGCGCCTGTGGTCCCTGCCAAGCCAGTTGCACCGGTTGGTCCCGCTATGCCTGCAACGCCTGCACTGCCTGTTGAACCGGTCAAGCCGGTTGCACCCTTTGAGCCTGCCGGCCCTGTTGCCCCAATGGCGCCGGTTTCACCCTCCGGTCCAGCGACGCCGGTTGCTCCGGTAGAACCAGCAGTGCCGGCAACGCCGGTTGCTCCTGTAATTCCGGTTGCACCCGTTGAACCTGTTGCGCCTGTGGTTCCTG
>Ga0118677_10001336_pt1 | contig 52710 bp, 48 predicted proteins | sample AliMusrvi5mmetaG_FD_86154 | JGI IMG/M metagenome (GOLD analysis project Ga0118677, IMG submission 86154) | reverse complement strand
ATTCAGGCTTCTGCATATTGGCTCATTATTTTTTGCTGCGGTATTCTGTCGTCATGGGTTCCAAGCACGGTCAATTAACGAATGTGGCGCAGGAACGGGCGTTGCTGGTTCAGGTTGTAATCGGGCGCGCCGGTCGCGATTTGGCAAAGGATTCACTGGAAGAGCTTGAGCGACTGGCCGATACGGCCGGCGCGGTGGTGGTGGGGACGCTTTCCCAAAACAGACACTCCCCGGTTCCGAAAACATTCATTGGGGAGGGGAAGCTCGAGGAGATTAAGCTTGCCTGCAATCAGGTGCGGGCGAACCTTGTGATATTTGACAATGATCTTTCCCCCATGCAGGTGAACAACCTCGATGTGGCGCTGGGGATCAAGGTGATTGACCGCACGGAGGTGATTCTTCAGATTTTCGCCCGGCGGGCGCGTTCGGCTGAAGCCCAGATCCAGGTTGAGCTGGCACAGTTGGAATATCTGGTAGGGCGGTTGCCGCTATCCGAGAAGCAGGCGCGTTTTACCGGCGGCATCGGCATGAAGGGGCCGGGTGAGAGCCCGTTGCGGCTTCGCAATGAACCCATGCGGCGCCGGATCCGGGATTTGAAGGATAAACTGGAATCCATCCAGGATCGTCGTGAACGGACCCGGGTGCGAAGGCCCTGGGCGGCGGTCAGTTTGGTGGGCTACACCAATGCCGGAAAATCAACCTTGTTGAACAGCTTGTCCGGGACGGATGCCTATGTGGACGACCGGCTGTTTGCCACGCTCGACACCAAGAGCCGGTTGGTCCATGTTCCGGATGGGCGTGATATCCTGCTGACGGACACGGTGGGGTTTATCCGGCATCTGCCGCATGGACTGATCGCTTCATTCCGCTCAACGCTGGAGGAAGTGGCGCAGGCGGATCTTTTGCTTCATGTCGCCGACGCCGGGCATCCCTATGTGAGCGAGCACTGTGATGTAGTGTTTGAGACCCTGGCGGAAATCGGTGCCGATGCCGTCCCGGCCTTGATGGTGTTCAACAAGTGCGATACCCCTGCCGCACGGAAACGAGGGCCGGATCTGTTGGCGAGGTATCCCGGCTCCATGGCCGTGTCGGCCCTGCAACACGAGGGGATGGCAGAGCTGAAACAAAGAATGGCGGAGATGATTGACGGAAAGGAGCGGCCGAACCTTGACCCTTGATCCTTCAGTATCGAACTTGAGGAAAGCCCGTCGGGTGATCGTACTGGCATTGGTGTTGCTGGCGGGGTGTGCGTCGGCCGAACGCTTTTATTTTGTCCAGATCAGCGATACCCATTGGGGGGCGAGAGACGGCGTTTCGCTGACGCGGCGGGCAGCGGAAATGATCAATGCCCTTCCGGTCAAGGTCGAGTTTGTGGTGATGACCGGGGACGTGTGTTCCGATTCAATCCTGAAGGAGTCGGTAGTGAAGGAGGGGCAGGATGCCCTGAAGGGACTTAAGGTCCCCCTGTATTATGTTCCCGGGAATCACGATATCGTGAAGACGGATAGTGTCCGCACAAGCGCCCAGTTTGAGAAAACCTTCGGCCCGTTGAACCGGAAAGTGGAGGTGCGGGGCGTGACATGTCTTTTTCTGTGCACGGAAATGATGGAAGGCGAAACCCGCCCCCCCGCCGAGGTTGAACGCCAGTGGCTTGAGGATAAACTGGAGTCGGGTAAGAGCCGGAAGCCGGTTTTGATTTTTATGCACCGTCCCCCCATCTTTGATATGGTGAACGGGTCGGACGGACAGGTGTCATGGGACCATCCATACGACACGCGGTGGGGCTCCTTGTTTGAGGGGCATCCGGAGATCAAAGGGGTGTTAGCCGGGCATTTTCATCGTGAAGAACTGCGCTGGATCGGGGGCGTTCCCGTTTTTGTAGCTCCGGCCTTGGCGCGCTTCTGGGATCGGCAACCTTCCTTCCGGTTATTTGAGTATCATGATGGGCAGTTGAATTATTGGGCGCTTTATCCGGAGCGGGGAAGTTCCACGAAGTGAACTCCGCCGTCCGGGCAACGTTAAGCACACGCAGGAGAATAACATGCAGTGGTATTACGCGATAAAAGGACAACAACAGGGCCCGGTTGAACAGGACGAGTTATTTTCCCTGGCTCGTGATGGAAAGCTTACAGGGAATGACCTGGTGTGGAATTCCACCATGGGAAAACAGTGGGTCAGGGCGTCAACCATTTCCGGACTATTCGACCCTCACGAAACGGTTGGTGATGCCGTGCCTCCCCCGGTTTCGGAGTGGTCTTCCCAAGCCCAATTCAAAAGTGTGGCGCACAACCGGGACTTGATGGCCGATGCACGTGCCGCGCTGGCCGGGAACTGGGGCCTGGCGATTGGCGGAGTTTTCGTTTATCTCCTGGTGATGGTGATTCTGGCAATTCCCTATCTCGGTAGTATCGTCAGTTTCATCATTACGGGCCCCTTGATGTTGGGCTGGTATTTGTTTTTTCTGATGCTATCCAGGAGGGAGCCCGGATCCGTGGGGATGATCTTTGATGGCTTCAAGCAGTTTGGAACGGGCTTTCTGGCGTATCTCCTGATGGCCCTGCTGGTATTTGCCTGGGCGCTTCCCGGAATCCTTGTAATCATCGTCATGGCGGTTCTCTCTTTAAAGCCACTTCTGGGAGGGGGAATGCCTTCGGTTCGGATGATGGTGATTATGGCGCCTCTGGCGATACTGGCGCTGATTCCGGCGATGATCGCTCAATTCCGCTATTCCATGACTTACTTTGTGATCAACGACGCTCCTGGCATCGGGCCGATGGAAGCCATCCAGCACAGCTCGCAGATGATGCGGGGCAACAAATGGAAGTTGTTCTGTCTGCAGTGCCGCTTTATCGGATGGTCATTTCTGTGTCTATTCACCTTCGGGATCGGGTTTCTCTGGCTGATTCCCTACATGATGACCAGTCTGGCGGTCTTTTTCGAGGAGCTGACCAAGGGTCATGTCGAGGTGTGAGGTGTTCTATAATCCTCCGCTTTCAACATCACTAATTGAGAGTCAAAGCAAGTAGGTCGGGACCGCCTTTCTATTTAAAACATTTGGATATTCGTGGGGTTTCAGGGGATTTGAGTGGAGCCAACAGTCGGGATCGAACCGACGACCTGCGCATTACGAATGCGCTGCTCTACCAGCTGAGCTATGTTGGCTTGGATAAAAGAAGCAGAAACGATATCGAAAACTGGCGCACTGTCAACTCCGCGCTTTCACCGTGCTTTGCCTCCGGCTAAGCCATCATCCGAATCAGCGCAAGCTCCAAAACAGTCCGATTGGGGACGCTACTCGTGACCAAGGTTTCGTATGTCTCTGACAGTAGACGCAGGTTGTGACGCAGTCCTGCGACAGAATACCGACGAGCCTGTTGAGCCATCTTCGTCACCACAAAGGGATGAATTGTTTCTGGAGGGCGCTTCAGGATAGAGGCAATGACTTCCACGGCCTCCCCGGGCATCCCCATCCATTCCGCCATTTCCCGGGATCCTCCTTTTATCCGGACCCATCCCCTATCCAATCCTTCCCGGTATATAAGCAAATCCCTCATGCGCGAGGAGAGCGAGGCTACAATTCCAATGGGATTTTCCCTGCCAGCCAGCAAATCCCTTAAAATCTCCAGAGCCTCCGGCAATTTCCGATCTCCCACCGCATCAAGCAAATCCCACATTACAGAGGTCAGGGTGGTGGAAACCACCATCTTGATATCATCAGATGTCGCCCGCCGACGATTCCCTAAAAACAGGGATAATTTATCTGCCTCCATAAAAATCAGCCGCGAATCAGCCCCTACTCTTGCCAGGAACAACTCACAGGCCTCCGGATCCAGGGCCACCCCCAGTTCCTTAAATGTTTCTGTGATTTTCTCGCGGCCAACCCGTTCAACGAGATATGCCTTATCCGGAAGAAAGAACTCTCTGATCTCAAATCGACTGGAAAAAAGCTTATAAAAAGACGAACGCTTGTCCACTTTGGGTGCCGTAACCAGCAACACGGTTGTACCCGCCTGCCCAGCTTGAAGCGCAGCCACAAGCTCCTTGACCGACTCCTTCACACGATCATTATCATCCGTTGAATGATTGCTTTTGGGCGAAGCAGAGTCCTCTGCACCCGACTCATCTGTTTCGGAATTTCCATCCAGAAAAGAGACTCCACGCCACCAGATCACCTTATCCCCCGTCATCAAAAAACCAGGAGTCACAAGCGCCTCATGACAACGTTTAGTCACCTGAACAGCCTCATCTGCCGAATCCGCACGGCCCTCAATGACTTCGAGGCCAAAGGCCTGATCGGCAGGGAGGACCAGGCTATCCACCAGCTGACGGGCAGCCAAATTAAGGGGGTACTCATCATCCCCCACAAATAGATATGCTTGTTTCCGGTTACTCATTCTTGCCAGTTGGCTCCAATAAATGTATTAATGCTTGTATCAGTTTAAATCCCGTTTGTCACGGGATCAGCAATACATGAATCAGTGGCTATCAAAATTCAGAGCGCAGCGCCTAAAAGAACGCTTCAAGGATGCGGGCCGCAAATCCCAGGAAACGGATATCAACTGGTGGAATAAACCCTCTGTTTCGGTGTTTATCGGCTTTTTTCTCTGGGCTTCAGCTAGCCTTCTTTTGTTCGCAGGGAGTGGAGAAATAAGGGATGTGACCAAACTGATTATCGAGAACTCCGGAAACGAACTGTTTCTACTTATTATCACCCTTATTGCCGCCCTGATGTTGCGGGTGATCTCCCCGAAAACTCTTAACCATAATGCGCATCTCCTCCTGATGGCCATGATCGCTCTGGCCACCATCATTCCCGGCAGCTTGATCATCCATCTGGCTAACCACTGGCCCAACTTCACACCCACCACCGCGGAAATTCTCCCTCCTTATGCACTGGCCCCTTTACTTGCCGGTGTGTTGCTGGGGGGCGGGGTAGCCATCGTGACCGGCTTCTGGACAACGTTTGTCTGCTTTACTGTCGGGAACGGCAGTATTTCGATTCTGGCGGTCGGCCTCATTGCCACCGCGGTCTCGGCGCGATGGCTGAAAGTAATAAGAAGAAGAACTCAAATCATTCATATAGGCTTTATTATTGGTATTTTCCAAATCTTGAGTTTGGGGATTCGTATTGACCATTTTCCAACCCAGGCAATCCAGATTTCCACCTTGCTAGGCGCCAGCATCGCCAGCGGACTATTGGCAGGCCTGCTGGTGCTTGTGCTTCTCCCGGTCTGTGAAGCTCTGTTCGGTCTCACTTCCACCATGAGCCTTCTGGAGCTTTCCGACCTTGCCCATCCCCTTTTGCAGCGTCTTGCTTTCGAAGCCCCGGGGACCTATCACCACAGCCTGATGGTAGCCAATCTCGCACAATCTGCCGCCGATAAGATTGGAGCCAACTCCGTACTCGCCAGAGTTGGGGCCTATTTCCACGACATCGGCAAAATTACAAAAGCAGGCTATTTTACTGAAAATATCCGTACGGGACAGAGCCCACACGACGATCTTGCGCCAAGCATGAGCGCGCTCCTTGTCATGTCACACATCAAAGATGGGGCCGCCCTCGCCATGCTATACAAGCTTCCACAAACCGTGATTGATATTATCCAGCAGCACCATGGCACCGGATTGGTGGTATATTTCCATCACAAAGCCGGACGGCAGGCCCAAACAGATGCCCAGACAGGCGCCTGCAAAGGGCGAATGATCGTAGACGAATCAAGTTATCGCTATGCAGGTCCCAAACCCACTTCACGAGAAGCGGCCATCATTATGCTGGCCGACTCCGTAGAGGCGGCGTCCCGTTCCCTGGAGAAACCCACCGCCACCGGTATTGCAGAGCTTGTGGACCGAGCGATTGACACCCGTGTAGAAGACAATCAACTGGACAATTGCGAAATGACTCTGGAAGAATTGTCTCAAGTCAAACAAGCCTTTGTTTTCTGCCTTTCAAATATGCTTCATTCCCGGATCGCCTACCCAAAACAGGAAGAGAAGCCAAACTGACAAGTTGTTAATTGCTACACTGCTGAGTGAATGAATCTAACCGTTACAAACCTTCAAAAAAGGCATAAAATCCGGTTGCCTGCAATACATGGACTTGCGAATTTTTTTCTTGCGAAATCGGGAAAACGGACAGGTATTGAATGGGGCGAAGTGTCCGTGGCACTGGTGAACAACCGCAAATCCAAAGAAATCAATCGATTGCACCTGGGACATGATTATCCCACCGACGTCATCAGCTTTAATTTCAGCGCCATACCGGGCCAATCGGGAGGGGTCGAAGATGGGGAGCTCGTCATTAATGTCGAACTTGCCGCTCGTTTGGGTTCAATTTACTGGAGCCAAGATCACGAGCTTGCACTATATCTAGCCCATGGATGCGACCATCTTTCCGGCGCGAATGACAACACCCCATCACGCCGCCAACAGATGCGCCGAAGGGAACTCCGCTGGCTCAAAGATGCGAAATTACAAGGGCTGGACTTGAATTTATTATCCACATAGCAATCTGCATCCCAAGCCACTTACCTCCATGATCATCAAGACCACAGGATTGGTTCTCCGTCTGGACCCCTTTTCAAAAACCTCACAGGTTATTAACTGGCTGACCCCGGATCACGGTCGAATCGTCACGCTCGCAAAAGGGGCCAAGCGCATAAAAAACAACTTAGTAGGCCATTACGATTGTTTCTACACCTGTGAGTTGTTGTTCTACCAAAGTCGCCACAGTTCCTTGCACATCCTGAAGGAGTGCGCCCCTATCACCCCGCGAATGGCCTTCAGAGCCGACTGGCGCGCATCATTCACGGCATCCTACCTGTGCGACCTACTAAGTCGTCTAACGGCCCCAGGTGCCTCCTGCCCGGCTCTATATAACTGGGCAGAACAGACGATGGATTTTTTAGCCGCCCAGGGTACGTCTAAAACCGTTTTGAATTGGTCTGAACTAAAACTTCTCAAACATCTCGGAATCGCCCCTCAACTCACCAACTGTATTAAATGTGGTACAAAGACCTTTCCACCGGATCGAGCCACCCTTTTTTCAATTTCGCTGGGAGGACTCCTCTGCGAGAGCTGCTCTACCGATCAAAACCGCCTGATACAACCTTTGACCCAAGACATCCTGAGCATGTTGAGGGGATGGGAAAATACAGAAACTCCGGCTATGGCAAAACGTACCCTATGTTCACCCAGACAATCGGAATCGGCTAATAGATTATTGGGCGCCTTTATTCACTACCATCTCCAATCATCTCTTTCGCGAGATATTATCCTCAATCTTATTTGAAGACAAAAAGGCCGGACTATTTGAGTCCGGCTTTTGTCATTAATTAAGTTTTACAATGATCAGGCTTTAATCCGCGCCTTGACCTGCCCAGCGAGCTCTGCCAACCTCCCACGGAAAGTGATGCCGAGAGAAGCCAACACCATCATGATCATCCACAGCGTCTCGGGTTCAGGAACAACATAAGATAGCTCGATGTTGGAAAAAGTATAAGTTTGCGTAGCTCCTCCATTTGGCCCAAATACTTCGAAGCCAATTTGAGTCACACTCGCAAAACCTGTATCCCATGTCATGCCACTATTTAATATCGGATTATGCGTCCACATACCCACAGATCCGATGTTTAATGAATATGTTAGCGTTCCGCTACCCAGAAAGAGTCCATTCGCAATCCACATATCATTTGCACCCGACATAAAGTAGAACCTTAGAGCAACAGGATCAACGCTAGGATTAAATGTAAAAGAAACTGTATTAAATGGTGTTGCCAAAGCTGCCAAATAATTCACCCCAGCACCTACGTAAGTCGGATCTGTAGCCGTTATTCTTGCTGAAGGCGAAAATCCGCCATTTGCAAAAGTCAGCGTCACCGCAGATGACCCCGAAACTGTCGCAGGCGACACCGTATTCCCCCCGCCAGTGTCAACTACCGACCAAACAGGATCGACATTACCGCCCGTCCCCCAAGCTTGACCTATCACAGGTACTGCGCCTGCCTTCATCGAAATCATTATAGCAACGAACACTACAACTTTACTTATTATTTTACTCATTACTTTTCCCCCCTCAATTTCCCGGTATGATTGAATTCGTTGATATTACGACCTTATAAAATTTCGTATTACCTGCATCCTGATCAACAATAACCTCTTCGGTTTTCACTGTTGCTGGCACAATATTGGTTTTCGTTACAAATACTCCATCCGTACCCAAACTGTTGGCTTCAAGTAAACCAAAATTCACTCCACGATTTCCTGTCCATCTTACAGCCATTTTCCCTTCGCTGTTTCTTACAATTTCGATCTTGAAGAATGAATTCGCATTTGCGGGATCCGTGCCCGCCAAGAATTCAGCCGCATTGCTGAAACCGTCGCCGTCACTATCGATCAAGCCTGCAGTTGCAAAATCATTAGTCAAACCCGTTTCCATCACCCAGGCTAATGGCACGCCATTGGCCCAAGGACCACCCCAAGGCCCGACTAATTTAAAGTTATCCACTGAAAAGTTTTGAGCGCTTAAGTCATCTTGCCCACGAATAAATTCAAACCCAATTTCATTTATGTTTGCTTTATCCGTATTAAAATCCGCTCCAATGTATCCGTGCCAATTTGTTGAGTTCAACATGGATATTGTGATGCTTGACTGAATACCGTCTTGACACATACTCATAAAGGGATAACGCCATACTGCCCCTGAAATTGATTTGAAATAAAATACAGGAGTTAGCGTCGCCCTCACGCCCTTCGGCTGAACACTGAATGATACCGCTTCTATCTTTGAATAATCACCAACAAAGATACCTCCAGACGAATTGGTACTAGCTATAAGCCTAAATGTACTTTGAAACCCATTTCCCATAGCCTGTGGCAGGCAAGAAATCGCTAACGAACTGTTTGTCCAACCACACACCGCATTTCCTCCATCACTCGATACTCCCCAACCTGAGCTATTGGTTTGCCATCTTTCGGTAAAATTAGCCGCAGGTTTTTCAAGGGCAGACAATTGGGCATATGCCCCCAGCCCTGACACCGACACCAATACTGCTATTACAACTTTTTTCATTTCATTCCAGCTCATATTACCCCCCCACCTTGCTATATTAAATTATCAAGGCCCCACTGAAGAAAAAGTTTTTGTGCCACCAGTTGTCTTATATACAATCCCGTCTCCCGCCCTAATTGTCATTGAAACAGGCGACAGCGTAATAAGGTTCAGCCAATTCGTTCCGATAAATCTGGCTGACACAAAATTTGCTGCCCCATTCGTCTGAATATAGATATTATCATTTGCACTGGGCGAAAACCCTAGCACGCTACTACCATCACCGGAAAATGTTGCGTCGTTATGAGTCCATGCCAAATAACTCCACACATTATTTGATACCGTGACCGAAACGACGTTCGTCGACACCTTAAGACCGGCAAAGAACGAGGGGGTCGGGACCCCAGCTGGCAAAACAACCATCCCAACGCCGAGTGGCCACTGCTTGGTCAAAAGACCATCCGGCCCAAGCACACAATTCATACCACCATTAAATACTTGATATTTATACGGCACCCCATTTTCCGTCATTTGAACTTGATCATTATTAGCGAGTCCTGACGCCAACTGAGCTCCCAGCGCCCCCCCCATGGACCTATCTGCCGCATCCACAGGTATTCCAACAATGGAATATTTGTTTGAATATCTATACTGCTTGTAACTCGCATATGACTCATCATTTGTAACCGTTACGGCTCCATCTGAAGACACAGTAACCAGCTTGTAATAATATCTATTAGTTGATCCACTCAATGAATAATTCGTAAATGCCGCACTTCCACTACTTATAGTAGCAACACCATTACTCAGAAGCCCACCCAACGCCTGATCAGCAGTCCCGTAAACAATATACTGCCGTCCATCAGGATTCACTCGTCCAAACGTAAGCGCAACGCCCGTGCCGACTACTCCAACCGTCTTGTTGGTTGGCCGCGGGTCTTGTGCACTCCCGAAATGCACAAGCACATCAGACACAGGGACTGTGGTTCCTGGAACCGAATTCGTCAGCCCATTCGTTGTTGTCGCTGTGCTGATTTTATTGGTTACAAGGAAGTTATCCACCCAACAAACATTGGTCGCGTTGCCTCCGAGATTCTGAACTTGAAACCAAGTGTGCGTGGATACCCCAGACGCTATAAACTGCAAATTAGTGGCGAGCAATACATCATTAACAAACAAAGACCAATTCGATGCAGAATAATCATGCAACACACTTACGTGATAAAAGGCGGAATATTGAGTAACGGTAGGATAAATCATTCCCGCCAAAACAGGTTGAGTCCAAGTATTTGTCTGGAACCCGGCACCCCCATTTCCTGAAATTGTCGCCCACAAACCATTCGTCTTAACAAAAATCTGGGCAGTTGAATTTGAATCGATTGTCGGCGCATCCTGACTTCCAGAAACAAAGGGGCGGGGCACTGTATAAAAATCCGTCCAGACTTTATCGTTAGCTACGCTTCCGGTATAATTCGTCACACCCACTGTAGTAGGAATGAAAAGCGAAGCAATACCTATCTTAATGGTCGCATCGTTCGAGACGATCACTCCGCTCCCTGCCCCCCATCCATTCGGCGGATTCCCGACACCTTGATCAAAATTTTCAAACACGTAGGCATTAGCCGTCACTGCTGCGAAGATCAAGCACAGTGTCCCGATAATACCAAAAGCAGCTAATTCTTTTTTCATTATCTTAATACCCCCCCAGAAAAATTAATTACCTGAAAATTTCTCATCCCCTCTATCTCAATACCAATGAGTATGTCACAGAACACAAATAATGGCAACATTTCATAAATGTTTTTTTCTGTTTTTTTCACGCCAATAACGCCCCCTGACTGCACTAGGTCAAAGTGTCACTATTTTAGAAATGGTTAAAACGCCCTTTACAATGGCCGACCTCCCGTCTTTCGACTCAATCACAAGGCGATCAATCCGCAGCAATTGAGCAGAAGACTCAATACTACACACAAAACCCATTAATGCAGGCATCTCTGCTTCAACCTCGATTTCAACAACATATGTCTCACAATCGCGGTCGGGTTTTGTTTTCTGAGGCTTCGTCCCCAGTAACGAAAGTTTACTCTGCCCTGCAATCCGATCGAGTTCTGCCAACATCTGGGAATTTTCTTCGTCGGACGATCCTTTTTTCTGAATCCTCGATCCATACTGCCGGTACTCGCTTTCAACTGCTTTTCTCGCAGAAGGCGCCAGAATTCTCAGGTTTCTCGCCAACTTTTTCTCCTGAGCCGCGATGTCGTCCTCTAAGTTGCGGAATTTATTCCGTACAGGGCCAAATACAATACCTCCCAAAAGTAATGTGACCATCAACACCGAGGCGATAACAATCCACGCACCTCGCCCCTTGGGAATCACTGATTTTATCACCATCATGGCCGTTTCTTCTCCAAATCACAGATAATCTCAAACTCGGTACGATCTTTACCGGATACTGTCCGCGTACTTTTAACATTCTGGAATACAGGAGAAGCCTCCATTGAATTGACCAACCGCACAGTATCCGCAACCGTCTCGGCCGTTCCCCGGCAAACAAATTGCGCGGCATCTGAAATTTGAATGGAGGTGAACGCCATGGTCTCAGGCGCCAATCCAAAAAGTTCTACCAAGGCTTTGGCCGGAACCATAGTAATCGCCGTGCGCTCCGCCACTATAAGAACCTTACGTCGCATTGCCTCAACACGATCCGCGTCGGCTGTCGTCTGACCAATCATTGCACTCAATTCATCCAAATATACTCTTTGGCGATTGATACGACTCAGCACAAGCAACGACAAAAGACAGAATATGGCCATCACCATCATCGCCATAACCGTCAACTGGCGCGCCCTCACCATTACCGATTTCCTCAACCGAACAGACTCAGGAGTCAAATTAATCTGAATCATCTCAGGGGCTGTAGCCGCCCCGACAATCCCGGTCAAAGCAACAGACCCGATGGCAGTCCCGGCTTTTTCATAAGCCCCCACACTCACACCAGTTGCAGGGATCACCTCCAGATTCAAGGCCAACTCCATCAACTTGACAAAAGCGGGATCCCCCTCCACAGCCCCAGCAAAAGCCAGTGCGCCTACAGACACTGCAGGTGCCTCATTCCTGAAGGTTTCCAGAGCCATCGAAATTTCCTGAACCGCTCTTTCCCGTAAACGCTCATCTGCTGCCAACAATTGACTCGCACCTACAGACAAACTGCGACTGAACAAGGGAACTCCCTGGTTGAGAACCATCAGGTCGCTCGACATCATATCAACATCAAGAAAAGCCGTAGCCCCAACCGCCTTCTGGGAAATAACCATCTTGCCTTGCTGCAATGCTGCCACCCATCCATCCGTAGTCGTTGTCACCAGGCTGACAGACAACCCTGCATCCTCTAAAAAACGGTACTTCTGGCGAACAACTCCCGTTTGCGCAATTACCAACATCACGCGGGTATACCCTTCTTTATCAGAACGGAATACCCGATAGTCGGAAACAATTTCATCACGGGAATACGGCGTTTGCCGCGCAATTTGAAGATCAACCATGTCGGCGATCTCCTGCGGATCCCCTGAAGGCAAATCAAACAAGCGTACATTGACGGCCTGCCGAGGCAGGCAGATTACCACGGGCTCCCCGACCAACTCCCCCAGGCCTAATGCCTTTAATAAATTAGGACCAGCCAGCGGCTCCACCTCGGCAGCACGCCTCACCACCACCCGCTTTACCTTGACATCGTCACGGTTCCGGGTGATCTCAACCAACTTAAACCACTCGTTTCCAGGCTCAATTGCCAGAATGGTTTTACCAAATGGAATTTTAAAATCACTCTTCATGCCAAAACTCAAACTTCCGTTCTTTGCGATCCCACACAAAGTCCAGCCTTCGTCGTTGAAAAGACGGACCGCCCGCCATCCATCCTTCCGAATGCCCCCTGAAGTGATCAGACGCCACCGTCACATAAGGTGTCATACCCGACAACAAGCGACACTCTTCCGCCGTCAACTTGGCATCCTCACCCATTGCCTCAACCAACCCAGCCCCGCGATAAGTCTTAAAAATACCGCCCCTTTCACGGAACTGCAATATTTTCCTTGTTAGACTTTGCGCCGCCTTGCTCCCGCCACCGCCGCTACATAATGCAAGACTCTGCAACACCACCGCATCCGCTGTATTCAAATTCACCTTTCCACCAAATACCGTCACATGTTTACGAATTTTATCAAACACCTCTGGTGTTAACCCCTTAATCCAACGCAACTCGTAAATCGAGCGGAAAGGCCCGGCTTCAATATTTGAATCTATCCATCCCGTCTTGCCCCCAATCACAGGAGATTTATCTGCCGGACGGGTTCGCGCCAAGTCAATGGCTTCCCCCACCTTTTTCGCATTATCCGGGCTCAAACCGCCAGCCACTTGCAACAACGCCTCGATCAATTCAATCCGTCCCCGCCCCGGATTAACATCTATTTTGCTTTGTTCATCCCATATCCCGTAAAAAATATTGCTACCCCCATCAGACCGCTCCACGACATAAAACAAAGAGAACACACCCGCCCCGGATACCACATTGGAGAAATCCATCTGACAATCAGACCAAGATTCTCCAAGCCCATCCCACCCATTGGTGTCTTGAAGCAAACGGGCAATCCCCCGCTCCACGCCGACACGAGCCGCACAGTACCCCACCGTCCGTTGCTCAATCCTCCTCGCCAGCGCAAGACGCCCCTCGATATGCGCTCCCACTGCCACCGCCAGCAGTGTCAACATAAAAATCACCCACAGCACTAGAATCAGAACACTTCCCTGATCACCCGCTGGGCATCGATACTGTCCGTTCAATCTCAAATGTTTCTTTTCCTTGTTGCCCAACCCACATCACCTTAACCCCGGCAGGGTTATTGGTCCGCCCCTCCCAAGTCCCCCCCCAAACCAAAGCTCCTCCAGGGGTGCCCCCCCGATCCGCATAAATAAATCTCCCAGCCGTGACTCCATCTGCAAGGGACTCCCGTCGTGGCGCCCCAGTCGCCACGACCTCACAAGGAGTCAGTACCCGCTCAAGCGTCTGCCTGCCAACATCAAACTCGTACCGAATCACCCCCAGCTGATCCTCATTCATTTTCCCTTCCAGCCCAATCAGGGCAGGAATCTCCATCCAAGTCGCACCTCCACGAAAAGCAGTCTGTCGGCAAGGAATCGTATTGCGAAAATCCTGCTGAAGGGATTCAAGAGCAATCAATGAATCCGAATAGTTCCCCTCCAGTTGACGTGCTCGATACCACACCCTCATCCCAGCCGAAAACGCCTGTGCCACGACCAGCGCCGCCACGGCCACCAAGGCTGACGCAATCAACAGTTCAATCAGAGTCATTCCTTCCCGACACCGACAAACCATGCGTTGATCCGGACCGACCATCATCAGAAAGATTCCTTCCCCCGGTATTGGACCCATTCAAACATACAACTTGAGATCTGGGAGCGGTTGACCCGAACAACATCCATTACCACTTGCACAACAGAAACTTGCGGCGTCAAAACCTGACGAACAGCTTCACTCCGCCACAAATATTCAAAGTCCCCAACCTTCTGGCGGCCTTCACCGTTCGGAAGCGCATCACTGGAGCCGGAGACCAGCAAATCCAATTCTGAGGCTTTATTTTGAAACACTTGACAAATGGCCAATTTATCGGCTGCAGACTCCATGGCCACCACCGCCAGGCTATATGCCTTCAGAACGGCCCCTAACCCTGCGAACAGGATCACTGAAGCCACGAGTATTTCAATCAGAGAAAAGCCTTTATTCCCAATTCTTGATGTCATCCTCCGTACCTTCCTTGCCATCGGCTCCGGCTGAAAACAAGTCATATCCCGATGGGTGATGTGTCCCGGGAGAGCGGTATTGGTATTTCCGCCGCCACGGATCAAGCGCCGGCTTGTCTAAATAGGGTTCACGCCCCGGCCCCGGCGCCGCCAGAAGCACATCCAGCCCCTGTTCCCCTGTGGGGTAAGCGCCTTTATCCAGACGATAGAGTTTCAAAGCCGTGTCCAGACTCGACAAATCACCCTGAGCAATCTTGGCCTTGGCCTCGTCGCTCCGCCCGATCAAATTAGGCGCCACCATCGCCGCCAGAGCCGCAATAATGATCACAACGATCATGAGTTCAATCAAGGTAAAGCCGGTTTTACTTCTCATCGCACATCTCCTCTCCATGTAGGACCGCCGCTCGCGGCGTGCCATCTTTTAAACACACAACTACTTGCGGCGCGCCGACAAGCGGCGACCCACAAAATTTACCGCACCGCCTGCCCGATCTGGAATATCGGAAGCAGCATGGCAAATATGATAAACCCTACGACTATCCCAACCAACAAAATCAATGCAGGCTCCAGAAGCGTGGTGATTTGCCGAAGATCCCGGTCAAGTTCCCGCTGATAAAAAGCCGCGACCTCCAAGAGTGATTCATCCAGCCGTCCGCTTTCCTCCCCGACAGCCACCATATTGGTGACAAATTCCGGAATTTCAACCCGGCGCTTAAACCCCGCCGCCACCGTGGATCCCTGATGCACTGTTTCTTCCGCTGCCGCCAACACCGCCACCCGTAATCGACCATTCACAAGTGTATTACCAGAAAGAGTCAATGCCCGGTCGACCGATATCCCCGCCTTGACCAGAAGCGCCAGAGTTCGGGCAAACCTGACAATATCGGTATCCCTTGCAAAAGCACCCATGACCGGCATTTTTAAAAGAGCCCCGTCCAATTCCATGCGACCCGCCTCGGTCTTAAAATATCGTCCCATCACCAGAATCGCAATTCCGGCTAAAGCAACTAAAAGGCCCCAGTAATTTGAAAAGACCTGGCTCACCGCCATCACCATCTTCGTGGGCCATGGCAGCACCACCGCTGAGCCTTCAAAAAGATGCATAATGCGGGGCAGAAAAAAAGTCAGGATGATGAATACACTGATAATCCCCACCGAAAGCACCAGCGCCGGATACGCAATGGCAGCGATCACTCGCGAACGCAATTCGTCATCACTCTCGCGAGCCTCTGCCAGTCTCATCAGAATTTCATCCAGCATGCCTGCCGACTCACCGGAACGAACCATGTTGACGTACAAATCCGAGAACAAACCCGGGTAACGTCCCAGACTTTCGGAAAACGTCCGGCCATCCCGAACCGCACCAGAAATTTCCATAACCACACCCCGCAACGCGACATTCTCTGTTTGCTGCTGAATCGTCATCAAGGCGCGCAAAATCGGGACGCCCGCCCGCAACAATCCCCCCAACTGACGGGTCAACACCGTGATATCGCGGGATTTGATCTTGCGTACACGAAGCGCCGGAGGTTCTCGATGACGACCAGAAAGCTCTTCAATGGAAAGGGGGCTATACCCCATACGCTCCAACCGCGCGACAGCCGCTGTCCGGTTTTCCGCCAGAATTTCACCTTCAACGGTTTTATCCGGCCCTTCCTTGGCTTTATAGACAAACGTCGGCACTTCACCCGCCCTCAACATGAGTCAGGGTATCAAAGGTCGTCCGCGTAACTTCTTCTACCGTTGTGATCCCCTTCTCAATCTTATCCCATCCATCCGCGGCCAAGGTCTTCATTCCCAGTGCAACCGCTTTTTGGCGGATATCCCTAGCGGAGGCTCTTTGCAGAATCAAATCCTGAATTTCTGGCATCACCTGCATAATCTCACTGATTGCAACCCGGCCCCGATACCCGGTCCCGTTACATTGCGGACACCCCCGGCCCCGACTACAACGGCGGCCTTGAATATCAAACCACTCGCGGCAGTGCTCGCAAACCACACGCACCAGGCGTTGCGCCACAAAAGCTCGAACGGTTGAAGCAATCAAGTAAGGATCCACCCCCATATCCAACAGTCGAATAGCCGCACTAGCCGCATCATTGGTGTGGAGGGTACTAAACACCAGGTGACCGGTCAGCGCCGTCTGAATGGTGATTTCCGCCGTCTCACGATCCCGGACTTCCCCCACCATCATAATATCCGGATCATGCCGCAACATACTGCGAAGCGCCCGGGCAAACGTCAGCTCAATGCGAGGATTGACCTGAGTTTGCATGATCCCTTTAATCTCATACTCTACCGGATCTTCAATCGTAATAATCTTATGATCCCGGGTATTCAAGCGGGTCAAGCAGGCATAGAGAGTGGTACTTTTCCCACTGCCGGTTGGCCCCGTGACAAAGACAATCCCGTGCGGCAACTGAATCAGGTCATTTAAAATATGAAGGTGATCCGGCGATAAGCCCAACTGTTCCATGCTAAACAGCATGGAGGTGGGAAGGATGCGGATAACAATATTCTCGCCATGCACCGAGGGAACCACCGAAACACGCAAATCATACTGGTGAGCCCCGATGTTGACACGGGCACGTCCATCCTGGGGAAGCCGACGCTCCACAATATTAAGTCCTGCCATCAGCTTAATGCGGGAAATAATAGCGGGATACAATGACGCCATGTTCCGTGACACCGGCGTATCATAGAGAATTCCATCGATACGGCGACGCAGGGTGACATCATCGCGGTATACTTCGAAATGGATATCCGTGGCACGATCCATGATGGCCTGATGTAGAAGCTGGTTAACCAGCTTGATCACCGAGGCATCTTCAGCCTTGTGCTCCAAATCATGCGATTCCTCAAGTTGCGAAGAAGCCCCTTGCTCATGCGATCCTGCAAGAATACGTTCGACGGTCTCCGATCCCACGCCGTAATGGAGCCGGATCGCTGCCATGATGTCACTTTCACAAGCCAAGACCCGCTCAACACGGAAGCCATGACTGCTCTCAATGTCCTCAATGGCCGCCTGGTCGAACGGATTTGCCACTGCAACCGTCAGCCGCTGGCCTTTCAAAACCACAGGCATGACCCGATAATGCGCCACCAGCCGGGCAGACAAACTGGATACGGCGGCAGACTCGGGATGAGTTTCGCGTAACGAAATAAAGGCTATCCCCTGCTGATGGGCCACAAGGCGAAGCAACTGGTCTTCAGCCACCAGTCCCTGATGCACCAGCGTCCGAATCAGCGGCTCACTCCGTTCCCGTGAAAGACGAATTGCCCCTTCCAACTGGACGGGAGAAAGAAGCTTTTCTTCCACCAGCAATTCAGTCCATTGTGGCGCCATGGGTTCTCCTTAAGGAAGCCGTCCGATCATATAGAATTCGCGTTCATCGCGATCATCATAAGCCCCCTCAATAATCCGGGCACAATCATTCACGGTCACCTCGGTGGGCACATACTGCCCCTTCCGACCAGTATAGGATTCTGCAACGAAGCAAGGCTGCGTCAGGTAATTTTGAAGTTTTCTGGCCCTCTCATAAATCAGGCGATCTGTCCGCGACAGCTCGTCAATCCCGATCACCGCCACAATGCGTCGCAGCTCATCATATTTTGTCAACATGCGCACCACTTCCTGCGCAATGTTGAAATGCCGTTCCCCGACAATGGCGGAATCCATGTTGGAACTTGAAGAGTTTAGAGGATCAACAGCAGGATAGAGACCCAACTGCGCCCGGTCACGAGATAGCACCAACACGGAATCGAGATAACTGAATATCGCCACAACCGCAGGATCCGTCAAATCATCCGCAGGGACGTAGACGGCCTCGAAAGCAGAGATAGACCCCCCGCTCCCGGCTTTGATTCGCTCATGAATATCACCAACCTCGGAACTGAGCGTGGGCTGATAGCCGGTTTCCGACGGGACACGTCCCATCAAAGTCGAGATTTCCGACCCGGCCTGGACAAACCGGAACACATTATCAATAAAGAGCAATACGTTTTTCCCTTGCTCCTGAAGCCATTCCGCCTGGGTGATTCCAGTTTTAACCACCTCAAAACGAGCGCCCGGCGGCTCATCCATCTGCCCGAACGCCATAATCACCTTCTTCAGAATGCCCGAGTGCTCAAACTCAAAATAGAGTTCATTACCCTCACGAATACGTTCACCCACCCCTGCAAATACACTGCACCCATCATGTTCAGCCGCCACATTATGGATCAACTCCTGGATCACAACACTCTTTCCACAACCGGCGCCGCCTAAAATACCGGTCTTGCTGCCCTTGACGACAGGATACAGCAGATCAATCATCTTAATCCCCGTTTCCATGACCTCCCGCTTATTGTCAACAAGGGTGGCTACATTAACGCGCAGCTTGCTCACATCCCGATGGATGGGGCGTGTTTCGGTAGCGTTGATAGGGCCTTTACCATCAATCGGTTGCCCCAAAACATTTATGATCCGCCCGAACAATGCCTCTCCCACTGGAACCCGCAAGACATCTCCGGTCGAGGTCGCGACAGCATTCCGCTGAAGATTCAGTGTTGAAGACAAGGCAATGCAGCGTGCCACACTCCCTTCAAGATGTTCCGCCACCTCCATGGCGAGATCCCGTTTATCAAAGGTCTTCACCATAACCAGTTCATGCAGATCGGGCATATCCGAGATCTGGTTAAACCGGATGTCCACAATCGGTCCCTGAACCCCCACCACCCGGCCCTTTTTCAATTCTTCCACCACTTGAGCGCTCATAGATTATGCCACTTTCTTCTTTTTGCGGGACGAGAAAGATTCCCGCATGCTCTTGTCAACCAGCTCATGCGCCGCACGAAAACACTGATGTTTCAGTTTTTTCAGTTCATCCGTCAGTTTTTGACTACTATCTTCCAGATGCATGGCACGCGCCGCAAACTCCGCCAGCTTGCTGTCTTCAAATACTTCATACAATTTCGAGGCCACCCACATCCCTGCCAAATATTCCACCATGTCGGAATAAGAAGACTCCACCGTAACCTTGCGGGCATCGGCAATCTGCTTCATCACCCCCGAGTGTCGGGCAATTACAGAATCAGAGCTCTTATCGAAAAGCTCACCACACGGCAGGATGGGAAAAGTGTCCACCGTCTGCTGCGTAAAGGAAATGGCCCGGGGATGAACCAATACCACTCTCCCCATCCGCCTTTCCTTCACCTCATTCACGATATAGTCTCGAATTTCGAGGGCCTGCTCAAAACGCGTTTCCTGATTGATGCCGGGAAAGGCCTTGAAATCACGTCCTTTTTCCGCCAGTTTCGCGGCCCCTCTTTCACCGATCACGATATACCGAACCTTCTCCAAGGGGAGTTCGCCTTGCACATCATACCCTGCCTCAATCACACCGGCGTTGAGACCGCCCATAAACCCCGAATCCGAAGTCACCAACACAATCCCGACAACATCTGTGGCAACAGAGACCAACGGAGCTTCCACATGAACCATATCCACAACCCGGAAAAAGCCTGCAAACTGATCCATAAACTCGGCAAAGCGTTCCTTTTCACGCTCCAGGGTATGATATTGCGAGGCTGCAATATTTTTCAGCGTCTGAATCAATTGAAGGAACTCGGTATTAAACCGCAGATCGCGTCTAAGTTGACTCAACAACGCCATACGTCACCACCCCGCCAGCGCACCGTAATCCTCAAACATGCTCGCTTTTCAATTGTTCAATCGCCTCGTTGAAACGGTTACGCAAACTTCCGTCAATCTCAAGACTTCCCAGTTTGATTTTAATTCCAGCAATCAATTCGGGATCAACGGACTCCCGCACCTCAAGCGCAACATTAAATTTACGGGCGACAATTTCCCTCAGTCGTTCACGATGAGCGGGTTCCATAGGATGACTGCTCACCACCTCAATGGCTGCCGCAGAAATGGTAATGCTGCTGGCATCCATCTCATCCAACGCGACCAACAGCTCATCCAGAAAGGAATGGTCCAATTTCCGACCCAACTCTTCACTGAAAACCAATTCATAAACACGCCGGGCATGCTCCACCGCCTGCGCCTGAGCCTCCCTGGCAAGTTCCTGGCGGAGTTTTTCTTTGCTTCGGTTGGCCTCATCCACAATCTTGTCGCGCTCTTTACGAGCCTCATCCAGCAAGCCGTCACGGGTGCGGGCGATTTCTTTTTCCATGGATTCCCGCGTTCGATTCAATCCCTCCTGCGCCTCGGTGCTTTTCCGCCTGAACTCCGCCTCGTTATCTTCAATGCGCTTTCGGACCGCCTCTTCTTTGCGCCCCAAATCCGCCTCCACCTCGCGCAGTTTCGAAACAGCCAACTGGGTATCCCCCAGGAGCAAACGTTTCAGACCAATCACCAGAATCATGAAAATCGCCAACTGCGCGATGACAAGATACACCATTATTGTCATAACTGTTCCCTTTCCACCCAAACTCACACTTCGTCCGCCATTTAGCGCCCAAACAACTGGAACAACACCAGAAGGGCAATTACCGCAATCGCTTCAGCGAATACTAACGATATAATCATTGCCTGCAGTATTTTCTGGGCGGCCGAGGGATTGCGCCCCAGCGCACGAATGCTGGCATACCCGATGGTGGCAATCACCGCCGAGGGACCCAGAACGACCAGGAAAATAACCAGGAAAATAACAAAATTACGCATCGTTTAGTCGTCCGCTTTCTTCACATCTTTTTTCGCATTCTGCTCCTCCAGCAGAATCACACATTCTTCGTTCATAAACCTTATCATACCTTTTTTAATCGGTATACGGCTCTTCCAATCGACCACAATATCGCCCTCTTTCAGCAGACTCACAATCGGCACATGATAAGCCAACAACTCAAACTCACCGGCATCCCCGGGCAGAAACACACTACTTACCTGCCCTTCATAAACCACATGTTTCGGATTCAATATTTTAAGAGAAAAGGTTGCTGCCATGTTGCCTACCCCCTGGCCCCCAGAAAGCCCAGGATAACAGACTCCAGTCGTCGTTCAAAATCAGGAGTCAGGCGCGACGTCATCTGAATCTCACGCTCAAGCGTCGAGTCATTGTTTTTTGCGTAGGACTCTATCCCGCCACGGAACTCAGACCATTCATTCGGGCCCAAATCCTCCAACGCCCCCATCCGCAAGGCATACAAAAACAAAATTTCATCAAGAAACGTGGCCGGCTGATATTGCCCCTGCTGGAACATGGCCATCATGACCTTCCCCCGCTTCATGACGCGTTCAGCGTCACTCGAGAGCCCCGATTGCAGCTTACTCAGGCGGGCCACCTCGATGTACTCCAGATAGTTTCTCCTCAACCCGTTGCTCAACTCCCTCAGGATCAACGGCTGCGCCCTTCCACCCACAATGGAAAGCGATAACTTAAAATCAAGCGCCGGCCTCACGCCTTCCCCAAACAAACTGGAATTCAGGCTGACCAGTCCATCGCAAATGGAGATCAGATTGGAAGGAATATACCCCGTCAAATCACCTTGAAGCGTATCCGCCAACCCCAAAAAGGTCATGGAGCCGCCGCCATTTTCCTTATTCAAGTGCCCCGCACGCTCCATCAACTGGGTCTGCACATAGAAGATATCGCCAGGGTAGGCCTCCCGGCCCGGAGGCCGCTCCAGAAGCAGGGAAATCTGACGGTACGCCCAGGCATGCTTGGTGAGGTCATCGAACACCACTAATACATCCTTCCCCTGTCGCATTAAATACTCCCCAATCGTGACGGCTGTAAAAGGCACAATGTATTGCTCGCCCGCTGTGGCACTATCCGTGGCGGCGACAATAATGGTATAGGGCAGCGCTTCTTTCTCCGATAATACCGTCAGCACTTTTTCAAGAGACACCAGGGCTTTGCCAATACAGCAATAGATACAAACAACATCCCGCCCCTGCTGACTGAGGATGGCGTCAGTCGCAATGCTGGTCTTGCCCGTCATGCGATCCCCCATAATCAATTGCCGCTGCCCCTTGCCCACGGGCACCATGGCATCAATCACCCTTGTCCCGGTAAATAAGAAGTCTTCCACCGGCGCACGCTCTGTAATATGAGCTGACGGCGAAAACACTGAACGGCGCACATCGCAACTCACCTCGCCCCGGCCATCACAGGGGGCACCCATCGCATCCACCATGCGCCCAATCATGGCTTCGCCGACGGGAATCGTGAAAGGCTCGCTATTTCCGGTAACCGTCTGTCCCAGCCGCACCCCCGTATCACTCCCAAGGAGAAGAGCTAACACATCCTCCTGATCATACCCCATAATGATGCCTTTGTTGCCATCACCGAAATCCACAAGCTGACCATTTAGACAAGAGGGCAACCCCGTGATACGGACAATCATTTTCTTGATGTCCTTGATCACCCCGGTCTCTGAAATCTTAATCTTAAACGGCGCCATCGCCATACGCGGTGAGTTGCTCATGGAGCCCCTCCTTAATCTGCTCAGTGAGATCTTTTTTCTGAACCAACTGCTGAATCAAATCCGGTCTTTCTGTCTTGATTTTAGTCAACAGCCCCGTTTGATATGCGGCAACCTGATCGGCCTTGAGATTCTCCATAAATCCATTGGCAAGCGCATAGAGAATAACAACCTGTTCTTCGATTGGAACCGGCGCATTCTTGTCCTGCTTAAGGATCGCCGCCACCACTTTCCCTTTTTGCAGCCGTTTCTCAACGGCGGCAGACACGCCCGCCTTGATACGGGTCAGTTTTTCAAGCTCCTTATACTGGATATATTCCAACCGCAATATGCCGGCCAGCTTACGCATCGCAGGCCATTGCACCTTGCTGCCGATACGGGAAACGGATAGTCCAATGTCAATCGCGGGCTTGAACCCCTCCGTAAACAAAGGCGTGCTGACATAGATCTGCCCATCCGTCATGGAGATAATGTTCGTGGGAATATACCCGGTTACATCTCCCTGTACCGTTTCGACAATGGGGAAAAATGTCATCGATCCAGACCCTCGTTCGGGACGCAATTTTCCCGCCCGTTCCACGAGTTGCGAATGAAGGTAGAAAATGTCACCCGGATAGGCATCGCGCCCGGGCGACCGTTCTAACAACAATGACATCTGGCGGTAAACCCACGCATGCTTGGTGAGATCGTCAAAAACCACAAAAACATCACGCCCCTTCTCCATGAAATATTCGCCAAGACTGGCCGCCACATACGGGGCAAGGTATTGCTGGCCTACCGCCGACGCCGCCGTCGCAGACACAATAATGCCATAACTCATGACATCGTTTTCGCGGAACAAATCCAGCACCTTGTTTAACGACGCCTCGGCTTTGCCTATGCAACAATAAATACAGATTACACCCTTGCCACGCTGATTAAGGATGGCATCGGTTGCAATCGTGGTTTTACCCGTCACGCGATCACCCAGAATCAACTGGCGCTGCCCCTTCCCGACAGGGTTCATCATGTCCAGAATTTTCACCCCTGTCTCAAGCGATTCCTTCAACGGGGTTCTTTCCAACACACTGGGAGACTGATTGAAAATTGGCTGGCGCTTGTCCGCTTTGATAGGACCAAACCCATCCACCGGCTCACCCAAGCCGTTGACCATCCGCCCCAGGAACTGCTCGCCAACCGGCACAGTACAAGTTTCGATCGTCGAGTAGAGCTTGTCGCCAGGCTTGATCTTAGCCCCTTCTTTCACAATCATCACCAGCTCATATCCATTGTCAAACCCGACAATAGTCCCCTGACTCCCCCCCTCAAAATGAACCAACTGCCCATTCATGCAGTTGGTCAACCCCGTCACGTGAGCAATTCCCTGTTTGATTTCCGAAACTGCCCCGTACTCCTTCATCTGGAGAGGGGATATTTTCAATGTTAGCGCCATAACCTCAGAACCTGATTCTATTTATTTTCAGCCTTTTCTACTTTTTCGGCCTTCCCTTTGCCGAACCAACGCAGGAAGAACAACAAACTGAACACCCCCAGAAATCCCAGAACAATGTAAATGATTACCCAGGTGGTACGCTTGTCAGGCCGGGGCACATCCATCATTGGAATTACCGCTTTGACCGGCTTTTCACTGGGCTGAAAAAACTCTTCCAACCGCTGTATGCGCCCTTCTATCTCCCGTACATCCGCTACCTGCTGGCGGGCAAAGGCCACATATTGGTCGTTCACTACATCCGGCCTCTTCTGCCCTTTTACTGCATCCAGTTCCTTGACGATGGCCTGCGCCTGAACCTCCACCGACTTGTAGGTTTCCTTTTCACGGGTGATATTGAGAATATCTTTTATTCGCACTTCCAGACGGGACAGTTTTCCACCTGGCAAAGCCCAGGGATCTTTGATTTTCACATCAAAAACCCGAACCCCTTTGGGCTCCAACTCCAACGCTTCAGGCAAGTAGGCGTAACAGACATTCTTCGTGGCATCCACCCCGATCTGCAAGCCGCCCGCATCAAGAACATCGGTGGCCCTCACTTCTGTCGGCAACTCATGCCGCACGGGAATAGGCCGCTTCTCCGTTGGCGAAGTATTGGTAACTTTGATATGCAGCACAATCACGGCATTGGTCGCATCATTTATATCCCGATCCACTGCCGGGGCGACCTTGGAGGCCCCGAGAATAAGGTCCAGATCTTTCCCTGCCGCAATTACTAGATTTTCAAGAACCCCCACATCTTTGCGGATCCTGATCATCGCCTCGGCATTCGCCTCATAGGCACGAATATGTTCGAGCGGCTTAACCGCCCCCACCGCATAAGCCGTTTGACGGGCCACGACCTCTTTGATCTCCCCATCAATCACCCCTTGAAGCCGCCCCGCCGTCTCCTCCTTATCAGACGATTTCAATGCGGACGCCAACTTCCCGGCATGTGACGTCAGCTTCTGAATTTCCCCTTCAGGGATAATCCAGATATCTTTGATCGCCACCTCGAACGTGCGCGTCTCCCCGGGATTCAGTTCCACCTCTTTATTGATACGATAGGCCTTCGCGGCCACATCATAAACAAACTCAAATTTCTCGGTATTTTCCACATCTTCCGGCTTAACAAGTCCGGGAAGAAGCGCCGTGGCAGTGGTTTTTTGTTTCTCCGATTTCGACGGGTTGATGGCACGGATTTTAAGAGTGATCACGGCCCCACTAACCGGCACCGCCAGGGCCACAACCAATCCCGCCATCAAACACAGCCCCAGTATGTGCGCCGGAACCCACCCCCCCGCATGAATTGTATTCCGATGATTAAACATAAGGCCACACCTCACTCACTATTGTTGCGTGAATGGTAACACCCTGAAAATACCAGCGCAAACAGAAAGGCTGAAGCAAAAACTAGAAAACAGCAACCCTTTCTAGTTCTGAGTCACAACAGCCGAACCTTCATTCCCGTATTGGTCCTTTACTGTAACCACATTATCACCAGTTTTTCCTGAATTTGCCTGATAGGTGGCATTGCTGCCGGAATGACTGACAATATTACCAAGCACCGAATTTGAAACACGCCATTCCAAAGGAAGCGCAAGACTGCCATTGACCTGAGCGGAAAAAACCACCGCTGACGTCAGATTGCTCGAACCTGAGCCCAATGTCACAGAAGCAGGCGATAAACCAACCCCGCCTGTGCCACCTGCGCTCTCACACCCCGTCCATATCAATGCCGCCATGGCCACCATCACTACCAATACCCCACACACCCTTATTGTTTTCATGGTCAGTCTCCTCTTTGCACGCCCCTGATAGCACGTTAACGATTCAAACCGTAATTAAAACCACGCCCACACACATAATGCAAGCCATCATAATGGAGGCTGGCCGTCGAGAAGGGCTTTTTTTACCGCCTTGAATACCTGCTGATCAGAACATATGGCCACTATTCGCCCAGCCTTCCCCACTACCACATTCACGCTACCCCCCGCTCCTCGACTCGCAACTCGTGACTCTCGATTATCGACTCTAAACTCTCCCCTCATCGCCCCCACCGGCAGGTTGGGATACAGTCCTAAAGCCAACTGCGATGCCTCACCACGGTCTTCGCCTTGCGGCAATATCCACAAACATAACAACCCCTGCTCTCCGTACAAATCCATCAAACAGGCCAACTCACTCTCCTCGTCAGGGTATTGTGAACGCAGGGACGCCTCTTCATAGGCCGATCCGTAATGGAATACCACAACATGTCCCTCCATTTCATCCCAAGTTAAAGCCCCCCCTGTCTCCGTGTTTCCTCTCAGCCATGTAACATTTACGAACAAATTACTGAGCTGTTGATTGGTAAAGCAATTTGAAGAGCCTGCTATGCCACTGTTATCACCCTGAAAATTATATACATCCCCCTTTAGGACCACATGACAATCGGAGGTTTCTGGAGTTAATTCGTAACGCAATCCAGCTGGAAGTCCCTCGACGATAAACGTTCCGTTCGAGCTGGAATATACAGGCGGAATAAGTCGATCAAGCGGTAGAGGGACAGGGAATGCCGTTCGGGAGACAATCCCGGAAACTACCCCCGATGTATCGGCAGATGATTTAAAGAATCCCGTAACATGAACCCGCAATCCAGGAACCGGCATTCCAGAACGATCCACCACCCACCCGGCAAGACTGATTGGCGCAGCCAGCAAAATCGTAAGATTAGTAGCCCCAAAACTCATCCACAACTCTGCCCCGACTAGTGACACTACAGGATGTTCGGCATATATCAGGCCATAGCTACGTCCATCCGGCAACTGCCCTGCCGCTCGCCGTCCCACACGAAAACAGCCATTCGATCCTGTCAACACCGACGATTCGTTCCCCCATTCTCCTGCGAATACGACACACTTGCTTACCGGCAAGAGGCCGGTGGCGGACGAAGAGAGAACCGTCCCTGAAATCACAATCCGATCCAAGTCCCACTCCAACGCTTTGAGCGCATCCCGAGCTGATGAAACGATAGGATCACTCAGCGGGAATATTCCTATCAGTTCCCGCCATGCAGAACGCGCCTGCTCCACCCTCCCTGCCTTCTTTTCACACACACCTATCCGGTAGAGTATTTTTTCAGCAAGCTCCTTATCACTCTGCCGGGCAGTGATGAACAGCGCCCGATAGTCCTGCACCAATCCTGAACGCTCCCCGGCAAGTTCCCGTTCATAGATCCGGGCATAACGCAAAGAGAACGTGACATTGGTTTCAGCAAAGGCCGGAAACCCACAACGCAGAAGCGAAAACAAAAAGACAACACACCATAAGTATACGTGACGCGCAGGATATAATGGGGAAAACAATCTTTCCCCGTGATCATCCCGCCTGTCCTGTATATCCATGTTAAGACATCCTTCCCAAGCAACGCCTCATCCGGCGCTGGAGAACTTATATCCCACACCATGCACCGTTAGAATGTGCCGCGGCGCATTGGTCTTCTTCTCAATTTTGGAACGCAGCATGGCCACGAAGGTATCCAATGACCGTTGGGTTCCATAATATTCCGTACCCCAGACATCACGCAACAAAGTCTCACGCGACAAAGATTTCCCTTCATTGGCCAGCATATAGGCCAGCAAATCGAATTCGGTACGAGTCAATTCAACGGCTTTTCCTTTGGATGTTAAAGCACGAGTATCCATGTCCAGCACAAAATCGCCAAACCGGAACTGGACGCCTTTTTCAACCTTCCGATCGGCCCTCATCAGGATGGCGTTCACTCTCGCCAGCAATTCCTTAATACTAAAGGGCTTTGTTACATAATCATCTGCGCCCAACTCAAACCCGCGCAATTTATCCGCCTCCTCTTTTCGGGCGGTCAACATAATGACCGCCACGGGATAATGTTGCTCCCTCAATCTTTTGCAAATTTCATAACCGCCGAGATCGGGCAGATTGAGATCCAACAAAACCAAGTCGGGCTTACGGTCTATCGCCAGCTTTAAACCGACCGCTCCGTTGGAGGCCGTCAACACACGATATCCGGCCACATTCAGATTTTCTTCCAATCCCAGCATCAAGGACTCGTCATCCTCTATGATCAACACAGAATATTGTCGTTTCATAAATCCCTCTTTTCACCCGGGTAATAGGATGGAGAATTTACTCCCTTTCCCGGGTTCGCTTTGAATTTGAATACGCCCACCATGAGCCTGCACAACATGCTGACACAACGCCAACCCGAGTCCAATTCCCCGGGCATTCTGCCGCCCGGCATTCTGCCCGCGCCGATAGGGCTTCAACACCTGCCGGGCTTCCCTGGAAGTCATCCCTACACCATGATCCTGCACCCAGAGGGCTATTTTACCGGCCTCCTCCATGAGTCCAACCTCAATCTGTACAGTCGCCTCCTTCGGGGAGTATTTGACCGCATTATCCAGCAGATTATAAACGACCTGTTCTATCGCCCCGGCATCAAATCTCACCGGGGAGAGACCGGGCGAAATCGTCACAGCGATCTTCACCCCGTTTCCCGCTCCTACTGCAAAGGTGTCCACCGCTTCCCTGACCACCCCGCCTAGATCCCCCTCCGTAAACTGGTAACGCAAAGCCCCCTGCCCGTAGCGGATGAAATAGAGCGCCCGGTCCGTCAACCGGCTTAACCGATCACTTTCCTTGATGATGGCGCTGAGAAATTTTTTCTGCTTGGCCTCATCCGGCACATTCCCCATAAACAAACTTTCCGCCAGCATTCTCATGGAGGACAGCGGCGTGCGCAAATCATGAGACACCGCGGCGGCAAAGTCACTCCGCTCCTTCGCCTGCCGGATCTCTCCGGCGGCCTCCCGCCACATCAGCCACACCCCGGCCACAACACTGATTAATAATAGTAAACCGCCCCCCCGATAAAGACGCGCCTGTAATCGGGCGTTGGCCATAAAGGCAGGGACATCCTCGGGCGTCGCCACCAGCAAAATGGCATCAAATGGAGGAGGTAATTGACGTGACGCAAGGATCGCACCGGTCATCTCGCCCGTTTCGCCCCTCCGACAGTGCACCCGGATCTCGGTATTGCTGGCGGCAAGCGTAAAGAGGGCATCCAGGTGACTCATCAAGGCCGACTCATCAAACTGCAACGCGAGAACAAAAGGAGCCTTCTCAATGCCCGGATGCAGGATTTTTGTAACAAGAAACTGCGATTGCTGCAAGCGTATCGTGGCCCACCCTGCCGAAGGGATCGTTTTTTCCATCATGCCAAAACCGCTTTCCAACGCCGCTCGTGTTTCCTGCCCCACAGCCCTGCCCCGCATTCGCTCGCGCCATAGGGCAACCAAGGCAGAAGAACAAGCTCTGCCGCCCAACCATTCGACTATAGAATCGCGCTGGAGCGGGACCAACTCATCGTATCGCTCCAAAACCCGTTCAAAAACCAGCGCCTCTATTTCCGCCGCACGCGTCCTCTGCCCCTGCGCATTAAAAATTTCCACCAGTCGCCTTAGCGCAATCAGATCGTAGAAAAAGCCCTCATCCGAATCCCTTTGCCTGACATCTTCTGCGGCTTTCTGCCTGCTACCCACAGCCCCCTGCTCACGACTCAACCCACTCACCCGCTCAAAACATCTGATAGCAGAATTGGTATCCCCTTTTTCGAGAGCTGCCCCTCCCAGGTTAAGCGCCGCCTCCAACTCTATGTCAGCCCCATCAGAATCGCGCGATGAACCCGGGGACTCCTTCCCGGGATAAATCAAGCCAGAGTCAGCCTGATAAACAAAAAGCCCTCCCACCCAGGAGTGAAGGAGGGATAATCCTGCGGAATACATAACCCACACATTTGTCGATCTGGAAGGGAGATCCAAAGAACCGGGTCCGACATGAAGAGAAGCTAACTCATGCTCCCACGCCACGACCGATTCATCGAGCACGCGACTGGCCGCACCCGCCATCCGCTTCTGCAAAACAATCTGCCAACTCTCCAGAACACGCGCGGAGAGGAATGACAAAGCAACGGCAGGCCCTACCACCAGGACAAACACCAGAACAATCAGTTTGATTTCCCGCCTCATTGGAACGGGGCTCTTACCATTTGACCTTGGCATTCATATCGATCAGCCAGGAACGCACCACATCGGCATCAGCAGCAGTCGGGGCCAATTCAAGATAGTTGCGATAATATTTCACCGCTTCCGCGAAATCCTTGAGATAGTCACCATAAAGCACACCTAGATTATAACTGATATCCGCGTTTTTAGGATCGCGCCTATAGGCCTCGAGATATGTCTTCTCCGCTTCTTTTACATGCCCTGCGAGCAGGCTTTTCTGTCCTGCCGCAAGCAGTTTCGGAATGACGTCCACATTGTTTTGCTGCTGAGTTGTCTGTTTATGAAGAGTATTCATCTCGGCACTGAGCTTCTTTAGCGTCGTCTCGGTTTCAAGCGCCTTCTTCTTTAAAGCCTCGGCTTCTTCGTCTTTTTTCGCCTGATTCTCAAGCGATTTTTTCAAGGTTTGTTCGGACTCAAAAGCCTTTTTCGCCTGCACCTCCAAGGCCTTCTTAAAGGAGTCCCCACGGCGGCGCAGGGCTTCGATTTCGGCAACATTGTCCTTGCACTGAGACTCCAGACGGGCTACTTCCATTTTCAAGGTCGCCTCACTCTTCTGGGAGACTTCTTTCGCAGCGGACTCATTGATACCAGTGGCCCGGGCTTTCGCCATCTCTTGCCGCAGATCGGCATTTTCCCGTTCCAGCTTCAAAAACAGGTCGGATCCCACCCCCGGGGTTACCGCAACAGGAGGCGCATTTGTCACCGGCGCAGCATTGGTCGCAAAGGACTCTCGCAACCTCTCAATTTCGCGGACCAACACCAGCTTTTCGGCATTGAGCCGAGCCATCTGGGCCGCTAACTCATCCGGGGTTTTGAGTTGCGCCACTAAAGACGTGAGTTGATCGCGCTTCCCTTCGAGGTCCTGAATATCGAGCAGAAGACTGGCATTCTTCCGACGGAGAGTGCCTATTTCGACATCAATACGGGCCTGCTCTTTTCGCAAATCCAGATTCTCTTCAACTACACGCTGATAGATAGAGGCATCAATACGGGCGGAATCGGCAGAAGTCTCCGCCAACACATACGAAGAAACACCCCAAGCGAAAAAGCCCATCACACATTTTGGGAGTACGGCGGCTTGACACCACTTTCCAAAACACTGCTGACTTCGCAAGATGACACTATTACATTCCATCGATTATCAGTTCTTTACGCCACGCCTAGGGAACCATTTCCGCAGTTGTCAAACCGTTCGGAGGAATAGCCCCTTTTACCGTTTTTTTCATATCCCGACTACGCTCAAAGAATTTGTCGCCAGTAACGATCCGCGGCGTGAGCAGTACAATGGTTTCGGTGTTTTCCGTGAGAACTTCATCATGCCGGAACAGTACGCCGAGAAGCGGAATACTACCCAGGAGCGGAATTTGAGTGCGTGTCTTGGTTTGATTCTCATCAATCATACCTGCAATAATGATGGTCACACCATCTTTAACACTTACGCTCGTTTCTGCGTATGATTTTTTCACCACAGGCACACCGGTGGCCCCATTTGCAGCCGCAGGATCGCTATCATACCATGAAAGAACCGAACTCACCTCTGGTCGGAGATCACAGGTAATAAAGCCAAGTTCATTAATGCGAGGCGTTACCGCCAACGTGATGCCAACATCAACAAACTTATAGGTTTTCCCAACAATGTTTGAGCTCCCGGTTTCGTATTGGAGCTCAGAATAAGGCTGAGTTGTAATCGCCTTAATTGTAGCCTCTTTACCATCCAAGGTGGCAATATGAGGATTCTGCAGTAACTTCGTTTTCCCGACCGTTGACAAAGCCTGTACAACCGCATTCAAATTGGCTCCCGCCGCAATGGTATGATACGTCAGACTTCCGCCCAATCCCTGAGCCGCAGACGCGGCAGGATCCAACCCAAGCAACGCCGATGTTTTCGAAACCGGCCTTAACGAAAAACGGGGATCAAGCCCATCAAACAAGTAATCCCAATTCACGCCCATCGAGAACTTATCGCTCAGTTGAACCTGAATAATTTTGGCCTCAATAAAGACCTGTTTCTGAGGCCGGTCAAACATGGCAACCAAGTCACTGATTTTCTGAACCACATTGGGAAGGTCGGTCACAATAATCGTTTTAGTTCGCGCATCGATCTTCAATTGTCCGATGCTGGCATCCTTGATTTTTGTGAGCATGGGCGTCACTAAGGGCTCAATTTTTTCAGGCACGGCATATTGCAACACGAAATTGGTAGTCACGGTGGGATAGGCCCGCTGGAAGGAAGGGAGTTCGGCCTTACTGATCACTTCCTCCATTTCCCTGATTTTCTCGGGTGTATCAATCAGCACCAAATTACCCGTTCCATCATCAAAAACAATTTTGCCCATAGTGCTCTTGACCTGCTCCAACAACTGGGCCATCTGGCTTGGGATGGAAGACTTTAGCGAAATAATCTTCGCTTTTTTGCGTTCATAGAAGCCTTCTCCATAAAGATCACGATACTCCTTGTCCGTCATGACCTTGATGATGTTACCTTGAATTTCATAGGCCAGACTGTTCGCGGCGAGAACAATTTCCATCGCATCTGCAATCGTCACATCCTTGATCATAAGTTTGCTGGAGCCTGCCACATCTTTGCCGATAATGATATTTAGCCCGGCCTTAACCGACAGGAATTTAAGCAGATCTACCACATCCATTGATTCCAACAGATCCAGCGAAATCTTTTTTTCAAGCCCGGGCAAATGATACTCACTAATCATATGCGGTCTCATCACAGGAACCTGTGCCATCGCCCCCGGCAAGGCAGAAACCACGGGCACATTGGTCTCAGGCGTCTGAACCTGCGCCCCGGCAAATAACACCGCCATGCCCAACGCCCACACAAAAACTAACTGCAGGGCAAGACCCGCTCTATATCGGTATATATTCATATCACCCTTTTATTTCAGCTCGAATTCCTGTTTCCGCTGTTTCAAAACAATGCGATCAGCCAAAACTTTCGCCAGCACAAATCCGGTGTCACCCACGTTTTCTCCAATTCTCACAAAATAGGTCTTGGAGTCGGCCTTACTCTTGATAATCGCCATGGACTCAGAGACGTTGGCGGCATCCATCGAAACCGCCACTAATTTCAAGTCTTTCGTCACCCCCGACGTTGTCGTCGCCTCGGCGCCATCTTTTTTGTCCGCGATTTTGGGCGCGAAAAAGTTCCTCGTGCTGACTTTATCAACAAAGCCCTCCACAGCAGGAAGTGATTCCTCCGTGATTGCCTGCGGAGGAACCGACATCTCTCCAGCACCGTTCAGCTGGTGCTGAATTTCGTCATTAATACTACGCTGGGCCCCCGCCACACTGTAAAAAACCAATATAACCAAAAGCATCACCACAACTGCCAGCACCCTGTTCGTTATGGTCACCCCTGACACCCGGATCGTGGGAAACAATAGAGGCGGTGGGCTGGAAGCGACAGCCTGACGGGTTTTTGAGTTGGCGGACGCCGGGGCTATTACGGTGGAAGGAACCGCCTCTTCTGGTTTTTGTGCGGCAACAACAGGCACCGGTTTGGCAGGCGCGGGCATGCCCACCGCAGTCACAGTACTCTGGGCGGAGGAGGGTGGCACAACCACAAGCGAGATCTTTTTAGTCTCGGCAGGCGCCGGCACTTCAACAGGCGCTGACTTGGTTGGCACCGGGGCATCGACAACCGCTGAAGTTTTGATGGGGGCATGCGAAGCCGTAACCACAGGCGGCGGCTTGATTGGATCTGAAGGCGGAGCAACGACCACAGGAGGAGTATTCTTAATCGACACAGGGGGTGTTGGATCAGTCGGCGGCGCGACTGCAACAGGAGGCGGCTTAATAGGAGTCGATACTGGAACTTGTTTTACAGGAATGGGCGCAGCAACAACCGGCTGATTAGGTGCAGGAGTCGGCGTGGCCAATGGTTCTGCAACTGAAACCGGCAATACGGGAACAACAGGAACCGGCTTCCGTTTATCCTGCTCAATCAGCTCCAAGAGCTTCTCTTGCGGAGTGACGGAGGCCGCTTGCCGTTTATCCTGCTGGATTAACGCCAGAAGTTTTTCCTCTGGCGTCATGTGCTGTATAATCCCCTCATAATGATCCCCAGATTAATACACTATTGGCACCGGTTCGACAACTCTTGAAACAGGACGCAACTCTTCTGCCAATACCTCCCGCACCAAAGCCTCATCAATAACTGACCGCTCCCTCATTACCAGCATCTCCAAAAGGTTATGGCAGAGAATGGACATTTGTCGCGGATATCCCCTGGTATGGGTATGAATGAGTCGGATTGCCTCATCCTTGAACAAGCCTGTTCCATGATACCCGGCCTGCAACAACCGGTAGTTGATTAATTCCTTTGTTTCGTCAAAATTCAGGGGATTAATTACACATTTTAAAGCAATACGATCCCAAAAATTAGGCATTTTGCTCAAAACCGGAACCAACTCCATTTGCCCCACCAGGATCAGTTGCAGGATTTTGAATTCATTCGTTTCGTAGTTTAAAAGGATGCGAAGAATCTCAAGCACGTAGGGCGGCAAAAGTTGCGCCTCATCAATCAACAGCACTACCCGTTTCTTCTCCTGAACCCCGGTCTTGTACAAAAATTGCTCAACAGCCTCAATGCAATCCAGCCCCGATGTTTTTTTGGGATCAATCGGGGCATGGAGAATCGCCACCAATCTTGAAAGAAACTGTTTTTGAGTCCTGAAGTAGGGATTCAGAATCATCGAAAAACACACATCATCCTCATTACTAATAACTTGCGACAATTTTCGACTCAAGGTTGTTTTACCGGTTCCCGGATCACCCACAATAATACTGAGGCCACGCTTAAGGTTGAGAGCAATACGCAAGCGTGTCAGCGCTGATTTATGTTGTGCCGATTGAAAGAAGTAGGAGGGGTCTGGGCTCGTCGAAAACGGTTCATCTTGCAGACCTAATAATTTATAATAACTCATACTCCCCCAACACCTTGCCATCCGCAATGACTGAATGTTTGGCAATTATGGAGATCCCGACCTATAAATCAAGCTCCATTAATCCCTTTTTACCCCTCAATCGTCCTGCGCCCGTAGGGCCTTGCGGACCCGGGGATCTTTTCGGAGCCTCACATTTTTGGGCGTTACTTCAACCAGTTCATCCTCATTGATATAGGCAATGCAGTCCTCCAGACTCATCTGAGTTGGTGGCGTGAGAATAATATTCTCATCCGACCCCGCCGCACGGATATTGGTGAGCTGTTTGCCTTTCGCCGGATTGACAATCAAGTCATTGTCACGACAATGTTCGCCCACAATCTGCCCTTTTTGGATCCGGATTCCCGGGCCCATGAACATCTTGCCCCGTTTTTGCAGATTGAAGAGTGCATAAGAGACCGTGGAACAGGTATCCATGGAGACCAGCACCCCATTCCTTCGCTTTCTCATCTCGCCGGCAAAAAGGCCATATTCCAGGAAAATATAGGTCAAGACCCCCATTCCCTTGGTATCCGACATGAATTCCGACTTGAACCCGAGCAAACCACGTGTGGGAATCCGGTACTTGAGCCGGTTCATGCCGGGGCCTTTCTCCATCTCAAGCATAATCCCTTTGCGGGTCCCGAGTTTCTCAATCACGGTCCCCATGTATTGCTCCGCCACATCAATGGTAAGTTCCTCGTAAGGCTCCAGCGTCTTCCCCTCTTTTTCCCGGTAAATGACACTCGGACAACTCACCTGAAATTCGTAGCCCTCGCGCCGCATTTTCTCAATCAGGATGGATAAATGCAGTTCTCCACGCCCGGAAACCTTGTGTCCGGAGCCATCGGCCAGAACTTCAACCTCCAAGGCCACATCATACAACGCTTCCCGCTTCAACCGGTCCGCCACATGAATCGAGGTGACAAACGTTCCCTCGGTACCGGCAAAAGGCGAGTTGTTGGGAATAAAATTCATGGAGAGCGTGGGGGGGTCGACCGGAATCGAAGCCACCGGCCGGGGAAACTCGGGGTCCGTATATGTATCGCCAATGGCCACTGTATCCAGTCCGGCCACCGCCACAACCTCGCCTAACCCGGCCTGCTCCGTCTCAACCTTCAGATTACAATTGAACCGATAAAGCTTCGTGATACGTGTGGGAATTGACTTGCCAGCCATATTGGCCACCACCACTGGCATTCCTGTCTTTATCGAACCTGAAGTGATCTTACCAATGCCCAATCGCCCCATAAACGGGGAGTGGTCAATGGAACTGACCTGCAACTGAAGTGGCGCCTCCGGATCGCCCGCCGGCATGGGGATGTATTTGATGATCGCATCCAATATCGGGCGCATATCCACCCCCTGCTGATGGGGATCAGCCGAAGCAAAACCGCCTGTTGCGGAAGCATAGAGCGTGTGGAAATCCAAGGCCTTGTCGTGCGCATTCAACTTCACAAAAAGATCGAAAACGTGATTGACCACCCAATCAATTCGAGCCGCAGGTTTGTCAATTTTGTTGACGACCACGATCACGGGGATGTTGCGTGCCAGCACTTTCTTCAGCACGAAGAATGTCTGGGGCATGGGCCCTTCCTGGGCATCAACCAGCAACAACGCCCCGTCAGCCATCTGCAACACACGCTCAACCTGTCCGCCAAAATCCGCATGCCCGGGCGTATCGATGATGTTGATCGTGTGCTCCCCGTATTGAAACGAACCATTCTTGGAGGCAATTGTGATGCCCCGTTCACGCTCCAGGTCCATGGAGTCCATCAGTCGTTCAGCCACCGCTTGGTTATCGCGGAACATCCCGCTCTGCTTGAACAGTTTATCCACGAGAGTGGTTTTGCCGTGGTCAACATGCGCGACAATGGCGACATTTCGAATAAGGTCAGGTCGGTACATATTTACTTCATTACTTTCAGGGGGGATTCGCCAGCGGGGACTTACGGAAACTCACCAGCACGCCGACACACTACTCGCCCCGGAGACATCTGTCAAATGCCCCACAAAAAAACTGTTGCGATACACTTATGCAGAGGGGCCTCTACATAAACATATCGCAACAGTGCTTCCTGCAATGACCGACCGGACCCGTTTAGGCTTTCGCCTTTTTGGGATCGAATCCGTATGCCGACAGGATCTTGGCGACCTGTTCAGGTTTGACCTCGGCATAAACCTTCTCATCCACAATCATTACCGGCGCCAACGCGCAGGCGCCCACACAGCGGGCCACATCGATCGAGAAAAGAGCGTCCGCCGTCGTCTGCCCCATCTCAATGCCAAGCAAATCCTTCAACTTATTGAGGACAAGCCCCGCTCCCTTGACAAAGCAGGCGGTTCCCATGCACAGGGAAATCCGGTGTTTGCCCCGCGGGGTAAAGTTGAAGAAATGATAAAAGCTGGCCACCCCGGTAACCTTGGTTGACGGAATCTGCATCAATATGGACACCGCATCCATGTGCTCCTTGGCAAGGAACCCGAAATGATCCTGCACTTTATGCAAAACCGAAATCAGGTGGCTGTCAGGATTTTTCTTTGCAGCACACTCCTCAATATACCGGACCACCTTTTCCGGGAGAATCGCCTTGGCCTTGTCTTGCTCTTTGATAAACAATTCTGACTTCATTTCACACCTCTCGGATATTTGGGTTCATAGTGGGTATGCAACAACTCATGGCACAGATGACTATTCGGAGCCCCCAGGAAATTCTCATACAACAACTCGATCGCCGGGTTCTCGTGCGATTTTCTCAGGGATTTGCTGCCATCAATCGAATAGAGCGCCTTGGCCCGCAAGCGGCCCAGGTCAGGATCCAGAACATGCATCCCATTCGGAGGGTATGGCTGACCGCCACCGGCGACGCACCCTCCCGGACACGCCATGATCTCGATGATGTGGTACGTCTTCTCGCCACTCACCACACGATCCAGGAGATGCCTGGCATTCTGCAGCCCGTTCGCCACCCCGATATTGACCGTCAGCCCATTGATTTCAACCGAGGTTTCTTTCACGCCTTCGACGCCGCGCACATCTTCGAAATCCAAGGTTTCCAATTCCCTACCGGTGATCTTTTCATACGCCGTGCGCAGGGCCGCCTCCATCACGCCGCCCGTGGCTCCAAAAATATCAGCCGCACCGGACGAGACCCCCATCGGGGAATCAAACATACCGTCCTCCAGGTTGTGGAAATCCACCCCGAGACATTTCAGCATCCAGATCAATTCACGCGTTGTCATCACGGCATCCGTATAGGGTTTTCCCCACGGAGCCTTGTGCTCGGGCCGGTTGGCCTCAAACTTTTTCGCCGTACAGGGCATCACCGCCACCACGAAGATATTCTTCGGGTCAATCCCCATCTGCTGGGCATAATAGGTCTTCAGCAAAGTGGACTGCATACTCATGGGCGATTTGCAAGTCGACGTCAACGGGATCAGTTCCGGATAGAACCGTTCCATAAAATTGATCCATCCCGGGGAACAGGACGTGATGAGCGGGAGTCGCTCTTTTTTCTGAACCCGGCTGATAAACTCCGCCGATTCCTCCATAATCGTCAGATCGGCGGCAAAGTTGGTATCAAACACTTTGTGGAATCCGGCACGGCGAAGCGCTGTCACCAGTTTCCCTGCCACCGGAGTGCCCGGTCTGAAACCAAATCCTTCCCCCACGGTGGCCCGGATCGCCGGCGCCGTATGCACCACGACATGCAGATCGGGATTGGACAAGGCGGCAAACACCGATTCGGTCGCATCCTGTTCAGTGAAAGCCGCGGTCGGACAGACGTTGACACACTGTCCGCAATGAATGCAGACCGAATCAATCATGTTGCACTCGTGCGCCGGAGCCACCACGTTATGAAAACCGCGATTCTGGACCCCCAGATTGTGGACCCCCTGCACTTCCCCGCAAACACGGACACAGCGCCCGCACAAAATGCATTTGTCAGGCGTGCGGTGCACAGGCGAAGATTTATCCTCCTCGAAATGCTTGCGTTCGCCCTGGAATAATCGCTCGCGCACGCCGAGGTCATAGGCCAGCTTCTGTAATTCACAGGTTCCGTTGCGGGCGCAGGTCTGGCAATCCATCGGATGATTATCCAGGATCAACTCCACCACGTCACGGCGCAACCGGCGCAACAGCGTGGAAGACGTTTTAACCTTCATTCCTTCCGCCACCGGATAGGAACAGGATGCCACCGGGTTGCGCTGCCCTTCCACCTCAACCAGGCAGACCCGGCAGGCACCCAGAACACTCAGGTCCGGATGATAACAAAGGCTGGGAACATCGATATTGATCGAACGGGCCGCCTGGAGAACGGTACTTTTTTCAGGCACCGTTACTTTGACCCCGTCAATCCACAACGCAACTTTTTTTTCTATTGTCATGACTATTTCCTCTTCACCGCGTCAAATTTGCAGGCCTCAAAACATTGACCGCACCGGATGCAACGGGCGGCATCTATCACGTGGACTTCTTTCGGTTTCCCGCTGATGCAGCTCACGGGACACTTGCGCTTGCACGCACCGCATCCGATACACTTCTCAGGGAGAATGGTGTAAGTCAGGAGGTGCGTACAAACACCGGCCGGACAGCGTTTTTCGCGGATATGCGCCTCATACTCATCACGGAAGTGCTTGATGGTGCTGATCACAGGGTTCGGCGATGCCTGCCCCAGACCACACAAGGAGGTCCGCTTGATCGTATCGCCCAGGCGGAGTAGTTTCACAATATCCCCTTCCACTCCTTTGCCATCCACGATCCGCTGCAGGATTTCCAGCATGCGCTTGGTGCCTTCGCGGCAGGGCGTACATTTACCGCAGGACTCGTCCTGGGTAAAATCCAGAAAGAATCGCGCCATATCCACCATGCAGGAGTCCTCATCAATGACGATCATGCCGCCGCTCCCCATCATGGAGCCAGCCGCCGTGAGCGACTCATAGTCCACCGGAGTATCCAGGCACGAATCCGGGAGACAGCCACCGGCCGGACCACCCGTCTGGACGGCTTTGAATTTTTTACCATCCCGGATTCCGCCGCCGACTCCGTAAACCACATCCCGAAGGGTGGTCCCCATGGGCACTTCGACCAACCCGGTATTGCAAACCTTGCCGGCCAGGGCAAACACCTTCGTGCCCTTGCTCTTCTCTGTACCTATTGAGGCAAACCACTCGGGCCCGTCCAGAATCACCACCGGAATATTGGCAAACGTCTCCACGTTATTGATGACCGTGGGTTTTCCCCACAATCCACAAACCGCCGGATACGGAGGCCGGGGCCGGGGCATTCCCCGTTCTCCCTCGATGGATCGAATCAACGCGGTTTCTTCACCACATACAAAGGCACCCGCACCCAGCCGGATCTCGATATCGAAATCCCACTCAGTCCCGAAAATATTCTTTCCCAGGAACCCCGCCTTGCGAGCCGCATCAATGGCGACTTCCAACCGCTTGATGGCCAACGGATATTCCGCACGGATGTAGACATAGCCCTGCCTGGCGCCAATCGCAAACCCGCCAATGATCATGCCTTCCACCACCGTATGGGGATCGCCTTCAATGGTACTGCGATCCATGAAGGCACCCGGATCACCTTCGTCAGCATTGCAAATGATGTATTTCTCCTCGCTCTTCTGGACTGAGGCGAAATTCCATTTTACTCCGGTGGGGAAACCGCCGCCGCCGCGCCCGCGCAGACCGGACTTGGTGATCGAATTGACCACATCCTGCGGCTTCATCTCCGTCAGCACCTTGACCGCCGCCTGATAGCCCCGGACGATGAGGTATTCATCCAGACTCTCGGGATCAATCACACCACAGTTTCGCAGCGTCACGCGCATTTGCTTGCCAAAGAAATCCACATCACCAAACACAGTGGAAAACCGATCCGTCAGACGGACATCACCCCAAAGTTTATCCTCGGAAAAATCGCTCCCCGCCTTTTCCTTATGGGGCATCGCCAAGGACTTCACGGGAACACCCTTGAGAATATGCGATTCAAACACCTGTACGGCTTTGTCCGGATTCATGGCACTATACTTGACCGGCACAGCGCCTTTGGCAAACACAGCCACCACCGGCTCCATGTCACAACGACCCGTACAGCCCACACGGCTGAGAACAACATCCTTGACCTTGTGCTGATGGATTAACTCTTCAATCCGCTTGAAAACCTCATTGGCTCCAGCGGCATTTTCACAGGTTGCCGAGCCAACCGAAATCCGGATTTTTGCGCTTAACTTCTCTTTCTGCAGCCGTTGTTCGGCTTTCCGGCGAAGTTCAAGCAACTGTTCCATTGGTTTTGTCATACGAGTCCTTCTTTTATGAATCCCTTCACACCATGCTGCACGGGGAGTCTCACCATGGATAAATCCCCCAACGATTTAAAATAATTCGGGCATGATTATCCTATCCGCGCCTTCTATGTCAAACTTTTAACGTTAAATATTTAACATTTCACATTTAGACAGAATAAACCCGCAGATGGGGCGGATCCCCACCAAGGATCCAAGCCTTCACTCAGGGCGCCGCGCGAGGTAAAACCTTGATGGTAACCGGCAACTCCAGACCTTTCTTCCGGACCTTCAGATGGGTGTCGGGCTTTTGCCGCTCTTTCGTGACCCGGTTCACCAACCCAACTACAACTTCATAGTCGCCCGCAGAAGCGGAAGCGGGAACGATAAGATGCCGTGTGTAGGAATACACTTCATTGAAAGGCTGATATTCGATGTTTTCCACAGGGGAATCGCCCAGCAGGACATGGTCATCCTGAAAACGCTCCTTCCCTTTTTGGAAATTCACAAACACTTCATACAAACACGTTTTTACTGAAGCAGGACATGTCCAATAATAGGCGACATCAATACCCTGCCCGGGAACGGCTTGATTGGTAGAAACCGTCATGCCTAAAAATCGAACGCCCATCGGAAAAGTCGCTTCTGCAGATACCCGGGGTTGGGTTTGAAGGGACAAAGCGGCCTGGTGGCCTGCGGATTCCGAGGACCGATCCGATGCTTGAAAAGCCGCGATAAGCGCTCGTCTGGCAGGCTGGTGCCCCTCATAAAGGGATAGCGCCTGCTCCAACATTTTGATGATTTTGTCAAGATCCACTCCATTCGCCTTCAGGGTCATTGCTTGCTGGAACACTCTTTCAGCTCGTTGCTTCATTGTTCGTGAAGGTTCTTCGGAAAAACACCCCTGTTCTACCCAAAAAACGGGTGTATGCCGGATCCAGTTCTCCTCGTCGGTTGCCTTTGAAACAATCATTAACGTCATAGACCCCAGTTGCGTCTCAGTCCATTGCTGGTCACATTTTGCCAGAACAGATCGACTCCGGGGAACATCCCGGGAATCCATCAGCAGGCCTGTCTTCTCAGTAAAAAACACCTTTTTAGATCGGCTCAAATCAACTAGGGGCAAGTCCTGTATGGATCGGGAAGCAAATGACGGAATCTCCATTTTTATCGTCCCTCTATCCCCGCATGCCAGCCGGTCTATCATCCAACGGGGCCCCAGGAATTGCCGTACGTCTTGTTGCCGTAAGATCGCCAGGCAAGTGTCCACTGAAGGGACGGATCCATCCGGACGGGCGGCCTGTTCAAGAAGGAGGATTTCATCCAGACGGATGGTGCGGGAACGGCTATCCGCCAGCCTGAACTTCATTCTCAACCGGGATATGCCCCCAGGCGGACAGACAAAACGGATTTCCTCAAAGGTTTGAATGCCATCCAGTTTTAGATGGGAACCGGACCAGAAATAGCCCCCCGTCGTCGTCCAGGGAAGGACCTCACACCAGTTCGTGTCCCCTGCAGATTGACACTCAATCTTAATACAACCCGGGGGCACCCCCTCCACACTCACAAATCGGACGCCACACAGGGCATGAGGCTTATCTAATTCGATTTCCAACCCGGACTGTTCATCCCGTTTTAACGTTACCGTCCAGGCGGTATTCATCGTGTTGTCGGTGAGCGTCTTTCCCAAAGAAGTCCCTTGATTGTCTGTCACGGCCAAGATGGCCGCCCCATCAAGATAGCGCCAGTCATCCGGCGGGGGCGTCAGGGAATAATCCACATGAACACCGGCAACCTCGGTTTCCCGGGCATGCCCTCCCGAGTAAGCCAGGAAGGCATGCAGGCCGCAATAATCGCCCAGAATAGCGGGATGATCAGCCAACTCCACTCTCCTTGCATAAGGGGCGTAACGTTCAAAGGGAAGTGCGGCGACACATAACTTTTCATTCGAGGAAAAATTCAGCCAGTGATAACCGTAATCGCCATAACAGGCCCCATTACAAAGGGGTGCAACCGCCTTAATAATCGCTTCACCTTGAGCCCGGGCACGACGACCATATTCAAGATCGGCAACTGCCCGGGGCAGGGAATACAGATGGGCCGGGATCAGTATAGCAACCAAGATCCACCCCACCCACGTCATCTTGTGCTGCATGATCCAATCAGCGCTCCACCCCAGCATGACCGCCAAAGCCGGATACAGAGGCATTAGATACCGGCTCCCTTCACCTCCCTCAATGAATCTGGATGTGATGCTGACGGCGACCAGTGCAAAACAAAGCACAGGAGCCGCCAACCGGAAGAACCACTGGTCTCCGTCTTTCCGGCGAAGTCCATCGCGGATGAGTCGGAAAAGAAACAACATCAACATGAGACCGATCACCATCAGCACCATTGTCACTCGGAGATTTCGCGGGGACTGAAGCTCCATGGCTTTCAAGAAGGTCTCACAGAATGCGGCGATTCCCTTCTGAAGCGGTAAACGTCCCAGTTCATCCTTGAAATCAAATGTCCCCCATTGATGCGTTGCATTCCATACCCACCAGGGGGCGCTCCCGCAAAGAAACGAAAGAAATGCCGGCAGGGTTCCCTCTCGAACAAGCCGCCAGGAGCACCCCATGAGCAAAATCACAAGAGCTGCCAGGAGAAACACAACCGACAACTGATTGGACCACCATCCCAGCCCGGCCAGCAATCCTAACAGCATATAATCATACATCCTGACCCGCTGACCCGCCCGCATCCGGGTGACAATCCAGCAGGCAAGATATACGGTGCCCACACCACACACCATCATGACCATATAGCCGCCACGGGGCGCGACCGAGAAATGGAAGTTGGTAAGGGGCCCGACCAACGCCAGAAGCAACGCCACCAACCCGGCCCGCCGCCCACCCGCACGGACCCCCCAGACATAAATCAACGGCAGAAGCGCTATCCCCGCCAGCACAGTACCTAGACAGACATGAAATGCGGAAACTCCAAATAACCGGCAAACCAGCGCACTGATTGCGGGTTCCAAACTCCCCATGTAAGGTTGGCCGTAGAAAAAGACGGGGAAATCCATTCCTGCGGCCATGTGCTTCGCCATGAGGAATACGATGCCATGGTCGGGATCCGGGGAAAACTGGATCGTCCACGCCTTGAAAATCCGTAATACCAGCCCCAATAAGACAATCGCGCCAATCAGAAGCTTCCATTTCCATGCCGCCGCCCCTTCAGTCTTGTATTGCCGTGTATCTTTATTCATGAGGTGGTATTCGTAATTCGCCCGATCATTCAAAACTTCACTCTAATTTAAATAACGGATAACCAATAACCTTTCTTTTCATATTCATTTTCGCTATTCATTTCCATCAATTCTTTGGAGAACAAACTAATGGCTAGAACTGCACGCTTGAACAAACGGCCTGAATGGAAGGCCTTGAAACAACACGCCCACACAATCAAGACGACCCATCTGCGCGACCTGTTCCGTGATGACCCCGCCCGCGGCAAACGCCTTGCCATGGAGACCTGCGGCCTGTATCTGGATTACTCTAAAAACCGGATCACCGACGAGACCTTGAAACTTCTCCTTGCCCTTGCCCGCGCCTGCAATATCACCGGGGCCGCCGAGGACATGTTCTCGGGCAAGAAAATCAACCAGACCGAGAACCGCCCCGTCCTTCATATCGCCCTGCGCAACCGCACCAACACCCCGATCCTGGTCGATCACAAGGATATCATGCCTGACGTCAACGCGGTTCTCGACAAGATGACTGCCTTTTCCCGTAAGGTACGCGCAGGGGAATGGCTTGGCTATACCGGCAAGCCGATTCGCACCATCGTCAACATCGGCATCGGCGGTTCGGACCTTGGCCCCGTGATGGCCTATGAAGCCCTGAAGGCCTATTCCGACCGTCATCTCACGCTCCGCTTTGTCTCCAATGTAGACGCCACGCATTTCGCGGAATGCACCCGTGACCTGAATCCGGAAGAGACCCTGTTCATTGTCGCCTCCAAGACCTTTACCACCCAGGAGACCATGACCAACGCCGAGACGGCGCGAGCCTGGTGCCTGAAGACACTCAAGAATCCAGAGGCAGTGGCTCGCCATTTCGTGGCCCTATCAACCGCCGCCAAGGAAGTCAGCGCCTTTGGCATCGATACCGCCAATATGTTTGGGTTCTGGGATTGGGTGGGCGGCCGCTACTCCCTCTGCTCCGCCATCGGCCTCCCTGTTATGCTGGCCATTGGTCCCGAGAAATTCATTGAGTTCCTCGATGGTTACCACGCCATGGACCGGCATTTCATCGAAGCCCCCCTCGAACAGAATGCGCCCGTACTGCTGGCTCTCCTCGGTCTCTGGTATAACAATTTCATGGGCGCGGAATCGCATGCCATCCTGCCCTACGACCAATATCTGCACCGGTTCGCCGCTTACTTCCAACAGGCGGACATGGAAAGCAACGGCAAGGGCTGCGACAAGCAGGGCAAGCCGGTCCAATGGCAGACGGGCCCCGTCATCTGGGGCGAGCCCGGCACCAATGGCCAGCACGCTTTTTATCAGTTGATCCACCAGGGTACCAAGTTGATCCCCTGTGACTTCATCGGCTTCAGCCAGAGCCTGAATCCCATCGGGGATCATCACGACAAGTTCATGGCTAACTTTTTTGCCCAAACCGAGGCATTGGCGTTTGGCAAGACTGAGGCGGAAGTCATCGCGGAAGGCGCCCCACCCAAGCTGGTTCCTTTCAAGGTTTTCACCGGGAACCGGCCGACCAATACCATTCTGGCCCAAAAACTGACCCCCCGTATTCTGGGGTCACTCATCGCCCTCTATGAACACAAGATCTTTGTCCAGGGTGTGATCTGGAATGTTTTCTCGTTTGATCAATGGGGAGTCCAACTCGGCAAAGTACTGGCCAACAAGATCCTGCCCGAACTGCAAACCTCCACGGCCACCACAACCCACGATTCCTCAACAAATGAATTGATCCGCCGGTATAAAGCCACAAAATGAAACAAATATTACTCATTGGATATGATGGGCAGGTGGGATTTGAGTTGCAACGGGCACTGGCCCCATTGGGGCATGTTACCGCCGTCTGCTACCCCGCCATTGATTTCTCAGACCCTGACTCCATCGTCCGGGTCGTTCGCGCAGCGCAGCCCCATCTGATCGTCAATGCCGCCGCCTATACGGCCGTCGATAAAGCCGAGACCGAATCGGAACTGTGCCGCAAGCTCAATGCCGAAGCACCGGCGATTCTGGCGGCTGAAGCAAAACGATTGGGTGCAGGATTAATCCACTACTCCACAGATTTTGTTTTTGATGGATCAAAGCAGCAGCCCTACATCGAGAGTGATCAGCCGCATCCACTCAATGTCTATGGGGCCACCAAACTGGAGGGCGACCTCGCCATCCGGGCTTCAGGCGTACCCCACCTCATCTTCCGGCTCGCCTGGGTCTATGGGTTGAGGGGCAAGAATTTCCTGCTGACCATGCGCCGTCTGGCCAATGAAGGGAAGACCCTACGCGTAGTCAGCGACCAGATCGGATGCCCCACCTGGTGCCGGACCATTGCCGATGCCACCGCCGCCGCACTCACTAAAGTCAGGATGGAGAATGGGAACATCGACCTGACCGGAGTCAGCGGCCTTTACCACTGCGTCTGCGCAGGGCAAACCTCCTGGCACGGCTTTGCCCGCGCCTTTACTCCTGCCGAAACCCCCGTGATCCCCATCACCACGTCCGACTATCCCACACCCGCCCGCCGGCCTTTCTATTCGGTATTGAATTGCGATAAATTCGCACGGACCTTCGGTGTGCCCGTGCCCCATTGGGAAAAAGCCCTCAGCGATTGTCTTGAGTCCGTTGAAAAACACTGATGTCGCCGTATATGCAGGGCCGCCGCTTGTCGGCGCACCAATATGTAGGGCTACTGGTGTCCCTACTACGCCTGCTCCTTTACCGGCCTTATTTGCCAAGAAAGGAGCATTGCCAACGATTGAGGCGCCCACGGTCTCCACTGCTCCAAGGACCGGGTGGGAGGGGTTACATATCCAGTACCTCGCGCACCTTGCGGGCAATGTCGTCACGTGTGGCCGGCTTCAGAATGAATTGCACTCTCTCATCCAGTAGATTCTGCTGGATCGTCGCCTCGGCGGTATAGCCGGACATGAACAGAACTTTAAGGCCCAGTCTGCTAGCCAGACCGTACATCTTGCGTAGCGAAGGCTCGTCCTCCACAAAGGGAATCGTCTCTCCTCGACCTCGGGGTGCTTTGGCGATTTCGGCGACGTTCGGTTTGGCACCCCCCCCCGAAACGGGGTATATAGATCTTGAACGCCGTGCCTTTGCCCGGTTCGCTGTAGACATCAATATAGCCTTGGTTCTGCTTGGCGCACTCATAAGTAATTTTCCTTTGCTGTTAGAATCGCTTTGGGCTTATTTTCACCAACCTGAACCAACCAAGTTTGAGTATAGACATACGTATGCTTATGCTGTATGTTTATATGCATGACAAGGACTACACTTATTTTAGAGGATGCCTGCATTGAAGGCGTGCGGCGGCTCGCGCAGGGGGAACATCGGAACATGTCCCGCGTGGTCAACGAGTTGCTGGCGGAGGGAATACAGCGGCGGAACAAAGCCTGCCGCAAGCCCTTCCAACTCCCGGTCTTCCCGATGGGAACGCCACGGATTAACCTTGGCGACCGCGATGCGCTCGAAGCGGCTATGGGGGACTGATGGCGGGACTGATCGACACGAACATTCTCCTGTACGCCGCCAACGCCGACGCGCCGGAACACAGACGGAGTTACGACTTCCTGATGGAAGCCGGACAATCCTCGGAGCATTGGTATCTCACCGAAGGCATTATTTACGAGTTCCTGCGCGTGGCGACGCATCCTCGCGTCTTTCCGCACCCCCTGCCAAAACGGCAGGCTCTCGCTTTTCTTGAGCCCTTCTGGAGCACTCCCTCCTTTACAATCCTGACCGCCGGCGACCGGCATTGGAAACTGCTGGAGCGAGAGGTAAATTCCCTTCCACACCCGGTCGGCAATCTCTATTTCGACATCCGCACACTGGTTCTGATGCGTGAACACGGCATTCGCATCATCTATACCGCGGACACCGACTTCCTTCAGTTCAAGGGGATCGAAGTCGTCAACCCCGTGACCGACTGAACCTGCTTGCATTCCAAAACAAGTCACTTCGCATCCACTGGAAAACCCTCACCCCCACCCTCTCCCGCAAGGGGAGAGGGAGAAGTCGAACGCATGGACGGGGCCTGTCCACGGGGATTTAATCATCATGATGCTCAGGATTGCTCCGTCGCCCGGTGCAGTTGAAACATCTCTTCCGCCAGCTGCGATATCTTGCTCACATGGTATCCTGTCAGCCCGGTATGGATGGTGTCGTTCATGACGCTCGTCCATTTTGCGGGCAGACCTTCCACGCCCAGCGTCATGCCCATGATAGACCCCACCGTCGCTCCGTTACAGTCCGTGTCGAAACAGGGATACACAGCTCGCGTGATGGCCTTCTCGAAGTCACCCTCTCCATAGAGCAAACCCAGTGCCACAATCTGAGCATTGGATATGGTGCGGCACCAGTCATGCGGATCATTCTCGTTCCATCGTTGGTGGATCCGTTGAACCGTCTCCTCAGGCACTAATAATACGTGACGACCACAACAATCCTCAAATTGCCCGCAAGAGGGAATGCTGCGGCGGCGAATCGGGGCAGGCCAATCCTGCCTTTGGCGTTGTTAGAGGAGCCGACCCCCTCGCGAGGCATACCCAGCCAATTGGTCTTCAACTTTCCGTCAGAATCCTCGTCATGGAAGACACTAACCGCATAGGTCTTCTCGGGCAGGTTCTTGAATACGACGGTCCTAGAATGGTTGGTGGGGGTCATGGCAAGATCCATCTGCTGGAGGGCAACCGCCCGAGACGTGTCCAGCGGGAACCCTGTTTCAGAATCGAACAGGGCGACTCGCACCATACCGGTTTCAGATCTCAACCCGGTCACCACCACCGTCAGGTCGGCGGCCGGAGAGGTAACGGAAAACGCCAGGAGCAGGATCAGCCATGAAATGAAAGGTTTCATACGGGCTCAGATCTTGAGGTCACGGCACAGCAATCCAGCGGAAATGCGGGCTGACTCATAAATTGTGGGAAGTCCCGATCCTGGGTGCGTGCCGCCTCCGACCAGGTAACAGTGTTTCAACTCCTCAAACCGATTACGCGGGCGCAAGTAGAGCATCTGGTCCAACGTGTGTCCCAGATTGAAGGTGGCCCCCCGGTATACCCCGCGGCTTTCCCAGTCTTTCGGGGAGATGATACTTTCACCCATGATGTGCTTCGACAGGTCCTTCATGGAGGTCTTTTGTTCCAGCCGGGTGATGACGGCGTCCCGGTACTGCTTCACTTGGGCCTCATTCCAGTCGATGCTGGAAAACTGGTTGGCCACAGGAACAAGCACATAGAGCGCCGAATGGCCCTTCGGTGCGAGCTTCGGGTCTGTCACGCTGGCATTTCGCACATAGATCGACATGTCCTGTGATAGGCGCTTGTGTTTGGCTATGTCCTCGATGTTGGTGCGGTAGTTATCGGCGAACACGATATGGTGATGGGGCTCGTCATAAATTTTGTCCACCGCCAAATACAACATGAACGTGGAGCAGGAGAATTTCTTTTTCTGCAAGCGGTCGATGCTGTATTTTCGGATCACCCCGGGATCGAACAGTGTAGTCATGGCGTGGCCGAAATCGGCATTCAGAACGACCGCGTCGGCACGCACCTCGGTGCCGTCCTCCAGTACTACGCCCTTAGCCCGGCCGCCCTCAGTAATGACCTTACGGACGAGTTTTCCCAGTTCAGTCTTGCCGCCCAGTTCGCCAACAACCCGGTGCATGGCTTCCGAAATCTCGCTGAGACCGCCTTCGACGTGGTCAATACCGAAGTGGTGCTCGATGTAAGGGATGATGGTGAACGCCGCCGGACAGTCCCATGGCGACATGCCCAGGTACTTGGCCTGAAAGGTAAAGCACATCTTGAGGTACTCATCCTTGAAATAGCCGCCCAGGTTCTCAAACAGGGTCTTTCCCAGAGCCAGATGGGGCAGCGCTCTGAGCAGGGGTTTTGAAACCATGGATGTCCATGAGGAATAATCCTTCTGGAGGCAGGGATACATCTTCTCGAAGCGCACGCCTTCGCGCTCCATAAACCGCTTCAGGGCACCCTCGTTGCCTGGGAAGTTCCTCCTGATCTGGGCATCCATACGGTCGTTATCCGGGGTGATGTCCATCACTTTCCTGTCGGGGAAGCTGAGTCGGTACATCGGATCCAGTGGGACGACCTTGCAATAATCATCCAAGCGGCGCCCGGTGGCTTCGAACATTTCCCGGAGGACGGGGGTCATCATCAGGAACGTCGGACCGGTATCGAAAACATACTCGTTCTTCTTACCCAAATACAAGGGAGCGTTGCGCCCGCCAACCTGGTGTTCCTTCTCATAGATCGTGACGTCAAAACCCGACGCGCAAAGCAGCATGGCCGCCGTCAGTCCACCCGGTCCAGCACCCACGACTACGACCTTCTTTCCGTTCTTCCGGATTTCCGCCTCGGTCCGTTTGCTCATATTTGACAAGCTGCAATAATCACGCCGGTAATTCAAGTGAGAAGGTATTGCTCCGGCCTTTCGAGAATCGACTCTCTACGTCCCCCTTTGATTCTCACCGCCCGTAAAGGCCCGAGGGAAAGTCCCGTAGGTTCAGAGAGGGCTGACCTCGATCCCTCCCGCATCTCTACAAATAAGACCAATATTTTATTGTTTAGTGGTCACATTTATGATCAAATATGGTCATGAAATTGATTACAATCCCATTTACTGAAGCGAAAGCGCATCTTTCGCGATACGGACGTCTAGCAGAGGGGGGGCAAACGACCCTTGTGCTCAAGCACCATCGCTCGGCGTTTCAGATCACCCCGGTTGCACTAACCCGCAAACTGCGAAAGAAAACACCAGGGTTGGCGCGCGGACAAATCCACTTAGCTCCTGATTTCGATGTCACACCGGAGGAAGTGCTCCGAGCCTTCGAGGGGGTGACGTGAACGCATTGCTTGACACGAGTGTGCTGCTGTGGTGGTTGGGCGACCCTGCGCGAATCAATCGCGAGTTGCTCGATGAACTCAAGGCCGAGGAGTCCGTGGTGTGGTTTAGTCAGATGTCGCTTCTGGAGATTCAAATTAAAGTTGGCCTCGGGAAATTACAGATGGATTTCCCTGTAAACCACATTCCGAGTTTGGCGGACAGATCCGGGCTCAGCGCACTTCCATTGAACAATGCGGCGATCTTCATGTTGCCGAAACTGCCGGATTTGCATCGTGACCCATTTGACCGTCTATTGATCTGCGAGGCGATTCAACAGGGCTGCCCGCTGGTCACCCCTGATCAGATTATTTGCCGCTATCCGGTGAAAGTCCTGTGGGACTGACAAACACGTATAGAGGCAAGGTTTAGCTTATCCAATCGGCTATGACATTTTTGAAGGCAACACATTCGAGGGCAAGACGCTCCTGCCGGTTTTGCAGCAAATCCAGGAGAAATACAGTTTTGGCAAACCGGTTGTCGTTGCCGACGCCG
>Ga0118677_10001335_pt1 | contig 52714 bp, 51 predicted proteins | sample AliMusrvi5mmetaG_FD_86154 | JGI IMG/M metagenome (GOLD analysis project Ga0118677, IMG submission 86154) | reverse complement strand
TCCCAGTAATTGCTGGTAATGCTCAGTTAGTTTTTGCATCTCGAAGGTTAGGGTTGAAATACAGCAGTCTACGATTTTATCCCCTCATTCCACTAAATTATGCGGAGAGCCACAAAAAAAAGTCATTTTCCTGATATCTTTCCCGATTTCTACCAATTAGTGCGGAAACTCGGCGTTCAAGAACTGAATGAGCACGCTATTCGCAAATTCGCCGGTATCCATATGCAGGTCATGTACCTCCCCCGGTTCGATCATCACTAATACTGACCTCCTGAAGCTGCCAAAGTTCATCCTGGATCTCTGGTGGTTGCCCCAGAGGCTGTCCTAACCTTTCTGATCGTCAAGTCCCCACACATGGGGAAAAGATACCATTAGTTCTGAAACTGAAGAAGGCAAAAATACTAACTATATACAAAAAAATAACTTATTTTTCAGGCATTAGAGTACGGTCGAAAAGTGGCAGAAGTCAGTACAAATACTCCTTAATCTTTGTCCACCATGGTTTCCCCGAACTACACCTTGCATCATATACGGCACTGCCGTACATTGAGCTATGCATGTTGTTATATAAACGCAGGATTATCTCGTCGATAAGTTAAACACTATGTCCAATGCAAGAAGTAAACTTATCAAGTACGCAAATCAGGCGTTAGCCTATGTACGCGGCGAAAAGAGTGGCGGTTTTACTGTTTATGATCCAGATGAGATTGACGTTAAGTCTATCCGCAACAGTTTGGGGTTGACGCAACTTGAATTTTCTTCGAGGTTTAGCTTTGATGTGCGGGCGGTACAAGATTGGGAACAAAAGCGCCGTCAACCAGATCGGGCAGCACGGATTCTTTTAACCGTCATTGCTCATGAACCTGAAGCAGTCAGCAGGGCGTTAGCTTGTTAGCGACAATATTCAAAAGCCCTGCACGATTCAGGTTTTGAAATAATCACCCAATCACCACAAGCGTATCCATCCCCGTTTCATCCCCAGGCGTTACCTCAAGGCGACTCCACCGCTCTGGCCACTTCCTCTCAAGCATCCACGTCCCCGTTCCACTATCGTTCTTTCTTTTCTCATCACTCCAACCAATTATATTTTTTTCTAAAAGTCTGCGACTAAATAAGTAAGATGTATTGTATTGATAATAAATGATACTTTTTTTCGTAAATTCTTGATGATTGGATAAGATGCCGAAAACATAGCACACGCACATGGAACCCCTGAACGGATAAGTAGGACAGCTGCAGTAATGACCCACCTTCAGCATGACCAACTACCAGCCACAATACAGCAACCCTGCATAATCGAGGATTGTATCAACGATCCACTGGTGTGAATGTTTGTTTTGTTGTATTCAAAAGGATACACTATATTTTATTAATAATTTTAAACAAACAACCGATTTTGACTCATGGCTGTCAAATCTCAAAGATAAAACTGCCAAATATCGAATCTTGGCTCGGCTAAAAAATGCCATGTTTGGAAACTTTGGTAATTGTAGTCCTGTTGGTGAAGGAGTTTCAGAAATGAAGATTGATGTTGGGCAAGGTTATCGAGTATACTACACCCGAATAGGGGATACAACTTACTTTCTATTGGCTGGAGGAGATAAGTCAACACAATCAAAAGATATTATCCGGGCAAAAAGAATTTCTAAAGGACTTAAGGTGAATAAGTAATGAAAACTACATCTATCCCATTTGATATTGCTGATTATCTCGACAACGAAGAAGTGATAGAAGGCTATCTTTCTGCTGCGGCTGAATCCGAGAATCCTGATGTATTTATTTCCGCTATTGGAGACGTTGCAAAGGCTCGCGGAATGACTCAAATAGCAAAAGAAACGGGGTTAGGTCGTGAAAGCCTCTATAAGGCATTAAGATTAGGGTCACATCCTCGGTTTGAAACGATCAAAGCCGTTCTTCAAGCACTCGGAGTGAAGATTGTAGTGAAATCAAACCAAGCTTAAATCAGAGGGAGAGTGATGGCAGAGGAGACAAGCGTGGATCCGTGTTTTACCTCCCAGCCCTGTCATTTGTAAGTCCTATAAGTCCCATTGGACCTATAAGCCCTATTGATGCTTGAATATGCATATGGAAATACAGAACAAAGAATTTTTGATGTTACTCCATTACTCAGCATCGGTAAGTTTTCAGAGCTTAGAGACCTGTCTGCATTTAATACGGTAAAAGTAAAATTCGATACCATCGAGTGGTCCAATAAATTGGATATAGACCCAGAGTATTTATATGAAAAAAGTATAAAAGTTGAAATATAGCTCGAATATTCCTTGAAGGTGAACGTTGTTCACGCGTCTTTGTTGGAATTTTGTATGTCCCACACAATAGTATCGGAACAAAAATCCTGTTCGTTTGGCCAAATAATACCATGGTGAGCGGGTCGAACGAGGTGGAAATACGATTCGTCCTGAAGTTCTTCAAATGCACTCCCACCGAAATAGGGTTTAACATCAAATGTCCCCGAAATGCCACTACTCGTCACAATTTCGATAAGGAAGTTATCCTGTGGAATTGCGCTGATGATGGTATCTATCACTTTCCTGATGATTCGCTTGTGTTCCTTGCAGAGTTTCACGGCGCTTGATGATTTCTTCAGCAGTAAGCCTGACAACGTGCCCATCAATCATGGTAATAATCGCTGTATTGGTTCGAATAGCCAAGTCCTCAGCAGCTCTCCCTGCACGTTGCATTGCAGCATAGTACCCTGCCATGTGGGGGATAATCGAATGTCTTTCGTATTCATAAGTAGCTCCATTCGCTTCACACGTCAGATGCTCGTTTTGTTAAACCCCGTTACAGTTTATCAAACGCTTCTGGTTCTACATCAGGAACGTTGTTTAATATTTCAAGGAATCTTTCGCGGCTGCCGCGTTTTGCCCGCTTTTCTAAATATTCAATTGCTGAACGAGCAGCAACTTTTTCAGCAACAGCAAGCATAATAAACTGATTGACGGAAATACCTTCTTCTTGTGCCACTTCACGAAGTTGCTCGTGTAATGATTTTGGTAAACGTAAACTTAATGTGCTCATTCTTTCACCTCATGTATAATTTGCAAAAACTCTTTCGGGGTTATTGCATGCATACCAAATTTTTCGCTACCTCTGAAATCCCTTATGTTGTGTGTGATGATATATTCACATTTGGCTGACACCGCTAATTCGAGCACACGTTCATCATTTGGGTCACTCAAAAACGGCCGCCACAGAAAATAAATTTTATGATGCTGCGCTATCGAACAGAGTGAATCAATAAAAATTGCGGCATCTTCTTTTGATAATCCCAATTCTTCACGGTGGCGTTGAATGACATTTTCGTACTCAAGAACAAGAGGCACGGAGTCGTGGATTTCAAACTGATGTGTTCCAACCAGTGACAATAACTTGTATGAAGCCCCTTTCTAAGAACGAAGGGCGGAAATAACGACATTGGTGTCAAGTACAATATCATGTATGCTCATGTTGGTATTATATATGATATCTTATGTAATACCAAATGAGATTTGTAAACAGCCTGATTTTGCAATGAAGCAGTCTAACTCCTGCGTTCAGTAATGCAGTGTGGATCGTTGAACGAAAAGAATATCATCGAGTTCGGCGCTGGTGGCAATGGTAGGAATAAGCAGCTGTCCTCTCCCTAATCTGAACGCCCATTTCCCGCTCTGATTTTTTTAAAAATTTTTGCGAATCAGTTACAAAAAAATTGAGCATTAAAGCTATCCGAAAATTTTCTAAGCTCGCCAAATAGCTTATAAAATTTAATTTTGGACAAAAAGTGGCCTTGAATGTGTAATTTGTCCGATTTTCCTTTGGGGTATTCCTGTCCGGGCCGGTTACATTCGGGTAGATAAAAAGCGTTATTGGTGTAAAAAAAGTTCACGACAGCAACCGCAAACAATCGGGTCATGGAGGATCTCGCCGAAGTGCTTGGGCCGCATCTGGAGGTGTTACGTGGTAATTTGAATCGTCCCTCTCTGACCCTGCAAACCATAACATTACCCGATCAAGCCGAGCGTCTTGCATGGCTGGCAGAACAGCTCGCCACGCTTCAAGGTCATGGGATCATCTATACGCTTACCGTGCGTGATGCAAATATGGTTGCCAGTTGGCTGAAAAGTCGGGGTTTGCGTGTAGAAGCCTATACGGGAGAAACCGGTGACCGTCGACCAGAGTTTGAGCAGGCGCTGCTTCATAATCAAGTAAAAGCCCTTGTAGCGACTTCCGCACTCGGAATGGGTTTCGATAAGCCGGATCTGGCATTTGTGATCCATTATCAGATGCCGGGATCGGTTGTCGCCTACTATCAGCAGGTTGGACGTGCAGGCCGCGCTCTGGAATCAGCTTATGGCATTTTACTCAGTGGTAAAGAAGAGACGGAGATAACGGACTGGTCATCAATAATGCTTTTCCCTCCAGACGGGAAGTCGATGAGGTTATTCATGCGCTTGAACATGAGTCTGCCGGGTTGTCGGTACCTGTTGATGAAGCTCTTGTTCGGGAAGCGGTCGCTTTTTTGCGTCGTACTAATTTGCCCATTGAGCCCAGACTTCAGTGTCCTGCTGGTGGTATGCCGCAATATCAGGTAAAAGGAAAAATTGCTGTAGATTTCCAGGCTCAAACCGGAAAGGCACTTTCGATTTGGGGTGATGCAGGATGGGGAGGACTCGTCAGAGAAGGAAAATACCATGACAACTTTTATTCTGATGCTTTGGTTAAAGCTTGTGTTGCTATGATGCACACATGGAATCCAGAACCGGCACCGACATGGGTAACTTGTGTTCCGTCGTTGCGTCACCCTGATCTCGTTCCTGATGTTGCGAAACGTCTTGCTGAAGCTCTGAATTTGCCATTCCAGATGGTGCTTGCAAAGACAGACCATCGGCCAGAGCAGAAAACCATGGCAAACAGTACGCAACAGGCTCGGAACATTGATGGATCACTCGCAGTCATTGTACCAAAACTCCCTGAAGGGGCCGTTCTTCTTGTTGATGAAAAACGCATGCAAAGCCTGCTTGGGCGTGGTTTTTTACTGAGTCAGGTTGTTGAGCATTGGCAGACACGTGCAATATGGGTGCTCAGCCGTGCCGATGCAGCATATCCCCGGCGTATCAAGACGCGATTGCGTGAAGGTGCACCTGCAGTGCTTTACGGCTGCGGTGATATCAAGTTGTTGGAAACCGGTGGTCTTGCTGTGGTGGGATCAAGGCATGTCGATCAGGCAGCCATGCGTGGTGCTCTTGAAGCCGGCGGTAAGGTCAGTGGTGTTCTTGCCGATCGCCTTGAAAAAACAGCAATGAACCGTGAACATCACAATCTGCTTATCGACGGCCAGTTGGTTCCTCTCTATGTGCGATCATCTGGAGTTCCTTCAAAAGGTCTCGAAGCCTTGCGTTCGAAGGGAGCTCTACCCTGGCCTGAACCTCAATCTTCTGATGCTTTTGATGCGGTTTTTGATACCCCAGATCCGCATTTGGAAACAGGGAGTTCTCCAGAAAAGCTGGAAAAAGAATCAGAGACTGAACAGAGCCTGGCCTTGTTTAAAGATTTTCAGGATATCGAGCAGTATTGATAGTTGTCCATCATGGGATGGTCGAAAAAATACAAGAAAAGGATAGTATTGGTTATCTTTACAGAAAGATGTGAGTTTGTTCTTGAAGCTCTTTTGAATTATTCACGAAAATAATCACAGACGGAGGTTGGCCGCCATGAAAAAAAACACAGGACTCTGGATTGATCACAAAGAAGCTATTCTGGTTTCAATTGAAGGCGACGAAGTTGTTGTTCAGCGCGTTGAATCCAATGCTGAAAGCCACCATAAACCATCTGGTGGATGGAAATCAGGTGGAACCAATGTCGCGCAGAGTGTCTCTAATGAGCATATTGATGAAGAACGTCGAAAACACCAGTATCATACCTTTTATCAGAAGGTGACAGGGTTGCTTGGAGATTCTGCGAAACTTGCAGTTTTCGGCCCTGGGGAGGCTAAAATTGAACTTGTCAAAGAGATCGAAAAGGTTGCTGAACTGCACAAAAAAGAAGTTGCAGTTGAAGCTTGCGAGCGGTTGACCGAAAATCAGCTTGTCGCGAAGGTTAAAACTTTTTTTTCTGCTCATAAGTAAACAGTTTGTTGACTGTTTGGAATTAGCAGAATAAAAGTGTAGTTGGTAGCATAGTGAAATGACGAATGGCGTAAGAACAGAACTTTAAGGGGGACTGCCATAGAATTTGTTATGGCAGTCATGTATGGTTGCTTCTACTCCCGAAAGGTTCAAAACCGAATGTATGGAAATACTTTTACTTTTATTTCTGATAGTAATTAACGGCCTTTTTGCAATGTCGGAAATAGCGCTGGTAACGGCAAAGCGCTCTCGTCTTTCAAAACTTGCAGAGGATGGAGAAAAAGCTGCGGCGATTGCTATGAAGCTTGGGCAGGAACCCTCCAGTTTTCTTTCGACTATCCAGATTGGCATTACGTCGATTGGGATTCTCAACGGTATTGTCGGCGAAGGCGCTTTAGCCAGTCCATTCGCTGGCATCCTTCAATCCTTCGGTATGGATCGGGAAATAAGTCACATTGTTTCTACTGCGGTTGTTGTGCTTTCGATTACCTATATCACTATTGTTATCGGCGAACTTGTTCCAAAGCGCCTTGGTCTGTTTAATCCGGAAGGAATTGCCTGTCTGGTGGCTCGCCCGATGCGTACGCTTTCGACGATAACCCGTCCCTTTGGGAGGTTGCTCACGGCCTCGACAGACGCTATTCTGAGACTGATGGGGAAGCACCCGCAGGCCATGCCGAGTGTGACGGAGGAAGAGATTCATGCCATGCTGGAGGAGGGGTCTGAAGCAGGGGTTATCGAGCAGCATGAACATGAGATGGTTCGTAATGTCTTCCGTCTTGATGACCGACAACTTGGCACTCTGATGGTTCCAAGAGCGGACATTATCTTTCTTGATGTTTCCCGACCCCTTGAAGAAAATATCAGCAGAGTGACAGAATCGGAACATTCACGCTTTCCGGTCTGTAACGGCGGCCTTCAATTTCTGCTTGGCGTTGTCAATGCTAAACAGCTTTTATCGAAGACCTTGAAAGGTGGCCTTACTGAATTTACCTCGCAATTGCAGCCCTGTGTCTATGTGCCGGAAACCCTTACGGGCATGGAACTGCTCGACCATTTCAGAACTTCCGGGACTCAGATGGTCTTTGTGGTTGATGAATATGGTGAAATTCAGGGGCTTGTTACCTTGCAGGATATGCTTGAGGCGGTTACCGGTGAGTTTGTTCCTCGCAATCTTGAGGATTCATGGGCTATCCAGCGACAGGACGGCTCCTGGCTGCTTGACGGGCTTATTCCTGTTCCTGAACTTAAAGACACGCTTGAGTTGAAATGTGTTCCGGAGGAGGATAAAGGACTCTATCATACGCTCAGCGGTCTTATGATGTGGCTGCTCGGACGTATGCCGAGAACTGGTGACATTATGACCTGGGAGAGCTGGACGCTTGAGATAGTAGATCTGGACGGTCAGAGGATTGATAAGGTTCTTGCCTCAAGGGTGTCGGAAGTTTCCAGGTCAGTTGACGGCCACACTGAAGAATCCGTCTCGGCTGTGTGATCGATTCTGCTTTTTCTTTACATTATGGCTTCTGATAATGGAGAGGGTGGAACAGCTTCGCTCTCTGTTGTTAAAGAACATTGAAATTAAGAGTTGCAAGAAAGTTATGACACACCATACCTCAGACTGTTTATTTTGCCGGATCGTCAGCGGAGAGATCCCTGCTGCAATTGTCTACCGGAACGATCATGTTATGGCATTCAGGGATATCACGCCGGTATCTCCTCAGCATGTCCTGATCATTCCCCTGAAGCATATTGCCTCGTTGAGCGATCTTAGTCCTGAAGATGAGTCGATAGCCGGACATATTCTTCTTGCCGCCGGAACTGTGGCTGAAATTCTTGGTATCAGGGAATCTGGCTACAGACTGGTCTTTAACAATGGTAAGGATGCCATGCAGAGCGTTTTTCATATTCATGGGCATCTGATAGGAGGACGCACGATGGGTTGGCCTCCCTTCCCCGGTTTGTCTACTGTGCACGGATAACCATTTATAGCATGCAATTTTTCCAGTGCTCTGATTGTTATTGAGGTGGTAGTCAAGCATGTTTATTTTTTTACTGTTTTGCTGGAGATTATGGTATGCGGTTATCGGAATTGAAAGTTGGTGATAAAGCAGAAGTTACGGCGGTAAAGGCAGAGAGTGCTGTCAGGCGTAGGATTATGGATATGGGGCTCATAAAAGGCACCAGATTCAAGGTGCTGAGAGTTGCCCCGCTCGGCGATCCAATGGAGATTGTGTTCAAGGGCCTCTATCTTGCAATGAGAAAAAATGAGGCGGATGGGGTTATGGTGCGTAAAGTCGGTGACGATGCTCCATGTCCGGCAGCAAAACAGTTCTGGCGGTTTGGAGGTAAGGTATGAGTGACGGCCGGGAAATCAGTATCGCGCTGGCCGGCAATCCGAATTGCGGAAAATCCTCACTGTTCAACGCGCTTACCGGCGCGCATCAGAAGGTTGGAAATTTCCCTGGTGTTACCGTTGAAAAGCATGAAGGGTATCTCGATTACCATGGGTATAGAATCAGAGTGGTCGATCTGCCCGGAACCTATTCGCTTACCCCTTACTCTCCGGAGGAGATAGTCACAAGAGAGTATCTTATCAAGGAACGTCCTGATGTTGTTGTCAATGTCCTTGAGGGCCCGAACCTTGAAAGGAACCTTCTGCTGACAACACAGCTTATGGAGCTTGAAGTTGATTTCCTTGTTGCACTGAACATGATGGACGAAGTGCAGGAAAAGGGTATTGTTATTGAAATAAAACAGTTGCAGGCGCTGCTCGGTTGCCATATTATACCGACGTCGGCTAAAAAGAAGACAGGGCTGGATTCACTGCTGGATCATATTATACGGGTTTTTCAGAAGGATATTCAGATCCGTAAAAACAAGCTTTTTTTCCGTCCTGAACTTGAAGCTTCGGTCGATAAAATCACAACACTTCTTTCTCATCAGAAGGAACTCAATCTGTTCAATGCCCGGTGGTTGGCCATCAAGCTTTTGGAAAATGACAGGGAAGTGTATCATCAGGTACAACGCTATCCGGTCTGGGTTAAAGTTGAACTTGTTCTGCAGGATGCAATCAGGGACGCTGAGCATCTGCATGATTCCGAACCCGAGGTTCTCATTACCGAAGACCGTCATGCCTTTATTCGTGGTGCCATCAAGGAGTGTGTCCGGCAACCGGAAGAAGGAAAGGCTTCGGTAACCGACTTTATCGACATGGTGGTGCTCAACAGGGTGCTTGGGCTTCCTGTTTTTTTACTGGTGGTCTGGGGGATTTTTCAGATGACCTTTACACTCGGTTCAATTTTTACGGGATGGCTTGCTTTATTGTTCAGTACAATTGCCTCGGTCATCGGACCTTTTCTCTTGAATGATACTTTTCGCTCCATTGTTGTTGACGGTATTATTGCCGGGGTTGGCGGAGTCCTGATTTTTCTTCCCAATATTGTTCTGCTTTTCATAGGCCTATCCTTTCTTGAAGCTTCCGGTTACATGGCTCGTGCCGCTTTTGTTATTGATCGCGTGATGCATCGTTTCGGTCTGCATGGCAAATCCTTTATCCCCCTGATCACGGGGTTCGGCTGTTCCATTCCTGCAATGATGGCTACACGGACATTGAAAAGTCAGACGGACAGACTTGTCACCATCATGATCATTCCCTTTATGAGTTGCGGAGCGAAGCTTCCGGTTTATGTCATGCTGACGGCTGCTTTTTTTGCACCCGCTGTAGCGGCCAATGTCATGTTTGGAATTTATCTACTGGGTATTGCTGTCGGGCTCTGGACAGCGTGGCTTTTAAAATCAACCATTCTTAAAATCGATTCCGAGCCGTTTGTGATGGAGCTTCCGCCCTATCGCTGGCCGACACTTACCTCTGTGTTCTTTCAGGCAAAGATGAAAGCCATGATGTATGTGAAAAAAGCAGGGACACTTATTTTAAGTGCCGTTATCATTATCTGGGCGGCAAGCAACTATCCTCGCCAGTCGGCTCTTGATGCAACGCTTGCCGCGGAAACAGCGCGTATTGCCGGCAACAGTATGACTTCCTCTGAAAAAGACGCAACAAGGAAGGCACTTGACGTTCGCATCAAGTCTGAACAGCTCGAATACTCTCTGGCTGGAAGAGCAGGCAAAGTACTTGAACCTATGATCAGGCCGCTTGGTTTTGACTGGCGTATTGGTATTGCCCTGGTAACCGGGCTTGCCGCAAAAGAGGTTGTTGTTTCAACCATGGGCACGATTTACTCTATCGGACAAAGCGATGGAGCGCCAAAGGAGCTGAAATCCATTCTCAGGAGCGATCCTTCATTCAGCAAGGCCACTGCGTTGAGTCTCATGGTGTTTGTGCTGCTCTACATTCCCTGTGTGGCCGCAATGGGTGTCATGAAAAAGGAGGTAGGACGCTGGCGCCCTGTGCTTCTTTATTCTGTCTACTCTCTTTCGGTAGCCTGGGTACTCTCTTTTGCGGTATACCGCATAGCCCTTCTTATGCAGTAACTTCAGCAGGCTCTTGAACAACAGTCGCGGCAATCAAGCCGGACTCTTCCGCTTTCAGAATAATATCATCGACAGGAGTGGTCATGGAAACCGGTTGGCCATCTGTCATGAGAAGCATCACTGACGGGTGAGCTTTCTGGTGGTCGGCCATGATCGACTCCCAGTTGTTGCGGACACCCTCTTCAAGCGTGCTCCATGCAAGCCGTCCCCTGCACTTCGGAAATTTTGAGCAGCCAAGCCAGAGCCCCCTTTTTCCGCTTCTGAGAAAGAGCGGGGAAGCGCACTTTGGACAGAGAATGTTGGTCACAACCGGAGGGGTTTTCATAGGCTCAATGTGCCGTTGTTTGTTGAGATTAAGCAGCGTATTGCACTTCGGATAGTTGGAACAGGCAAGAAAAGGTCCGAGTCTGCCCTTACGCAGAAGCATGTGCCCCTCTTTGCAGGACGGGCAAAGGATGGCGGTATCTTTTGGCTTCTCCCGGTTCGAGCTTATTGCCTTGATGTTTTTGCACTTCGGGTAGCGTGAACAGCCTAAAAATTTTCCACTGGCCGTCCATTTAATAATCATCTGTCCCTCTCCGCATTTATCACAGGCGACAGTATCGCTGTTCTGCGGAATAATAGGGTCGCCTTTACGCAGGTTCAGTGCCGTTTCAAGCGGTTTGTAGAAACTGTCAAGTACTTTTTCGTATTCGTCCTCTCCATTTGCCACCTTGTCAAGTTCATTTTCCATGAAGGCCGTAAAGCCTACATCAAAAAGCTCTGGAAAATTTGCAACAAGAATAAGTGAAACATCTTTACCAAGTTCGGTCGGACTGATTTTTTTCTTTTCAAGCTCTACATATCGGCGATCCTGCAAGGTAGAAAAAATAGAGGCATAGGTTGATGGGCGTCCAATGCCGAAATGGTCGAGATCCTTTACCAGCGTGGCTTCACTGTATCGAGCTGGAGGGCGGGTAAAGCTCTGCTTCTGGTCAATATCCGCGATGGTCAGTGGATCGCTCACCGAAAGCCGTTCAGGCAGTTTTACCGAAGGTTCTTTTTCTATATCGTCTTTAGTTGAGCTTTGTGCCTCGTAATCAAGCTCCTTCTGGTCGTCAAAAACTCGCATGAAGCCTGGGAACAGAACCCTGCTGCCGGTTGCTCTGAACAGGAATTTTTGAAACGTATCCTCAACATCAACCCGCGTCTGCTCGATTTTGGCCGGCGCCATCATGGCTGCCAGAAATCGTTTCCAGATCAGTTCATACAACTTAAACTGATCGGTTGAAAGGTACTGTTTCAGTTGTTCCGGTTTTTTTAAAATCGAGGTCGGACGTATTGCTTCATGGGCATCCTGAGCATTTTTTCCAGCTTTTGCAGCTCCGCCGAAACCGATGTACTCTTTGCCGAACAGTTTTTCGATATACTCCCTGGCCTGAACGATTGCTTCAGCTCCGATGCGCGTGGAATCGGTTCTCATATAGGTGATGAGACCGACTGCACCTTCCGCACCAAGATCAATTCCCTCATAAAGCTGTTGTGCTGCACGCATGGTCCGCTGTGACCCGAAGCCAAGCTGGTTTGATGCAGCCTGCTGAAGAAGCGATGTCGTGAATGGCAGTGGTGGTTTGCGCTGCTGGGTTCGAGGCGCGATCTCTACAACAGAAAAAATTGCGTTCTTGACAAGTGCCGCGATGGTCTCAGCCTGATTGACATTGGATATCTCAGGCTTGTCGCCTTCAAAACGAACAAGCTTTGTCCAGAAAGACTCTTTGCCGGGAGTTACAAAATCCGCAGCAATGGTCCAGTACTCCTGTATCAGGAAGCGGTTGATCTCGGCCTCACGTTCGCAGATCAGACGAAGTGCGACGGATTGCACCCTGCCAGCGGAAAGACCGCGCAGAACTACTTTCCACAAAAACGGACTGATCTTATATCCTACTATTTTGTCGAGGCCCTGACGGGTCTGCTGGGAACGGACCAGTCGATAGTCGATCTGTCGTGGTTCCTGAATAGCCGCGATGATGGCGTTTTTAGTGATTTCATTGAAAAGAACACGGAAGACCGGTTTCTTTGTCAATCCAATTTCGTTTGAGATATGCCATGCGATGGCTTCTCCCTCTCGGTCAGGGTCAGTGGCTATCAGAATTTCATCAGCCTCTGCAGCCAGTTTTTTTAAGAGCCGGACAACCTTTTCTTTTCCGGGAATTATTTCATACCGTGGTTCGTAATGATTTTCAAAATCAAGGCCGATCTCTTTTTTCGGCAGATCCTTGATATGACCGACCGATGCGAATACTGTATATTTGTCGCCAAGGTATTTATTGATCGTTTTAGCCTTTGAAGGGGATTCGACAACAATCAAGGTACTGTTTCTGGCAGATGGTATTGATGTTTTTAAAGCCATTGATCAGTCCCGGGAGTAAGAGCGTTACAATTAAATTTTGAAAAAGATAGGTGTTGAAGAGCAAAAAACAAATTTTACCATTCTTGAGACGTTTAATAAACCGGTCATTATGTGCAGGAATAGTTTGTTTTCTGCTATAATACCCGCTTCTACGGGGCGGAAAAATATATTTTATTATTATTAATGGAACCCGTAATGTTCACAGGAAATCAATTGCATTTGACAATCATGCCCCACGTTTCACCTCCTCTGTCTTATCGTTTTGCTGTTTTGATGCTTGCAACTCTTTTGATGCTTTCTTTCAGGACTCTTTCAGCCGCCCCCTCAGCTCAGACAGGACAGTCAACCGTTCCTCTCCATGTTACTACCGGAAAAGATCAGGGCTATACGATCAAGGTTCTTGCCCGTAGAGAAGGGAGCGCCATTATGATTGATCTTGAATCCATGGCAAGGGCTTTGCGATTGAGCTTTCGCCATGATCAGGAGAGGCTTGTTATCGAGGAGGCTCTCGATGTTCCCGGCAGTTCCTGCACGGTCATGATCAATAATAATTTTGCAAGAGTCATTTCAAAAGATCCAGAACACCTGAAAAGGATGGTTCAGTTGCAGTCTATGCCTGTTTTATTAAAATCCAAAATCTATCTGCCTGTCAACCAGGCGTGCAGGCTTTTTACGGTATGGCTTGACAGGGAGGTTGTCTATAGTTATTCCTCAGGCATGATCAAAGCATGGCTGAACGGGAAACGGTTTGGTGAATCAGTCAGTATGATCGGGCTTGTAAAGAGTGAAGAGCATTCGTCAGATCAACAAAGTATCAAGCCTGCTGAAGATGGTACGACGGTTATCAGTGGTATTGAGATTGAAAATAGGGCAAATGGAGCCATCATAAATTTTTCAGCTTCCGGTAAACCCACCCAGTTTTCACTGCTCAAACCCGACGCTGAAGGATATGTTTATTTCTCGCTTGAAAAAGCATCGTGCGATGTCAATACTTTGTCAAAAATATACAGCGGAGGCGTCGTCAAGGCTATTACTCCTAAACAGTTTGCTGAAGGCGGTCTGCAATTTACAGTAGCACTTGACAATAAGTCGTTTGTCATTAATTCTGTTGAGTTTCACCGTGATGAAAAAAGCAATCGTTATGTGCTCTATGTTCGAAGTAATGCTGATGTTGAAGAAATTCGTAAAAAAGAAAAGGAACAGCAGAATGCAAAGGTAATCAGCCGTGATGTTGAAAAATGGAAACTTAATACCATTGTACTTGATGCCGGTCATGGTGGAAAGGATCCGGGAACTATTGGTTTCAGTGGTGCTCGTGAAAAAGATGTCGCTCTGAATATTGTTCGCGACCTGGGAAATTTTATCACGCAGAAATGGCCGGATGTTCATGTGATTTATACAAGAAAAGATGATCGTTTTATACCGTTGCATGAACGCGGTAAAATCGCAAACCAAAGCGGAGGAAAACTTTTTATCAGTGTCCATTGCAATGCAAGTCCAAACAGAAGTGCTCGCGGTTCGGAGGTTTATATTCTCGGACCTCATAAAAACAAGGCCGCTCTTGATGTTGCAATGTTTGAAAATGCGGTAATCCGCCAGGAAGAAAATTTTCAGGAGCAGTACAAAGGTTTTTCTGATGAGCATCTTATCATGAGCAGCATGGCCCAGAATGCATTTGCCAAGCAGTCTACCACCCTTGCTCAATTCATTATCAAACCTGTTGATAAGCAGCAATCAGTCAATAATAATCGAGGAGTTCACCAGGCGGGCTTTATGGTGTTGTGGACTCCTTCAATGCCAAGCATCCTTGTTGAAGTTGGATACTTATCTAATCCTGAGGAGGAGCGAATGCTTCGAGATCGACAGGTACAGACAAAAGTTGCTTATGGCATTTTTAAGGGAGTGCAGGCTTATCGAAAGAATTACGAAACAACAAGCAAGGCATCTCTTACGGAGTGACAGACATGAAGATGAAAAGGGGCGCGCGGATATGCGCCTTTTTTTTTTATTTTAAAATTGTCAACCGAGTCGTATAAGTTGGTTGACGGTGAGTTTTTATTGTTTGACTCCTTTTCTGTTATGAACGATATTGCCGCCCAGATTTTAAATCGATTGTTGAAAGCTGGTGATTTTTTATCGGGTGAAGATTTGTGTTACGAATTTGGTATGACCAGAAGTGCTGTCTGGAAACATATCAGGCTGTTGCGAGCCGAGGGTTATCATGTAGATGCGGTAACAGGCAGAGGATACCGACTGTCGTGCCTGACCGGTCGACCTGTCAAGGCTGAGGTTACACCGTTTTTAACCGCTCAACGGTTTGGCAGAAACATACTCTATCACGATGTTACTGCATCAACAAATCTCCTTGCAAAGTCCCTTGCCAACGACGGTTCACCTGAAGGCAGTGTCGTTGTTGCTGATTCTCAGACATCGGGTCGGGGCCGAATGGGTCGAATCTGGGTGTCGCCATCGGGGGTCAATCTTTATTTTTCACTGATTCTGCGCCCTGGGGTTCCTTCGATCCGTGTTCCTCAGCTTACGTTGCTTGTAGCGGCGGCCATACATCAGGCTTTGGTCAGTGTTGCTTCTGATCTTGCCCCGTTGATCAAGTGGCCGAATGATATTCTTCTCAATGGTAAAAAGGTTTGCGGTGTACTGTGCGAAATGCAGTCCGAGCCCGATCTTACGCACTTTGTTGTGGTTGGCATCGGCTTGAATATCAACCAGACGCTGATGCCGTCTGAACTTCAGGATGTTGCAACGTCGCTTTTTTTGGAAACCGGGTGTTTATTTGCCCGCCCTGAGCTTCTTGCTTCTGTGCTGAATCATTTTGAACCACTTTACGATGCATGGATTCTGCAGGAGGATCTCGGCTTTATTCTTCCCTATCTGGAAAAGTATTCACTGCTTCAGTCTAAGCAAGTCACTATTGATCAGCTTAAGCGAACCCTGAGTGGAACGGTCAAAGGGATTGCTCGCGGAGGAGAGCTGGTGATTGAAGGTTCAGACGGGCAAACGCATCTTATTTCATCGGGTGAAGCGCACCTGCGCAAAGAAACATTATAATTACTAACCACATTGTATCTTATGGACACAACGACGATTCATCCTCAAATTGCAGCTGCATATCGTGTGCTTGAAACGGGTGAACCAATCAGTCGGAATGAAGCTGTTCTGCTGGCGGATCTTCCTGGTGAGCTGGCGCTCGATCTGGCCGCTCTTGCAAACAAGGTCAAAAACCGCTACTCAAACGGCTCAGAATCGCTTCATGCCTGTTCAATCATGAATGCCAAGTCTGGGGTGTGCGGCGAAAACTGCAAGTTTTGTGCTCAGTCACGGCACAATCGTGCCGACATTGAGGTTTATGATCTTGTTGATGAAGAGTCTGTACTTATTGAAGCACGCAACTGTGTCGCAGAGGGTGTTTCCCATTTCGGTATTGTTACCAGCGGTTACGGGTATAAAAGGATAAATGCAGAGTTTCAGCGTGTGCTTGATATGATCAAGCGACTGCATACGGATTTACCAAGTTTGCATGTCTGTGCTTCATTGGGTGTTCTTGGCGAAGAGCCAGTAGCGGCTCTTGCTGCGCAGGGGATAGCGCATTACAACATCAATATTCAGGTTGCTCCTGACAGATACCATGACCTCATTGCCGATACGCATACGGTTCAAGAGCGGATTGAGACAATTAACCTGTTGAGAAAGAACAATATCTCTGTCTGTTGTGGTGGCATTATTGGTGTCGGAGAGTCAATGCTTGAGCGTATTGAGATGATTTATGCGCTTCAGGAGCTTGACGTTTCCGTTATTCCGCTCAATGTTCTTGTCCCGATAAACGGGACTCCGCTTCAAGGAAGTGAACCAGTTTCTGTTGCCGACATTGTGAAAACCTTCGCAATATGCCGTCTTGCACATCCCGATAAAATCATCAAGTTTGCGGCTGGACGCGAAACGATTATGAAAGATTTTCAGGGCCTTTTAATGCTTTCTGGAGCAAATGGTTATCTTACCGGAGGTTATCTGACCACACGAGGAAGGGATATTGCTGACGACCGCAGCTTTGCACGTCAGATTGCAAGCTTTAACTGATGGAGCCTGCCGATGCAGTTTTATGAACGGATCAGCGACGAACTTAATGAACTCAAACGTCTTGACCGGTACAGGGTGCTTCCAGATATTCCGGCCCGTAACGGGAAGAAAATTGAAATAAACGGGAAGCTGCTTTTGAACCTTTCCTCGAACGATTATCTCGGTCTTGGTGATGATAGAGCGATGCTTGAAGGGTATGGAACTCAGTTCAGGAAGGGTTCGTATGCCATGACCAGTTCTTCATCCCGTCTTCTGACGGGCAATCATCCGCTTTATGATCAGCTGGAAAAAGCATTAGCCTTACTCTACGGACGGGAGTCGGCGATGGTTTTCAACAGCGGGTATCATGCTAACATAGGAATACTGCCTGCGCTTTGCAATCGTCACGATCTTGTGTTAAGTGACCGGCTGAACCATGCGAGCATTATTGACGGAATGAAAATTGCTGAAGCTCCCTATCAGCGTTATCGTCACAGGGACTATGATCATCTCGAAGAGCTTCTTGCAGCGGCAGCGGGCAGGTACCGCCAGATTTTTATTGTTACTGAATCCGTGTTCAGTATGGACGGGGATCTTGCAGACCTTTTCCGGCTTGTTGCTTTGAAAGAGCAATACGGAGCCTTTCTTATTGTTGACGAAGCACACGGCGTCGGAGTATTCGGTGAGCGTGGTCTCGGGTTGTGTGAAACAGCAGGAATGGTGCAGCGTATTGATATCATTACCGGAACATTCGGTAAGGCTCTGGCCTCAACGGGAGCATTTGCCGTGATGGGTGCTCTTGTAAAAGAGTATCTGCTGAATACCATGCGGTCATTCATTTTTACAACGGCCCTGCCACCGGTTATTCTTGGCTGGAGCCTGTTGACTCTTCAGAGGCAGACTTCCATGTCTACAGAGAGAGCGGAACTCCTGAAGCTTGCGGCGAGACTTCGTCGTGAACTGATCTTGCGTGGTTGTGATGTCCCGGGAGAAAGTCATATTGTTCCGGTGGTTACAGGGAGCAATGCCTTGGCTGTAGCCTTGGCAGCCCGGTTGAGCAATGCCGGATTGCTCTGTATGCCGGTGCGTCCTCCTACCGTTCCGGAACATGGTGCCCGTATCCGTATTTCTCTCCGCTCAATCCTGGAGTGGGAAGATATTGAACGAATACCTGAAATTATAGGAGGATAACGATATCATGAAAACCGTATGGCTGCGAAAAGAGGGAGCCGAAGAGCTCTTGCTTTTCTTCAACGGTTGGGGTATGGACTATCGTATTGCCGCCCATCTGTTGCATGAATCGCTCACCACAGATTTTTCTCCGGACTTCCTGGTCTGTTACGATTACCGTACGTTGGAGCCTGAGCCCTCTTTTATAAAAGAGCTTAGGCGTTATGACAGTATAACGCTTATCGCCTGGTCCTTCGGTGTCTGGGTGGCGCAGCATATTGAGCTTCCCGCAATAGAGTGCGCGATTGCCATCAATGGGACACTGCATCCCGTAGATGCCGAGCAAGGTATTCCTCCAGAGGTTTTTCAAGCAACACTCTCAACCTATTCTGAAGAAAATCGTGACCGTTTTAATCGTAGAATGTGCGGAAGCCGTGAAGCACTTGCTCTTTTTTCCACCATCTCCCCTGAACGCAAAACTTCAGATCAACTGGAAGAACTGGAACGGCTGCAGGAGTATCAGTCGATAGAGGAGTATAGAACTGGTATTGCTTCATGGCACTACAATCACGCTATTATAGGTGGAAAAGATCTTGTGTTTCCAGCAAAGCAGCAGTTCGCTGCATGGAAAGGTATTCCTCAAACTATTATCGCTGATATGCCCCATTTTCCTTTTTTGCATTTTATTAATCTGCAGGAGGTCCTCGCATGCTGCAGAAAATAAAAATAGACAAAGAGCTTGTGCGCCAGAGGTTCTGCAGAACCCTCAGAAGTTATGGCGGCAATGCCGTAGTACAGAAAACCATGGCTGTAGAGCTTTCGGAAATAATCTGCAGGGAGAAGACGGTTTGCGCATTCGATCGTGTTCTTGAGGTAGGGTCAGGGTCAGGTTTACTGATGGCTGAACTGCTCAGTCGTTGCTCAGTCAAAAGCTATTATGCCAATGATCTTGTTGAAGAGAGTCTTCCCTGCCTTCGGAAGGTGCTTGAACGCTTTCCTGTTGAGAAGTTTCATTTTATCGCCGGCGACATAGAGTGCAGGGATGATTTGCCTTCAGCGCTCGATCTTGTGGTTTCAAATGCCACGTTGCAATGGCTTGATGATCTTGATGACTTTTTCAGAACCATGTCCAATCATCTCAGTCCCGGAGGTATTCTGGCCTTCAGTACTTTCAGTACCTCAAATATGCAGGAAATCGCAACAATCGAGGATGTCGGACTCTGTTATCACTCCCTCAATGAGCTTGAAATTCTGGCTGGACGGTATTTTGATCTTGTTTTCAGCGGTGAAGAGGAACAACGTATTGAATTCAGTTCTCCTGATAAGATCCTTCATCATATACGACAGACTGGCGTTAACGGTCTTCTGCGCAGTTCATGGACAAAAAGTAGATATAACTCTTTCATTGCAGAGTACCGCCGATTGTTTTCCTGCGAAAACGGTGTCTACCTTACCTATCATCCTGTTTATTGCTGTCTGAAAAAGAAGCTGTTATGAAAGGCTCTGTTCTTGCTGTTTCAGGTATTGATACTGGAATCGGAAAAACGTATGCGACAGGACTTATTGCAAAAGCACTGCTCCGACAGGGAAAAGCCGTCATTACCCAGAAAATTGTACAGACAGGATGTGAAGGTGTCGCGGAAGATATCCTCAAACACCGTCATCTTATGGGTATCGGTCTGCAGGATGTTGACAGAGAGGGGTTAACCTCTCCTTATGTTTTCCGCTATCCAGCTTCGCCTCACCTTTCTGGACGTATGGAAGAGGTTGAGATTGATATCCTGCACATCCGCCGTGCGACCTTTGCTTTGCAGAAACGCTACGACCTGGTCCTTTTGGAAGGAGTTGGCGGTTTACTGGTGCCTCTTGCTTATGATCTGCTGTTTGCCGACTATATCCGTAATGCCGGATATGAGCTTGTTCTTGTGACTGGCCCGAGGCTTGGCAGTATCAGCCATACCCTTCTCTCGATTGAAGCGTGTGTGAAACGGGGAATCGTTATCAGGGGAGTAATCTATAACCTTTTCGGGAGCACAGATAAGCTGATCGCTAAGGATACTCGTGAAGTTATCCTTCACTACCTTCATAAAGCGGGCTCAAAGGCGCCGATCATAGATCTGCGGGATGGTTTGTTCGAAGGAGAGTCGCTTCACAGTCTCCGCTTATAAACAAAGTTTAACGTCACCTATTGTTCTGTTGCTATGGCCATATTGTCTCATTCCATAGATCTTGATTTCGACCGCTCTCATCTCTGGCATCCATATACTTCAGTGACCAATCCACTGCCGGTCTACCCTGTTAGCCGCGCTTATGATGTCTTTCTTGAGCTGGAGGATGGCCGAAAACTTATTGACGGGATGTCTTCCTGGTGGGCAGCCATTCATGGTTACAATCATGCGGTGCTTAACGAGGCGATAGTCTCACAGATGCAGCGGATGAGCCATGTCATGTTTGGAGGTCTGACCCACGAACCTGCAGTGAACCTGGCAAAACAGCTGATTGCATTGACTCCACACTCTCTGGAGAAAGTTTTTTTGTGTGATTCCGGGTCAGTTTCAGTTGAAGTTGCCATCAAGATGGCGATTCAATACTGGGCCGCGCTGGGGGCAACCTCAAAAAACAAGTTACTGACAGTGCGGTCAGGGTATCATGGCGATACCTTTGCCGCCATGTCGGTCTGCGATCCGGTAACAGGTATGCACTCATTGTTTAAAGGAACGATACAAGAGCAGTTTTTTGCTGAAGCTCCTGCATGCCGGTTTCATGAGCCGTGCACAGAAGAAGATCTTGCCGATATTCGCATGATGCTTGAACGGCATCATTGGGAGATTGCCGCTGTAATTATAGAGCCTGTTGTGCAGGGAGCGGGAGGTATGCGGTTTTATGCTCCGCACTATCTTGTCATGCTCAGGGAGTTGTGTGACAGCTATGATGTACTCTTGATTTTTGATGAAATTGCTACAGGTTTTGGGCGGACGGGCAGAATGTTCGCGCTTGAGCATGCCGGTATTGCGCCGGATATTATCTGCTTGGGTAAAGCGTTGACCGGCGGCTATATGACTCTTGCTGCGACGCTTACAACAGACAGGGTAGCTGAAACAATCTGTTCAGGTAATCCTGGTGTCTTCATGCATGGCCCAACCTTTATGGCCAACCCGCTCGCTTGCGCTGTTGCATCTGCAAGTATAAGTCTGCTGATCAGTTATGACTGGCAGACCTCGGTACGGCGTCTTGAAACGGGACTGCTTACAGGACTCGAGCCTTGCAGGGAGCTGAGTTCTGTTCTGGATGTACGCGTGCTTGGTGCGATAGGAGTTGTTGAGCTGTACCGACCGTTAGATATGGCTGTCGTTCAGAAACAATTTGTCGATCAAGGGGTCTGGGTGCGTCCTTTCGGACGCCTGGTCTATCTTATGCCACCCTTTATTATGCACGATGAGGAACTCGGCATATTGACTGCTGCGGTGTGCAATGTTGTTAAAACGATGCGGTAGTTTTTGTTTTGGAGTAGATTAGAGTGTATTATGTCAAGTCATATCAGATTTATAGGTTAAAAGTCAAACACATCAATGAGAGCTAAACCCTGGATCAGCCATTACGACAAAGGGGTTCCCCACACGCTTCAGCCTTATCCGGAGCAGACATTGATTGATGTCGTCCGAACGACGGCAGCAGAGTCTCCGCAACAGACGATGCTGTTCTTTAAAGGTGCCTCTATCTCATACGGAGAATTTGAACAGCAAAGCAATGCCTTAGCCTTGGCGCTTCTATCACTTGGTATCGGCAAAGGTGATCGCGTAGCCTTGATTATGCCAAACTCTCCGCAGATGCTGATCAGCGAGTTTGGTATATGGAAAGCAGGAGCTATTGCGGTTCCCATGAACCCGCTCTATACCCTCAATGAGTTTGAACACGCACTCAATGAATGCGGCGCGGAAACAGCTATTGTATTGACTCCTTTTTATGAGAAAATCAAGCAGGTTCAGCCGGATTCACGTCTGAAAAGAATTATTGCTACCAATATCAAGGAGTATCTTTCGCCTCTTAACACCCTTCTTTTTACGGTTTTTAAAGAAAAAAAGGATGGGCACAGGGTACTCTTGAAGCGTGGAGATCACTGGTTTGGCAATCTTATCAGAGCTCATTCCGGTCTTACATTCACTCCGATGCTCATCCAGCATGACACACCGGCGATTTTTCTCTTTTCAGGAGGAACGACTGGCAATCCCAAGTGTGTTGTCATTACGCATCAGGGGCTTGTGATTACAGGTATGCAGATTGCCAGCTGGTTCAGTGTCATTCTCGAAAAAGGAAAAGATGTTATTCTCCTGAATATGCCACTGTTTCACGTCTATGCCCAGGTTGGTATCATGACAGCGGCTTTGATTCAGCGCTATCCTCTTGCCCTGGTTCCGAATCCGCGTGATATTGACGACTTGCTGCATACGATAAAAACTCTGAAACCGGCAGTTCTTCCCGGGGTTCCAACCCTTTTTACCGCACTGATCAATCATCCAAAAGTTAAGCGTGACGGTTCAATCCTTAAATCACTTAAACTCAGTGTGTCGGGAGCAGCCCCCCTCATGCTTGAGAACAAAAGACGGTTTGAAGAACTTACCGGCGGCAGGATCATTGATGCATACAGTCTAACCGAATCTGCACTTGCATCAGTTTTTACTCCGATTTTAGGTACCTATAAACACGGATCGGTAGGTATTCCTCTTCCGGATGTTGAGGTGAGGATTGTTGAGCAGGAGAACGGTCTTGATATTTTGGCTGAGCTTGAAGTTGGGGAAATCATTATGCGAGCCCCCCAGATCATGAAGGAGTACTGGCAGAACCCGCTTGAAACGGCGCTCGTGCTTCGTGATGGATGGCTCTATACCGGCGATCTTGGTTATCTCGATGCGGACGGCTACCTTTTTATTGTTGACCGTAAAAAAGATGTCATCAAGCCAGGAGGCTTCCAGGTCTGGCCGCGGGATGTTGAAGAGATCATAGCCTTTCACCCTGCAGTATTCGAAGTTGGTGTTGCGGGGGTGCCTGACGCCTATCAGGGAGAAGCTGTTAAGGCCTGGGTGGTTCTTCGTGAAGGTCATCAACTCTCCGCCGAAGAACTTCAGGAGCATTGCCGAAAAGATCTTGCCGCCTATAAAGTTCCGAAACATGTTGAATTTACGACCTCACTTCCAAAATCAACAATAGGCAAGGTTCTGCGCCGAACACTTGTCGCAGCGCATTGCGATGCTCTCGGGGTTTGAGGCTGACTCAGCCGCAGATATTGCGTATAGCGCCTGCAACAATCGGTATACCCTCCCCAATCTGTTCAGGGGTGTTGTTACAGTAGGAGAGTCGTAGCGAGTTGTTTTGTTTGCCTGCAGGATCGAATGTTTTTCCCGCAACAAACACCGCCCCGCCTTCGATAGCCAGTGTCATGATCTGGGTTGCATCGGCTTCATCCGGCAGGGTGAGCCAGATGTAGAATCCCCCTCGAGGCTCATTCCACTGCACATAGTCCGGCAGGTGTTCACGGAGAGCTGAGACCATGGCGGTCGCTCGTTTTTTATACTCCTGCCGTACACTCGCCACATAGCTGTATATCTGGCCGGAACGAATGAAGGCATCGGCAAGCACCTGGGTGAAGCTTGGAGAACAGGCATCAGCAGACTGTTTAATGAGTTCACATTTCCCGTAAATCTTTTCAGGCACCAGCATCCATCCAAGTCTCAGGCCGGGGCCAAGAATTTTTGAGAACGAGCCGGTATAGCAGACATTGATACCATCCGGATTCATTGCTTTGATTGGTCTGAGACGCTCAAGATCTTCTTCAAAAAAATAGAGGTCAGCGTAAGCATCATCCTCAATAAGCGGAATGTTGGTTCCCTGAAGGAGTGCTATGAGTTGCTGTTTGCGTTCGATGGTATAAAGTAGTCCAGCCGGATTGTGAAAATATGGCGTGATATAGAGCAGCTTAGCCCTATCTTTCCTCTCGATCTCCCGGCATAGCGCGTCTATTGAAATACCGTCACGATCAACCGGAACTCCTCTCAATTCAGCTTCATAGGAGCGAAAGGCTGAAAGTGCCCCGATGAAACAGGGGTTTTCGACAAGGACCGGTTCGGCAGGATCAATAAAGGCTTTTGCCAGAACGTTAAGAGCCTGTTGGGATCCTGTTGTTATGAGCAGCCTGTTTTCCTTGACCGGCAAACCCTTTTTTTCAAGAAAACCTGCAAGTGATTCAAGAAGCGAAGGCAAACCCGGGGTCGGACCGTACTGAAATGCAGCCTGTTTTTGTTTGATATCAAGCGACCGATAAAGCTCTTCGATTTCATGAACAGGAAAAAGTTCATTCCCGGGCATTCCTCCAGCAAAAGAAATTATGTCGGGTCTTGATGCCAAGGTCATGAGATCCCTGATTTCAGAGGAACGAAGTGATGCAACTGCTTTTGAAAACCTTGGCATGAGAGTGTAGATGGTTAAACCTGATAGACATCCCCTTCTTTGAGGAGCTCCATTTTGTGCTCCTGCAGGACATCGATAATTTTATGGAGAGAGTCCGCCCTGATAACAACCGTAGCCTTGCAATCTCCTGAAGCAAAGGCGTACATGTACTCAATGGCGACATTGTTGTCCGAAATGATCTGGAGTGCCTTGTGCAACCCGCCGGGTCTGTGAGGAATAATCATGCCCACAACATCAGTAATTTTCACGGTGAAACCATTGTTTTTGAGCACCTGTGCGGCAAGTTCAGGTCTCCCGACAATCATGCGCAGAATACCGTAATCGGCAGTGTCTGCAATACTGAACGCTGAGATGTTGATGTCGTTGTCAGCAAGAATTCCGGTCAGTTCAGTCAGCCTTCCGGTTTTGTTTTCGAGAAACACCGACAATTGCTTGATAATCATGGCGCCTCCTTGGTTAAGGTAAGTTACGTTTGTCGATTACCCGTTTCGCCTTCCCCATGCTCCGCTCGATGGTGCCGGGTTCAACCAGCCTGATACTTGCGCTGATCCCGAGGGTGCTGGCGATATTGGCTTTGATACGCTGCCGAAGTCCTTCCAGTTCTTTGACTTCATCAGAAAAGAACTCTTCTTCAATTTCCACCTGGATTTCCATAGTGTCGAGGTTGTTGGCCCGATCAACAACAATCAGGTAGTGAGGTTTTGTTTCACTCATTTCAAGCAGTACCGATTCCACTTGTGATGGGAAAACGTTGACCCCCCTGATAATGAGCATATCGTCCGAGCGACCCACGCATTTTTCCATACGCACAAGAGTACGGCCGCATTCGCACTTTTCAGCGTGGAGGCGGGTCAGGTCGCGTGTCCGGTAGCGGATAAGCGGCATTGCCTCCTTGGTTGCCGGAGTGAAGACAAGCTCGCCAAGTTCACCGTAAGGAAGTACTTCACCAGTATCCGGGTTGATAATTTCGGGGATAAAATGGTCTTCAAAAATATGCATGCCATGCTGAAATTGGCACTCCATAGAAACACCGGGACCGATGATTTCCGTGAGACCGTAAATGTCATAAGCTTTGATACCAAGCACCTGCTCAATTTGCATACGCATCTCTTGTGTCCATGGTTCCGCTCCGAATACTCCGGCTTTCAGTTTTATTTTTCTGGGATCAATTTTTTCCTCGACAAGGGATTCTCCTATAAAGGCAGCATAGGAAGGAGTGCAGGCCAGCACGGTAGAACCAAAATCTTCAATAAGCTGAAGTTGTTTTTTTGTGTTGCCTCCTGAAATCGGAACAACTGATGCCCCAACTTTTTCCGCCCCATAGTGGAGGCCAAGACCACCGGTAAAAAGACCATAGCCATAGGCAACCTGGATGATGTCCGCTTTGGTCACACCAGCCATGGTGAGCGAACGGGCAACAACTTCAGTCCACATTTGAATATCGTTATGCGAATATCCAACAACAGTTGGCTTGCCGGTTGTACCGCTTGAGGCATGAAATCGAACGATATCATGCTGAGGTACGGCAAAAAGGCCGAAGGGGTAGTTGTCTCGGAGATCTTGTTTTGTTGTGAAGGGCAGTTTTTTCAGATCATCAATACCTTTGATGTCGTTGGGTTCAATACCCTGTTCCTGCAGTTTGTTACGGTAAAAAGGAACCGTGTCATAGACCCGCTTTACCATCTCCTTTATCCGTATTCCCTGAAGCTTCAGGAGCTCTTCCCGCTCCATGCACTCGTAATGCTCGTTCCAGATCATGTCTCAGTCGCTTGAGTTTGAGATAATTGTTGTCCCTTTCTGAATGCTCTGATGTTGACATCAACAATATCAGGGCCTTTTGCATGAAAAAGTTCCCCGATAGCCGATTCAAGCTGTTCTGCGGCAATGCCGAGATACGGTGATGCTGCACCAAGCATCACCATGTTGGATGTTCTTGCATGGCCAGCCTCACGGGCAAGTTCAGACGCATTGACCAGAACAGGGCGATTCGTGCGGTGCAGTTCAGCGAGTATATCTTCAATTGCCGGGTAGTCCTCAATGTTGATAAATGGGTCTATAGAGGTAATAACACTGCTTTCGGGTGCAAGAAATGGCAGATAGCGCAGCGCTTCATGGGGTTCGACAGAGAGTATCAAGTGTGCTGTTCCCAAAGCAATAAGATCAGAATAAATCGGTCTGTTTGAAATACGAAGGTGCGACTGAACCGCGCCTCCCCTCTGGCTCATACCATGAACTTCTGTCTGACGAATAGTGAGGTCGCTTAGCAGAGCAGCCCGTCCGATTACTGCCGCGATAGTGAGTATTCCTTGTCCGCCTACTCCTGCAAGAATAATGTTAATCTGCATACTATGTTGTTACGTATTTGCTACCTTGTTTCGTTTTTTGCGAGAAGCAGTTTCAATGCATTCGCGCTGGGCAATCACTACCGATACTCCTTCATAGGCGATTTCTTCTCTCAGCACCGTCATATTTTCTTCAAGATGTGATTTCAGCGGTATAATGGTTCTCAGATGCAGCTCCTCAACCCCGAGTCCCCTGCAAATTTCAAAAAGCTTTGAACCTGTGGCCGATGATTGCTGACCGCCGGTCATAGCTGTGGTATCATTATCAGCAATAATGACAGTCAGAGGTGACCGGTCGTTAACGGCATCAAGCAGTCCCGTCATACCGGAGTGCGTAAACGTCGAATCACCGATAACCGCCACTGCCGGCCGCAGTCCGGCATCTGCTGCACCTTTGGCCATGGTGATCGATGCGCCCATATCGACGCAGGTATGAATAGCATTGAATGGTTCCAGAGCACCAAGGGTGTAGCAGCCTATGTCAGAGAATACATGGTGCTCTGATAATAAACTCATAACGAAGGTAAGGGCGTCGTACAGATCACGGTGACCACACCCTTTACAGAGTGCTGGCGGTCGACCAACAACGAGATCTGGTACCGGTATCACTCCTTTTGGTTCAATTCCAAGTCCTCTGGCGATACTATCGGTATTGAGTTCTCCTGCGCGTGGCAAAGTTCCATCCATGCGCCCCTTGATGTTGTCGCCGCCAAAAAAGCCTCTCAGCAGCTCTTCGTAGACGGGATACCCCTCTTCGGCGACAAGAACGGTATCGCAGGCATTGAAGAGGCTTTCAACCTTCTTCCTCGGAAGAGGATACTGTCCAATTTGAAGGACAGGAAAGTCGAGCTCAAAAGTCTGACGTACCTCCATGACATAGTTAAAGGCAATACCGAATGCGATGACACCTTTTGAGCCCGATCCCGTGATCAGCCGGTTCAACCATGACTGTTCCGAAAGTTGTTCAAGCTTATTCTGCATGCCGAGCAGCAGATTGTATTGCCTTCGGGCATTCTGCGGGATCAGGACAAAGCGTTCAGGGGCATAGAGAGCATGCAGGGGGTTCTGCATACGTGGAGCGCTGCGTTCCACTCCGGCTCGTGAATGTGCAAGCCTTGTGGTAAGCCTCAGGAGTACAGGAAGCCGGACGGATTCAGAAAGATCAAAAGCCTCTCTGGTCGCATGGTACAGATCCTGCTGTGACGAAGGTTCAAGGACCGGCAGCATTGCAAATTTGCCGTAAACCCGGCTGTCCTGCTCGTTTTGTGACGAATGCATTGAGGGGTCGTCAGCAACTGCTACGACCAGTCCACCGTTGACGCCGGTAATCGCAGAGTTGATGAACGCATCAGCAGCTACGTTAAGACCGACATGTTTCATGCACGCCAGGCTTCGTTTACCGGCATAAGACATGCCGAGAGCCGCCTCATAGGCAGTTTTCTCGTTGACTGACCAGGAAGAGCGAACCGCTTGTACCTGGCCAGCATGTTTTTTCTGGATGTATTCGGTGATTTCAGTCGAGGGGGTTCCGGGGTAAGCATAGACGCCTGATATTCCAGCGTCAAGAGCACCAAGAGCAATTGCTTCCGCTCCCAGTAAAAGTTGTTTGTTCATATCTTATGGATCTTGCAGAAATCTTTCGACATTGAGTGAAACATACTGTTTGTAGCAGTCTGCATAATAAACGTCATCCCGCCATTGACCATCGTTCGAACAATTTTTTTTGGGACAATCCTGAAAGCAGGATAAAGGAGAAAGTGTACTTCAACTTTCATATCGAAGTGAACTTTGGTTTTTTTTTCACTTTCGCGATAAATATCCATTGCACCGGTTACTTTTCCTTCAAAACGATATTTTTTCGGATCCGAAATTTTATGCCCGACAGGGTGGTGCTTCCATCGAACTTTTTTGCAGACAGTATAGTTTTGAACCATTTCATCGGTAAGATCGTCAGGGTCAGCGCATTCGATATGGTCAGGAAGTTCAACCTGCAGTTCTTCTGACTGTTCAACAAAAAATATGATATCAAAGGGGTTGTTCTGCGGATCAGTTACACGGAAATTCCATCTATAGACATTCTCAGTATCGGTAAGCTCAACACTATAACAGAAAGGGTTGAATCCCAATATTTTTTTGAGATCGGAGAGGTAAGCCGCTGTCCGGTCAAATCCTGCAGAAAATATCCACTCTCCCTTGCTTACTCCTGTAGCATGCATTTCCATTGGCCGCTTTCCCTATGGTTCTTTTAATTTGAGAGGGATGGAAAATCTTTCATACGATTGTTACTGACAAATATAAAGAGAATCTGTGAAAACCAATCCTTTCAAAAGGTGGCTTATTGAAACGATAGCGTGATTACAGAAGCTCCGCTTGCAGACGTTCCGCCTGGTCATGCATTTTTAATGCTTCAATAATATCCTGGAGGTCTCCCTGCAAGATCTGGGGAAGAGCATGGCTTGTAAAACCGATACGGTGGTCAGTTACTCGTGATTGCGGGTAGTTGTAGGTACGGATTTTGGCACTTCGGTCTCCGGTCGTTACCATCGAGCGACGCAAATCAGCTCTTTGCTGCTGCTGCTCGGCAAGCTGGATGTCATAAAGTTTCGTCCGGAGCATTTTCATGGCGCGTTCCTTGTTCTGGAGCTGGGATCGCTCTTCCTGACAGGCGGCAACCATACCGCTTGGTATATGGGTGATTCTGACGGCTGTTTCTACCTTATTGACGTTCTGCCCCCCCTTTCCTCCGCTTCGATAGGTATCGAACCGCAGATCTTCCCTGCGAATCTCCACATCCACTTCCTCCGCTTCCGGCAGTACTGCAACGCTGACCGCTGAGGTATGGATACGCCCCTGCGTTTCAGTATCCGGGACACGCTGTACGCGATGTACTCCGCTTTCATATTTCATGGTACCATAAACATCGTGTCCGCTCACGCCGAGGGTAATCTCGCGGAATCCACCCGGCATGGAACTTTCATTAAAATGGAGTACCTCACACTGCCATGCCTGTTTTTCAGCATACCGCTGGTACATTCTCGTTAGATCAGCAGCAAACAGTGCAGCTTCCTCGCCGCCGGTTCCAGCCCGGATTTCAATAATAACATTGCGTGAATCCGCTTCATCTTTTGGCAGCAGGAGTACTTTTAACTTCTGTTCGAGATGAGGCAGTTTTTTTTGCAGTTCATTAATTTCAGCCTGTACAAGCTCCTTCATCTCCTGATCCGTCTCATTTTTCATCAGATGGAGTGATTCATCAAGCTCTGTTCTTGCATGAGCATAATGGTCATAGGCCTGTACGATTTCCTTAAGGTCGCTGTACTCCTTGTTCAGTTTTCTGAAGCGGGCTTGATCAGCCGCTGCTTTTGGGTCAGCAAGCAGCTGCTCAAGATCAAGATGTTTTTCTTTTATGGAATGGAGTTTTTCAAGCATTGATTCGGGACGTCAGCCTCAGAAATTGAAAATATCATTAATAAGAATGTATGCGAAAAGCGCAAGGAGCAATGCCATGCCGACCTGTTGAATACGCATTTTGATTTCAAAGGGGATCTCTCTGCGGATCACGCCTTCAACAGCATTCAGCAGAAACTGTCCACCGTCAAGTGCCGGAACTGGAAGAATATTGATGATCGCCAGAGAAATAGAGAGCATGGCAAGAAAATAGAGAAAGCTTACCGGGCCCTGTTCTGCGCTCTGGCTGGCTATTTTTGCAATTTTGATCGGGCCTCCCACTGACTTTCGGAAATCCTCCTGGCCGGTAAAAATTTTTACAAAGCCCTGTACAGTCATGGCACTCATTTTCCAGGTCTGGCCAATTCCGCTCAATAAAGAGCCGCCGACACCAAGTTTTCTTCGTTCGGTTGCAATGGTCTGTTTTAGCGAAATTCCGATTTTACCAGCCTTGCTCGGTACCACGGTGGTGATAAACGTTTTCCCTTCAGTGCGGAGATTTTCGACAGTGATTTTCCGACCCGGCACGGGTTCAAGGTATTGCCATGTAAGGGTGATAGGTTTAGCCGCATGTGCGGAGATAATACCAACAACTTCAGTCCAGTCAGAGACCGGTTTGCCGTTGATTGCTGTAATAAGTCCGCCTGATTTAATGCCGGCTTTCTGGGCGGGTTGTTTTGCAAGAGCTTCATCGATCACCGGTGGTATTGTAGGTCGTATCCCAATACTGCGATTGTCGTTAATCCTCGACATGATGTTCGATGGTGCGTCAAGGACGATGCTTTTACCATTGCGAAGGATGGTGTAGTTGAGTGACTTTGCAGTAAAGAGTTCAGGGTCCAGCGCTTCTTCCCAGCATGCAAGCGATTTTCCGTTTGCAAGCAAAATCTGGTCGCCGCTCTTCATTCCCATTGTCTCAAAGACCGATCCCTTTTCAACAAAGGCAGGATTGTTGATGCTGGTCCGGGGCTCACCAAGAACAAGAGTTATGCCGATAAAGATCATTGCGGAAAGAATCAAATTCATCGTTACCCCTCCCGCCAGAACAATAAGCCTCTGCCAGACAGGTTTTGCCCTGAACTCCCATGGCTGCAGTTCCGAACTCTGAAAATTGGTGTCAAGGCTTTCGTCTACCATGCCTGCTATCTTGACATAGCCTCCAAGTGGAAAAACTCCAAGACCATATTCGGTTTCGCCGATTTTCTTTTTCCAGAATCTCAGATTATAGAAGTCAAAACCGATATAAAACTTATCAACCCTCATGCCGAACAGTTTGGCGGTCAGAAAATGGCCGAGTTCATGCGCGGTGACCAGAATGAAAATGGCAACAATGAAAAAAAATGTCGAATTAAGAAAATCCATAACAATCCTTCGTTTCAGTAGAAAAAAGAGGTACTGCCGTTCTTACACTTGGCAGTGTCTTTTTCAGGTTGGTTTACAGGTTTATGCAATAATTTTTTGAGCAGTTTCACGAGCCCATCGGTCTGCCTGAAGATATTCGCCAAGTTCAATAGGGGTAAAGGCTTCGTGAGCCTGCATGGTTTTGTCAACCGTCGCGGCGATCTCGGTAAATCCAATCTTTTTATCGAGAAAAGCTGCCACTGCTATCTCGTTTGCTGCATTGAGCACTGCAGGATAGGTCATACCTGCTTTCAAAGCATCAAATGCAAGGCGAAGAGCCGGAAACCGCAGCATATCTGGTTCCTGGAAAGTCAGCGTTCCGATCTTGATCAGGTCAAGTTTCTTGATGCCGCTTTCGCACCGTTCAGGATAAGATAATGCGTAGGCAATTGGTGCGCGCATATCGGGAGAGCCAAGTTGGGCGATGACGCAGCCATCAATATATTCGACCATAGAGTGAATGATGCTTTGGGGATGCACCACAACGCTGATTTTTTCAGCTGGCATAGTAAAAAGCCAGTGAGCTTCAATCACCTCAAGGCCCTTGTTCATCATTGTTGCTGAGTCAATGGTGATTTTTGCACCCATTGACCATTGCGGATGTTTCAGAGCCTGTTCAAGGGTTACATTTTTCAGCTCTTCTGCAGAGGTATTGCGGAACGGTCCGCCTGAAGCAGTAAGAATGATACGTTCGACATCTTCTGTCCTGTGTCCCTCGAGTGACTGAAAAATTGCCGAGTGCTCGCTGTCAACCGGCAGAAGGCGAACGGCATGTTTTTTCACCAGATCAGCAACAAGTTGCCCTGCAACAACAAGAGTCTCTTTGTTAGCCAGAGCAATATGCTTTCCTGCCTTTATCGCGCTAACCGTCGGTACCAGGCCGGCTGCACCGACAATGGCAGAGACCACCATATCAGCTCCATCAGCAGCGGCAATGGTGGATGCGCCTTCCACTCCATATAAAATTTCCGGTTTGTAATCCCCAAGCAGTGCCTCAAGCTTTGTGGCTGACGCTGTGTCCTTGACAGAAACCGCTTCAGGCCTGAACTCCTTGATCTGTTCCGCCAGAACGCTGACATCCAGCCCTGCAGCCAGGCAGGAGATACTGAATTTATCAGGGTGTTGCCTGACGACATCAAGAGTACTGAGCCCGATTGAACCTGTAGAGCCGAGAATGGTTAGTGATCTCATAATGAGTAAAAATTTTTATCGGGCTTGCAGTTTAATTATTGGCCTGAATTTATGCTTTTTAGTGAAGGCTTACAAATAACTGGAAGCGATCGGATGTACAGTACAGTTTTTTCTTTTTGTATTCCCCTGAAATTATATTATAATACGGCCCTTGTAACGGGTTCCTAGCTCAGCTGGTTAGAGCGACTGGTTTACACCCAGTAGGTCGGGGGTTCGAATCCCTCGGGACCCACATCTTCTCTTTACTCATAGACAAATAAAAGGCAGGTATCTCCTGCCTTTTATTGTTTTGTTCAGTTATTGGTTCAAATTTCCGGAATATTCCTCACTTCCCTGAGCCTGGCAACGGCCGCTTCAAGTTCAGCTTGCTCGTTACTGCTGAGTTGATCTGTAGTTCCATCACTTTCGTCCAAGCTCTCATCTTCAATATGAACAGGAAAGAGGCTTTCGGGACGTTTCCCCAGAATGTCCTCTATTTGAGCGTACTGAAGCATCTCCTTCAACAGCAGTTCATTTGCGAGCTGTTCAAGCTTTTCGCGGTGCAGGGTAAGTAAATTGATCACGTTAAGACGCGATGCTTCTACGATAGCCATTACCTCTCTGTCAATAAGTCGGGCAGTTTCTTCACCGTACTTCTTGTCGATACCCGGACTTCCGTAATAAGGATTGTTACTTTCAAAAAAAGAAAGGTTGCCCAGTTTTTCGCTCATGCCGTAGACCATGACCATGTTGTAAGCGATACTCGTTACTTTTTCAAGATCATTCTGTGCACCAGTCGAGATTTCATTGAAAATAATCTCTTCAGCAATGCGCCCGCCGAGAAGCCCGCAAATGCGGGCAAGAAGCTCGCTTTTCGTCATGAGATAGCGATCCTCAAGCGGGATGTTCATGGTATAACCGAGTGCGCTCATTCCCCTTGGAACGATGGAGATTTTCTGAACCGGATCATTCTCAGCCATCATCCAGCTGATAATGGCATGTCCAGCTTCATGATAGGCAACAATCTGCTTCTCTCGGGGATTGATGACCTTATTCTTTTTTTCAAGTCCTGCCACAACCCGCTCAATAGCATCTTCAAAGTCTTTCATCTCAATGCTCAGCTTGTTGCGGCGAGAGGCAAGCAAAGCAGCTTCATTGGCGGCATTGGCAATTTCAGCACCCGCAAATCCCGGTGTCTGCGACGCAAGCGCTTTCAGGTTCACGTCCTTCGAAAGTGAAAGCTCCTTCGTGTGCACTTTGAAAATATCAATACGTCCTTTCAGGTCGGGTTTGTCGACCATGATCTGACGGTCAAAACGTCCTGGCCTCAGCAATGCCGAATCAAGCACATCGGGACGGTTGGTCGCCGCAATTAAGATGACGCCCTTGTCAGTTGCAAATCCGTCCATTTCGACAAGCAGCTGGTTGAGGGTATTTTCCCGCTCGTCATTGGCGCCCATCATAGCACCTTTCCCCCTGCTGCGGCCGACAGCGTCAATTTCATCAATAAAGATGATGCAGGGAGCTTTTTCCTTGGCTTGCTTGAACAGGTCTCGAACTCTTGCCGCACCAACGCCGACAAACATTTCTACAAAGTCGGAGCCGCTGATGCTGAAAAACGGGACATCAGCCTCCCCGGCCACAGCTTTTGCAAGCAGGGTTTTTCCTGTCCCTGGAGGGCCGACCAGCAGAACTCCTTTTGGTAGTTTTCCACCCAGAGTCGTATACTTCTTAGGATCCTTGAGAAAATCGACCACCTCCATCACTTCAGCCTTCGCTTCATCGAGACCGGCTACATCTTTGAACGTGATGCGGGTGTGTTCGTCAAGATTTTCATAAAGTGCAGCCTTGTTCTTGCTGATATTCATGAATTGGGAGCCGGGGCCGCCCATACGGCGAAAAACAAAAAAGTAAATGCCGATCATCAGTCCGAAAGGGAGTATCCATTGCAGCAGTTCACTGATCCAGGTGCTGCTTGGCACTCCCTGGTATTTAATTCCTTTGCTTTCAAGGAGCTCTATGAGCGATTCATCACGCACGGCATTGACAAAAATTTCATCCTGTTTTGCTGTGGTCTGAGGCAGAAACATGCCGGGGCCATCTTTCTGCTGTTCTTTTTGTGTTACGCCACTACTCACGCCCGGTTTGAGCTTGACATAGATCCTTTCCTGTGCTATCTTTACCGATTCAATTTTGTTTTCTGCAATAAGTTTGCGGAAGGTGCTGTAAGGGATTTCCTGTGTGGAGCCTGACCAGAAAAAGGCAAGCTGCACTCCTATGAGAAGAACAATGACGACCACATAATACATTATCGAGAATTTCGGACGCGGTACGTTATTTTCCGGTAAATTTTTATAGGGATTTGAAGGTTTACTCAGTTTTTTTGCCATCAATCATCAATCATGGTTATAATAATGCGACTCAGTTCTGTGTTCACCGTTCGCGGATTCAGGACTTCCAATTTACGGGATTCTTCCATTTAAAGAAGCATCTCATAACAAAACATATTATATATTACGTGGATATAAACGGTATTCCTGCAGTTATAAGTTTCAATGAAGCTTGTAGTGTGTTGTTTAGCTGCTTTTTATTGCTTTATACTCATCCGATAAAAAACATCCGGTTAATTTTTTTTTAAACACAGCGAGGCAGGGGCAGGTAATGAGTGTAGTACGGGATAAGACAAACCGCAGGATATCAGCATTACAATCTCTTTTGTGTGTCGGGCTTGACAGTGATCCCGAGAAAATTCCAAAGGTTTTTTTTGAGTATGAGAATCCCGTTCTTGAGTTTAACTGCTCAGTTATCAGAGCAACCCGTGATGTCGCCGTAGCCTATAAACTCAATACTGCTTTTTACGAAGCCAGAGGTATTGCAGGATTACAGGATATGGAAAAAACACTTCGCAACATTCCCGACACCGTCATGACGATTGCCGATGCCAAACGGGCTGATATCGGCAACACAAGCAGAATGTATGCTCAGGCTTTTTTCGAGCACTGGTCTTTTGATGCTGTGACGGTTGCCCCATACATGGGGTTTGACTCCCTCGAACCGTTTTTTGCCTATGAAGATAAGCTGGTATTTGTCCTGGCTCTGACCTCGAATAAGGGATCGGAAGATTTCGAGGAACAACCAATGCAGAACGGAGAGCCGCTTTATCGAAGTGTGCTTGGCAAGGTTGCATCATGGAGCCGGAACGGAAACGCTGGTGTTGTGATTGGCGCAACAAAAAGCACCTTGCTTGGAGAGATTCGTCGTGAAAATCCCGCTCTTTTTCTGCTGATTCCTGGGGTTGGCGCACAGGGCGGTTCTCTTGAAGATGCTGTGCATTATGGTGTTGATGGCAACAGGCAGAGTGCGGTTATCAATCTCAGCCGGAGTTTAATCTATCCTTCAGGATCATTTTCAGACATTGAGGATTATGAGCGGGCTGTTGCCAGTGAAGCTTCAAAAATTCACGATATAATGAAACGTGTTTTACAGCGGATGTAGTTTTTTCGATACATCATTTGTCATTACATGGAGGCATTTTACTTTTACCTCACAGATGTATCGTGAGGTTTTTCATGATCTCTAACAATAGAAAAAGTTATGTGTGGAATTGTTGGATATATAGGGTGGCGCGAAGCTGCTCCGCTGCTTCTGAAAGGGTTGAAGCGCCTGGAATATAGAGGTTATGATTCTGCAGGGATCGCCCTGTTGAATCATAACCTGTTAGTTATGAAGCAGAAGGGAAGTGTCAGCGGCCTTGAAATTGCTGCAGAGGAACTCAGTGCGGACATGAAGGCTGCGAAGGTCGGCATTGGCCATACCCGTTGGGCAACTCATGGTGAACCCAGCGACATGAATGCTCATCCTCACCAGAACAGTGCAGGTGATATTGCTGTTATTCACAATGGGATTATCGAAAACTATTCTGTGCTGAAGCATGAGCTGATCGTTCAGGGGTATATATTTTCAAGCGAGACCGATTCCGAGGTGCTGGTTCACTTGATTGACAGGATATGGAAGAGTGACCCCTCGCTTGACCTTGAATCGGTGACCCGCAATGCGCTTCGTCATGTGGATGGTGCTTATGGTATCTGTGTTATCTCTTCGCGCGAGCCTGACAAGATCGTTGTCGCACGTAAGGGCAGTCCCTTGGTGATCGGTATTGGCATCGGTGAATATTTTATTGCCTCGGATGCTGCTCCGATTGTTGAGCATACCAATAAAGTAGTTTATCTCTCGGATGGCGAGCTTGCCGTGGTGAAAAAAGATGGTTACGTTGTCAAAACGATTGAGAATGTCGAGCAGGAAAAGGTTATAACTGAACTTGATTTCTCGTTGGAAAAAATAGAGAAAGGCGGATTCGAGCACTTCATGCTCAAGGAGATCTTTGAACAGCCAGCTGTCATGCATGATGTCATGCGAGGGCGTGTACGCCTTGAGGAAGGTCGGATTTGTCTTGGAGGGATAGAGGATTATCTCGACCGTCTGAAGCATGCAAAACGCATAGTTATCTGTGCTTGCGGGACAAGCTGGCATGCAGCTCTGATCGGTGAATATCTTATCGAGGAGTTTGCGCGTATTCCAGTTGAGGTCGACTATGCATCCGAGTTCAGATACCGCAATCCCATTGTTGGAGTTGATGACGTGGTGATTCTCATTTCCCAGTCAGGCGAAACAGCCGATACTCTTGCAGCGCTTCGCACAGCGAAGGAAAAGGGTGCGCTTGTCATGGGTATCTGTAATGTTGTCGGTTCAACTATTGCCCGTGAAACCTTGTGTGGAATGTATACCCATGCCGGACCTGAGGTAGGTGTAGCCTCGACAAAAGCTTTTACTGCTCAGGTGATCATGCTCTACATGCTTGCTCTGGCGCTCAGCCGAGGGAGAACTCTTTCCCAGGATGAGATTGCCCTGAATCTTAGAGAGCTTTCACGCCTTCCAGAAAAAGCCACGCGTATTCTTGAACTTGACAGTCAGATCAAGCATATAGCCGAACAGTTCAAGGACACACGGAATGCACTCTATCTGGGTCGGGGCTACAACTTTCCAGTTGCTCTTGAAGGGGCGTTGAAGCTCAAGGAAATCTCCTATATTCATGCCGAAGGTTATCCAGCCGCTGAAATGAAGCATGGCCCTATCGCCTTGATCGACAAGGATATGCCGGTTATTTTCATTGCAACCCGAGATAGTACGTACGCCAAGATTCTCAGTAATATTGAAGAAGTGCGAAGCCGTAAAGGCAGGGTTATCGCTATCGCCAATGAGGGTGATAAGGAAATAAGCCGTTTGGCCGAACATGTTATTTATATTCCGCAATCTTCAGGGCCGATTACTCCTCTTTTAACGGTCATTCCCCTGCAGCTTCTTGCCTATCATATAGCCACTCTTCGCGGCTGCAATGTTGACAGACCAAGAAATTTAGCAAAATCCGTAACGGTTGAGTAATATTCAGCAGTTACGATCACAACATCTTCATCGAAAATAACCCTGGGAAAGGCGTAATGGCTTTCTTGGGGAATTTTTATGCATAATAGCCAGTTTATGAGCAGGTTAAGCTGAGTTTTAATGAACAATTTTTTTCCCAACTGAAAAGATATGCAAGGTCATATTGTTATTACCGGAGCTACCGGCGTCATAGGCGCTGAACTTGCCAGAAATCTGATTGGTAGGGGAGAAAAAGTTGTCCTCCTCGCCCGCTCGCCAGAGAGTGCAGCACGGAAAATTCCTGGTGCGGCAGAGTATGTCAAGTGGGACTCGGATATGAAAAGCGGAGAATGGACTGGTTTTATTAACGGTGCCAAAGCTGTTATTCATCTGGCAGGGAAACCCCTGCTTGAAAGTCGCTGGAATGAAGCTCACAAGGAAGAGTGTTATAATTCGAGAATTCTCGGTACCCGGTACATTGTATCAGCTATTGCCAGTGCCTCGGAAAAACCAAAAGTTTTTATTTCTGCCTCAGCCATAGGCTACTATGGCTCTTTTGACAGCTGCAGTGATACTCAAGATATTGTAGAGTCAGGCCCTAAAGGTGGAGATTTTCTTGCGAAAATCTGTATCGATTGGGAAAAGGAGGCGCTTGAAGCTCAAAAGACCGGTGTGCGTCTTGTGCTTCTGAGAACCGGTATTGTACTCTCAACAAAAGGGGGAATGCTGCAGAAAATGCTTGCACCCTTTAATTACTTCCTTGGAGGGCCGATAGGGTCAGGTTTACAGTGTATTTCCTGGATTCATGTCGACGACGAGATTGCCTGCATCCTTCAGTCTCTCGATAATCCATCATACAAGGGCCCGATCAATGCCGTAAGCCCTGAACCGGTTTCCATGAAAGACTTTGCAACTCAGCTTGGTGAAGTTCTCGGCAGGCCATCGCTGTTGCCAGTGCCGAAATTTGCTGTTCAGCTTCTTATGGGAGAAGGTGGTGAATATGCGGTGAAAGGCCAGAAAATAAAGCCTGCTTTTCTGCAGAATCAAGGCTTTGTCTTCAGGTATCCGAAACTGGCCGAAGCGCTTGCAGACCTTGTGAAAAACAAGAAATAAACGGTTTCAGAAACAAAACAAAGGAGTCTACCATGGGTACAAGAGGAAGGGAAATTGTCGGCGAGAATCTCCCCCGCGTACTTGAACTGCTTAACAAGGCATTTGCCGATGAATGGCTTGCCTATTATCAATACTGGCTTGGATCAAAGGTGGTGCAGGGCCCAATGAAAGATGCTGTCATTGCAGAACTTCTGCAGCATGCAGCTGATGAGCTGCGGCATGCTGGTATGATAACAACAAGGATCATTCAGCTTGGGGGAACACCAATTACCAGTCCTCTTGAGTGGTTTACCTGGTCGAACTGCGGTTATGAGGCACCGGATGACCCCTTTGTTAAAAAGATTCTTGAGCAGAACATTGCCGGTGAGCAGTGTGCTATTAATGTATACAACAGCATCATAGGTGAGATTGGTCTCAAGGACCCGGTTACCTATAATCTTGCTGTACAGATTCTCCAGGACGAAGTAGCACATGAAGAGGATCTGCAGGCACTTCTCGAAGATCTTGGTGTTTTTCTCCTTAAGCCGTAACGGTTGTTTCTCTTTCCATAATACTGACAAAGCCAGACAGGTCTTACTTGCTGTCTGGCTCTGTATAAAAAAGAGGAAAAGCTTAGTAGCGCTCTCTTCTTACAGGCCTTTCTTCGCGCGGTCTTGCTTCATTTACCTTTATAGTGCGGCCTTTCAAATCTTTGTCATTCATTGATTCGATGGCTTCTCGGGCTTCACTTTCATTTGGCATGTCAACAAATCCGAACCCTTTGGATCGTCCTGAAAACTTGTCATTTATGATGTTCGCGCTGTCGACCTGTCCGAATTGAGAGAAAGCATCACGAAGATCATCTTCAGTAACAGTGTAAGGCAAATTACCAATGTAAATATTCATTGTTAGTTTCAGTAAACATGTGCATTGATAGAAAGAAGCGCTGGCAGGCAACCAAGGCACAAATTACCTGCATAACGATCAGACAACCATTGGCTGATTTCAGTGAGTAATTTATCGTAATTAATAGTTGTTTTCAAAAATAAAATACTCGCAACTCATAAATTTATACGCATCCTTCTTGGACATTTCGGATGTTCTCTGTGATCGAAATATGCCGATATTTCATCTTCGCGGCACGGTATCGTTACTGTTCGTGACTGGCTGAATCTGAAAACGCATTCATGCCCCCTTCGCTGCAAACAGTGAAAAATCTACAGTCGCGTAATAAAAACCGATAATGTTTTGGTTATGGTTAATAAAATAACTACATATACGTAGTTATCGTTAATAATTTAGGCAGACTTAATTTTATCTCTTCTATTCATGAGTACAAAAAATATAACAACGGTGCTGTTCCTTTTAGCTGCATCGTTGTTTCAGCAGGATACCGCCCATGCAGCTGCAGCAGTGGTCACTGATACCGGTACTACCGCATGGATGCTGACATCTACAGCACTGGTTCTTCTTATGGTGCCAGGATTGGCCATGTTTTACGGAGGACTTGTCCGGACGAAGAATGTGATTGGAACCATGATGCATAGTTTTTCCTCTATGGTGATTATTGGTGTTCTTTGGCCGCTGGTTGGTTATGCTCTCAGTTTTGGTCACGGCATTCTTGGTGGTTTTATAGGATGGGACAGCCGTTATTTTATGTTGCAGGGGATAGATGATGCTATCATGCCTACCCATATTCCCGAATACGTATTTGCCATGTTTCAAGGTAAATTTGCCATTATTACACCAGCTCTGATTGCCGGAGCGTTTGCTGAAAGGGTTAATTTTAAAGGTTACTCTGTATTTATTGCCCTTTGGAGCATATTTGTTTACACGCCGATTTGTCATTGGGTATGGGCGTCCGACGGTTTTCTTTTCAACCTCGGGGCTGCTGGCGCTATCGATTTTGCCGGTGGTACCGTCGTGCATATTTCTTCCGGCGTTACAGCACTTGTAGCGGCACTTTATCTTGGCAAAAGACGTGCTTACCCGAATAACGTCATGCATCCGAACAATCTTGTCATGACCCTTACTGGCGCCGGTCTGCTGTGGGTTGGATGGTTCGGATTCAATGCAGGAAGCGCTATCGCCAGTGACCTCGCAACAGCAAGAGCGTTGACGGTCACGCAGGTGGCAGCTGCAGCGGGTGCGTTTACCTGGATGATTATTGAAATATTCCAGCATGGTAAAGCCACCAGTCTCGGTGTGGCATCCGGAATTTTGGCAGGTCTTGTTGCTATTACACCTGCCGCTGGAGTTGTTCAGCCATCAGGAGCGTTTGCACTTGGAGCACTTGCAGCCATGTTTTGCTATACGGCAATTCTAATAAAGAACAAGCTTGGTTACGACGATAGTCTTGATGCCTTCGGTGTCCATGGTGTTGGCGGTATAGTTGGTGCTCTTGCTCTTGTGTTTTTTATCCGCCCGGCATGGATGGCTGATGCCGCTGCAAAAGTTGGAGGGAGTTGGACAGTTTGGCAACAGCTTGGCGTTCAGGCTACTGCGGTAGGAGTTACCATTGTCTATGCAGGGTTGATTTCCTTTATTCTGCTCTTTCTTGTTGAAAAAACAATTGGCCTGCGTATCAGCGAAAATGATGAAATGTCCGGTCTGGATCACAGCATGCACGGTGAGCATGGATATGGCCTTATCAACCTCAACTAATTTTTTTCTCATGAAACTGATAACAGCAATCATTCAGCCGGACAGGCTCGATCATGTTCGCGAGGCATTGATTCAAGCTGATATAACAAGAATTACCGTCAGCCGCGTGACCGGTCATGGCAGGCAGGAGGATATTGAGCTATATAGAGGCCAAAAAATTGCACCCAATCTTATTCCGAAAATAAGGATTGATATTGCCGTCAACAACGAGTTTGTCGATATCACCGTTGATACGATCATTCAGGCTGCCAGTCATGGTGTTGGAGAGATAGGCGATGGCAAGATATTTATAACTCCGCTTGAGGAGTGCATTCGGATACGAACCAGGGAACGAGGCGGTACAGCGATTTAGCGAATTTTATTGCGGTATTACACTTGATGATGGGTTTGCTGATGCCGGTTCAGAAGAGATCGGCATCAGCTTCCATTCAGGAACATAGGTGTTCAGCCATGTTTCCGCGTTGCTTTCGCCAAGTTTGGCGGCTTGGCGGAAGTCTTCCAGACGTCCGGTTACATCACCGATTTTGCTTTTTGCTATTCCCCTGTGAAAAAACGCAGCTCCCATTTTTTTATCCAGTTCAATGGCTTTTGAAAAATCAGGAATAGCTTCTTCATAATTGCCATTCATATTTTTCACCACTCCGCGGTTATAGTAGCCCACAGCCTTGAAATATGGTTCTCCGTAGGTTATGACCATGGAGTAGTCATTGATGGCCTGGGAATATTTTTTCAGCTGCTGTTCGGCAACGCCCCGCATCTGGTAAGCCATGGCAAACGTAGGGTTATTGTCAATGGCCTGGGAATATAAAAGTACGGCATTTGCAAGATCTCCATGAAGGTGTTTGTCATATCCTTCGTTGAAATAACGGTTTGCAGATTCAGCCAAGGTTATGCTGCTGTGAAACAGTATCAATATGGCCGCAATGGTGATAAAACATAAAATCCTTCTCATGGATGCCAGGATCAAAAGTCTAAAAAGAATAAAACAGAAATGCAGCGTAGCATTGTACTATAGTTTTGGTCATAAGTAGTGACTTATTTTGAGGGTGGCACTACGACCGGCTTTCATTATGTATATTTGCACAAGTTATTCGGCTTTTTCTATCTTGCTGCTATAAAATATTCTCAATGTATATTCTCGTCAATGTTCAGGATCAGTCTCGAGGAATTTGAAGGGCCGCTTGATTTGCTGCTTTTTTTTATCAGACGAGATGAACTGGATATTTATAATATTCCGATCTCAACCATTACTGCTGATTTTATTGGCTATATCCATGATGTCAGAAATCTGAATCTTGAGGTTGCTGCTGAATTTATTTATATGGCATCCATGCTGATGAGCATTAAAGCAAAAATGCTGCTTCCCCGAGAAACCATGGATGGCTCAGATACCGATGAGTTTGATCCGCGCACAGAACTTGTCCAGCGACTGCTGGAATACAAAAGGATTAAGGAGGCCTCAGAGGCCTTGATCCAGCTTGCTGAAGTTCGGGCAAACCTTTTTGTCCGTGGTTTTTTTGAGGAAATTGAGCCAGAGACGATCGATGAACATGATGAACTGATCAATCGTCCAACACTCTACCACCTCATGCATGCGTATAAATCCGTGCTTGAAAGCATGCCTCGTACAATGACTCGCAATGTCATGGATGCACCGGTAACGGTTGAAGAGCAGACCATACTGATTCTGTCGAGACTTCAAGCTCAGGAGCCGCTCTCTTTTCTTTCAGTGCTTGAGGGAGTTACTGAACGTATTATTCTTGTCGTTACCTTTCTTGCTGTTCTTGAATTGTGTAAAAACAGGAAAATTATTGTACTGGTGAAAGATGGCCATGACGATTTCTGGATTACCATGAGAACAGTGTTGAGTCCTCTATAATAACCGTCTAAATGTTTGGTACTATGCCTGAAATCGTACCCTTTAAGGGAATTCTCTATAACTCCGAATTGCTGTTGAACGCCTCGGAGCTTATTTGTCCGCCGTACGATGTTATATCAGAAGAACTGCAGCAGAAGCTCTATGCGAGCTCACCGTTGAACGCAATACGCCTTGAACTTCCGTTGGAATCCGATCCCTATGCCGCGGCGGCCTTGCGCCTTGGTGAGTGGTTGCGTGATGGTGAATTGAAACACGACACTGTTCCGGCGATCTACCCGTATTTTCAGACATTCCAGGATTCTGAAGGAAACTCCCATACCCGGAGCGGTTTTTTTTCTGCCATGAGGCTGCATGAGTTTGCGGAAAAAAAGGTGCTGCCTCATGAAAAGACTCTTTCGGGCCCCAAAGCTGACCGGTTAAATCTTTTCAGAAAAACAAAAACCAATATCAGCAGTATTTTCGGCCTTTATGCCGATGAGGATAAAACCGCCGATCGCCTGTTGAGAGCGTTTGCCGAAACCCATGAGCCAATTGTGGATGCCACCTTTCAGGGAGTGAGAAATCAGATGTGGCGAATCACCGATCCGGAGCTCATCGGGCAGCTTCAGCACTCGCTCTTAGAACGCACGGTCTATATCGCTGACGGTCACCACCGATACGAGACCGGAGTGAACTATCGCAATGAATGCGCAGCAGCGAATCCCTCACATACCGGTCAAGAGCCCTATAATTTTATTCTTGTCTATCTGGCAAATATTTATGATGAAGGGCTGATTATTTTTCCGATTCACCGTCTGGTGCATAGTCTGGAGGGTTTTGATGCCGATGCTTTAAAACTGCACCTTCAAGAATATTTTACAGTTACCGAACTACAGGACAGAGCTGCCCTGAAAGCATTTCTCGAAAGTGAGCCGTCAAACTATGCTTATGGCGTGGTTACATCCGGCAAGGTTTTTGGAATATCACTTAATGCTCATCAGGATCAGCTTTTCGATCCTGCACGGCCAGAAGCGCTCAAACGTCTCGGCTTGGTACTTTTGCATGATCTTGTGCTGGGCAGATTGCTTGGCATTTCCCCGGAAGCCATGGCAAAGCAGACAAATCTCCTCTATGTAAAAGATGACAGGGAGGTTTTCGAGTCAGTCGCATCAGGCAGAGTGCAGATCGGATTTGTCGTGAAACCGACAACTGTTGAGCAGGTACTTGCCGTTTCGGAAACGGGTGAAGTCATGCCGCAGAAATCGACTTTTTTCTACCCGAAAATCATGACAGGTCTTCTGTTTAATCCGCTCGACTGATACATTATGATTGAAGAGTTCCTCTCTTCCTCTGCTGAAGAGACCCGCAGGTATGGAAAGGATTTTGCCTCGGGGTTGCATCCTGGAGCAATTATCTCTCTTACCGGTCAGCTCGGTGCAGGTAAAACCATGTTCATGAGGGGAATTACGGAGTTTTTCAACTGTGACGACCAGCTGTCGAGCCCGACGTTTCCCATATTTAATATATATCAGGGTGTTTTGAGCGGTGAACAGGTCACACTGAATCATTTCGATCTTTATAGAATCCACTCCCTTCAGGAACTGGACACTATAGGGTTCGATGAATATCTTACCAGCGGATATCTTTCTGTGGTGGAGTGGGGCGATCGTTTTCCGGAATATGCTCTTCTCTATACGGCAACGGTTTTTCTTGAATATGCCGGCGATGATCTTCGCAGAATTGTTATACATCATATCACGCCATGAATATTCTCGCCATAGAGTGCACTCATGCCGCACTGAGTGTCGCTGTCAAGAAAGCTGGAGTAGTTAACGAGGTTAAGAGTGCCGATTGGCGGAAGGCCGCTGAAGCGCTTGTTCCACTTATTGAGGAAGCCATGCTGCAAAGCAGTCTCAATAAGGGGGAGTTGGACTCTCTTGCAATTTCATCAGGCCCTGGCTCTTTTACTTCATTGCGCATTGGCATGTCTGTTGCTAAGGGTATTGCATACGGTCTTGGAATATCCCTGATTCCAGTGCCCACAATGCCGGCAATGGCTGCATCATTTCTGGCTGGATCAGGCACGGTCATGGCCGTTATTCAGGCTCGAAAAGGGGAATATTATTATGCCGTCTATAGTTCGGAAAAGCTCTCTTCAGGTGAATGGCATGATGAAATTCAAAGAGGGTCTGCCACTGATGTTGCTGCAGCAGCAGCCGAGTCATCGAGCGTGGTTGTTGGTCGTCAGCTCGATGAACTTCTTCCATTGTTTGCCGGTTGCGGCATAATTCATGCAAATGCTGATTTTTTTTCAGCCCGTTCCCTTCTCCATACGGCCGAAAGGCAATATAAGGGGGCAGATGCTGCAGGGCTTGACCGAGTTGTTCCTGATTATCGGCAAATGTTTATTCCCAATGTTGGGAAAGCGTAAATCATTTCTCCCGTAAAGGCGTTTAACGTATCGCTTTAAAAATCCATAAAATTACGTCCGAATTATCTTATATTACAATTCATGTCTTTCCCACATTCAGGCACAAAACCGTGCAATTGGTATGAGACTAAAACACCGACAATAAACTCTGTTCACCGATATGCCTAGAAAATTACATTGGCCCAAAACCATAAAAAACGCAACAGAACGTATCATCGCCCAGATGAGCGAAGAAGACAAGCAGACATTTCGTGGGACTAAAAAGGATGAACTGGCAAAGTTCAATTTTGGCTTGGGAGTCTACATCCGCAATAAATTCGGACTCTTTGACGGCAATGATGCTTTGATGAAAGCATGTGCTCTTACTCAGCACGGCGAGACCTACAATATATTTTATGGTGATAACCCGGACGGTGCCGCAGGGGTTATCATAGAAGCGGTATGGAATGAGCTGAAAAGTGCAGCCTGATGTTGACGGCTTTTTTTGCGTCCCTGATCAGGCTTTTTTGTATGTTCGAATGAAGTTATTATTGCCATGTTGTTGCTTTTCGGCGGTAAGTTGTTATAAAATATAGTTAAAATATGAAGAGCGGAGGTTTATGAGCAGACTGGAAAAAGAAGATACTTATACAGCAGACCATGGAAAAGAGGTGGAAATCAGTGAATTGCTGGCGAAAAGGAGTGCCGAACTGGCACTGGAGAAAAAGTGTGAAGATATCAAAATTCTTGACCTCAGGGGACTGACCTCCGTCACGGATTTTTTTGTGATTGCTACAGCTGATTCTGAACGTAAGGCAAAGGCTGCCGCTGAGCATGTCATTGATGAACTCAAGGAAGATGGGGAACGTCCAATGCATGTCGAAGGCATGGATTCCATGCACTGGATTCTGCTGGACTATATTGATGTTGTTGTTCATATTTTTATGCCTGACGAACGCCGTTTTTATGACTTGGAATCACTCTGGTCCGACGCACCGGTACTTCCGGTAAGCTGATATTTTGAGGCACAATCTGCAGTTTTTCCTCTTCAAAGCTGAATCCGTCGGAAAGAATTTCGACGGATTTGTCTACATTATTCCGTCGAGTTATTTATATCAATTATCACTCAGGATTTACCTATGCAGCGTGAAAGAATAGTCCCGATCAGTATTGAAGAAGAAATGCGGGGTTCTTATCTCGATTATTCTATGTCGGTCATTGTCAGTCGTGCGTTGCCTGATGTACGGGACGGTCTTAAACCCGTTCATCGACGGGTACTTTTCGGTATGCACGAGCTTGGTTTGCAGGCAGGCAAACCGCATAAAAAGTCTGCACGCGTGGTTGGTGAAGTTCTTGGCAAGTTTCATCCCCATGGTGATACTGCTGTTTACGACAGTCTTGTACGTTTGGTGCAGGACTTCTCCCTGCGCTATCCACTGATTGACGGCCAGGGAAACTTTGGCTCAGTTGACGGCGATTCACCTGCGGCAATGCGATATACTGAAGTTCGCATGAAAAGCATTGCTGGCGAAATGCTTAAGGATCTTGAAAAAGGAACTGTTGATTTTTCTCTGAACTTTGATGATTCTCTTGAAGAACCGACGGTACTTCCATCTGCGATTCCAAACCTTCTGGTCAATGGATCGTCAGGGATAGCGGTCGGAATGGCAACCAATATTTCTCCCCAGAACCTCAGAGAGGTTGTTGATGGCATGATAGCCTTGATCGCTAATCCGGAACTGGAAGTCAGCGATCTCATGAAATACGTTATCGCTCCTGATTTCCCGACTGGCGGTATCATATATGGTTACGAAGGTGTTCGTTTAGCCTATACGACAGGACGCGGTAAGGTGGTGATTCGTGCAAGAGCCCTTGTGGAGATTACCCCGAAAAACGGCAGGGAATCCATTATTGTTACAGAACTACCCTACCAGGTCAACAAAGTACGGTTGATCGAAAAAATTGTCGAACTGGTTCACGATAAAAAACTGGAAGGTATTGCCGATATACGCGATGAATCCGATCGTGACGGCATGCGACTGGTGATTGAGTTGAAGCGCGATGCGGTTGCAAAGGTTGTGCTTAACAATCTTTACAAGCATACCCCGATGCAGGACACCTTCGGGGTGATTATGCTGGCGCTGGTTGATGGAGTTCCGAGGGTACTCAATCTCAAGCAGATGATGGAGTATTATATCAAGCATCGAAACGAGATTATTCTTCGCCGCACGCAATTTGACCTGAACGCAGCAGAAAAGAGAGCGCATATTCTTGAAGGACTGAAGATCTGTCTCGACAACCTTGACGAGGTGATCTCCACCATCAGGGAATCACCTGATGCTGCAACGGCTCAGGAGAGGCTGATAGAGCGATTCGGGCTCTCAGAAATCCAGTCGAAAGCTATTCTTGAGATGCGCCTGCAGCGTCTGACCGGGATGGAGCGTAAAAAGATTGACATCGAGTATGCGGAGGTCCTTGCCCTTATTGAGGAGCTGCGATTTATTCTTGGCAGTCCCGAGAAGCAGATGCAGATTATCAGGGAGGAACTTCTGAGAGTCAAAGAGGTTTACGGCGATGCCCGTCGCACCGAAATTGTGCCGCAGGAAGGGGATTTTTCAATTGAGGACATGATCGCTCAGGAAGATGTTGTTATTACAATAACCCACGATGGCTTTATCAAGCGCTTTCCTGTTTCAGGATACCGCCGCCAGGCAAGAGGCGGTAAAGGTGTAACCGGAGCACAGGCCAAGCATGACGACTTCATCGAGCACATGTTTATCGCCTCAACCCACAACTATATTCTTTTCTTCACCAGCCGAGGCCGTTGCCACTGGTTGAAGGTTTACGAAATTCCCGAGGCAGGACGAGCGGCCCGGGGCAGGGCTTTGGCCAACATCATGGAACTCCAGTCTGGCGAAAAAATCAGGGCCTACATCAATATCAGGAATTTTGATGACCCGGGTTTTATCGTTATGGCCACGACCAACGGTATCGTTAAAAAAACATCACTTGAAGAATTTTCCCACCCGAGAAAAAACGGTATTGCGGCCATAACCATCGAAGAACACGACGAGCTTCTCGATGCCCGTCTGACCGATGGTGAACATCAGATTATTCTTGCCAAGAGTTCCGGTTTTGTTGTACGTTTTCCCGAGGCTGAAATTCGCTCTATGGGCAGGACAGCCATGGGCGTCAAGGGGATTACACTCGACCAGGGCGAAAAATGTATTTCAATGGTAACCACCAAGCGCTTCGACACAGCGCTGCTTGCGGTCACCGACAACGGATTTGGCAAACGAAGCCGTGTTGAGGACTACCGTCTGACGCGACGCGGGGCACGCGGGGTAATTACCCTCAAGGCTCATGAAAAAATTGGAGCTCTTGTCGGACTGCTTGACGTTAACGACGACGATGATCTTATCATCATTACCACCCACGGTATTGTGAATCGTCAGCACGTCTCCGACATACGGCTAACCGGAAGAAACACATCAGGAGTTCGTCTTGTCAGGCTGATGGCTGGTGATCTTATTTCTGCTCTTGCAAGAGTTCCGAAAAGCGATGAGGAAGTGGATCCTGATTTTCCTGTAGAGGATCCTGATGGTCAGATTGATCTTTTTGTCTAAAACTGAAAGGAGAACCTATGGAGCAGAAAAAACCATATCTCATAACGGAAAAGCCGGGAACAAAATATTATTGTGCATGCGGCAAATCTCAGAATCTGCCTTACTGCGATGGGGCTCATAAAGGCAGCGGTCTGCATCCCGATAAAGTTGAAATCAATGAGGAGAAAACCATAGCGATATGCAGTTGTCGTCGTTCGGCAAATCTTCCTTTCTGCGATGGCACCCATAAAGCGCTGCAATAACCAAATTTTTACCAATTAATCAACGATTTACGCTGTCATGGCTCGACCGAAAAATGTGAAACATATTTTTGTGACCGGAGGGGTAATATCCTCGCTCGGTAAGGGAATTCTGTCGGCCTCTCTCGGGATGCTGCTCAAGTCCCGTGGATTGAGGGTGGCCATACAGAAATATGATCCCTATATCAATGTTGATCCCGGCACCATGTCTCCCTACCAGCATGGTGAGGTCTATGTAACCGATGATGGAGCTGAAACTGATCTTGATCTTGGTCACTACGAGCGCTTTCTTGACGAATCGACAACACAGGCCTCTAATCTGACCATGGGGCGGGTCTATAAATCGGTTATCGACAAAGAGCGTAGTGGCGAATACCTTGGTGCCACGGTTCAGGTTGTGCCTCATGTCATCGATGAAATTAAGGACAGAATGGCTGAACAGGCCAAAAACAGCAACCTTGATGTGCTTATTACCGAGATCGGCGGTACGATCGGTGATATTGAATCACTTCCTTTTCTTGAAGCTATGCGGCAGATGAAGCTTGAGATGGGCGACAGTAATCTGCTGAACATCCATCTTACTTTTGTCCCCTATATCAAGGCGGCAAGCGAACTAAAGACAAAACCAACCCAGCATAGCGTTAAAATGCTTCTCGGAGTCGGTATACAGCCCGATATTCTTGTATGCCGCAGTGAAAAGCCCTTGTCACGTGAAATCAAGAACAAGGTTGGCCATTTTTGCAACGTTAACGAACACGACGTTATCGGCCTTAACGACTGCGATACCATTTACGAAGTACCGCTGATGCTTCTCAAGGAAAAGCTCGACCTGCGCGTGCTGAAGAAGCTTGGGCTCAAAAAATACAAGGAACCCAGCCTTGATTACTGGCGAGACTTCTGCAACAAAGTTAAATTTCCCCAGGACGGCGAGGTCACCATTGGTATCTGTGGCAAGTACACCGAATACCCCGATGCCTACAAATCTATTCTTGAATCATTTATTCATGCCGGTGCAAGCAACAACGTCAAGGTTAACGTCAGGCTGCTCAGAGCGGAAGATGCTGAATTGAAGGGATTTGATTTTACCAAAGAACTGGAAGGTGTCAGCGGTATATTGGTTGCACCCGGTTTTGGAGACCGAGGCATCGAAGGGAAAATAAAGTTTATCCAGCATGCAAGGGAGCAGAATATTCCATTTTTGGGTATCTGTCTTGGTATGCAGTGCGCTACTGTTGAGTTCGCACGTAACGTATGCGGTCTGCAGGATGCTAATTCAACAGAGTTTAACAAACGCACTCGATTTGCTGTTATTGACCTCATGGAACATCAGAAAAAGGTCAAGGAGAAAGGAGGGACAATGCGTCTTGGCAGTTTTCCCTGCATTATCAAGGAGGGAACAAAGGCGCAGGAAGTCTATCAGAAGTTTCTGATCAACGAACGGCATCGTCACCGTTACGAGTTCAATAATGTCTACAGAAAAAATTTTGAAGATGGCGGCATCATCTTTTCCGGTACCTCTCCAAACGGTGAACTGGTTGAGATTATAGAGTTGAAAGGCCATCGCTGGTTTGTCGGCGTACAGTTTCATCCAGAGCTCAAGTCGAGAGTGCAGAAAGTGCATCCCCTGTTTCATGGTTTTGTGGCGGCAGCCAAGGAGCACACCGGGGGAGCTCATCAGCTTGATTTAACGGTTACTATGCCCTCTTTTCTTCCTGTAGAGCATGAAACGGCACAATAAAAGCTCTTTTTTATGCTTTTCTTGACAAATAATGAAGAAAGAATTTGGAAGTGAGCGGTGGGGGTGATACATTAGGAGCCCACTGAAGAATGAGCGAAAGTGAGATTTGGAGGTGGGGATAGCCTGAAAGATGGCATGTTATTTGACGGTAATGAGATGAAGGGAAAAGCGAGATGTTAAAGTTTCGGTTGAGAAGTTTTTAAAAGCTTCGAGGCGGAAAAGAAAAGAAAAAAAGATTTTGCAAAAGCCAGGAAAAGATGTACATTGGTTTCCCTTGATCGCATACGGTCAAGTTCTTTGAATTTGTTGCTAAGTGAAACGCCAAAGTCAATTTCTTTGGGTCGAATGACTCAAAGTATTTTTTAGCCGGATCAAACAGATTAAACTCTACAACGGAGAGTTTGATCCTGGCTCAGGACGAACGCTGGCGGCGTGCCTAACACATGCAAGTCAAAGGAAAGCGGCTTCGGCCGGGAGTACTTGGCGCAAGGGTGAGTAATGTATAGGTAATCTGCCCTTTGGACTGGAATAACCCCGAGAAATCGGGGACAATACCAGATGATGCAGCGGAACCGCATGGTTATGTTGTTAAAGA